>Ga0182015_10000085_pt1 | contig 121889 bp, 102 predicted proteins | sample 712P3MmetaG_FD_120478 | JGI IMG/M metagenome (GOLD analysis project Ga0182015, IMG submission 120478) | Permafrost microbial communities from Stordalen Mire, Sweden - 712P3M metaG | ecosystem: Environmental > Terrestrial > Soil > Wetlands > Permafrost | place: Sweden: Stordalen | collected...
CGATTAATCGCCCTCGATACCGTCGCCGTCGATACCTTCGCCCGCCGCGCAATCTCTCGGATATCCATGGGGTTCGCTTGCAAAAACAAGCCTTCTGCGCTTTGCATCTTACCATAGCCCCATATACAACTCCGGCCGCACACCCCCATTGCAGCAAACGTTTGCCATCACGGAAATGCTGAATGTGTATGGGCGTCCGGCGTCCCTTCTTGATCAAGGGGTATTCACGAACGAAGAGTTTTTCTGTCCTCTAAGCTATTCGCCGTGGAATCCCTCTCGCGATTATTGAAACCGGTATCCGGGCTTAAGTTGACAGCGGTAGACTCTAGTTTGGTCCGGATTTGCCCGGGCGTTGCAATCTGCCCAACTCAATAGGATCGACGGGCCCAGCGGAAAGATGACGGTTTGTCCATCGAAGTCAGCTTCCAGGCTTACCCCTTCGGCTGCCGCAGGCAAGGTAAAGTTCAGCCCATCGCCGAAGATGACCGGATAGGACTCATGTACAATCTGGCTCACCATGGGATGGAATACTTCAGCCTCTAATAAGAAAGTGGCCGTGTCCGACCAGTCGCGGGCAGAGACCATGATGGTACGGCCTCCCTGGGTAAACTTGTCCGATTCAATTTTTGTGAACGGGCAGGGGCCGGCAATGCACGAGGCTCTCGCATTCCGGAACTCGTTGCCCGCTCCCGCATCGAGAGACGCCGAGCCGAGGGCGGCTTTCCATTTGCCATCGGGTGAGCACGGACGCTGCTTCTTGCACGGCACGTTCCCCCGGTTCTCGATTTGAAACGCCTTGGCTGCGCTACCCACATTCAGCTCAGTTTGGGCTTTAATTGAATACCGCACCCGAACATTGCCAACCTTGATGTCCGGATGATGAGTGGAGGCAGGAACTTCATTCGACAGGGGAAGCATGTGAACCACATAGAGCTTGTCGCCTACAAAGTCATTGAGTTTGAGGTCGTCGTATTGCGGATGGTGAAAAAGCAAAGTGATGGCATTTCCTCTGCGCACAGAGCGTGGTAGCTGCACAGTAAAGGCGCCGGAGGAATCAGATCTGACCGTCTCGGTGGCCATAGCACCCGAAACGGATACTTCGACGTCGGAGATGGGCCTCTCTTTTCGTGGGTCGGAAGATTGCGCCGTCACGGCTCCCTGGAGGACGATAGGCGTGCGAGTGCGCCAACCGATGAGCAAGATGGCACTGGCGGCCAAGAGCAGAGCGAAAAACGCGGCGATCCAAATTTCAAGTCTATGGATAGAGGTCATTCCTTTGCCTTTGTAGCATCATACGATGCCTCGGCCTGTGGATACGCTTTCCCAGGGGTTGTAGTTGCTCACGAAAGTGTGGCATCTGCAAGAACTCGACTGCCGCCATCCTTTTTCTCTGGCCCGAATTTGTTTAAGATCGAACAGGACGAACCGGATGAAGGATGATGGATCGAATTGGCTGTCGCGGCGACAAGCACTGCGCCAAATCCTCGGCACAGGCTTCTGCCTGCCATTTGCTGAACTTCTAACGCCTTGGCGCATTCTGGCGTCGGCACAGGCATTGACTGCAGCGGCAGGAACAACAACGATGTCTCCCGAGGCGCTATCTCCCGAAGACGATCAATTTCTCAATGAAGTGGAAAGTGCCAGTTTCCTTTTCTTCTGGGAACAGGCCAGCCCGAAAACCGGGATGGTGAAAGATCGTTGCAATGTCCATGTCGATGATCAGGGAATCGTCGCGAGCATTGCGGCAACGGGCTTTGGCCTTACCGCACTTTGTATTGGAGAGCAACGGGGTTACATCCCAAGGGGCGCGGCTGTGGAACGAGTGGTTGCCGCTCTCCGCTTTCTGTGGAAGAAGTTGCCGCATCATCGCGGTTTTTTCTACCACTTCGCAAACATCAACACGGGGGAACGGGTATGGGATTCTGAAGTATCTTCGGTCGACACCGCTATTCTGCTTTGCGGAGTTCTCGCCTGCCGCGAACATTTTCATCATCCCGGTATTACTGAATTGGCCAACCTCATCTTTAATCGCGTGGACTGGACCTGGTTGTCGGAAGACACCTCGTTACTGCCCCACGGTTGGACTCCTGAACTCGGTTTCCTGGCCTCGCGATGGGACTACTACAGCGAATTAATGATGATGTATCTCCTGGGATTGGGATCTTCCGCCTATCCCCTAAAGGAAGAAACCTGGAATGCCTGGAAGCGCCTTACTTTCGAATACGAGGGCATGCGTTACATTGGCTCCTTCGCGCCTCTTTTTGTGCATCAATACTCGCAGGCCTGGTTCGATTTCCGCGGGAAACGCGACAAGTACGCCGACTATTTCCAGAATTCCGTTATTGCCACTGAGGTCCACCGGCGCTTCTGCCTGGAGTTAGGAAAACAGTTCCCGGACTATAGCGAAGACCTGTGGGGCATCACGGCTTCCGATTCGGAGTACGGCTATGTCATCTGGGGTGGTCCTCCAGCTGTGGGGCCGATCGACGGAACGGTTGTACCCAGCGCGACAGGCGGGTCTTTACCCTTCCTACCCCAAGCGACACTGCGAGTGTTGAAGAACATTCGATCCCGCTATAACTCTGCCTGGAACAAGTACGGATTTGTGAACGCCTTCAACCCGCTCAAGAACTGGTACGATCCCGATGTGATCGGCATCGATACGGGGATTACCATGCTGATGGCGGAGAATCTACGGACCGGATTTGTCTGGGATACGTTCATGAGGGCCCCGGAAGCCCAACGAGGAATGGAGCGGGCGGGCCTGAAGAAGTACTACACTGTTAACATCCAGCGGTAGGTTACGCTGTCGGTTCTTTAACCGGGGTAACAACCGAAGGCTCGTTTTCTTCATCCAAGACGTACTCGATGACGGGCTGATCTTGATTGGCCGGAATTCATTGGTCTACACTCCATTGAACCCGCAGCCACTCATCTGACGCACAGTCCGGGTTGCTCGTGTTTCTTCGCTGGCGCTTCGACGAAAATCCCGGGCAACAGGACTAGGCCATGACCATGACACAGGAACAGGGTTTCTGGAGCGGATGGAGTGAGCGCTTCGCCGCCCTCCGCAACGTCCCTGCTGTCTTGCGCATCGTCTGGGAGTCCGGGCGGGCCGTGGTTTCCGCCAGCGTCGTACTTCGCGTACTTACCTCTTTGCTGCCGGTCGTACTTCTCTGGATCACAAAGCTCATCATCGACGGCATCGTGCACGCGCGGTCGATGCACCAATCCGTTCCAGCGCGGTTATGGTGGCTGGTCGGCGCTGAGTTCGGTTTTGCGCTTCTGGGCAGCGTTTTGACGCGCGGCCTCGATTTTCTTGATGCGTTGCTGGCCGATAAATATACTCGCTACGTCAGCGTATTGGTCATGAAGCACGCTGCCAGTTTGGATCTCGTGGCCTACGAGAATCCTGAATTCTATGACCGGATGGAGAGGGCCCGGGTTCAGGCCACCGACCGTCTGGGAATGATTCAATCGATTGGGCGTCTGGTTCAGCAGGTCATCACGACCATCTCCCTTTCGGTTTCGATTGTCGTCTTCTCGCCGTGGCTTCTATTGCTTCTGGTGGCGGGTGTGGTGCCGGCATTTTTTGGGGAAAGTCACTTCGCCTTTTTGGGATACGCCAAGAACTTCCGCCAGACTCCCGTCCGCCGCCAACTCGACTACCTCCGCGTGGCCGGCGGCAGCAAGGATGCAGCCAAAGAACTCAAGCTCTTTGGGCTGGGGAACTTTTTCACGGAACGTTTCACCAAGCTTTCCGATCAGATTTATGAAGAAGATGTTTCGTTGGCGCGACGGCGGTTGGTGGCGGGTTCGTTGCTGTCGGTGATTGGCACGGCGGGATATTATTCGGCATATGTGCTCGTCATCTGGCGGACAGTAATGGGGATGCTCAGTATTGGTACCCTGACTTTTCTTGCTGGGGCCATTCAGGGGGCGAGTACCAACATTCAGCAAATTTTCTCAACCGTCTCTGGCATAGCCGATCAGGCTCTATTCCTTACGGATTTAGTCGCGTTCTTCGAAATGAAACCGACTATCCAGTCCAAACCCAACGCCTTGCCCGCCCCTCACCCCATCCAAACCGGTTTCGAATTTCGCAATGTATCTTTCCGCTATCCAGGAAGTTCCCGACTGATTCTCGATGGACTGAATTTCCGTCTTTTTCCTAACGAACGGGTTGCTATCGTTGGGGAAAACGGTCAGGGAAAAACCACCATCGTCAAATTATTGACTCGTTTGTACGACCCCACCCAGGGCCAAGTGCTCCTCGATGGCATTGATCTGCGGGAATATGATCTGGAAGATCTTTACCGCAACATTGGCATCATTTTTCAGGACTTCATGCGCTATGAGATGACGGCTCGGGAAAACATTGCCGTGGGTCGTATCGAAGAAATGGACAATCTCCCGCTTCTCCACCAGGCTGCCGAGAAGAGCATGGCGGACGAAGTGATCAGCCGACTTTCGGGCCAGTACGATCAAATGCTCGGGCGCCGCTTCGACGGCGGAGTGGACCTCTCGGGTGGAGAATGGCAGAAGGTGGCGCTGGCTCGGGCCTACCTGCGGAACGCCCAGCTTCTGGTCCTCGACGAACCGACTGCCGCGCTGGACGCACGCAGCGAATTCCAGGTTTTTCAAAGATTCTCGGAGCTGACCGCGGGGAAGATGGCACTGTTCATTTCGCACCGGTTCTCCACTGTACGCATGGCGGACCGGATCGTCGTAATCGAAAATGGCCGCGTCGCTGAAGATGGAGATCATGAGCAGCTCACTCATCTGGGTGGCCGTTACGCGGAAATGTTTGAAATGCAGGCTGGCAGTTATCGTTAGAGGTCAAAATTTAGAGGTCAGAATAAAGATGGTTCGCAATACTCACGCCGAGAGCGTCATGGCAGAAGAAGAACGCAATCCGGGCCTGGCCGGTAAGGCCAGTGATCCCGAGAGTCCGCGCGATACTGCTTTGCGCTTTGCCTCCGCCCTGGGCTGGCTGCCGGGCACCAGTTCTTCCCGGACATTTTCGCAACGGTGTCACAAGTTAGAAATTGCATTCAAACCCGTATTCGCCGCCCTCGATGTATCGCCGGGGATTGAGTCCTCGCCGGAGCAGTTGCGCCCGATCCGCGATAACCTTCAACTGATCGGCTCAGAACTACGCAGCGTTCCCGTCGAGTTGGCGCCGCGCAAGCGGTTGGTCCACGTGCGTACCAAGACCAATGAAGTTGTGCCCAGAGTGCTGGCCTTTGCGGAAGCGTTTCTGGATGTCACAGCCAATCATTTCAACGAAGTTGAATTCACCGCCTTTTGCCAGGCATTTCAGGAAATTGCCGTTCTGGATCTTCCCGAGTTGTTGGCTCTGGTTCCGGCCCTGAAGCTCGTTCTTCTGGAGCGTATCGCTGCCCTTAGTAGCTCAGCAATCGCCGGCGCCTCGGAGGAGCCTCAGGCTTTGGAGGCTTGTATACAGAGCCTGCGAGATGTGACGCACACTTCCTGGAACGAGGTGCTGGAACCTTTAGTTTTGTTCGATCGCATCCTCCGCTGTGATCCTGCCGATGCCTACGCAGCCATGGATTTCGAAAGTCGAGCCTTGTATCGCGAAAAGCTTTCCAAGATCGCGAAACGCTCCGACATGTCGGAGATGGATGTGGCACACGGGGCGCTCGCCTTGGCACAACAAGCACATGCCCGCGCCTACCATAATCCCCGAGTCAAGCTGCGGGAATCGCACGTGGGGTATTACCTCGTCGGGGAAGGGACGACCCAGTTGCATCGGCAAGTCGGGTTCAAGCCCAATTTTAGCCAGCGCCTGCGAGCCCTGCTCCGCCGGCATCCGGATGAATTTTTCCTTCCTGGAATCGCAATCCTTACCTTTGCCATCATTACCGGCACCTTGCTGGCGCTGACTTCCACGAGCAATACGCCCGCCCTCTCTGTGCTTTGCATGTTGATTCTCCTGCTGCCCGGCTCACAGGCTGCGATTCAGGTCATGAACTATCTGGTCAGCGCTCTTCTGCGGGCCGAGATTCTTCCGAAACTGGATTTCTCCGAAGGCATTCCGAAAGATTGCGTGACCATGGTGGCCGTCCCCACCCTCTTGCTCAACGAAAAGCAGGTGCGCTGCCTGGTCGATGATCTCGAAGTGCGTTTTCTAGGCAACCATGATCCCAACATTCATTTCGCGCTTCTGTCCGATCTTCCTGATTCGGACCACCCGGCCAGTGAAGATGACCGTTTGATCGATCTGGCGGCTTCGCTGATCCGCCAGTTGAATGAGCAATATGGCGCCCAAAAAATGGGTTCGTTCTTCCTTTTCCATCGCCACCGCGTCTACAACCCCCGCGAAAAAGGATGGATGGGTTGGGAGCGCAAACGCGGAAAATTGTTGGATTTAAACCGGCTGCTGCGCGCGCAGTATGACAGCTTTCCGGTGAAGGTGGGAAATCTTTCGCTACTCCCCGAGATTCGTTTTGTCATCACGCTGGATTCCGACACTGAGCTTCCGCGAGGGTCGGCTCACCGCATGATCGGAGCTCTGGCACACCCTCTGCATCAGGCCATTATCGAACCGGAGAAAAATATCGTCGTGGCTGGGTACGGCATCCTGCAGCCGCGAGTCGGAGTGAGCGTGCAGAGTACGGGCCGCTCGCGGCTTGCGGCCATTTACGCGGGCGAAACGGGATTTGACATTTATACGAGGGCAGTCTCCGATGCCTATCAGGACCTGTACGGAGAAGGCAGTTTCACGGGGAAGGGAATCTACGAAGTCGACACCGTCCAGCAAGTGCTCAATCGCCGCTTTCCACGAAATGCGTTGTTGAGTCACGATCTGATTGAAGGCGCATATGCGCGCGCCGGTCTGGCCAGCGACATCGAGGTGATCGAGGACTATCCCTCCCACTACAGCGCCTACAATCGCCGGAAACATCGTTGGATGCGCGGTGATTGGCAAATTCTGGAATGGTTGACTGCGTCCGTGCCCCAGGAATCTGGCGCGCATGTGCCCAATCCCATCTCTCTGGTTTCCCGTTGGAAGATTTTCGATAACTTGCGCCGCAGTCTGGTCGAACCGGCTACTCTTCTCTTGCTGCTGTTTGGCTGGCTTTTGCCGGGCGCAAACCATCTGTACTGGACCATCGCTACGGTCTGCATTTTGTTCATCCCATCGTGGTTTGAGCTTGCCTTTGGAATAGTTCGGGCAGCGGTGGAACGCAAAACAGAGATGGCACGGGATGCTCTGCACGCGTTTTATGCGACGAATGTTAACGTGTTTCTCGCCGTAGTATTCCTTGGTCATCAGACGCTGCTCTCGCTGGATGCAGTGGTACGAACGCTGATTCGACGCACGGTAACGCACGAACGGCTTCTGGAATGGGAAACAGCCGCGGAAACCGAGATGGGTTCGCGGAGCACGCCAGTTGATCGTTATCTGGATTGGACGCCAGCTCTGGCCGTGGCGATCGGGCTATTGCTTTGGATTCTGCAACCCTCGTCTTTAGTCACGGCGCTGCCCTTCTTATGCTTGTGGGCCAGCAGCAAACTCGTGGCTCTTTGGCTCAACGAATCTCCGATCCTGCGGGATGGGGCCGTTCCGCGCCGCGACGTACTCTTCCTTCGTCGTTGCGCTCTTCATACCTGGCGTTATTTTGCAGAATTTTGTACCGAGGAACACCATTGGCTGATTCCGGATAACGTTCAGGAGTATCCGCCTGCGATCGCAGCTCGCTTTTCACCCACCAACGTGGGATTTCTCCTGAACTCCCGGCAGATCGCGGTCGAACTCGGTTACCTCACGGTTCCGGAAATGGCCGCGTTGACTCATCTGACTTTGTCGACTGTGTCCGGTATTCCCAAACACCGCGGCCATCTGCTGAACTGGTATGACACGCACACGCTGGCGCCCTTGCATCCCAGCTTTGTTTCTTCCGTCGACAGTGGCAACCTGGTGGCCTCCCTGTGGACTCTGCAGCAGGGCTGCCTCGATCGTTTGAACCATCCGCTCTTCCAGCCGTACGTGGCAGAAGGTTTTCTGGATCACCTTCGAATTCTTGCCGATCGCCGATTACTGCCTCGAAAGACGGTTGCCCGTTACGAGGATAGTTTCCAGGGAGAGGACTGGCTGGTCTCAGTGCTGGCGTTCCCTGAAGAACTTCTCGATGAAGGGAACCTTCCTGCCAAGTCCAAGCATGTTTCGGATGTCGCTTGGTTTCGCCAGCAAGCGCACGCGCGCTTGCAGAACATTCAGGAGATGGTGCGACTGTACTCGCCCTGGTGGTTAGCGGAGTTTGCGTTGCTGCGAAACGATGCTGCGATGCGCACGAAATATATGGGCCACGTGCCTTTGCGGCAGCTTCCCGACTTGATTGCTGAACTGCACGCGCACCTCGATGGCGCAATTCAGTCCGCGTCCGAGGAGAATCGGTCTCTTTACGAGCGTCTTAGACCGTTGCTTACGGCGGCTCGCGCAAATGCAACTGCCCTGATCGAGGATCTGCGGCGAGCCAGCGCACTCGCAGGCAGCCTGGCCAACGAAACCGATTTCCGCTTCCTCCTCGATGGCCGGCGCAAGCTGATGTCCGTGGGCTTCGACACGGAAACGCAGCAGTTGCAGGCGGCGTGTTACGACTTACTTGCGACGGAATCACGCATCGCCGTCTTCGTCGCCATCGCCAAGGAGGACATCCCTCAGGATTGCTGGTTCCGGCTCGGTCGGGCGCAGACACTCGATTGTGGCCGTCCTGTCCTGCTCTCCTGGACTGGAACCATGTTCGAGTACCTGATGCCAGGGATCTGGATGCGTTCCCACTCCAACACTCTTCTTGATCGCACGCGTATAGCTGCGGTGCGTTCGCAGCAGGCTTATGCCCTCAGAAGAGGTGTCCCCTGGGGGATTTCCGAATCGGCGCACTCCAAACTCGATGAGGCCGGCAATTACCAGTACCAAGCTTTCGGACTGCCACAACTTTCGATGATGCGGCGGGACTCGAGTCCTCTCGTCGTTTCCCCCTACTCCACATTTCTGTCGCTCGATGTGGATCGCCCTGCAGCGCTGCGCAACCTGCGCCGCATGGATGCTCTGGGATGGTTCGGTTCCTACGGATTCTATGAAGCCGCCGATTACACTATCGCCGGCAGCCGATTTCGTCCGTCACGCTGCCAGTTGGTACGCTGCTGGATGGTTCACCACCAGGGAATGAGCTTCCTCTCCATGGCCAACGTTCTCTGCGACAATGTAGTGCAACGCTGGTTCCACAGCGATCGCCGGGTGCAGGCTACCGAATTTGTTTTGCACGAAAAGCCCGCAGCCAGCGTTCGCCGCGTTCAATTTCCGTTTCGAAGGACTGCAGCATAGCTCCACTTATGTTTTCGAGGGTTGCGTATCCATCACGAAACCCGGATCGCTCCATGACAAAATTCCTTAAACATCAACGCTTACTGTGCGCACTCCTACTGGGACTCGTATACCCTGCAGCTCTCGCCCAGGCTCAATCTTCCTCGGATTTAATCGTGGCCGATGCTTCTGCACCGTCCCATCCGTTCCCACACTTTTGGGAAAAAATGTTTGGCTCGGGCCGCGCCATCCTCAGCTTGCGGGAGGGATATCGTCAGGATTTGCACGCAGTGAAGCAGATCACGAACTTCGATTACGTACGCTTCCACGCAATCTTTCACGACGAAGTCGGAGTATACGATGAGGATCCACAGGGCCGCCCGATCTATAACTTCTCCTACGTTGACCAGATTTACGACGGCTTGCTGGCGAATGGTGTAAAGCCTTTCGTCGAGATCAGCTTCATGCCGAACAAGCTTGCCGCGGCACCAGTGTTTCAGGCTTTCTGGTACAAACCGGATGTCTCTCCTCCCAAAGACTGGGGCCACTGGGACGGCCTGATTACCGCCTTTGTACGCCATCTGATCGACCGCTACGGCATTGATGAAGTTGCTACTTGGTACTTTGAGGTCTGGAATGAGCCTAACCTCGACTTTTGGGCAGGTCAGCCCCGGCAAGCAACTTACTGGGAACTTTACGATCACACGGCGCTCGCCGTTAAGAAAGTGGATCGCCGCCTTCGGATTGGCGGCCCTGCCACTGCCCAGGCTGCATGGGTGGATGCTTTTATCCAACACTGCGTTCAGCAGAAAATCCCGCTGGACTTTGTCTCCAGCCACGTCTACGGAAACGACCGAGCTCAAGATGTCTTTGGAACCAGTGAGGACATTCCGCGGGACCAGATGGTTTGCCGCACGGTCAGTAAAGTTCACGAGCAGATTCGCACTTCCGGCGCTCCCGGCCTTCCCTTGATCTGGAGTGAGTTCAACGCGAGTTACAAGAACGAGCCTGAGGTCACCGATTCGGTTTACATGGGCCCCTGGCTCGCCGATACGGTTCGCCAGTGTGACGGCCTGGTTGACATCATGTCCTATTGGACCTTCTCTGACGTCTTCGAGGAGCAGGGGGTGGTGAAGACGCCATTCTACGGAGGCTATGGGCTGTTGGCGGAAGATGGGATCCCGAAGCCGGCGTACCAGGCTTTTGCTCTTTTGCATAAGCTGGGAAGTCAGCGCATATCGCTGAACTCTGACTCCGCTTTGCTGACCCGTAACCAGAATGGCTCGCTAGTGATGGCGTTATGGAACTATGCGTCGCCAGGCCAGACCGGCCCTTCCAGAAGCGTCACCGTATGCTTTCAACACACTACCGCCAGAAGTGTTGCCCTGTGGCGTCTCGACGCGGAGCACGGAGATTTCCATCGCATTTACGCAAAAATGGGATCTCCTGCGTATCCCACTCAAGTCCAAGTTCAGCAACTACGCCAGGCGACCGAAATTTCCGCTCCAGAAAACCATACCTTGAAAAACGACGAACTAACTTTTGAGATTCCCGCCCCGGGCCTCGTGCTGATTGAACTCAAGTAAGAATTTTCCTTAGAGTTCGTTGGTTTCTGATGCGCCTCTAATCTTGCGTTTCCGACAGCCATTGCAATCAAAAGGGTTTGTGGAATTCATCGTTCGTCACGGAAGGGAATCCGACGTGCAATGGCTACGCTGCCCGCATGTGACCCGCAAAATTCTCTGAGGGGAGACTCTTTATGCTGGACCTGATTGAACTGCTGTTTCGTCTCTGGATTCACCCTGGAAGACCGGTCGACCCGAAACCCATCGGCCCGGAACGTTGGAAAGGCTAGCGCCAGAGATTACGCTGATAGCGGCCGGTGCCAAACTTCTTCCTGCAACGAGGAAGAATAGGTGGCGTTTCGTTTGCTTCGCCGGAACGCCATCCAGGATTCTCTTGATGGAACTTACACACCGGCTCTAGCCGCTCTCGCCAATGGTGCAGTCCGCAGAGCTTCCTCTTCCCGGCCAAAGTACAACCGGTACGAGTGATGGATCCCATACATCACCGGGAATACCACCAACGCTGCCTGCCAGCCCCAGCGATGGCTTACCAGGTTCACCATCGAGGTCATCCCTGCGCTTGCCACATAGTAAGGGAAAGACAGCTGTACGATGCTCAGCCAGACGCGGCGCATGGCCACGCCCTCCGCCACTTTGATGATGCCCGCCACCGGAGCCGTCTGCCCCAGGAAGAAAGCAGCGGTTGCCGATGCTAGCATCAGCGGCTCCGACGCCCACGCCGCCTTGCCCAGCCAGCCTGCATTCCAAATCAGGTTCGCCATGCTGGTGGCAAATGCCATCATGCTCACGTTGAACAGCATCTGCTCCGGCTTGAACTTGCTCTCCGCTTTCGGCCAGCACTGCACCACGGTGGATAAGCATGCAATCAAGATGGCTTCTACCGCGCTAAGATTCACCACCGCCATCAGCAGGAACGGCAGGTTGACTGACATGTTGCCGTCAATGCCTGGCAGTTTGATCTTCATGCGCGACGTTACCGCCGCCATAATCAGTAATGCTAGGGTGTATGACGGATGCAGCGTGTGGCTCCGCAGTCCGCCGTAGATGATGCTTGCAATCGCCGCCAGGACCATCCCACCGATGAACGCTTTTGTTAGCCGTGTGTTGCGGTTCATGATCTTCTCCTCTCTTTGGTTCTATTGCACACGGTTACTGCTCATCGTCTCCCGCATCGGAGAATGCACCGTCGGCACTCGACACTGCCGCACCCCAAACCACACTCGCAGCTTGCGTGCCCGTGCCGGTGCTCGAGCCCCAAACCACACTAAAGGCGCTGAGCACGTTGCTGTTCCAGGGCAAGGAAGCGCCCCAGACCACCGAACTGCCACTTACGTTTGCACCCCAGACTACTGATGTGCCCCACACTACCGACGTACCCCAAACCACGGAGTTCACCGAGATAGTGCCGTTTCCGTCGACTAGGGAAACAGTGCCGGTGTTCGGGTTATAGACCACCGACGGAGACAGCGCCGCGCCCACCGTGGCCGGTGCAAGGTTGGTGTTGGTTATCGCAGTCTGCATATCGAGCAGGCCCGACCCGACCGAAAACAGATCGTAAGTGCTGGTGAAGTTCTGCGAAAGATGAGGAACCCACGCGACGGTGGAGGTCGGGAATAGCTTGTACGTGGTCTTCATCAGGCGTGCCTTCACCTGGTCTGGAGTCAGATTAATGTTCTGCTGCATAAGCAAAGCAACCGCTCCGGTAACAACCGGCGTTGCCATGCTTGTGCCGCTGAGCGTGAAGTAGTCGTTGTTCCCATCGTTGCCATTGACCAGTTCAGCCGGATACTCTGCCTCCAGAGTAGCGCCCGGAGCCGATAAAGAAACGATGTCGTTGCCGGGAGCCACAAGGTCAGGCTTTACCACATGATCGTAAGTGGTGGGGCCCTTGGAACTATAACTCGCCAGGGTTTCGGCCGACGGCGAAGTGGATCCGTTACTCTTCATTGCGCCCACGGTGATCACATAGGGATCATTGCCCGGAGCAGTAATAGTTCCAAATCCGTTGCTGCCATCGATGCCTACGCGTCCGTAATTACCCGCAGCTACCACTACCACGATCCCGGCTTTCCAGGCTGATTCCACTGCCTGGCAGAGCGGGTCCTGGGTGTAGCTGACGAAGATGCCGCGCCCGAGCGACAGATTGATGACTTGGATGTTGTAAGTGTTCTGCAACGCAATGGCTTCCTGAATGGCAGCGATCACGGTGCTGTCCGTGCCAGCGCCATTGGCATCCAGCGCGCGAAGATCCACTAGGTTTACGTTAGGCGCAACTCCAATGTAATTTCCGCTTGAAAGGTAGCCGTTGCCGCCAATGATTCCAGCAACGTGCGTACCGTGACCGTACAGGTCGTACTGTGCGCCGCTCGAGTTGGAAGTCGCGGTGCCCGTGAAATCCTGGTGATAGACCACGCGAGAATGAGTCTCAGACGAATTCCACAAATCAGGATGACTGTCGTTAATGCCGCTATCGATCACGGCCACGCCAATTCCCGCTCCGTTGTAGCCAGCATTCCAGGCGGAGGGCATGCCCGTAGCGATGTCCGTGGTGTCATCCAGTTCCTTCATGGGATGGTCGACGCTCACGGAAGCAACTTCGGGGTCCGCTTCGAGGGCGGGGAGCGCGCTTGCTGGAATGGTGAGAGCGATGCCCTTGACCACACTGAGCCTATGGTTCAGGCGTGCTCCAAGGCGCTGCACTCTGCCCTCTTGTGCCGCCTGCGGCACCTGCTTGTATTGCACAATGACCGTCACCGTCTCATTGGCAGCCGTCATGCCCTGATGGGCTCGTACCAGTACAGGCGCGAGGTCCGGAGCGAACTTGCCGACCATCTTGCCATTACCTTCCAAAACTTGGGCAAAGGCGGCTTCCGCAACCAGGAGCACCAACAACATGCTCAAGCGCTTTCCCCAAGCAGCACTATGGCGCTGGCCTCGATCCGGGCTCTTCGGCTTCAGTGTCTGCGACATAAAAGTCTCACCCTTCCTAACCAAACGAATGTGGCACAAAACTGTGCTTCGACTCGGCTTACTTACTGCACGGGCGGGGCCAATCAGTTCCCTGTAAGTGATTGTTATGATTGGACATCACAGCGGTGTCGGAGTGTGATGTTGGGCCAGTCTGTCCCTTGCTCGGGGGCGTAGGACACTATGTCCCGCCAAAACTCGCCGCTTGGATTACTTCGGTTTCGCTTGCTCTTGTTACCCGTCGAGAGAGAATGTCCGCCGTATGTGGCACACCGTGAGGAGTTGCACCCGAAGCCAGGGTGCGGAGACTGTGGTTTACCGCGCTGCTGCTTCGGCTTTGGTTTGGAGCCGCTCGCCCGTCGGCAGGATTCGCGGCAGCGCCGCCATTAACCGCTGCGTGTATTCGTGTTGTGGATGCGCGAAGATCTGCTCGGTCGCTCCACACTCTACGATCTCTCCCTGGTGCAGAATGGCAATGCGGTCGCAAATCCCCGCCACAGAAGCCAGATCATGAGAGATGTAAAGAATCGCCATTCCGGTGGAGCGGTTCAGTTCACGAAAGAGCGCAAGAATCTCCGATTGCGTAATTACATCGAGAGCGCTAGTCGCCTCGTCGGCAATAAGCAACGCGGGACGATGCATCACCGCCATCGCAATCAAAACTCGCTGCGCCTGCCCCACGCTCATCTGCGAAGGATATTTGCGCAGGAAGTCATCGTCCGGGGGAAGGGAAACACTCTGCAGGGAGGCTCGGATTGCGTTCGCGCAGTCCGTGCTCGTGCCTGACGCATGAGCCCGCCATGCTTCCTTGAGCTGAGTTCGGATTTTCAGTGCAGGATTTAGAGAAGACAGTGGACTCTGCAATACCAACGCAACCGCTCGCCCCCGTAGCCCGCGCAGTTCGCGTTCCGATAGTTGCAATAGCTCGGAATCCTGAAACCGGATCGTGCCTTCAGCTTGCGACCGTTTCCTATCGAGGAGCCCGAGGATCGCCATGGCCAGCGTGCTCTTGCCCGAGCCGCTTTGTCCCACGAGTCCCAAAACTTCGCCGCGCCGGATTTCCAGTTGCACACTGCGCAGCACCGGTTGTTTGCCCGCATATCGCACGGAGAGATGCGCCGACAGCAGAATCTGGTTTTGCGAAGCGGACGACATGCTGGTCATGGCTTTAAGTGTTCGTTGGTTTCAGATCCGTGCGAATCCGCGTAAATCTGTGACAAAGAAGTGGACTATTTCGCCGACACTGTGAGCCGTTCCGCATTCCAAAATGTTTGCGGAGACAGAATCACTGGCGCAGCTCCGTGTACCGTCGTGGAAACCGCGGAAAGCGCATTCTTGTTGATCAGGAAGATGAACGGTTCCTGCTCCACCACGATCTCCTGCACGCGATCGAATGCCTCTTTCCTTTTCTTTGCATCGCTCGAAGACGCCTGCGCCCGCATGAGACGGTCAATCTCCGCTTCCCAGGCCGTCTCTGGAGTCTTCTGCTGCGGATTCCACTGATGGTTCTCCGAAGAACTCAACCACACGTTCATCTCGCCGTTTGGATCCAGATCCACATTAGTCAAGCCCAACAGAATGGCTTCATAATCGAAGCTCTGCGTCATGCGCTCGATCAGGGAAGGGAAGTCGAGCGTAACCACGTTTACATGCACGCCGATCTTCTGCAAGTCATCCTGAATCAGGACTGCCATGCGTTCCCGCGTCTTACTCCCCGCGTTCGTGATAATCGAAAACACAACCTCATTGCCGTCTTTATCTTTCAAAGCTCCATTCTTCATACGGAACCCTTCCGCCTGCAGTGCCTTCAAAGCGGCATCGGGATCGTACATCTGGGGCTTAAGCTTGCTGTCAAACCAGAACTTGTTCGCAGGGGAAAACGGTCCCACCGCAGGCTGGGCATGCCCGTGGAAGACAATGCGGCTCAAGTCTTCGCGGTTGATCGCCTCCGATATAGCCCGCCGAAAGCTTGCCGAGCGGAACCAGTTCTTCTTGTAGGCGGGGATCGGCGACTTCGCCACTTCGTTGAACCAAAGCTGCTCGCTATCGAGCGACGGGCCCGCATCGTGCACCAGTTGCGGGGAAGTCGCCGCGAGCTTATCGAAGTATTCGCTGTCGAGAGAATTGATCAGGTCCAGTTCTCCGCGCTTGAACCGCAGCATCTCCACATCGCGGTTGGGTTGTATGTCCAGCCGGATCGAATCCAGATAGGGCAGCTTCCGTCCCTGCTCGTCGCTCTTCCAGTAGTTGGGATTACGCTTCAAAAGCAATGAGGAGCCAGGTTTGTAGTCGGCCACCACGAACGGTCCCAGCACCGCCATTTCTTTTTTGGAGGAATGCTCCGAAAGCATTGCCACCTGGTCGAACAGGCGGTCCAGTCCGGCTACCGGCGCGGGAAACGTGATTGAAATCTGAGCCGGCGAAATCACCTTGGTTTCCACGTTGCCGGTACCCGACCGAAACGCATCGCCGGTCGCGGAATGTAGCGCGGGGTCCATCAATTGTTGAATGGTGTAAGCCACGTCCTCGGCGGAGAATCCCGTACCATCGGAAAATGAAATTCCATTGCGCAACCGGAACGTAATCTGACGCCCGTCCTTGGAAACCTTCCACGATTGCGCTAACTCCGGTTCCAACTCCTGAGTCTGGCGATTCACCCGCACCAGCACTCCTCCCGTCAGATAACGGACTGCAGCGGAGGCGTCATCTTCCACTTTCAGTGGATCGAACGTTTTAGGCTCCGTGCGCAGGCAAAACCTCAGTTCGCCACCACCTTGAGCCACCGCTTGTCCCAGCAGAAACCCCAGGCCGACCGCTGTAACTGCGATTGCCCTTCCGCATGTACTTGCCATCTCTCCGAACACTCTCTTGTGGCACGTCATGCGGCCACCTCCTCCTGCCTGGAAAGCAAAAGCTGAAACGACGTCACCACCACCACCAGCAAGATCAGCGGCACAAACTTCCACGGCTCTTCGCCCACAGAAACCAGCCCTTCCAACTCTTTCAGCAGACTTCCCCACGAAGGCATCGGCTCAGCAACGCCGAGCCCGAGAATGCCCAGGTTCGCCTCACTCAAAATGAAGACCGGAATCGAAATCCAAAATTGCGCATAAAGCACTGGCCTCAAGTTCGGCATCACATGCACCCAAAACAGACGTTGTCCCGGAAGACCTGCCGCCCGCGCCTGCCGCACAAAATCTGACGAGCGAAGCACTCCCGCGGTGGTGCACAACACTCGCGCCGCGGTTGTCCAGCCCAGAAGTCCCAGTAGCATGAAAGTTACCAGCACCGAAACCAGCGGGGATACATTCAGCGGCATCAGCGCCCGCGCCGTGATCAGGAGGAATAACCACGGTAGCGACAAAAATAGATCGGTCACCGCCATCGCTATCCGCGCCCAGATTCCCCCCAAATATCCCGCCAGTCCGCCGATCAACGCTGCCATCAGCGTTGAAAGCAGAGCCGCAGCCGGAGCCAGCAACAGCGAAATTCTGGTTCCGTAAAGCACACGAGCAAACCGGTCGCGCCCAACGTCATCGGTGCCGAGCCAGTGCGCGCGGGATGGCGGCGCATCCGTTGCTTCACGGTACTGTTTCGCATATCCCGCAGGCGCCAACCAGTTCGCTGCCAGCGATGCGGCCAGCACCAGCGCCAAAACCGCACACGCCAGCTTCTGCCACGGATTCATGATTCCTGGCCCCGGACCATGTGTCCGATTACATCCGCTCCGGAATTGGCCAGCAAGGTTACCAGCGTCACCAGGATTGTGATGTTGACCAGCAATGGCAGATCGCGGGCCAGAGCCGCTCGCCATGCCAGTTGTCCAATGCCCGCAAGCCCGCACAAAGCTTCGACCGGGATCGCCGCCCCGACGGCCATGCTCACCGATACTCCCGCTACAGCCAACAACTGTGGCGCTACCACCGGCACCACATGCCAGAAAAGAATGCGGGGTTCTGCCAAACCTTTCGCTCGCGCTGTGATGACGTGAGGCTGAGAGTAGGCCTTTACAAGCAGATTTCGTGCATAACGGTACGTGTGCGGGAACACGATCAGCGCAATTGCCAGTGAACCCGGCACATTCCACAGCACAGAAAGCAATGCCAGCACCGCTGCGGGAATACAAAGAAATGTTCCGCTGACGACCGTGGTTAGCGTGTCAAAAATAGAGAGCCGCAGCCAGGCCGCACTCAACGCCAGCGCCAGGGACAGCACCCAGGCCAGTGCAAGCCCGGTGGTGAGCAGGCGCAGCGTGAGTGGCGCCCGGTCGAGCAGCAGAGTGCGCACCGGTTGTCCCAGGGAGAGCGAGGTTCCCAAGTCGCCATGCGCCGCTCGATTCATGTAGGACAAATAAAATCGAAAGATGTTGTGATCTTGCCGCCTGGCTTCGTGCAGAGCGTTTACGCTCGCAGCGTTCAAGTGGGGATCAAGTTCTTGCTCATCCGCGTCGAAACCTGGGGCGAGACGCACCATGGTAGCGGAAAGCAATCCTCCAAGAAGCACAGTCGCCACCAACGCCAGCGCATGCCCGGCAATTTTCCCTCTCAACATTTATTTCACCGAAGCCCCGCGCGCCAATGGGTCTGGGCGGCTGGCCGTTTCCGCATGGTGGGTTTGTTTTATGGAGTACATCCGCCGGTCCGCTTCAGCCAGCAGCGCTTCCACGTCGTATCCATCCTCCGGACAGAATGCCGTTCCCACGCTCAGCGCAATCACGTCCCGCCCGCAAGTGTGACGTCCCGCCTCAATGGCGGCCTGGTTTAACCGGCTTGCTTTCTCCAGCGCAGCTTCCGGCGTGAGGCCGGGAGCGGTGACCACAAATTCGTCGCCACCCATGCGCGCCACGTAGTCGTAGCCGCGGCAGGCATCTTTGAGCCGTGTGCTGAACTCTCGCAACAGCTTGTCTCCTTCCAGATGTCCGAATGAATCATTGATCTTTTTGAGCCCATCAATGTCGCAGACCATCACGGCCAGCGAAGTCTTCATGCGGCGACATCGCGCCGTCTCCTGTGCCAGATGCACAAACAGCGAGCGCGCATTGGGCAGCCCTGTGAGGAAGTCTGTGGTCGCCGAACTTTCGGCCTGCTGATACTTCAATGCGTTTTCCACCGAGAGCGCCACCTTCGACGCCACCGCCAACAAAATCCGCAAGTGGTCCGGCGTGAAAGCGTCCACGGACGAGTGATACATAGCCAGCACGCCCACCACGCCATTCAATCCCTCCAGAGGGACGGCCAGCGCTGAGGAGAGCGTGGCGTACTTCTCCGGATCAGCCACGTAACCCGCTTCCACCTGAGGGTTGCCGTTGATAATGGGTTTACAATTTTCCGCCACCCACCCGCACAAACCGTCGCCTACGCGAATTTTCAGCGATGACAGAACACGAAAGTTCTCACCACTCACCAGTTCCGGCAGCAGCCAGCCGTTTCGGTTCACGAAGACAGCGATGGAGTCGTAGAGAATCAATTTGCGCAGTCGCATTGACAGTACTGACAATGTTTCGCTCAGGCTTAGCGAGTTCCCTAAATCCTGGCTCAACTCGAACATGGCCTGCGCCTCTTGCCGGGCCGAGGCGATCGACGTCAGGAAGTCCGCCTCCGGCTGCGAGTTGTCCGCGCCTTTCTCGAATCCCGTTGCTGGAGCCAGGCCACGTTCGACGCGCAGCCCCTGAGAAAATCCAGAGGGAATGAAACCGGCCTCGTGAGTTTGCGAAATACCCTCCAGGGCCACGTAGCGATGCTCCAATATCTCGACCAACTTTGGATCGAACCACGTTCCCGCTTTTTCTTTCACCTTGCTCATAGCCTGATCCAGCGGTATAGCCGGACGATACTGCCGGTCCGAGGCCAGCGCGTCCAGGCAATCCACTACCGCCAGAATTCGCGCTCCTATGGGAATCTCCTCGCCCGCGAGCCCGGCCGGGTACCCGGAGCCATCCCATCTCTCGTGGTGCGAACGCACAATGGGAGATACAGGATAGGGGAAGGCCACACGATCGAGAATTTCCGCGCCTACCAGCGGATGCACTTTCATTTTCTCGAACTCTTCCGGCGTCAGCTTGCCCGGTTTGTTGATGATGTGCTCCGGCACGGCGAGCTTTCCAATGTCATGCAGCAGAGCCGCGGCTCGCAGAGCCTCAATCTCGTCCGCCGATAAGCCGATGTCCTTGGCAATTTCTACCGCGTAAGTTCGTACTCGCTGCAAGTGCGTGTGCGTTGTGTGGTCTTTGGCCTCGATAGCCAACGCCAGAGCCTCGATGGTCCGCATGTTCAGCGAGGCAATCTCTTCCACATGCCGCTTCTCGATCTCCACTCGCTCTTTTTCAGCTTCCAGCCTTCCCAGGTAAAGGCGATAGGAGCGATACACCCAATAGATCAGTGGCAGCACCAACAGCGATGTCTCCCAGCCAGCCTGCCGGTTGATGACTCCTACCAGTCCCACTGCGGCCGCTCCGACCAGGTAGTAAGGGAAAGACCAGAAGTAGCACTCCGACCACACCTTCCGGCTGGACTTGCCTTCGGTCAGAGCGATGACACAAGAAATCGGCAACGTGTTTGCCAGGAAGAAAACCAGCGCCGCCACCATCAGCAGAATCGGTTTATTGGCACCCAGTCTCGCCGCGAGCCAGTGATAGCTTACGTAGCACAACGCGCTGGCATTGGCCATCATTCCAAATACGTTGAATACAACCTTGATTGGATCCAGCTTATTGCGCGCGTGCCACACACTTTGCACTAGAGTGGCGGTGCAGCCAATGACCAGCGTCTCCGGGAGGCTCAACTCCATCACGCCCAGAAGAATGAAAAGGAAGTTGACGGACATGGTGCCGTCAATGCCAGGCAATTGCACTTTCAAGCCGGAAGCGAGGATGGCCACCGCCAAATAACAGAGAAATCTTGTCAGATCGGCGGACTGCCAATGCCAACAGGCAGAGCACAGCACCACCATCCCGAGCGAGGCGGTGATCCCGACAAATAGTTTCGTACGAGTCGACATTCCGTCGTTTGTTCTGTGGTGCAGCGCAAAACAGACCCCGTCGCTTGCATGGGACAGTTCTCCCACGCAACCTCCGTCGAGGCCTGATCAGTAAAAATCCTATTGTTATTACAGGGATTTAAGAAGCTTACTGACGTAACGCTCCCAAGCCTCTGTGGCGTGGTTTGGCGATTGACGTGACGGCGACCCGGAGACTGCCGGTGCCACGGTAACCAATTACTTTGGTTATAATCCGAAGCCGCATACTTCCTGCAATACCTGCTCTCTGTGTCAAGATCAAGTCCAAACGCGGAGAACGTCACTGTTAAAGCTCAATTCACAGTCTCAAGCGCCAGCCGCCGGTGAAGCGCGACCCGGCCGCGATACGCAGCCCGACGCAGTTCCCGATAACCGATCTGCAACAGGCACTCCTGTGTTATCCGCCGATCTTAACGGTACTATCACCGGCTGCAACGAAGCCGCGCTGCAGGCATTCGGTCAAACGCCACAGGAAATTCTTGGCAGAACTCTGGCAGCGTTGGTGTTATCCGAGGATGGCGTGGGACAGCTTCAACTGCACCAGGCCATGCTCGCTGCAGTTCTGAAGGACGGTGAGTATCGATCGCAACGCCGGTGTCAGGCCAAGCCCGGAAAAGATTTCATCGCAGAGTTGTCCGTTACCTTGCTTCGTGACGGCCGTCCCGCCCCAACAGGGATGGTTGCCTTGTTCTATGTGGCAGAAGAAAAATCAAACTCGGGATCGGTTCCCGTCAAAGAGCAAGAGCAAGTCGCGGAGGAAGACGAGGAGGCGCGCACTATCTCCCGCGAGATCGATGGCGTGGTTTTCATCCTCGCTAGTCCGTTGATGCATAGATTCATGCGTATGGTAGACCGCGTCGCCGCCCACACCGAGACCGTACTCATCACGGGTGAAACTGGAACCGGCAAGGAACTCATCGCCCGCGCGACCCACCAGTCCTCGCAGCGGCGCAGCCGCCCCTGGGTCGATATCAACTGTGCCGCGCTTCCCGAAAACCTGGTGGAGAGTGAGTTGTTCGGATATGAAAAAGGCGCGTTTACCGGCGCCGACGTGTCCAAGCCCGGCCTGTTTGAACTGGCCGACAAGGGCACGCTTTTCCTCGATGAAATTGGCGAACTGCAGCTCCAGACTCAGGTTAAGCTCTTGCGCGTACTGGATGGAAACCCCTTCTATCGCTTGGGCGGCCACCGTAAGATCAAAGTCGATGTCCGCATCGTCGCCGCTACCAATCAGGATCTCGACGCGGCCGTTGCGGCAGGCCGCTTTCGCCAGGATCTTTTCCACCGCCTCGGCCAGCTCCAACTCCGCGTGCCCCCGCTGCGGGAGCGCCCCGAGGATATCGTTGCTTTGGCCGAGTACTTCCTCAATCTCAAGAAGCCCGGCGGTTCCTATACGCCGGAAGCCATTTCCTTCCTGCTCTCGCACTCCTGGCCCGGCAACATCCGTGAGCTGCGCAACCTGGTGGCTAGAGTTGCGGTAGAGTCAAGCCAGTCCGAGATCCACAAGTCTCAGATCACAGCCGCGATGTCAGGCAGTCCGGTCGCGCTCCGCCAGTCCGCATCCATGCCGGTCGGCAACCTGGACAGCATGGAAGAGCAGATGATCATCCGCGCACTGGAACGCAGCGGTGGCCATCGCGGCCAGGCTGCGGAACAACTGGGCATCTCCCGCCGCACGCTCAGCCGCAAGCTGAAGGAGTACAACATCAACGTCAATCCCAGTGAGGGTGCAAATCCTCTGGGGTTCATCAGCCTCGAGCAGCAAAAGTTCTTCCGCGCTCGCATCCAGCTCTCCGTCACGGTGAGGAACCAGCAGGGTGAAGAAGCATGCGTTCAGGGTGTGAACCTCAGCACCGGCGGTATGGGACTGGATGGTCTGAAAGAACCGATGCGGTTTTCCGGACTTCTCGACGTGAGTTTTCCACTCCCCGACACCGAAATTATTTTTAGTGCGAAGGCTCGCATTGTCTGGCTCGGCGACGAATCGCGCGTCGGCCTTCGCTTCGCCGTCATCGATCCCGCACTCTTCGAGCAGCTCCAGCACTGGACCAACAAAAAGATGAAAGACGAAGGCTGGGAATTGCCCGCCTGAGATTTCCTCGGGATTACGTCTCTCCTGCGACCGGCTAATGTGCCGGTGCAGGTTGGGGAGCCGTCTGCGGAGCCGTCGCACCCGGACTTGAGAAGTTCACCTTCGGAACCTCGCGCGATCCTGGCGAAGCCTCGAAGTAAGCTTCATTCGGCTTGAATCCCGCGATTCCCGCGAAAAAGCTGTTAGGGAACTGCTGCACATAGGTGTTGTAGTCGCGCAGAGTGTCGTTGTAGCGTTTGCGCTCCACCGCAATGCGATTCTCCGTTCCCGCGAGTTCATCCTGCAAACGCAGGAAGTTCTCGTTGGACTTCAACTGAGGATAGTTCTCGACAACCAGCAGCAGGCGTCCGATCGCTCCATCAAGCTGCCCGTTGGCCGCGATCTTCTCTTGCGGTGAGCCTGCGGAAAGCAGGGCAGAGCGTGCTTTCGCGATATCGCCAAACACCGTCACCTCTTGCTGTGCATAGCCCTTCACCGTCTCCACCAGGTTGGGGATCAGGTCGGCGCGGCGTTGCAGCACAATATCCACTTGCGACCAGGATGCCTTTACGGCCTCGTTCTTGCTGACCAGCGTATTCTTCACACTCACGTACTGGCCAAACGTAAACAGGACAACCAGCAATACAATTGCCACTAGAACGACGACCACGATCAACGCCTTGCTCATGAGATTCTCCTGAAAAGCCTCTAGAAACCTTACTTAGAGCCTGCGGTACCCGAGTCCAGCATTTTATCAACTGCGGCAGTTACCTGTTCTATAGCCGCCAGGTAACGCGAAAAAACATCCGCTACCTCGAACTTCCTTCGATCCGCTTTTCGTTCTCTCACGTCCAGCACCTGCAGAATGCCTGAAGCGTCAAAGCCAATCTGCTTTGACAACGCCTCGACCGCCTCGCGCTTTCCCACCGGCGCATCGTGACCCAGCATCATCAGCGCATGGCGGAAAAGCGTGGCGAACGACGAGACCGACCGTAACAATAACTCCCACATGCGCGTGTCATTGCCCGAGGCAAGCAGCAGATGCTGGCGCAGCAGCGTCAGCTTTTCCCGCAACTCGTATTCCACCTGAATGTGGTGCAGGTTTTCCGGAATCGACAGACTTTGCAGAATATCTTCGCCGAAAAGAACACGGTGGTGCCGTTGCATGTCGAGCAATTCAATCGTAAACACATCGGTCGAGTGCTCGATCTCATCACGAGTCATAAACAGAGGTGGCGGCTGCTTTTGCGCGTCCCACCATTTCACCGCCGGTGCCAGCGCCTGCAAGGCCGCAAATGAGCTGTCCCGAATTACACAGAACAGATTCAGATTGGAGAACTCAGGATGAAAATCTCCCGCGACCGCCGATCCGAACAGGATCACACTCTCCAGGTTCGCCCCAGCCGCCGTTCGCAGCCGGCCAACAAAGCTGCTGATTATTTTTTCTGAAACCATCGCACCCTCGCTTCGCTACCAGCTGCTGCTACCTCCGCCACCACCGGAACTACCGCCCCCGAATCCCCCAAAACCACCACCACCGCCAAATCCTCCACCACCGCCGCCAAAACCGTGGCCACCACTGCCAAACATTCCAGAAAAAAGCATCCAGAAAAGTATGCCGCGAAGCGGCGTAAAGAGAACAATAAGTACGACGATGATCAACAAAACAATACCGCCGGCGGATATTCCTGTACTCGGCCGCTGCATCGGCTCCGCTGGAGCCGGTGCGAACTCGGGTGTTGTGAGTTGAATTTTTGCATCTTGTGCAATCACGCTGGCAACGCGCGATGTGACCAGCAGCAGCGCCTTGCCGTATTCGCCGGCGCGCATAAGCGGAATGGCCTCCCGCTGAAAAGCAGTCACCTTCCCGTCTGTCAGGATTGGCTCCAGCCCATAGCCAACCTCGACGCGAGCGCGGTGGTCGTCGATAGCGTATAAAATCAGCACTCCGCTGTCAGTGGATTTGCTCCCTACTCCCCATTGATGAAAAAGATCGACTGCGTAACTTTCAATATCGGCGCCATCGAGCGACCGGACGGTCACCACCGCGATCTGGGCGTGCGCTTTCTCCTCGATCTGCCGGCAGATGTCGTCTATCTGCGCGATCGAATTCTGATCCAGAACGTGGGCAAAGTCGTTGACGTAGTCGGTAGGCTTGAGCTGAGCGATGGGTTTGGCCTGTGCGGCCGCGATCAGCAACAGCGCACCGGCTACGCCTAGCCACCATTTTGCGTACCAGCTCATTGGAAGGAAAATTGTACAGGACAGGGAGAGGAGCGAAGAATGGAAGCGGGGACCCGAAGAGATGAAGGCCGGGTTCCCGCCATCTCTCCGGACTGAATCAACTGTTTACTGGCTCACACGCAGCAGCATCATGGTGCCGCTCTCAATCTTCGCATTATTCTTTTCCGAACTCAATACGGACCCGTCCGCGGCCGTGGTTCCTGTCGTTGTCAACTTCAGATCCGGGATCCCGACTGCGCCTTGAGTCTGTGCGGTGATCGGAGGCCGGGCATTCGTTCCGGTCTGGGACCCGCTTGGCATATCGCTGGCGCCAGTCGTGGCTGAAGGCGGTTGTGCCGTGCCTCCCATGCTTCGCCCGGCTGGAGCATTTGCGCCCGCCCCGACCGAGGGTGCCGGGGCTTCGCCGCCCGCGTCCTGATTTTGCGGATTATTATTCTGCGGTCCAATAATTGCCTGAATGGACATGGGCATCTGCATCTCACTGCCATTTTTCATTACGGCATGGTCGAACGCGATTGCCACTTGAGATTCTTTCTGTTCCTTGCTGCGCGCCTGGGCTTGAGTAACGTGCCCCATCACCTTGGTATCTTTCCCCAAGATCACGTCGCCGTTGCTGCTCTTCATATCCGCCGTCACTTTCGCTACCGCTTTCCTGGCGTCGATGGTTTTGGTTAATGAGACCGGAATAACGCTACCGGCAGCGATTCTCGTGACTGGGGTCGCTTGGGTTGAACTGACCTGGGTTGAAGTCTGCGGCGCAGAAGCTGGAGAGCTTTGCGGTGCGGTTGCGCTATCCTGCGCGACGGCAACGCCCATCATCAGAGTGCCCGCGAAGATGCTGGTAAGAACTGTTTTCATCGACCACCTCCTGCATAAAATCTGGCATTCAGCGAGGGCGCGCACTGCTCACATTGGATATTCGATGCAATCTGAAACGGGAGGGTGACCTCAAAACTTCAGCCTCAAAAACTTCTTCCACCAGCGGCGGGACGGAGACTCAAGATGATAGTCGCCAACCACAAATACTGCTATGGCATCAGACATTTATGAAGTGTCCACATATGCGCTTGATCGGGATCGTAGTGCTAGCTTTGCTGCTAGCCTCCCTCTTTGCCTGTACGTCTAATAAAGACAATCCTGACGAAATCCGCCAGCGCACCGCTGAGGCGACTGAGACGATGCGACGGGATACCAAGGCCGTGGTGGAAGGCGTGAAGGAAGGCATGGGCCGCGACAGCACCGTCAATATCAACAAAGCCTCGCGCGAAGACTTGTTGACCTTGCCGGGCGTCACCGAGCGTGAGGCTGACCGCATCATTGCAGCGCGTCCGTTCGGCGACACTCATGAACTGGTAACGCGCCACTTGCTTTCAGATGCGGAATACGACAAGATCCGCGACCGCGTCGTCGCGGACCACTAAGCCGCCTTTTTGTGACTTATCGAGCACTCCTGCGATATCATCAAGAAGATGTTCGACTCGCGCCAGCACCATTCGTTTCAGACTGACGATCCACGTCTTGAGCCGATCCATGCCAAGGTGATGGCCCGTGAGCGCCTAGATGCCCACGACGCTCTCGCTCTCTACCGCACCGGCGACATTCTTGCTGTCGGTTGGATGGCAAACCATGTCCGCGAGCGCATGCACGGCGACAAGACCTACTTCAACGTCAATCGCCACATTAACCCCACCAATGTCTGCGTCGCGGCCTGCCGCCTCTGCGCCTTCGGCCGCAAGAAGGACTCGCCCGGCGCTTACACCATGGCGCTCGATGAAGCTTTTGAAACCGCCGCCTCAGGATACAGTGAGGCCGTTACCGAGTTTCACATCGTTGGCGGGTTGCATCCCGATCTGCCGTTTCAATATTTCCTCGATCTCTGCTCCGGCCTAAAGCAGCGCTTTCCGCAGGTGCATCTCAAAGCCTTCACCATGGTCGAGGTTGCGTACCTCTCGAAGCGTGCTAAGCTCTCCATTCGCGAGACGCTGGAACAACTCAAAGCCTCAGGCGTCGACTCGCTCCCCGGCGGCGGCGCCGAAATTTTCGCCGACCGCGTGCGCCACATCATCTGCGACCACAAGATCGATGGCGACCAGTGGCTCGATACCGCCAAAATCGCTCACCAGATCGGGCTGAAATCCAACGCGACCATGCTCTACGGCCATGTCGAAAATGACGAGGACCGGGTGGACCACCTGCTCAAGCTGCGCGCGCTGCAAGACGAAACCGGAGGCTTCCAGACCTTCATCCCGCTGGCCTTCCATCCCGATAACACCCCGCTGCAGCATCTGCCAAAAACCACCGGCATGCTCGACATCAAACAGATCGCGGTCAGCCGTCTGGTGCTCGACAACTTCCCGCACATCAAGTCCTACTGGCAGATGGTGACCTCAAAGATGGCACAGATCTCTCTGCGCTTTGGTGCCGACGACATGGATGGCACGGTGATCGAGGAAAAGATTTACCACGACGCAGGCGCGACCACGCCGCAAGGCATGCGCCGCGAGGAGTTGGAACGCCTGATTCGCGCCGCCGGCCGCGAGCCTATTGAGCGGGATACGTTGTACCGGCCCGTCACGCGGACGGAGACCTCGGTTACCGTCGCGGTGTAAGGAAATCTTGACGGAAACCCGCATGCTTTGCCGGACCATAACAAAGGCCGGAGCAGGGAAGCCAATCGGCTCCTGTCCGGCTAATGGAAACAAGAAACCTGAACCCCCTACAGCTTCTCGAAGAACTCGCACGCTGAGCACGAAATATAAATCCCGCCCGGGACGCCGCGCTCGCGGTCTTTCATGCGCTTGACGATGCGCGTTGTCTTGCAGCACTTGGGACAATCCGTGCTCTTGCTCGTGTCCATCACCTTCTTACGGTCCGCTGTTTTTGCTATTTTTGCGCCGACTGCCATGGTTCGTTTCTCCTGATCTCAATTGCGCAGCGCTCCGCCGAACTTGCTGTGCGGAGATTGTGGATGGAATATTTCAGAAAACTTGCCCGGAAATCCACGTTGGAAGACTGTACAGCTGCGTCTCGTTTCTCTTCCGTCGTTACTTATTTTACCGTAAGCTCGTCTCGGTTGTCTTGGCGAGACTCTCATGGGTAGTGGATCAGTCTGATTTCCACAGCCTCGAACAAACTGTCATTAGGTAGGACAAAGCGAGAGCGATCCCGAAAAAACTATGACTGGCGTTAAGAAAGCCAACCAAACACTTTCTCCGACAAACCTCGGTGGATTGTTCCATAGATACCGGAATGGTGCGACAGCAATCAGCGAACCTGGAAGGACAAAGAACGGTTGTATGAAGGCTTAGCCAACTCGCTCCACTTCTCCTGATGGTTTCAGGATAAGCCCCTTGTCAATGCGCCTTGTCGCAGACGCCGCTGTCGAGATCGCACTAACCCACTACCTTTGCCCACGCTGGCGTTGACCCCGTTCCCTCGCCCCTGCTACCGTCATGTGTTTGCCTTCCACGGAGGTTCATCATGCCTGCCATCAAATTTCGCGGTGTCGATTTCATCCAGTTCGATTCGCTGCTTACCGAAGAAGAGCGTCTGGTGCGCGACACCACGCGCCAGTTCATCGAAGACAATCTCATCCCCATCATCGAAGAGTGCAATCGCGCCGGCCGCTTCCCGCGCGAACTGGTCAAGCCCATGGCTGATCTCGGCTTCTTCGGCGCATCGCTCAAAGGATACGGCTGCGCTGGCATGGGCAACGTCGAGTACGGACTGATGACCCAGGAGCTCGAACGTGGCGACTCCGGCGTACGCAGCTTCGTCAGCGTACAGTCGGCACTCGTGATGTACCCGATCTATACCTTTGGGAGCGAAGAGCAGAAGCAGACCTGGCTGCCCGCCATGCAGAAGGGCGAAAAGCTCGGCTGCTTCGGCCTCACCGAACCCGGTTTCGGCTCCAACCCCGGCGGTATGCGCACCCGCGCCCGCAAAGTGGGCAATGAGTACATCCTCAACGGAGAGAAAATGTGGATCACCTCCGGCACCATCGCCGATGTCGCCGTAATCTGGGCCAAGGTCGAAAACCAAGACAACAAGATTCGCGGCTTTCTGGTCGAAAAAGACCGTCCCGGTTTCACCTCGGATGACGTTCACGGCAAATGGTCGCTGCGCGCCTCGGTCACTTCCGGCCTGTCGTTGCAAGACGTTCACATCCCCGAATCGAATCTGCTGCCGAAAAGCGACGGTTTGAAATCGCCATTAATGTGCCTGAATCAAGCCCGCTACGGCATCGCCTGGGGCGCGATCGGCGCGGCGATGTCCTGCTACGACTGCGCCCTGCAATACGCCATCTTGCGTAAGCAATGGCGCGACCAGCCCATCGCCTCCCACCAGCTTGTGCAGGACAAGCTCACCTGGATGATCAGCGAGATCACCAAGGCGCAACTGCTCGTGCTGCAAGTCGGCCGCCTCAAAGATGCCGGCAAGGTCGAGCACCAGCACATCTCCATGGCCAAGCGCAACAACGTCTGGATGGCCCTCGAGTGCGCCCGTCTCTCGCGCGACATCCTCGGCGCCAACGGCGTCGCCGACGACTATCCCATCATGCGCCACATGATGAACCTGGAATCGGTGAAGACCTACGAAGGCACGCACGACGTGCACTCGCTGATCATCGGCCAGAGTGTGACGGGGATTGATGCGTTCTAATCGGCATGAATCCGTTGCGGTTCCCTAGTCGCCGATAATTTCGATTGCATTCTTGGTCTGGGAGATGCGGGCATCATACACGCGTACGTGGCTCAACCGAGCGTCGCTGGCGAGGACGGCCTTTAGCCCAACGCCAAAGGCCGCGGATGCCTTTGGTCCTTTGATTACGCCGAGGATGGCACTAGCCGGTACTTCGAATAGACATATCTCTGCACCGAGTCGCCTTTGCGCTTCCTCAAGGGGCCGGACGATTCTCCACTCCCGCTCGTGTTCCCATTCCTTAAGCTTGCTGTAAAAGACATCGTGGCCGCTAAGCTCCGTCATGTAGCGTGGAGATGCACGGTCGACGTATGAAACCTTCCTAAGGTGACGAAAATCGTCTGTGGGGCTCAACTGGGCACAGAACCACGGATGTTTATCGTCAAATTCGAGAACGAAGCCCACACTCGCCGCAGCATATCTATCCCACATGGAAGCGCTCTTCGCCGTCTCGCTCAGCGACAGAATGCCCAACTTAGAACCAATAAAGTTAAAAATTTCCTCTATGACCTGAGGGTGGGTTTTCTCAACCGCCTTTCTGGCGTCTTCCAGCATCGCGGCGCGCCTATCCTTTAGCATAATCTCAGCAACCTCGGCATATGGCCGGGGAAATTGCTTGAGTGTTTCTGGCAGCTGCCGATCCAATTCTTCTTCGAGCGTTCTTGCCGTGTTCTTAGGACTGCTGAAGCCCTCAACCAAGGGGCGGAACTCGAATGGATCATTGAGTGCGGTGGGCTGAGTGAAACGAATTAGCAGATGTTTGAGGACATCTAGTCGGTCCAGCGTAAGATATTTATACAGGCTCACCGTAAAATTCTAGGCCGTCGGCTTCTCGCGCGGCGGTTCCACCGCCAGGAACTCTTCCGCGAAGCGCTGGCTATAGCTCTCCAGTAGCGCTTGCACCCGTTGCGGGTCGTTCGACCGCAGAACCAATCCCGCGTGGTGATGCCTCTTAATTCGCAAAAACACTTCCGGATCGTTGTATCCCGAAGTGTCGGGACCCTCCTGCCGCGCCAGCGAAAGAATCACTCCCGCATACTCCTCGCGCGCCGGTGGAAGCTGATAAGTCCCATCCCCTCCGGCAATCTCGATGCGGGCCCACTCCCGCCACAAGTTGATTCCGGTCGCGGCCTCGACCATCTCGTTGATGTAAGCGCCGCCCACGCGCGCCGCACACTCCAGAAAATAGAAATGTCCATCGGAATGCGCCTGGATAAATTCAGCGTGCGCCACGCCGCGCACCAGTCCGAGCGCAGCAATCAGTTCTCGATTGATCTGCCGCAAGCCGGCATCCGCATCGCCTCCGCGCGGCACCGTGAACGTCGTAAAGACTCCTCCGCCCTGCGCCACATTCATCGGCGGCTGTCCGTACTTGCTCACATTGGCGAAGACCACTTCATTTTCCGAAACCACCGAGTCCACGTGGTAGACCTCGCCCGGAACAAATCTCTCTAACAGGAACGAGGACTGTTTGTCCCCCAGTCGCTCCAGCACCGGCCACAGCTCTTCGGCTGCGTGAATCTTCTTGATCCCAATCGCTGACGCTTCTTGCCGCGGCTTCAGCACCCACGGTCCCGGCACATGTTCGAGGTAGTAGCGGATGTCGCCGTTATTGAATACCGGAACGAAATCGGGCACGCGCACGTCGCGATCCAGCGCCCTCATGCGCATGGCTAGCTTGTCGCGGAAGTAGCGCATCGTGGTTAGCCCCATCCCTGGTATGCGCAGGTGTTCGCGAAGAGTGGCTGCGGTCTCCATGTCGTATTCATCGAGCGCGACGATGCGATCCACCGTTTGCGTGCGCGCCAAGTGCGTCACGGCCTGCACAATGTCAGCGAGGGGAATTTCGGCCGGAAGATAGAACGTGTCGTCCAGGCTTTCCCGCGGCCAGTCGGCATCGCGTAGCTTTTCCGCCGTGAGCAAAATCACGCGGCAGCCCTGGCGCTTGCACTGGCGCATGAACTCCTGACCTTTTTCGTACGTGGTAATGCATAGAAAGGTGATTGGACGCGGCTCAGGCATGGCATTCATCCGCTGGCAGGTCTGAGAGAATACCACGTCAGCGCCAGCCCGAGTATCAGTTATTCAACGACTATCCAGCGAAGAGTTGAATCCCCGCGCCGGACAGTGTTCGCATCACGCTTGCAACCGCGTCGATCGCACCCACTCCGCCACCAGCGAGGCCAACACTACAAACAATGTCGTCCAGACGATGTAGAGAGCTTCCTGCTCGATGACATGGTGCACCTGTTCGTTCACTTCGATTCCCATGGCATAGAGCGCACTGTCCGCAAGGCCGTGCAGGCTCTGCATGGCTTTCGAGATCGTGCTGCCGTCGCTGCGCAGAGCGCTCAGGCTCAGTCCGCCCAGCAGTCCAGCGGCGCTTGCCTGGAATCGCTCGCTTGCCGCCGCGACCGCAATTACCGACAGTACTGTGCCATTGACCAGGCCAGCCAGGAAGGAGCAAGCGAACGGCCAACGAATATAAATCCCGAGGCCCACCAATGCGACGTTAACCACAACCCAAAGGACGCCCAACAGAGGCATCAGCACGCAGTCCGATGACATTGTTGCGGGTCTTGCAACCGCCAGCGCGCGATCCGATATAGCAGACATAGAACCCTCCGAGATCTCGCTGGCCTATAGTGCGGGAACACTGCAATTCGTTTCACCACCTGGCAGCTTCTTTTCTTGACCGCGACCCGCGCAATGGGGCATGATGCGCGGTGCCCTTGGTCCATAGCATTTCGGGGGCGGCTGGGAGGCTCCGATGGCTACGCAAACCCGTTCGGAAGGCAAGGCCCGCAGTTTCGGGGAAAATATTGAAAGTGACCTGGCTTCGCGGTTTCTGCGCGTGGTCGAAGTGGCGGCAATCGCCTCGGCGCACACCATGGGCCAGGGCGAGCGCAAACTCTCCGACCAGGTGGCCACCGAGGCCATGCGGCAGACCATGGACTCCATTCCCATGCGCGGCACCATCGTTATCGGCGAGGGTGAGCGCGACGAAGCGCCCATGCTTTATATCGGCGAAAAAGTTGGCGCCGAATTTCCCGATGGGCGCGAGGTCCCCGAGGTCGACATCGCCGTCGATCCACTCGAAGGCACCAACCTTTGCGCCACCGGCGCGCCCGGATCAATCACCGTCCTCGCCGCCTCTGAGCGTGGAGGCCTGCTCCACGCTCCTGACTGCTACATGGACAAAATCGTGGTCGGACCATCGTGCAAGAACGCCGTCGACCTCGATGCTCCCGTGTCCGACAATCTGAAGAACATCGCGAAGAGAATGGATCGTGACGTGGAAGACTTGGTTGTGATCGTGCTCGATCGCCCGCGTCACGAAAAGCTGATTGCCGATATTCGCGCTGCTGGCGCCCGCATCCGGCTGATCGGTGATGGCGATCTCTCGGCCGGTATCGCCGCTGCCGTCATCGGCACCGGCGTGCACGCCGTCATGGGCTCAGGCGGCGCCCCCGAAGGCGTGATCACCGCCGCCGCCATCCGCTGCCTCAACGGCTACATGCTCGGCCGCCTCGTGGTGAAACCCGACCAAGAAGAACGCCTGGCCAAGATGGGAATCAAAGACAAGAACAAAATCTACGAAGCCGAAGATCTCGCTCCCGGTAAACAACTCATTTTCGCCGCCACCGGTGTCACCGAAGGCGCGCTGCTCAAAGGCGTCCGCTTCTTCGGCGAAGGGACGCGCACTTCGTCGGTGATCCTCACTCTGCTCACCGGCAAAGTGCGCTTCATCGAAAGCATCCACCTGGAGAAGGGCCCAGATGTGAAGGTGCGGTTCACGTAGAGGTCGCTATTTCAGGTACTCCGAGCCTTTCCGCAGATCCTCGGGAACGTTGGGGAACGGGGGGAAATCCTGTGAGTATCCTTTGAGCAGGCTCACCGTTACTTCGGCGCGGTGGACGCCGTCGTGGATGGCAATTTTGTGAGGACGGTCTTTCGAGTAGCCTTCCCACAGCGAAACGCCGGCGTAGGCTCCGTCTTTGCGCAGGATGTAGTACGTCATATCGAGGAAGCGCAGCTTCTGCATGTCGCCGTTGTAGTTGCGGACAATGCGCTTCAGCGTCTCCATACCGGCCTCCTGCGGGGACATGCCGTGGCGCATGTTTTCGACGATCGTATGTGCGCCCGCGACCTTGATGTTTTCTTCTCCGCTGCCGGTCGCGCCGGCCGAGCCTACGTCCTGATCGGTGTAGCAGCCTGCGCCGATGATGGGCGAATCGCCTAGTCGTCCGGGAAGCTTGAACCCCAATCCGCTGGTCGTGGTGCAGCCGGAGATTTCTCCTTTATCGTTCAACGCGGAGCAATGAATCGTGCCGGTGGGTGGAAACAGAACTTTTCGTACGGCTGCGAGTTGAAGTTCCGGCTCGATGCCGAGGTCGGCGGCGCGCGCGTGCAGGTTCTGGATGCGCTCTTGCCACAGTTCTGATTGCGGCTTGCCGTTACTCGAATCGGGTGGTTGCCAGTGCGGATCGGCGAGCCCAGGTCCCCACCAGTCGTCGTTGGAGTTGAATTCCTTCCACAGCAGCCAGATCTTGCGGGAGTGCTCGGTGAGCAGGTTCTCGCGCGGGAAGCCGACGGCCACGGCGAAGCGCTCCGCGCCTTCGCCTACCAGCATGACGTGTCCGGTGTGCTCCATTACGGCCTTCGATACCAGCGACACGTTCTTAATATTGCGTACGCCGCCGACCGAACCGGCGCGCCGCGTGGGGCCGTGCATGCAGCAGGCATCGAGCTCGACTACACCTTCTTCGTTGGGGATTCCGCCGAGGCCGACCGTGTCGTCGTTGGGATCGTCTTCCGGACCTTTAACGACGCGAAGCGCGGCATCAAGCGTGTCGCCTCCGCTTTTCAGGAAGGCGAATGCATCCTCAAGGTAAGCATAGCCGTTGTTGGCGCACACGATGATGGGCCGCTTGTGCGGTCCCGATGGCGCATCGTGCTCCTGTGGGCCCGCACTTTGCTTCGAGTCTTCCCCTTGGGCTCCTGTTCCTACTCCGGCAGCGACCGCTCCTAGAACGGACGTCTTGACGAAATCACGGCGCGAGAATGGCAATGGTTCCTCCTGCTGGTGTGAACAGGGGAGGATATCACGCGACTCCGTCGTGTTTCATGCTATCTTGTTGGGCTGTGCTCACCCTCCCTTGCCAACGATTCAGGGTATACCCCCTACCCCAAGCTCTTAATAGAATCATCACTTTAGCGCGAAATTCCCCGCAAATCCTAAGGTCTAAAGGAGTTAGGGTCATAATCTAGAGAACAAAGGAGTTGCACATTAGATTGCTCCCGCCTGATGGCCTGCGCTTGCACAATGATCGGCTGACTGGGCTGTGGACGGCAAGGTCAGATGTCACATCGGTTCGAGGGGAGAGAATTTTGACTTTACATAGCGTTCTGAAGCACGTAAAATTGTGCTGCACGTAGTTTCGTGCTCATTATGAAGATCAATGTCACTCTTAAACTGGACGCCGACCTGCTGCGCGAGGCGCGAGTGTTGGCGGCCGAGGAAGACACTTCGATCAGCGCGATGCTGGCCGCACGGCTGGAGCAAATCGTAGGTGAACGCAAGACTTACCAGCGGGCGCGCAAGAGAGCACTGGCAAGACTGCGCGAAGGAATGGATTTGCGATGGACGCCCCCCAGTTCTCGAGACGAGATTCATGAACGGTGACCGCCGCGGCAGCCGTTGTTGATTTAGTGCGGCTTTTTGGCGCGGCTTAAGCCACGCCCTTTCAGAACTAAAGCGGGACGCTCGCAATGGCTGACAAATACTTTGTCGACACTAACATTCTGATCTATGCCCATGATCGCTCTATGGGGATCAAACACGAACGGGCGCGACAACTCATCGAGAGCTTGTGGACGAGCGGGCAGGGCGTGCTGAGCACCCAAGTCTTGCAGGAACTTTGCGTCAACCTGCGGCGCAAAGTTGCGCGTCCGCTGACCGTAGATGAAATCCGCCTGCTCATCCACGACTACATGAGTTGGGAGATCGTGGTTAACTCGGCTGAGGCCGTGATCCAGGCGCTGGAGATCGAAGCGCGATACAAAACCTCTTTTTGGGATGCTCTCATCTTGCATGCAGCCGAGCAATCGGGCGCGGCGATTCTCTACTCGGAGGATTTAGCGGCGAGGCAGAGTTACGGTACGGTTCGGGTGGTGAATCCGCTGCTTAGATAGATTCGAGGGGGTGCTGGTTCGTGTGGATGTGTCTGCAAGGATCAAGGCACAAGGACTTTAGATTAGTGGAATCCCACCTTTCGCAAAGTGCGCGAAAGATGGGGCACCCGGCGGTTGACAAACTGGAGCCACGAAAAGCAGTCTGGCACGAACGTTTGGCGGTCTATTATTCGGAATGTGGTTCAAATTATCGAGGGATTGCGCTCCGCGTTGGATCATGCCGCTTCTGCTACTGTGCGCCGGGGGAAAAAGGCATATTTCCCTTTTGGGGACACTAGGCGAGACGTGATTGGCTCCCTCGCCAGCGACCGATACAAACATCTTCCGCATGAGATCAAAACGCTCTTTGTGAAGTTCGAGCCTTACAAGACTGGCAATCCTCCCCTCTGGGCACTCAACAAAATCTGTAACACTACAAAGCATCCGGCCGGCCGTCGTGGACGATGAGACTATGCATTCGTCACGCGCTGCGCGCCCACAGGTGCTGCCAAGAGCAACGGCTCCTCTGGCATTACGATCCAGGCGATGGGATAAGCCAGCAGTCCAATACCTGTCATGAAGGATGCGATCAGCCACATCAGCCGGACCAAGGTCACGTCGATGTCAAAGTATTCGGCGAAACCGAGGCAGACGCCTGCGATCTTGCGTCCCTGGCGCGGCCGCACCAGCCGCTTGCGGGCCACCGACGCGCCCACACGAATGCCGCAATACGCACAAACCGCAGCATCGTCCTGAATCACTTTGCCGCAATAGTTGCAGTACATGGTTGTGCCCCCCCCGAGAGTCCTCTACCAGACAATACGTAATTCTAGAGCGAAAGTTCCTTCCATCCGGAGATATGGGTTTCTACCCCAAATTAATCCGCCAGCGATGTGGCTGGAACACTCTTAATCGAGGGCCAACTCCCCTATTCGGTTGGATAGGGATCGGGAGGATTTGGGTCGGGCTGCGGGTACGGAGCGGGAGGATTTGGATCAGGTTGCGGGTATGGAGCGGGGGGATTTGGATCGGGTTGCGGATACGGTGCGGGCGGGTTAGGATCGGGCTGTGGATAGGGTTGATCGGGTGTCCAACCGCTCAATGTAATAGGCATGCGCTCCTCCGCCAAACGACATTCTGAACTAGGCCCGTGTAGCTGCACCGCTTAACCGATTCTTTAGCAAGAAATCTGTCGCTCCTAGTCCTTAATTCGAACCCACCTTATATACATCAGAAAACACCAAAAACATCAATTATTTCTTTTAGCAGAGCAGCCCAAGATTCCCCGAGGCTAGCGGAGTTTGCTGGGATTGACGTTACGGTTGAAGGCGCCGCTTATTCATTCTCGATACGCCTCCCTGATATGCTCACGAGCCTTTTCTGCCGGAGGAGTGCTGGCATTTTCGGCCAAGACAATCTGATACTTCTTCATTGCCAGATCGCGCTTCTGCAGCAGGTCGTACATTTCCCCGGCGGAGAGGTTGGCCTTCTGCAGCGTCTCAGGGTCTGGGTTCGGAGATTCACCTATGAGTTCATACGCACCCGCCGCGCCGGCATAATCTTTCTGGCTGCGCAGCAATTCACCCAGGCCCCACGCCGCTATTTCATAGTGCAAGTTGCCGTACTTTCCTTCCCGGCCGTTCTGCCACACTTTGCGATAGTCTCCCGCGGCCTCCTGGGCGTGGCCGCCGTCGCGCAGTAGATTGGCTTCTTCCAGCGGAAATAGATAATTCCTGGGATAACGCTCCGCCAAGTCGTGCATGATGGCGCGGGCCTCGTCGTAACGATGCTCGCGCCGCAGGAACAGGCTCAGCACCACTTTGGCGTCAACACTGTTCTCTCCGCTGCTCTCCGCTACCTGCCGGAGGTATTCGAGTCCCTTTTCTTTCGTCCCGCTCAGCCCTACTAGAGCTACGGCGGCCTTCACACTCCAGGGCAGGCTGCCCATCACGTAGTTGTGGGTACCTACGACCAGCTTCGCATCCACGTAATTGGGATCGAGTTCCAGCACACGTTCGTGGTCGCGGCGCGCGCCCACGGCATTGCGCAGGGCGGAAAACCAGGCTCGCTCGACCAGCGCGGTATACAGCGCGAACTGCGCCCGGGTAACGCCGCGGGCGTAAAGCGCGTCCACGTTGTTGGGATTCGCCTTGAGTTGCTGCTCTTCCAGACTTTCGGCGCGGTCCACTAATTGTTTGATCCGCTCTTGCACCTTGGGGTCGGCGGTCCGGTGCGCCTGGCCGATAAAGCTGTCGTTGGCATATTCACCCGTATTCATCGCGCCCATCCGGTAGAGCTCGCGCATCAGAATTGTGGTTAGCAGATGATTTACCGCAGAGGGGTCGCTCGGCCGCCGATCCATGACCTTTTCGAACTCCTGGATCGAACGGTCATAATCCAGGTTATAGAAGTGGTCGAAGGCGGCATCGACCAGAGGATCGTGCTCAGAAGAAGCGGCAGCGGGTGAAGGGAGAACACTTCCCACCCCAGCACGGGTTTGAGCCACGGCTTGAACTGACAGCAGGCAGAGGATCGCGATACCGGAGAGCACCCTCCTGGTAACCAACCGCTTCAGCGATGTCAGACTCGACTGCATTCCCACTATTAAGGCCTTAGGTTTTAGTCTAACTGAAGTTTGACGGAGCACGGGACGAACCAAAGGCGTCATCGGGCGTCATCCAACAATTTCGTAATGCATTCAGCGGTTGAGCCCTATAATCCACGCAGCCACAGGCCAAACACTAAGGTACTGGGGCAAGGTTTACGCGGGCCTGCACGTAATAATTGCTCGTGACCGCTTGCCCTCAGAGAACGAGGGCTGTTGCAAGTACTTGACTTGAGAATACGTTAGTGGACTGCAGGCTTTGGCTGTCAGGTTGCTTTTGCAGGAACCAGCGTTCTAGGTATGGCTGAAGTAGTTCACGACGCGCAGCAGGAGTTTTGGCAGTCTCCCACCGTGCTTGAACCGGCGGTAGAGGCTGCGCTTCCGGCTGCCGCGCAAGAAATGGCAGCGGCGTGCGCCGAATGCGGCAGCGAGTTCATGATCGGCGCCAGGTTCTGCCACGTCTGCGGCCAGCGCCGTCTAGTATTAGTCGCAGCCGGATCGGACACCGCAGTGATAGCGGGCCTGTCGGCTGAGAATGTAGCGTGGCTACAGGCGCGGGCAAGTTCGGTTGCAGCCTCCTGGCGCAGGATCTCCTTCCCTGACTGGCTGCATTATCTGCACTTCCATGAGATCAAGCGTTGGGTAGGTCTGCCTACGGCGGCGCTGGTCGCCTTCATCATCGGCTTGGGCTGCGTGGCTGGAGCCATCGGCGTCAGCCTGTTCTATCGAGCGTCGAACCTGGCCGAGTTCCAGGCGATCCAGATGTGGCGCATCGAATGGCTGCTGGGCGCGACTGCGTCCTTTGTGGCTGGAATTCTGCTGAAAAAGCCCTCTGACAACTAGACGACTCCAACCCGGCGCTACTGTCTACGATTCACTTCCCGAGCTCGCCGTGCGCCGCTGCTGGTGCATCCGGTAAAGATGATGCACGGGGCCGGTTCCTCGTCCCAGAGGATGGCCAGCAGCAATGGCCGCCGTCACATAGGTCTTGGCCAGTAAGGTCGCCTCGGCTAATCCGCGATCGAGCGCTAAGTGGCAAGCCATCGCCGTGGCAAAAGCGCAGCCGGTGCCATGGGTAGAATTCGAACGCTGCCGCTCGGCTTTGAAGACCTCCTGCTCGACACCGTGTTTGGTGGTGAAGCTCAACAAATCAATGGCTTTCTCCAGATGTCCGCCGGTGATCACCACGGCAGCCGAACCCATCTGGTGCAGCTTCTCGGCTGCAGTCCGCATTTCGTCGAGATCGGTCACCTTCAATCCAGTGAGCACGGCGGCTTCATCCACATTCGGCGTAATCACGTCGGTCAGAGGGATGAGCCTCTCGATGAGCAACTTCAGACCAAGAGCATCGAGCAGGTCCGCGCCGGAGGATGACTTGAGGATAGGATCCAGAACGACGTTGGGCAATTTATTAGGCAAACCAGCCTTGCCCGAGTGTTGGCCCAGAAACTCCGCCACCGCCTTGACCACCTTGGCAGTGCCCAGCATGCCGATGTGCACTGCTGCGATTGGGATATCGATTGCAAGTTCTTGCAAGGTTTCTGTCACCAGCGTTGGATCGACGGCCTCCACTCGGAGAACACCAGCCGTCGACTGCACGGTCATGGCGGTAATGCAGGCCACTCCATAGCAGCCGTGGGCTGCGATCGTCTTAATGTCAGCCGTCACCCCTGCCCCAGACGAGGGGTCAAAGCCAGCGATGGTCAGGACGACAGGTGGTTTATCAGCCATAGGCCAGCCAATATTTGCAACAAAACGCAAAGAATTTTCTTTGCGGACTATCATGTTTGTACCTAAAACGCTGCGAATAAACAACTTAGAAAGGACTTGCCCGTAAGTGACTGAATCGATTGGAGATGAAAATACTTTCCAAGGTACGGCATGTTCCGCAGTTACTAATATATAAACATGTAAGCCTATTGTTTGTAATGATATATCGTTAATTTATCATGATTAACAATAGGTTACGTGAGATATCAATTACTATCCGGTCACTATAGTCCAGTCACTTTCGGATTGACAAGCCCCCAAGCCCCCTCTAGGATTTATATAACGATTGACCAAACAGCCTAGCTAGGACGACTTTTTGAGATGCGAGGAGAACTGAATGCGACGACGTACAGCTCATGGACTGATGATCGTTTTATTGATCGTCGGGCTAGGGGCGGCTCAGGGACCGAACAGCTCGGAGGCCAGTTCAGCCCCAAGTAAATCAGCCCAAATTAAGCCCGAAATCCGAAAACAGGCCAAGGGACAACCCTACCAGGTCGGTACAGCCTCCTGGTACGGTCAGGATTTCGAAGGCAAAACCACAGCCAGCGGCGAAGATTACGACATGTTTGACATGACAGCCGCCCACCCCACGCTTCCTTTGGGAAGCTACGTGCGGGTTACTAACCTGCGCAATGGACGGGCCGTTGTAGTCAAGGTAAACGACCGGGGGCCGATCGTCGAAGGCCGGATCATCGATCTTTCCTATGGCGCCGCGCAAGCTCTGCAATTCCAACATCGCGGCTTGCAGAGGGTCAGGCTCGATGTGGTGAAGAAGGGTACCTCCCAACACCGGCCGGTCTACCAAACCATTGCGGCCAACCACCCTATGGCGCAACTGCCATAGACGGCTTTACACTGCTAGGGATGCAGACCACTCTGCCCCATCTCATCCCTGGCAGCGATCAAGAGAAAACTCCCCAAACATCCGATTTGCGCGAAACTGATCTGCTGAAAAATGACCCGCGCCAGAGACTGATCGTTGCGCTCGATGTGTCCAGCGCGGCAGCCGCGCAGAAAATCGTGGCAGCCGTCGGAGACTCGGCACTCACCTACAAGGTCGGCATGCAGCTCTACACCGCCGAAGGCCCGCAGTTGGTGCGGGATTTGGTGGCCTCGGGTCGGCGGGTGTTTCTCGACCTGAAATATCACGACATTCCCAATACCGTGGCTTCGGCGGTGCACGAAGCTGCCCATCTCGGTGTGAGTATGCTGACCGTGCACGCCGCAGGCAGCGGCAAAATGCTGCGCGCTGCGGCGGACGCCGCCCGTGCCACCAACCCGGGTTTGCTGGTATTGGGTGTAACGGTGCTGACCAGCCTCGACGAGAACGATCTGGAGAAAGTCGGGTTTCGAGGAACGGTGCGGGATGAAGTGCTGCGCCTGTCCGCTCTGGCCCTGGCCAACGGATGCCAGGGAATCGTCACCTCCGCCCGTGAGGCTTCCGCCGTCCGCGCCGAACTGGGCGACGATTTCGCCATCGTGACTCCCGGCGTCCGCCCCGCCGGTGCCGCCCACGCAGATCAGGTGCGCGTGGTCACCCCCGCCGAAGCGATTGCCGCAGGAGCAAGCCACATCGTCGTCGGCCGCCCTATCACCGAAGCGGCCGACCCGGCCGCGGAAGCGCAGGCGATTCTGCAAGAGATTGGCGGCTGAATTCAGACTAAAATCGATTTCAACTTAGCCCGTGATCCTGGAAATATGAGCGATCAGGCGAGAAAACTTCGTTTGTGCGGCAGGAATCTGGAAGCCAAAACCGAATCGAGCGAGGGGAAAGCCACTTCAATTGTTGAAAGCAGGCGGACACTTCGTACATGATAAATCTGCGAAATGCAGCATTCTTAGTAGTGTGGTTGTGTATTGGCGTTACCGTCCTGCTGTCGCAGGATCCTGTCTCCGGAAGCAGTCCGCAAGCCGATCCAAAAGCTGAGTGCAAGTCGCTAAGAGGAATGACGATTGCAGCGGCCGCGCTGGGCTTACCGACCACGGGTGCATATGTGCGATCCGCGAAGTTGGTTCATGACAGCCGGGGACAGTACTGCAAGGTACTTGGCGGCGTACGCCCGGTGGATCCGTCCGCACAGGACATCCGCTTCGAGGTGAATCTGCCTACGAACTGGAACAGGAAGGCGGTGCAGTTCGGGGGCGGCGCATTCGATGGATGGCTGGGCGCTACCAACGGACTGAATCGTACTCCGGTAAGCGTGGCGCATGAACCGGGACCGCTCGCCCGCGGGTTTGCAACCTTCGGCGGAGACTCTGGTCACCATAAACATTATTTTCTGCTTCCGGATGCCCTGAACGCTCTGAACGGTTCTTTCGCCCGCAACCCCGAAGAGCGCCGCAATTTCGCGCGTGACGGCTTGAAAAAGACGCACGACGCGGCCCTCGCGATCATAGAGCGCAGGTACGGAACACGGCCGACGAGAATGTTTTTCCTAGGCGGTTCTACGGGAGGGCGCGAGGCATACTTCGTTGTTCAACGCTGGCCGCAGGACTACGACGGTGTGCTTGGCGCGTATGCGGGGTGGGACCAGATCGAACTCGATTTACAGTTCATTCGCGTATCGCAGGCAATGTACACCAAGGGTGGTTTTCTGCCGAAGTCGAAAACTAGACTGCTCGCGCATTCTGTGATGAAAGCATGCGATGCGCTGGACGGCGTACGGGACGGCATCATCGCAAATGTAGACGCGTGTCACTTCGATCCCGAAACGCTACTCTGTGCTGCTGGGAGGAAAGGAAGACACTGCTTAACTCCACAAGAGCTTAAAACGGTTCAGACCTTCGCCACCGAGCAGAGGACGTCTCAACCGTTGTGGAACGGAGTACAAACGATACCCGGCTTCAATGTGCTTGCTGGTACGGACCTCACCGGCTCTATGGGGCTTCTCCACCACGCGGAACATCGGCCAAAGATTTTCTTGAATTCGTTCTACTATGTCATTGGCGATCAAGTATTGCGCTTCTTTCTCACTGGAGACAATAACTTCAACGCGCTGACTTTCGACACGACGACGGGCGGCAAGTTTGCTGCCGATCTACTGCCACAGTCCGAGGCTGCCGACGCCAGCGACGCCGATCTAACACAGTTCGCGCGACACGGCGGCAAGTTCCTAATCGTTCACGGAACGACAGATGCAACCATACCGACAAATGCCTCCGTGCTGTATTACAAGATGGTTCAGAGCAAGATGAGTCAAAGCGAAATGGATACATTTCTGGGCTTCTACTTGATACCCGGCTTTGGACATGGGGGTGGTCTTTTCGATGCAGGTTTCGACGCGCTCGGTGTGCTCGATCGCTGGCTGGACACGAATATTGCCCCGAGGGGTCTAACGATCGTGGACAACCATAAGCGTTCCCACGGGCGGACTCGGCCTTTATGTGCATATCCTTCGTGGCCGGAATACAAAGGCTCTGGCGATGTGAATGCAGCTAGCAGCTTTGTGTGCGTGACGGAATAGCTATACGCGAGAGGTCGCTTCTTCCACCCGGAAATTGAGCCACTATCCAGCTATAGCGCAGCCTGTCCTGCAGCGATACTTTTCCGTAACTCCTCCGCCGAGCCCTTCAGGAGATTCCTAAGCACTGCTACCTCCGCCGCAATCCCGGTGTGCAACGCTGGATCCACATCCGGCGCAAACAGAGGAGAGTGATTCGAAGGCAACATCGTCCCCTCAGCCTTGGCCTGCGCCAGCTTCTCTGGATCTGCTCCTCCAAGACTGAAGTAAAAGCCCGGAATTCCCTGCTCGACAAAGTAAGAGAAATCCTCCGAAGGCGTGATCGGCTCCGTGGTTACGACATTCTCTTTTCCGAGCGCTGACTCAAGCGCGCCGCGCAGCCGCTGCGCCAACGCGGGGTCGTTGTACACCAGGTCGGCGGCTTCATAGTGCTCGATCAAAGGCGGACGCGGCGCACCCGCGGCATCGGCTTCGGCCTTAGTAATGCGCGCGATGGCCGCGAGCACTTGCTGGCGTACCTCCGCTTTCCTGGTGCGCACCGTCAGCCCCAACTCAGCGTGGTCCGGAATGATATTGTTCTTCGTGCCCGCCTGAATGTAGCCAACCGTAACCACGACCATCTCCCCCGGCTTAACCTCGCGCGAAGCAATGGTCTGCAACGCCAGAATGGTTCGCGCAGCAATCACAATGGGATCGATCGCCGTCTGCGGCGCTGAGCCATGTCCACCCTTACCGTAAATCATGATCCGCAGCGAGTCCGCGTTCGTGTTGTAAACTCCCGGCGTAATCCCTACCATCCCCGCGGGAAGTTCGTTGCCCACGTGCATTGCCACGGCCACATCGGGCTTAGGAAAGCGCGTAAATAAGCCGTCGCCTAGCATTGCCTTGGCTCCTGCAATCGTTTCCTCTGCTGGCTGGCCGATCAGCATCAGCGTCCCGTGCCAAGTGTCTTTGCTGTTCGCCATGATCGTGGCTGTAGCGATGATCGCCGCCATGTGCAGATCATGTCCGCAAGCGTGTGCGACCGGCACATCGCGTCCCGCGTCATCCTTGGCGTGAACCTTGCTTGCGTAAGGAAGCCCAGTCTTTTCTTCCACCGGCAGCGCGTCAAGCTCGGTTCTCAGCATCACCGTCGGGCCCGCGCCGTTCTTCAGAATGGCAACAATCCCCGTGCCGCCGACGTGTTCCGTGACTTCATAGCCCAGCGCGCGCAACCGACTGGCCAACTTCGCCGCCGTTTGGTTTTCGTGCGATGACAGCTCGGGATTCTGATGTAAGTCAAGATACAGATCGTGCGCGTCAGGATAGACAGCCTCAACTTCCTTAGACGCAGGAGCCTGAGCCCAAGCCGAAGCAACCAGGACCGCGAGCAGCATGATTCTTGCAAGTTTCATAAGTTCACGGATCATATCTGGCAAAGTAACCACCTGTAAATTAGTGTGCACCAATTCTTTGTTCTCTAAGCATTCCCAAAACAACAGAGCAATCAAATCAGTTTTTTCGATTCCCCCATTTCGGTCTTCCAGCAGGTGTACAATTTTCTTAGCAAGATTTTTCTTAGCAAGCACTGGGTTGCGTTGCGTTGCTTCGTCCGAATACCCGAGGTGCTCATGAACGTCCACATCAGTTACCGTCTTCATAAGACTCCCGCCGTAGAAAAAGACATTCAACATCAAATCGAAAAACTGCGGAAACGCCTGCAGGTCTTCCGTCCCGAACTGATTCACTTGAAAGGTACGGTCGAGGAACTCTCGGCGCGCGAGGGTATCAGCGTTTCGCTCAACCTGCACCTGCCTTCGGGTCAGATGGCGGTGCAAGCCAAAGCTCCAACCGCAGCCACCGCGGTAAAAACCGCATTTGAAGACCTGCTGCAACAGGTCAGCAAACACAAGGACCTGCTGCGCTCCCATCATAAGTGGCCGCGCCGGCAAAAGGAGGCATCGACGCGCCGTAATGCTTCCGTCCCCTTCGAACAAACTCTGGCCGCGGTATTTCCAGCCACCGTTTCCGCCGACGACGTGCGTTCTTACGTCAACGCAAATCTTTCCCGCCTGGAACGCTTTGTGGAACGCGAAATTTATTTCCGCGAAACCGCCGGCCAGGTTATGCCGGAGTCGATCAGCAAAGAAGAAGTGATTGACGAAGCCATCGCCGCTGCGCTCGGCGATGGTGGCGATGGCCAGAACGATGGCCGAAACACGGAGAAGCCGGAGCGTCTTGCCCTGGAGCCCTGGCTCTACCGCCTGGCGCTGAATGCACTGGATCAGCTCTCTCGTCCCGAAGGAACCAACGGCGGCGCCGTGCGCCTCGAAGAGTCGGCCCGCAAGCAGAACGTCTGGGCCAGCGACGAGCCCGAACTGCAATTCCATCAGCCCGACGAAGCCATCACCGAAGAAATGGTCATCGCTGACGACCGTGTCTCGACGCCCGAGCAGATTGTAGGATCGGATGAGATGATGCGCCTCATCGCCTCCGCTCTCCACGACTTGATCCCAGCCCAGCGCGAGGCTTTTATCCTGCACGCCATCGAAGGCTTCGGCGTCGAGGAAATCTCCGCTATCACCGGCGTCCCGCCCGAGGGCGTGTTGAACTCCGTTGCTGCCGCGCGCGAGCACCTACGCAAATCGCCCAGTTTCGTCCGGCAATTCAAAGGCCGGTTCGCCGCTACCGGGATGGCTTAACTCCAATTCCAATTGAAAGGAAGTGGGACCGCGAATGATTACTCGTGAACAAGTCTATGAACTAGCCCAATTTGAAGATCAGGGAGCTTGCGCTCTCAGTTTCTACTTTCAGCCCACTGCGCCTCGCAACAAAGCTCACAAGGAAGACGCCATCCTCGCCAAAGACCTGGCGCGGGAAGCGTTGCGCCAGTTGGAAAGCAAGGTTACGAGTCCGAATAAGATTGCGAGCACGAATAAGTTTGCGAGTTCGAATAAGGTTACGAGTTCGAATAAAGACAAGTACGAGTCAGCCCGCGCCGATCTCGACCGCATCGTGCGCCTGGCGCATGATTTGCGAGGGAACGCCGTGCGAGGCAACGGCGTGCGCGGCAATGGAGTCCGAGCCAAGGCTGTCTTCGCCTGCGGTGCGCAAGGCTTTTGGCGCGAATACGACCTGCCTCCACAACTGAGCGGCACGCAACTTCTCGTGAATCGTCACTTCCATCTGAAGCCTCTGGCACAACTGCTGGGAGCATCTCCCAGCCTGGGTGTCGTCCTAGTCGATCGTCACCGGGCGCGCATGTTCGACCTGCGTCTGGGCGAGTTGAACGAACGCGAAGGCTTCTTTCATCCACTCACCCGCCGTGGCCGAGGCGACGGCTTCGCCGGCTACGATGGAGGTCACGCCGAGCGCCGCGTCGCTGACGAAACCCGCCAGCATTTCAAGTTCGTCGCCGACTTCCTTAAGGACGCTTTGGAAAAAGGCACGTTTGATAAATGGATCCTGGGCTGCCAGGAAACCCACTGGTCGCAATTCGAGCCGCAATTGCACCCCTATGTGTCGCAGAAGTTGCTGGGCCGGTTTACCGCCGAGGTGGCTCACGTGAGCCGCGAAGAAATCCGCGCGCAAGCCGAACGAATTTTCGCCGGCTCGCAACAGGCCCGCTGTGGCGAAGCGGTTCGCGAAACCATCAGCCAGGCCCGCGGCCATGGCCGCGGCGTTACCGGCTTGCGCCGCGTGCTGCACTCCCTGGAGTTAGGCGAAGTGCAAACCCTGCTGCTCGGCGACCGCTATCTTGCGCAGGCGGTCGAGTGTACCGGCTGCGGCCATCTCGACGCCCACCTCGTCAGTTTCTGCCCAGTCTGCGGGCGCGAGACTCGCGAAGTCGTGGACGTGGCCGAAGCGATCCTGCCCTGGGTGATCCGCCACGACATCGAACTCTTCTACGTCAAAGACGATCCCGATCTCGACAAGGTCGGAAACATCGCCGCCCTCCTGCGCTTCCGCTCCGAGAAGACCAGCAACAACAACGTCCGCTCGATCGCCGACGTCCCAGTCGACAAATCCCTCGGCCGCCAGGCCGGACTGGTTGGCCGTTACCGCGGCCTGGCCAGCGGATGAGTCTCGAGCTGTAGCTGGCGGCGGCCAAGGACCATCCTGCCCCCGTAGCGCTCGCTGAAGAACTCCCAAATGCATGGAGGAACCGTGGAAGACCATCAATGTATCCACTCTGCTTGTCACCGGAGGAGAAGGTATCCTGACTGGCTTAAATGAAGCCGAACTCATGCGCCAGCACATCTCCGGCAGCCAGTTGCGCGTGATTCCGAAAGCCGGCCATTACTCGGTGTGGGAGCAACCGGAAGAAACGGGCAGGCTGTTGCGTCAGTTTCTGGAGCGGCTCTAGGAGCGAGCAATCGAACGTCCAAGCCGGACTCGCGCTAGAATCGGGGACGTTATGAAAAAACTTTTTGCCATGCTTGCATTTGGGGTCCTTGCAGTTTGCGCCCACGCGCAAACTCGCGCGGTCCAGCGACCCCGCATTCTCGGGATCGATCACGTTTCCTTCTACACCACTCAGCCGGATGGGGTAAAAGAGCTCTACACCGGCACGCTCGGCTTGGCTTCCGCCGCGCCAGTAGAGTCCGGCGGGCTGGTGAGATACATGGTGGGCACGCAGTGGATCGGTTACAGCACCGCACCCGATCCCAAGGCGACCGACAGGATGGATCACGTGGCCTTCACTACCAGTAACATCATTGTGCTGCGCAGGTACCTGGTTGCGAAAGGCGTGAAGGTGCCAGCGATCGAGGGACACGCCGACCACAGCCTGAGCTTTACCGTGGCCGATCCGGAAGGCCATCCCATCGAGTTTGTCGAGCGAGGCAAGTCCAAACCAGCTACGCCACCTGATTCCGCAGTCTCGCGCCACATGATTCATACCGGATTTGTGGTTTACGACCGCGATGCGGAAGATCACTTCTACCGCGACTTGCTCGGATTTCGTCCCTACTGGCATGGAGGAATGAAGCCCGGCGACACCGACTGGGTCTCGTTGCAGGTTCCAAACGGCACGGATTGGCTGGAATACATGCTGAACCAGCCCGAACATCTCGATCCGCAACGGATGGGCGTGATGAATCACATTTCGCTCGGCGTCGTGGACATGAAGAAGGCGCAAGCGATGCTGGAATCCCACGGCTGGAAGCCGCACGGGGACGAAAAGGCGCAGATGGGCAAAGACGGCAAGTGGCAGCTCAACGTGTTTGATCCTGATCTGTCGCGGATCGAACTCATGGAATTCAAGCCCGTGGAGAAACCGTGCTGCTCCGATTTCACAGGCCCACATCCCTCGGAATGACGCGCGGCGCTAAACCTTGAGAAAGATTCGTTTTCGCCAGAGGAACCACAACAGAATCCAGCAGAATAAAACCGCGGCCAATGAATAGATGAGCGAAGCGTTAGCCGCGCTGAAGCCCAAGGACACGAACTTGGCTTGTGCCGCGTCATGCCACATGACCGGCCCGTTTGAACTCTTCACCGTGAACGAGTAGCCAGGACCGTATACGAACGAGTCGACGACGAATCCGGCAATCGCGTTCATTCCAAACACGAGGATCGGCATGGTCCAGGCGCCGCGCCACTTCTTGATCTCCAGCACCCAGTAGAGAAAGGCGAGGAAGACCAATGCAAAGCCGCCGCTGAAGAGCACGAACGAACTGGTCCAGAGATTCTTGTTGATGGGGAACCAGAGATTCCAAACCTCACCCGCTACCAAGCCGAGAATTCCAACGCACAACATGCGAATTGCTTTTGTGCCAGGACTCTTCCCGGAGCGGAGCCAGTAACCCGTCAGCACTCCGATTAAGGTGGTCGCGATGGCCGGAATGGTACTGAGGATTCCTTCTGGATCGCGAGTTTTGTCAAAAAGATGTCCCATGAAGAGCTTGCGGTCGAGCCATGCGGCTAGGTTGCGATCAGGGTCCATGAATGGGATGCTGTGTCCCGGCACTCCGAGACCAGGAACGGGGACAAAACGCAGGAGGGCCCAGTAGCCGATCAGACAAGCACACATCGCAATCCACGTTCCGCGGCGGCTTGACCACAGAACGAGAATCGCTGCCGCGAAATAGCAGAGCGCAATCCGCTGGGTTACGCCTTCGAAGCGCCATGTATGCAGGTCCAGACCGATGATGGGAGAGGCATTCACAAAAAGGCCGATGATGATCAGGACCAAGCTGCGCTTGAAAGCGTGGAACAAGATCTGTGGTCGGGATTCGCCGCGCTGAAGGCGGGCGGCAAAAGAGAACACCATCGAGATCCCAACCAGAAACAGAAAAGACGGGAAAATGAAATCGGCAGAAGTCCAGCCATTCCAATCGGCGTGCTTGATCGGCGCGTAGGCCAGTTCGTCACTGCCGGGGTTGTCAACCAGAATCATGCCAGCGACGGCGAGCCCGCGATAGACATCCAGGCAGAGCAGACGTTGGGAGGATGGTTTGGCGGATTCGAGCACTGGCCGTATTGTGGTAGCGAGGGGTTGCGTGGCTGACATATCGGCAACAAATATAAGCGTGCGCTGAACGGCTGTCACTCCGGAATGCAGAGTGATTTTGCCTGCTGAAAGTCAACCTTGAGCCCTGTGAACTTTCAGAACAGGAATCAGCTATTCACATGACCTCCGTGCGATTTGCTACAATCCATGCGGCATGATTGATACGGTTTTGGTTGCAGAGAAGACTGTGGTTAGCGCCAAGGGAGACGGCCCCATCGTCGAGGTGAGTGGCGCGGGCAGCCCGGTGTTCTTGTTGACTCTCGACATCACTAGAATTATTGAGCAGGAGTCGCTCGAGGTCAGCGTCCACGGTTCGGCGGACGGCGCAGTGTGGGGCGCAAAGCCCGTTGTCACGTTTCCGCAGAAGTTTTATTGCGAGCAGTCTCCGCTATTGCTCGATCTGGCGGCGCATCCGGATGTGAAGTTTGTGCGCGCGCACTGGGAAGTCGCCCGCTGGGGACGCGGTGCGGAAACTCCGATGTTTGAATTTGGCGTGAGATTGAAAGAGATTCCCGCGGATGTGCTGCGCGAAGCCGCGGCTGAGGCCAAGGCCCTGGCCTAGAATCAGCAGTTCCGCAAGCAACGTCTTTCCTGCTCCTTCCGCTATATTGATCTCAGGATGAAAAGCGAGTCACAGGTGACGGTGCGTCCCGCGCGGAACGTGCGTGGCAGCGTAAGTCTTCCCGGCGACAAATCTATTTCGCATCGCTATGCCATGCTGGCGGCGCTTGCGGACGGACCGTCGCGACTGGAAAACTATTCTACCGGCGCGGACTGCGCCAGTACGCTCGGTTGCCTGCGTTCACTCGGAGTGAAGTGGGAGCGCAGGGATGGTGCCAACAACGTCATCGAAGTGCAGGGAACTGGACTCTCGTTGAGAGCCCCCAATCAGCCGCTGGATTGCGGGAATTCAGGTTCAACGATCCGCATGCTGAGCGGCATTGTGGCGGGGCAGAAGTTTTCGAGTGAGATGGCTGGCGACGAATCGCTCTCGCGCCGTCCCATGGAGCGCGTGATCGCGCCGCTGACGGCCATGGGCGCGCAAATCGCTTCGCAAAACGGTTGCCCACCGCTGCGCATTGCCGGCGCTGAACTTAGATCCATCGATTACAAAATGCTGGTGGCCAGCGCCCAGGTGAAGACTTGTTTGCTGTTTGCGGGCCTTCTGGCCGAGGGTGAAACCCGTATCGAAGAACCGCTGCGCACGCGGGATCACGGCGAGGTGGCGCTCCGGGCCTTCGGGGCGCAGATCGATCGCAACGGAAACGAGGTGCGGATTCGCGGTGGCCAGCGCTTGCGCGGCATCGAAGTGCGAGTTCCCGGCGATCTTTCCAGCGCCGCGTTCTTCCTCTGCGCCGCCGCTCTTTTTCCCGATTCGCAATTGACCATCACAAGCCTGCTGATGAATCCGACGCGCGCTCGCCTGCTCGATATCCTCATGCAGATTGGGCTGCGCATCTCCGTTACGCAACTCGAAGAGATCCACGGCGAACTTGTGGGTACGCTGCAGGTTGCAGGCGGGAAGTTGAAGGGCGCGACCATCGCGGGAGCTGACACGGCCGCTTTGATCGATGAGATTCCAGTGCTGGCCGCGATCGCTCCTTACACGGAGCAGGGAATTGAGGTCCGTGATGCGAAGGAGTTGCGGGTAAAGGAGTCGGACCGCATTGCAGCGATTGCCACTAACCTCCGAGCCATGGGTGCGCAGGTGGAGGAGCGCGAAGATGGTTTGAAAATTCCTGGCGGGCAGTGGCTTCGCGGCGCCGAGCTGGAATCTTTCGGTGATCACCGCATCGCGATGGCCTGCAGCATTTCGGCTCTGCGGGCTCAGGGAGAGACTCTGATTCGTGGCAGCGAGTGTGCAGCGATCTCCTACCCGACATTTTTCTCAACTCTGGAAAGCCTACTCGAGCGCTGATTACCCCTAGTTACTCATCCGCAGAGGCGAATGTTTGAGTCCGTGGCTGATGTTTTGGGGTTACTTCTGTTCGATGTCCTATGTGATCTAACCAGCCCGCGCCAAATTAGAAACAATGCATGGTGAGGCGGCATCTCTGCTGGCCGGGCTTCGTCGACTTGGCTGGCCCAGCGGATATCCGAATCAGTGTCCATACTCACCGGAGGATTCCATGTGTTGCAAATCACTCGTGCTGGCGTCGATTTTGCTGGCCGCGACGGCTTATGCCAAAGAACCAAAGGCTTATCAGGATGGTAAGTTGTTGCAAATGGATTCGGTGCAGTGTGGTGTCGACGAGAAAGACGCCCAGAAAAACAAGAAAACTCACGACCTCCTTTGCCAGGAATATGCGCTGCAGGCCGATCACGTGGTTTACCGCATCCGTCCCAAGGACGACAAGCACACGGTGCTGCTCCCGATCGGCGAGAACGCAAAGTTCCGGCTGGAAAAAGACAAGATGCTGCTGCGAGTGGAACAGTTCGATAGCAAGGAGCGCGAGTTCGTTATCGTGTCGATCAAGCCGCTGGGCGATAATGCTGCCGATGCCAGCCCGGGCCGCCCGAACCACTTGCAGTAAGTTCCTTCTGACCGCAATTCTGGGTAGTGGGTCAGTTTGGTAAGGAAGCGAGCCAAACGCGCGATTTTTGTGTCGCAAAGAACGCGCCACTTCGCGCGGCTCGCCCAGATCCTTCGCCGCGCAAAGAACGCTTGCTCAGGATGACAATCAAACTGACCCACTCCCAATCCTGCTTCCAGCAATTCTGGATGCGTGTGTGATAAAGTAGTCCCGCCCACGAATTGGCCAGGGCCTTGTGGGACCTGCCGCCAATCCACTCGTCACTGCCAAGCGCTGAAGGAGCTTGCCATGTCCACCCTCCGCGACATCGTGAAAGACCGTAAAGTTTATTCCATCGATGCTGGTCGTACCGTACTGGAGGCGGCGCGCTTCATGATGGAACACAACATCGGCGCCCTGCCCGTGCTCCGGAATGGGGAACTGGCGGGCATTTTTTCCGAACGCGACGTCATGAATCGCGTGGTAGCCGTTGGCCGCACGCCTGGACACACTGTTGTGTCGGAGGTCATGACCGCGAATCCGCGAGCGGTGAATGTGGATGAGAGCATTGAGGAGTGTCTGTTTATCATGCGGGAGTTCGGCTTCCGTCACCTGTGCCTTGTGGAAGGCAAAGATCTGAGGGGTGTGATCTCGCTGCGCGACATTCTCATGCACCAGGCAGGAGAACTTCAGCGCCAGAACCGGCGCGCCGCCTCGTAAGAGCGGGCTTCGGGATACGGAGTTCGACTCGTCAATCCCGTTTTCGCAGCAGGAGTTCTCCTTCTTTGGGCGGCAGCTTGAAGGGAAACTCGAAAACTTTTCCGTCCAGCGGCAGGCGCAGGACGAATTCCTCTTGCGCCTTCCATCTTCCTAACCACTTGCTGTCGGCATTGAAGAAGACCCACCCGCTGGCTTCCGGATTAGCGCGGTCCAAATGCGCCGTGCGCAGGCTGTTCCGATTGAGAAACTCAATCAGCTCACTGACTGATTTCTGATAATCCTGCAGCCGCGCTTCGCGGACCTGTTTTTCTTCGGGGTGCTTCGCAACTGCACGCCTGGTCTCATCATCGAGTGCATCCGCATCGGCCTGAATCTTCTGGATATAATCGTCAGGGTCAAGCGAAGTCTGCACTACCTTGAAGTGCTTCATAAACTGCAGTGTGATCCCGTCCGGGCCTGTGTCCAGGCCGCCTGCTCCGCGGTAGTGAATTTCCAGCAGCACTCCGAAGAAGCGCTCGATGCGATGAGGGATGATTTGCACTTCGCGCGCGTCCACCGCTAGGACGACGCCGACATCTCCCGACCATACCCCGTAGCGGTACTTGCCATCGTCATCGCTGGAGAATGTGCAGCCCGGCTGAGCTTCGCTCCAGCGCACAATGGGCGGAGGGAGTTTATTCTTATTTTCATTGTTGTCGTTGCCTGTGCCAGGCAGCGCCGATGCGAGTGGGCAAAAGATATCTGCTAAGAAAAGACTAGCGAGCAACACAACAAGCTGGCGCATATGGGGCGCTGCGCAGGACGACGCCAGGCAGAGTTGCTGAGCCGCTGCAGGCATCGGGTCCCGTCTCAGGGCGCCTTAACCACCGTAAGGCTGACAGTCGCCGCCGCGTTGGAAGTACCGTTGTTGCTTGGCGACGCGCCGGTTTGATCCACGCCCGTGATGGTAAATGTGTAGGTGCCGTCCGGGGTGACGTCGCCATTGGGTGCTGTGTTGCCATTGTTGGTCGTCGAGTTGCAAGCGGGCATCAGGAGTAACCCACTGGCGACCACCATAAGCAACAGTAGCCCCAGGAGCTTTTTCCAGCGGCTTCCGCGTGCGCCCGCTCCGGCCAGCACCAGCCCGGGAACGGCCAGCCAGAAGCCATAGAACATGCGTAGCTTCCAGGGCTTGGCGCTCGCGGTAGTGGTCGCGGCAGGTCCGAAGCTAGTGATGGTGAGAACGGCGGTAGCCGGGCCGCTGCTGGTCACCTGCACGTACGGCGCGCCGGAACTCGACGCGAAGGAGCAATACGGGGCCGCAGTTATGGTGGGACTAATTGAGAGGCAAGACAGCGTGACTTGATTTGGAGGCGAGGCTTGGTCATAGTCGCCGATCGGCGTGATGGTTATGGTCGCCTGCGCCCCAAGTCCGGCCTCCACGCTCGTCGGGCTGATTGCTTTTGAAACGGTTAGCGTGTAATCCCCTGGTACCTCCTGCACATTGAGGAGCAGAATGACGCTTTGCGGCGGCAAGGAGCCACTGGTGGCGGTGACAGTAACCGTATACTGCCCCGTCGGGGCGCCTGTGGTGTAAACCGTTAGCGCCGGCATGGCGTTTGGGATCGCGGAGGCTGGGCTCACCACACACGACGGCGAAGTGACAATGGTTCCTTCGGAGGTCACCGTACAGGTCAACGAGACCGAGCTGTCGAAGCCGCCGCTTGCCGTCAGATCGAGGATGGAAGTCGCGTTTTGGCCGGAAGTCACCGCAGGCGGGTTGAGCGGCGACGCGGTGAGACTAAAATCCTGCCCGTAGGCGAGGGACACATGCGCTGCACAGAACACGGGCAGCAGCAAAGCGAAGAGGATTGTGCGTAGGATCGGCTTGAGATTCAACATGAGTGGACGAGAACTCACTACCTTCGATTCCTCCAATGGCGCAAAAGCTGCCCGGCCGCACAAAAGAGTGCCGCCGGCAAACCAGCCGCGAAGCAACGGTATAGAGGTTCCTCTCGCGGAAATGCGCCAGACAAGAATCTTAGACTACAGCCGCCCATCGCGCCAATGGCCGGTGCCAGAAAAAACCAAGGCCGCCTCTGGTGAGAGGCGGCCCGCGAGGTTTGTGGTTGGTTAATTGACGGTTAGGGTGACCGTTGTCGTGTTCGTCACGGCGTTTGCATCAGTTCCCGTGCCTGTGATGGTAACGGTGTAATTGCCGGCTGGCGTGCAACTCGTACATCCGCCACCACCGCCGCCGCTGCTGCCACCACCGCAAGCTGGCATAAGGAACAGAGCAGCCATGACCATTCCAACCATCAGAAAGCCCAGCAGCTTCTTGCGGCGTGACCGGGCGGAGCTAAAGCCCATCCCCATCAGTGACAAGCCTGCGATCGGCAGCCACATCGCGTAGAAGATTTTAGACGGGTGGAAGATTGCACTACTCGAACCAGTGGTGGTGATCGTGAGGGTTGATGTGGCGCCAGCTGCGGTCGGAGTTACCGAGTCCGGTGAGAAACTGCTGGTGCTGCATCCCACCCCTGTGCCGGTCACGGTGCAACCCAGGTTGACCGACGAGCTGTAACCGTTAATCGCGGTCAAGGTGACAGTTGAGGTGCCGCTGCTTCCGGGTGCCACAGCTGTTGGAGTTGTGGCAGATATAACGAAGCCAGGCGTTGTTGGAAATGCATACTTGACGACGAAAGCATCAATGCCGCCACCTATGGACGTTTGTTTGGCGCCTTGCGTTGCTGGGAAATCTGTGGAGAGCGTGTTGCCGGTTACATAGACATTGGCGCCTGGGCTGTCCACCGCGATGGCACCGAGAGCACCGACGCCGGCGGTAGCAGTATTCTCATTGAGCGAGCCGCCCAGGTAGGTTGAGAAAACGGGCACACCGGCGGAATTAAGTTCGCTGACGAAGGCATCGTTCCCGCCGCCGATTATTTGCTGAGTGGGGCTCACGAGCGGAAAATTGGGCGATGATGTCTGACCAGTCACATAAGCATTCAGGTTCAGATCTAATGCCACGCCGGTCGCTGTATCGCTCTGGCTGCCACCGAAGTAGGTCGAGTAAACTAGAGCGCTTCCGGCGGGATTCAGTTGGCTGACAAAGGCGTTCTGCGTACCGACGAGGGTCTTTTGCCAAGCCGACAGCAAGGGGAAGTCCGTGGATTGTGTTAGTCCCGTGACGTAGGCATCCCCAGCGGAGTCGACTGCGATACCTAAACCTTGGTCTATGCCCGCGCCGCCGAGGAAGGTCGAGTAGACGTAATTGCTTCCGGCGGCGTTGTAGACAGTTACGAAGGCATCGGGCAGGCCGCCATTGCAAGTTCCGTCAGAGCCGCACGTTTTCTGAAAAGCTTCGGCTGTTGTCGGAAAGCTGGGGCTGTCTGCCCCCCCCGTTACGTAAGCCTCGCCGGCGGATACAGCAACGGCTGAAGCGAAGTCACCAGTTCCTCCACCGAGGTACGTGGAATATAGGAGCGCGGTGCCAGGGGGATTTAATTTCGAAACGAAGCCGTTGCTGCTTCCGTTAATACTCCCCTGAATTGGGTTGAGAGTGGTGGGAAAGTCCGTCGAAGTGGTGGACCCGACAACGTATGCCCCGGTGGCATCGACAGCGATGCCGTTGGCAACATCACTGCCAGTGCCGCCCAGATATGTGCTGTAGGTCAGCGCCGTTCCGCCAGGGTTCAATTCAAATACAAATGCGTTAAGGCTTCCCTTGAGATCTTTTTGAAAGGCACTGCCGCTGAAGGGGAAATTTGATGACGATGTGCCGCCGGCCACAAACGCATCCCCTGATGCATCCACAGCCAGAGCATTTCCACTGTCGTTACCGCTGCCACCAACGTAGGTGGAGTAGATCAAGCTCGATCCATTCGCGGCGATCTTGGTTACAAACACGTCGAACTCCCCAGCGTTCGTGTTGGGTGCCACACCCCCAGCGGTCGGAAAGTTTGTAGATTCTGTTTGCCCGGTTACATAAGCGTTGCCGCTGCTATCGGAGGCTATTGCGTATCCGTCGTCTTCCGCTGTGCCTCCGAGATAAGTGGCGTAAGTGACGGTTGGGTCAATCACAAGTTCGCGGCTGCGATCGTAGTTGCCTAGCTCGAAAGTGACTTGGTTGTTGGCTTTTAGAACGAAGCGTGCATCGACCAGATGCCGTGCGCCGTTCTGCTGCTGGTAGGCCACTGGCTTGTGAAGCACAACGTTGCCCGCAGCGGAGGAGATCACCAAATCGCCGGATGCGTCGGTTGCGACGCGTTGAGCGCCGCTGAAGGCGAGATCGATGGGAGCGGGATTGGATTCTGGGGCGACGATGAAATCGAATTCCAGTTTGCTGCGCTCTCCGTAATAGGCCAAGTCGATACCGGGATAAACACTCTTGTAGGAAACGCGAGCGTATTGCGAAACGTTGGTGTGCCAATTCCTAGGGTCATTCCCGATGTAGTAGTTAGTCTTGCCGGGCAGTTTGTCAGCTGCCGCAATTTGCGCCTGGGCATTCCCACCCACAAGCTGCATACAAACCACGGCGACCGCGTCTTTTTGAGAAGAGTGCAACTGCGGGAGGTTCTTGGCTTTCAATTCTGCCATGCGGCCACGTGTGGCCGGTTCGCTGGTAGAAGATTTGGAGTGAAACGAGAATACCGCATCGCTGTTCGTCAGAAACAGTTTGTAGCCATTGGCGCGCGTCATGTACTTCACTTGCGGATCGACCTGGCCCTGGTTGGCTTCGAAAGCGAGGGGAAGAGCAGCGTAGGCGGCGTTGATGCGCGCGTGTTCGGCGGGCGTTACGGTCTGGGGCTTCGACATTGCCGTGGCGGCCGTTGGACTACTGCGGTGCCAGCCCGACTTTGCCGGGGCAACTGCGATTAAAGTAGCAGCCGCGACAACTGTGACCGCGACGATGCAAGCAGCCGGGAAGAATACTCTGGGGGTAGATGGTTTTGACAAGACGATCCTCCTGTGATGACACGCTGAAACACGAATCGGAGAAAAAGCACTCGGCGGGAAGCCCAGTTAATCCTGGGACCATTTTTGCGCGCCCCTCCACCAAGCGTAAGTAAGGTGAAACTTTTTGCAGCTTGTTGGCGAGTATGGCGCTCGAAGCCGAAGCTGTCAACGGACCCTAGATAGCAATTTAGATACCACCCCCACGAGTTTCGGGCTCTTGCCGCTGCCCACGCGGCAGATTACGAGCACGGTCACAATCAGCGCCGGGCATGGCTTCTGGTGCAGTCTCGGTAACCGTTCTGCAAGGTCGAATCGAAGTAAATCGTGTCTGCGGCTTCGAGCACATATTCGTCGCCGCCGATTTTTCACCCCCAGAGACTCCCTTGACCCCGCGAAAATGCAAAAAACCATGCAAAAAGGGAAAAACTCCTGCCGACAGACAGAGGTCCGTGGATGTTCTAGGAGACGGATGTACTCTCGGATTGGCTATCAGAGTGAGCCGTCAGACGGGAAAAATTTATCACTGCTCGTCCTGCAGCAGTTCGGGCGAAGGCACGGTCCCACCTTCTACCTGTTTCTCGCGTTCGGTGCGGTGTTCGTTGTCGATGCGGACAGAAGTCTCCAATTCCTTCTTGCCCTCTTCCTTGCGCCCCATGTGTAGGAGTGTCTGGCCTTTCACGTAATGAATGTCGGTGCGGCCGGGATCAAGCTTATTTGCGGAATCAATCGCATTCAGCGCCTGCTGATACTTTTTCTCCCGCTGGTAAATCTTGGCCAGCCCCAGGTACGAATTCACCAGGCGGGGATCGCGCAGGAGCGCATCGCGATAGCTTTTTTCCGCGTCCTTGTCTTGCTGCATGAGGGAGTAGACATCGCCAAGCTTGTCGTAATTGAGAGCCAGATCGGGTTCCACGGCGGCATCTTTGAGAAACTCGTCGCGCGCGTGCTCGTAATCCTGTTTCTTCAAATACGTTAGGCCCAGGTTGAAATGAACGAAAGTCAGTGTGGGATTAGCCTGCGCCGCGGCGTGGAAATCGGCCAGGGCCAAGTCGTACTGTTCGAGATTGAGATGCGCCTTGCCCATGAAGAGATGGAACTCGGGCGAACCCTCGCCGGTCTTGATAAGTTGAAGGGTGGCCTGCTCATCCAACTCCTTCTTGCCGGCCCGGTGAGCGGCGATCGAAAGTACATACAGATAGCTCAACTGACCGGATTCCTGCGCCCAGAGCGGCTCCAGCGTGTTGGCCGCGTCCGCCCACCGATCCGCAAAAAAATAACAGAGTCCTAGCAAATGCCGAGGCTGCAGTGCCTCCGGTTGGTCGCGCACCACCGATTCGAAAAACGGAATAGCTTTCAGAAATTCATTCTGCCGGTAGTAGACGAGGCCGATGTTCAGCCGGACCCCCGCCACCTGCGGCAGGAGATCCTCCGCCTGACGCAGCGCCTCCAGAGCCTTCGCCCACTGCTTGCGGCGCATGTAGACCACGCCCATATTTGCGTACGCCGCGCCCGCCCGCGGATTCGCCGCCAGTACCTGCCGGAAGTCGCGCTCCGCTTCGTCCAGATGCCCCTGGTTCAGAGCATCCTGCCCCGCCTGGAAAAGCTGTGCAGGGTCCGCCGCCGCTCCAGATGCCGCTGCGGGCGCTCCATTCCGCAGCTGGGGCGACGTTGCCGACGATGAATTTTGCGGCGGCATTGCGCTAGCCACCGTGGCCAGCAACAGCAAGGCTACAAGCTCCAATCGGATGTGCGTGCTTGACACTCGTCTCACTCTCTGCTGTAGTGTCCGCCAACCTCCGCATCGAATTCAAGCGTGAGGGATACGCTGTTTAGGATTTGCGCAGTGCGGCACGCCGGGTTGCGCAATCTCTTTTCGCGGTCCAGGTTTCGCAGTCCAGGTTTCGCAGGCTAGGGGCAACGCTTCGATGGTCACCATTCGTGATGTAGCGAAGGAGAGCGGCTTCTCTTCCACCACGGTCTCGATCGTTCTCAACGACGCTCCGCTGGCGCGGTATATCCCGCCAGTGACCAAAAAGCGCATTGAGCGCGCCGCGGAAAAGCTCGGCTACCGTCCCAACCAGTTTGCCCGCTCGCTGCGCAGCAAGCGCAGCCACACGGTCGGCGTCATGGTCTTCGACATGACCGATCCCTACTGTACTCTGGTGTTGCGCGGCATCGAAAACACGCTCTATCAGGCTTCTTACCTGCCCATCCTCACCGACGTGCATAACGAGCGCAGCCGCTTCGAACGCTATCTCGAGATGCTGCTTGACCGCCGCATTGAAGGGCTGGTTGTCCTCGCCAACTGGCTGTTTCTCGATATTAACCTGCTCGCCGATCTGGAGAAGAGCAGCATTCCCACCGCTCTCATCGGCTGCGAACTCCAGGGGGACGCGATGAGTTCAGTCATCGTCGACAACGAAGTTGGTGGCTACCTTGCGCTTGAGCATCTGCACTCCCTCGGTCATCGCAAGATTGCTTTTATTCGTGGCCCCAAGACCTTGGCCGATAGTTCTCCCCGCTGGCGCGGCATCCGTAAATGCGCCAAGGCATGCGGCCTGGAACTCGATCCCCGACTCACTGTCGACCTGCCCGAGTCGCGCGATCCGCTCTCCAGCTTTGAGGCGGGCCAAAAGCTGACGGAGGATCTGCTCAAGCAGAAGCGCCAGTTCACGGCCTTGCTGGCCTTCGACGATATGACCGCCTTCGGCGCCGTCCGCGCCCTGGCCAAGGGCGGCCTGCATGTGCCCAGGGACTGCTCCGTGATTGGCTTCGATGATGTTGTCGCCTCGGCTCTCTGCACCCCGCCGCTTACCACCGTGCGCCAGCCCATGGAAGCGATGGGCGCCGGCGCCGTAGGCATTGTTCTTGAAGGCATCAATTCTGTGCTTGAAAAGCGCGAGGTCGCCGCTCACCACCGCAAGGTGGCTCCCGAGTTGGTGGTGCGGGAGTCCACCCGCAACCTGCTGTAGGGCAAGGCAGCAAGAAATCCCATCGCACAAATCCAAATTGTCCACGGGTCGAGATGTTTTCTTCTTGACATCGGATGCCCAATAAAAGCACTATTCATACGTTTTAATAAACTGGAATGGTTGGCATCCGACTGCTCTTGAACCGATTCGTAACGAAGGGGAACTTGACAATGAAATCTAATCGTATGCTGTGGATGATCGCTTTGCTGGTGGTGTCTCTGTGCGCGGCGGCGGGGGCTCAGGACACCGCCTCCCTTACCGGCACAGTTACCGATCCTAGCGGCGCGGCGGTCCCCAAAGCCCAAATCTCGGTGAAGAACGCGGAGCACGGCATCAATCGCAGCGGAATGACGAACGATAGTGGCGATTACCTCTTCGGTTCACTGCCCATTGGCTCCTACGACTTGACGGTCACTGCCCAAGGATTCAAGAAGTATGAAGCGAAGGGTGTGGTGCTGCGGATCGCAGAAAAGGCGCGGGTGAACGTGGCGCTCGAAGTCGGGGCGATCAACACAGAGGTCATAGTACAAGGCTCCGAAGTGGCTCAAGTGGAAACTCAGTCCTCAGACTTGGGTAACACCGTCAGCGGCAAAGAAATCAGTCAACTTGAACTGAACGGGCGCGATTTCACCCAGTTGGTTGCGTTGTCTCCAGGCGTCACCGATCAATCCGGCGCGGATGAGGGCGAGCCGGGGGCGTCTACCGTGGCTTTCAGCATCAACGGTGGCCGCACCGAGTACAACAATTTTGAGATTGACGGCGGTGACGCCCTTGATAACGGCAGCAACTCCACGCTCAATGTCTATCCCAGCATCGATGCCATCGCCGAGGTGAAAGTACTGACCTCCAATTACGGCGCGCAATATGGCAAGAACGGCTCCGGCACGGTTGAGGTCGAGACCAAGTCCGGCACGAATCAGTTCCACGGCGACCTGTACGAGTTCCTGCGCAACGATGCTTTCAATGCGACTCCGGAATTCGAGAGCTCGGTCCCGGCGTACAAAAAGAACGATTTCGGTTTCACCATTGGCGGCCCGGTATTTATTCCCGGCCACTACAACACGGGCAAGGAAAAGACGTTTTTCTTCTGGTCGGAAGAATGGCGCCGTGAAGTGACGCCGGCTTCGGGTTTCTTCTCGACGACTCCGGTTCCCACTCTGGCCGAACGCACAGGAAATTTCAGCGATGTGTGTCCGTCGGGAACAACGTTCCAAACCGCTGATTCCACTTTTACCGGTGATCCCTATAACCCCTATTGTCCTACCACCGGCCAGGTTGGCACGATTCTTGATAATGACCCTGGCTTTGGAACCACCATTCCGGTGTACGGGACATTTCCCAGCAACCAGGTGCCGGTCACGAGCGGCCCAATTGTTCCGGCTCTATTGGCTCTCATTCCTACTCCGACCCAGTCCATCGGCCCGAACGAGTGGTTTGCTCCTCCATCCCTTCCCATGAACTGGCGCCAGGAATTGTTCAAAGTCGATCACAACATCAACGACAAACTTCGCGCCAGCTTCCGCTACATTCACGATTCCTGGCAGGAGCAGTATCCGGTTCCTCTGTGGACCGATGGCACGAGCTTCCCCACGATTCAGACTGCTTTCAAGAATCCCGGAGTCAGCATGGTGGCGCGGCTCACGGCCAACATTTCTCCCACGCTGCTCAATGAATTTGTGGCCAGCTATACCACCGACCACATTTCGACGAGCCTTACCGGGCCCTGGCAGCGCGGCAGCGTTCCCTCGACGCTTGGTCTCTATGACAATGGCTACAACGGCGAAGTGCCCGGCATAAGCGTAAGTGATAACCAGTACAACTTCGTCCAGGACCCAGGCTACGTTCCGGAAGGACCGCTGAATTCGAACCCTACGTTTACCTTCCGAGACAACGTTACGAAGATCGTTGGCAGCCATAACCTCCAGTTCGGCGTTTCCTACGAGGATGCGCACAAGAATGAAGTTCCGCAGCCGGGCACGGGCACGAACGGACTACTGTCTTTCGCCAATTCCAGTACGATTACGACGGGGAACGCGTTTGCCGATCTGCTTCTCGGAAACATTGGCACCTTTACCCAGGAACAATCGGCGCTCAAGATGCACGAGTCGTTCAACATAGCGGAGCTTTATCTGCAGGATGACTGGCATATTACGCGGCGCTTGACCCTGAACTTAGGGCTGCGGCAAAGCTTCTTTGGCACTTACCGCGAGAAGAACAACCTTGCCTGGAATTTCGATCCGGCTTTTTACGTCCCTGGGGCCAGCAGCGTCGACCCAGTCACATCTCTGGTGGACGGCAATCCTTTCAACGGGTGGGTAGACTGCGGAGTCACAGCCGGAGTTCCCAAAGGCTGCATGGCGAACCACTGGTGGAATCCAGCCCCGCGCATAGGTTTTGCCTTTGACCCCAAGGGCGACGGCAAGTGGGCTCTTCGCGGGGGCTACGGAATTTTCTTCGAGCACACCAACGGCAATGAGGCCAATACAGAGTCGCTTGAGCCATATAACATCAATACCCAGATTACGAGCTTCACCAATATCTCCGGATACGAGAACCTTAATCCGAGCCTTCTGGTGGCAAACGGCGGCGTAAGCACATCTCCATTGCAGTTCGTATCCATTCCTAGCAAAGCCGTGTGGCCGTACATGCAGCAGTGGCACTTCGACATTCAGCACGATATCGGCAGGAGCACCGTGGCTACGGTCTCCTACGTCGGCAGCGCGGGCGTGCACCTGACCCGCTCGTATGACTACAATCAGATGATACCGGTTTCCGCTAGCCAGAATCCTTACGCCTCTGGCCAGGTCATCACGGCCGATGACTGTAGTTCAGTTTCGATCAGTCAAACCACGGGCCAGGCTACCGCCACCGCTAATGTCGATACTGGCAATCCAGTCACCACAACCGGCGGCTGGGCTAACAATCTTGCCGTCGCCTGCGGCAACAATTCCAATTTCTACCACCCCTACCTGGGCATTGGCAGCATCGAGCGCAAAGACCAGACTGGGTCCTCAAACTACAACGCGCTGGAAGCTTCGCTGCGCCATAACATCGGCGGCCTCGAACTGAATGCCGCCTACACCTACAGCCATTCGATTGACGACTCCTCCGACAATGCCGATTTCGGTTTTGTCAACTCCTACAATCTGAACGCCTACCGCGCCAGCTCCAACTTCGACCAGCGGCAAAACGTTACCCTCGCGTATGTTTATGACGTGCCGTTCTTCAAGGGCAGCGGCCTCAGGCATACGCTATTGGGAGGCTGGCAGTGGTCCGGCATTACCCTGATTCAAAGTGGTTCACCGTTTAGCGTGTACAACAAAAGCTCGACTCCCGACAACGCTGGAGTGGGCAATGGATTCTCCACCGCAGCTTCATATCCTGACGTGGTAGGCGACCCCAGAGCTGGAGCGAACGGCAGTGCGTTGGCGGGACAACTGTCTGGTTTCGGGCCTCTGCTGTATAACCCGGCAGCTTTTGATGAGCCTACGGGGTTGACCTTCGGCGACGCCGGAAGAAATATTCTGCGCAACCCCTGGCGGACGAACTTCGATATGGCCTTGCTCAAGCATTTCCCGGTCACCGAAAGCAAATACTTTGAATTCCGGGCCGAAGCCTTCAATGTCTTCAATCACGTGGAATACAACTGGCTTGGCGGCGATGGCGGTTCCGCTGCTAATAACGCGGGCCTGGGGACTATTGCCAATGAGCTTTCCTGCTACGGCGGGCCGAACAACTCGGCGGGAGATCCTTCATGCTCTATCGCTGCCCAAGCTGCTATTGGCGCCAGTAACCCGATCCTGCGTTCGGCGGGCACGCACCTTCCGCGCATTATGCAGCTCGCGCTGAAGTTTATTTTTTAGCGCTCCGCCGGAAGCAAAGATTAATCCCCGGTCAAAAGTGACCGGGGATGTTTTATTTGAAGGCAACAATTCTCACCCCACTTGAACGCGCTGCTGTGCTGCCACCGCTTCCAGCGCGTGCTCCAGGTCGGCGATCAGATCGTCGGCATTCTCGATGCCTACGGAGAGGCGGATCATCTGCTCGGTTACGCCCATTTTGGCGCGCTCCTCGGCAGGAATCATGGCATGGGACGTGAGCACCGGAATCGACACCAGCGACTCGACGCCGCCCAGGCTCGGCGCCAGCGTGAACAGGCGCATGGCCTCAGTGACTCGCCGCGCGTCTTCGCCCGTGCCTTCGACCTCAAAGCTGACCATCCCTCCGCCCCCGCTCATCTGCTGGCGGGCCACGGTATACTGCGGATGACTCTTCAAAAACGGATAATGCACGCTGCGCACCTTGGCATGCTCGGACAAAAATTCCGCTACGCGTTGCGCGTTCACATTCTGCCGCGCGACGCGCACCGCCAGCGTCTTCAGTCCCCGCACCAGCATCCACGACGCATGGGGATCCATGCAATTGCCGAGCGTCGTCCGCGTCGCCCAGATGGTTTCGATCAATTCGTGCCGTCCCGCGATCACACCACAGATCAGATCGGTATGTCCAGCCAGATACTTCGTTCCCGAATGCATCACGAGATCGATGCCGAATTCAGCCGGGTGCTGGTTGATGGGCGTGCCAAACGTGGCGTCCATCATGCTGAGCAGCTTTTGTTGTTTAGCAAGCGCGGCTACTTTTTTGAAGTCGACCACGCGCAAAGTTGGATTGGTCGGCGACTCCAGATATAGCAGCTTGGTGTTGGGGCGGATCGCCCGCGCGTGCTGCGCATACTCCGTGGTATCGACGAACGTGGTCTCAATGCCCATCTTGGGCAGCCACTGCGAGAGAAACTTATTCGCGCCGCCATAAATATCGCGCTGCGCCACCACGTGGTCGCCGCTCTTGAGCAGGGCCATGATCGTCGTCGTGATTGCGCCCATGCCCGAGGCGAACGTCAGCGCTGCGTCCGCGCCTTCCAGTTCCGCGATCGTCTTTTCGGCAACCGTATTCGTCGGATTCCCGTAGCGCGTGTAGAAGTGGTCGGTGTGGGTGGCGCGCAATTGTTCGTCGTTGTCGGTGACTTCGAATGTGGAAGTCTGATAGATCGGCGTGGCCAGAGGACCGTTTTTCTTGTCCAACTCTGCCGCGCCGTGCACTGCCTTGGTCTCGGAGTGATGGGTGTGCCGTTTCATGGATACCTCATTCAACAGGTTAATTGTGCGGGAAGACTCACGCAAGCCAAGTGAAACGCAGTACACCAGTTATAATTCCTCTTCATGAATCTCGGCCTGAAAGATCGTGTTGCCCTAGTAGCCGCGTCCAGTCAGGGGATTGGCCGCGCCACCGCCGAAGCCTTCGCCGCCGAGGGCTGCCGCGTCGCAATGTGCGCCCGTAACCAGCAGACTTTGCAGGCCGCCGCGGAGAAGATAAGAAAGCAATACAACGCCGAGGTCATGGCCCAGGCCTTCGATGTGACCGACGCCGCGGCCGTCAGCCACTTCGTCGCCGCAGTGGCCGAGAAATTCGGCAGCGTCGATATTTGTGTGACCAACGCCGGTGGCCCTCCGGCCAAGGGCTTCCTTGCCGCCACCCTCGAGGAATGGCAACGCGCCCTCGAACTGAACTTCCTCAGTACCGTCTACTTCGCGCGCGAAGTCATTCCCCACATGCAGCAGAAACACTGGGGCCGCATCGTCACGCTGACTTCGATCACGACCAAACAGCCGGTGACCGATCTTGTGCTTTCGAATGCGGTGCGTGCGGCAGTGGTGGGTCTGGTCAAGAGCATGGCCAATGAGTTCGGCAAAGATGGAATCCTGGTCAACAACGTCGGTCCCGGCTTCACGGCGACCGACCGGCTGAAGGAATTAGCTACAGCCCGCGCTTCCACCTCGGGAAAAAGCGAGCGGGAGATTTTCGAGGACTGGGCCGCGGACGCTCCACTCAAACGATTGGGCGAGCCGCGCGAAGTCGCTGAGACTATTGTCTGGCTGTCTTCCGAGCGCGCTTCCTACATCACCGGCCAGACCGTGCTCGTCGACGGCGGCATGTATAAAGGCTTATAGGTTTCTCGGAGACTGCATGCGATCCATAGCATCCCGGATGTCGGTTATGAGTGGCGAAGGCGCGCTCTCGGTCTTCGCCCGTGCCAAGGAACTCGAAAGCCAGGGTCGCTCCATTATTCATCTGGAACTGGGCGAGCCTGATTTTCATCCCGGCCCGTCGGTTGTCGAGTCCGTCGCCAAGGCTCTCGCCGAAGGCAAAGACCGCTACTGCGCCGTGGCTGGAGTTCCCGCACTCCGCGACGAGATCGCTGCCTATTTGCAGCGCACTCGCAATATCAACGTTTCCTCGGCCAATATCGTGATCGCCCCCGGCTGCAAGGCTGCTCTGTTTTTCGCGATGATGGCTTTGCTCGAGCCTGGCGACGAAGTCCTCTATCCCGATCCCGGTTTTCCCGGCTATCCTTCGATCACGCTCGGGCTCGGCGCTGTCCCTGTGCCTTTCGAACTCTCGTCCCGCAACCATTTTCAGCCTGATCTCTCTGAAGTTGCAGCCAAAATTACGCGGCGTACACGCATGTTGCTTACGAATTCCCCCGGCAATCCCACGGGCACGGTTTACCCCGATGCTATCCAACGGGGGTTAGCGGAACTCGCGGTCAAGCACGATCTCTGGGTCCTTTCTGACGAAATTTATGCGCGCATCCTCTACGGTGGCGAATATGTCTCCATGCTGAGCTACCCCGGAATGGAAGAACGCACGCTGATCATTGACGGCTTTTCGAAGAGCTTTGCAATGACTGGATGGCGGCTCGGCTATACGATCGCTCCGCCCGATGTGGTGCCCGCGCTGCTGATGATGGCGGTGAATACTTACACGTGCGTCAATGAGTTCATTCAATATGCCGCCATCGATGCTCTGAGCGATCGCGAGGGCTCGACGCCGCGCATGGTCGCCGAGTTCACCCGCCGCCGGGAGCAGTTCGTCCACGATCTGAATGAAGTTCCAGGGTTCCGCTGCGAAGCTCCCGCGGGCGCTTTCTATGCCTGGGTCGATATTCGCGGCACGGGTGCCAGCGCCGAAGAAGTTTGCCGCATCCTGCTGGAGGATGCCGGTGTGGCTGCTATCCCCGGCGCGTCGTTCGGCGCGTCAGGCAAACATTTCGTGCGCTTCTCCTTTGCTTCGTCGGTGGCAAATCTGCGAGAGGCCGCCGCCCGCATCATGAAGGTCTCCGCAGCGTGGCAGGGCAGTCTGGCGGAGAAATAGCCGCAGACAATAGTCAAAGGCAATGGTCAAAGATAATGAAGGTCCAAAGAAGGCACGGTAGTCGTAAACTAAGGACTCATGCTCATGAAACAGATTCTTCTTTCGGTACTGATTCTTGCCTGCGCTGCGACTGGTTTCTCGTCGTTCGCCACCGCCCAGGCCCGTCCGTTCCCAGGCCCCGACGTTCAACAGATCTACCAGCGCCTGCTCCCTCAGATTGATAAAATCCCTGCCTTTGATCATCATGCCCACCCCGGTTTCTCGGACGATCCCGACGTGGACGCCATGGCTGCGCCTCCAGATTTTAGCGCCGCAGTGCGCACGCGGGACGACAATCCTGAACTGATTGCCGCGGCCAAGGCTCTGTTTGGCTATCCCTACAATGATCTTTCGCCCGAACATGGCAAGTGGCTGGTTGCGAAAAAAGCAGAGTTGAAAAAGCAATATCCCGGCACGGCATACTTCAACATGATTCTCGACAAGATCAACTCCGAGAGCTCAGCAGCCAATCGCGCCATGATGCCGGACTATCTCGACGCTAAGCGTTTTCCCTGGGTGTTCTTCGTCGACTCATTCATGTGGCCGTTCAACAACGCACGCGAGACGGCGCGCAATCCCGACGAAGGCGTCTATATTCCGCTGCAGGAAAAAATGCTGCACCGCTGGATGCAGCAGGAGAACGTGAGCAAACTTCCCGCCGATTTCGACGGTTATCTCAAGTTCATCAGCCAGGTGCTGGAAGACAATCGGAACAAGGGCGGCATTGCCATGAAGTTTGAAGTGGCCTACTTCCGCCCCACAACCTTCGGTGATCCCACCCACGACCAGGCTGCCGATCTCTACCAGCGCTACGTCACCGGCGGCATTCCCAGCGAAAAGGATTACCGCACTTTTCAGGATTACATCTTTCGCTATCTCATTGTGGAGGGTGGACGCCTACATCTTCCGGTGCATATTCACTCCGCAGCATGCATCGGCGATTACTTTAATATTTCCCAAAGCAACATTATGAATTTTGAAAGCGTGCTGCGCGACCCGCGCTATCGGGGCACAACCTTCGTCATGCTCCATGGTGGCTATCCGCTGGAACGCGAGGCCATCTGGCTCACCTCGATGAAGAATGTTTATCTTGATTCTTCGTTGGGAGAACTTGTGCAATATCCGTCCGCCTTCAAAGATACCTTGAAGATGTGGCTGGAAACTTTTCCCGATAAGATCACTTTTGGTACGGACGCTTTCCCATACAATGAAGTGCTGGGCGCGGAAGAGAGCTACTGGCTGGGCGCGGAATCGTCGCGCATGGCTTTGGCTGCGGCGCTGGCCGAGATGATCTCGGAAAATGAAATTACCGAAGCCCGAGCCCTGGAAATGGCCCATGCTTACCTGCATGACACTGCCGTGAAGTTGTATGAAGGCAGAGTTCACTAGTTCACTAAACAAATGTGTCTCAGGAAACAAGGTCTGATATGGCGAAAAAACTGAACCCCAAGCCTTCCGCACGCAGAAAAACAAAAGACTCAAAGTCCCACTCGCGCGCTCAACGCGCCGTCACCAAACATGCGGCCGGCAAACCCAAACACCAGTATGTTCCTTGGCACACAATTCCGCTCGAAGATCTGAATCCGCTGCTGCAGCGGCAGTTCGTCGTCGGACAGGAAATTATGTTGGCGCGCGTGCTCCTGAAAAAAGGCTGCATCGTCCCCGAGCACAGCCATCACAATGAACAACTTACTTACATTCTGGACGGGGCGTTGAAGTTCTGGATCGACGGCCGGGAAATCGTTGTCCACGCGGGCGAAGTTCTCTGCATCCCCGCGCACATGCCGCACAAGGCCGAGGCCCTCGAAGACACGGTTGACCTCGACGTCTTCAACCCCCCGCGCGCCGATTGGATCAATAAAACCGACCAATACCTGCGAGGCCAGAAGTAATCTTCATTCCATGCCTCCTTCCACCAGTTCTGAGAAAGCTTCCGAACCCAAGCTGCCTCAGGCCGCCTTTCGTTTCCGCTGCATCAGTTGCGGTTCGGTCAGCGCCTCCGCCGCCCAGGATTTCCGCTGCTCGCAGTGTGGCAACTTACTCGAAATTACAGATCCCTCCTGGAAATCTACCAGCCTCAACGTCACCGCGCTAAAATCCCTCTGGCGTGACCGCCGCTCCTCAAACTTACCTCTCGACCGCAGTGGTGTCTGGCGATTCCGCGAACTTCTTCCAGCGCCCCAGTCCGAGCAGCACGTCATTACCCTGCGCGAAGGCAACACCCCGCTCTACGACCTTCCGCAATCCTCGCGCGTCACTGGCATCCCGCACCTCTATGCCAAGCATCAGGGGATGAATCCCACTGGCTCCTTCAAAGATGCCGGCATGACCGTTGCCGCCACCTTCGCCCGCCAGGCTGGGTACCGCTGGGTCGCCTGCGCCTCCACCGGTAATACGTCCGCATCCATGGCGGCCTATGCCGCCCGAGGTGGCATGCGCAGCCTGGTTCTGGTGCCCGAAGGCAAAATCTCATGGAGCAAGCTCTCCCAGGCGCTCGACTACGGCGCATTGACTTGCCAGCTTCGCACCGACTTCGATGGCTGCCTCCGCTTGCTCCAGGAACTTGTGCGGCACGCCCCCGTCTACCAGTTGAACTCCATCAATCCATTCCGACTGGAAGGGCAAAAGACTCTGGCCTTCGAATTACTGGAACAACTCGACTGGCAGCCACCCGACCACATCATCGTGCCGGGCGGAAACTTGGGCAACAGTTCTGCGATCGGCAAAGCCCTGCTGGAAATGCTCGATCTCGGTCTGATCGCGCGTCTGCCGAAGTTGTCTGTGATTCAAGCGGAGGGTGCGAATGCACTGGTTCGCACGTTGCGCGAAGCTGGCGGCAAGCACCTCGTCAGCGTACAGGCTGAAACTCGTGCCACGGCGATCCGCATCGGCAATCCCGCTTCGTGGGAAAAAGCCGTGAAGGTGCTTCAAGCCACCGGCGGTGCTTGCGAACAAGTGAGCGAACTAGAGATCGCCGAGGCAAAGGCTGAAATCGGCGCCGAAGGCATAGGCTGTGAACCGGCTTCCGCCGTCACCCTCGCTGGCCTGAAGAAACTGGTGAAGCAGCACTTCGTGAAACAGGATGAAACCGTTGTCCTTGTCCTGACCGGAAACCTGCTCAAGGATCCCGACTTTACGATGGACTTCCACCGCGGCGATCTCTTTCAGAGCACCGAGCACGAAGGCGAAAGCGTCAGGCTAAATCCGTTCCGCCATCCTCCCGTCGTCCTCGACGCTACTCTGGACGCCGTGATCCGAACTTTGGAACAGGCGGAGAAATCCGACCCAGCACACTCTAATGTCTAAGAACAACAAAGACAAGAAAAAGAACTCCGGCCCAGCCGCGCTGCATCTCGCCCTCCCGGCTACCTCGGCCAACCTAGGTCCGGCCTTCGATGCCGCTGCCCTGGCCATGGATCTTTACATCACCATCGATGCCCGCTCCGCTCCCAGCTTCACCATTATGGCAACCGGACGCGATCCGGAGATCTGCGAGTCCGTGGAGAATCACCTTATCCTCACCACATACCGCGAGATACTCCAAGCCCAGGGCGCGAAAGTCATCCCTCTATTTCTTCGGATTAAGAACGACATCCCCATCGGCAAAGGTTGCGGCTCTTCCGCCGCGGCTCGCCTTGCCGGCATCGCCTTGGCCAACCACTTCGGCCGCCTGCGCTGGACCGATGCCCAGATTATCGGAGAAGCCTCCCGCCGCGAGCACCATTCCGATAACGCCTCTGCCTGCTGGATGGGAGGTCTCACCGTAGCTCGTATATCCGGGGATGCCGAGGCGCAGGTCGTTCGCATCCGTCCAAAAGGGAAGTGGCCTTTGCTGCTTGCCATCCCCGACCAGGCCTTGTCTACCGAAAAAGCCCGCCGCGTCCTTCCGGCGGAATATTCCCGTGCCGACGCGGTCGCGAACATCCAGAACTCCATGCTCCTGCTCGCTGCCTTCACTCAAGGGCGCCACGACCTGCTCGAATCCGCGCTGGAGGACCGCATCCACCAGCCTTACCGCGCTCCGTTCTGCCCTCTGCTCCCGTGTTTGCAGGAATTGGCGGGGAAGCCAGGCGTGCTGGGTGCGGCCCTTAGTGGCGCTGGTCCATCGGTCATCGTTTTCCTCGATCCTCGCTCCTCCGCGCAGAAAACGCGAGGGTCCATTGCCGCCCATCTCGCCCGCGGGGGACTCCGCGCCGAGTTGCTCCTTAAGTCCATCACCCCACGTGGGGCGCGCCTGATTGCCAGAAAAGGCGACTCCTGAGAGCGACCCCTGAAAAGGCTTGCATTCGGCCACGCCTGTGATAAAGTGCCGCCAAGACGCCACTAAAGTGGTATTTATCGGGCCAGCTCTTTCCGATATTTTTAGGTTTCCCCCCCAAACAGAAACTTAGCTGTCACGTACGTGTTTAGGGAAACAGTACGGTCGCGGCTTCTTTGGAAGCTAAGCTACGTTTCTCTGGGGATGGGTAGGATGAAGCCGAAAATGCAATGCCACGTCCAGCCACGTGAGATCGCCCCACCGCGCAACAAACAGGTGGAGGGGGAGATCCGGAGTTTTCTTCGGGCCCTCGATTCCTATCCCGCCCGTGTCGCGAAGGAACCTCGCATCAGCTTCCAGCAACACCTTTGCAGCTTGGTTGCGCCGGCTGGCGACGATCGCCGCGGCAATCGCCTTCGTCGCCGGTGATCTCAATCTACCGACTGGCCGGCGGCACAATCCCGTTCATACGCAAGTATTCCACCATCTGTCCGTAGTGGTCGAAACCATGGGCTGCAACGCTCGTAGCTACCCCCAGCCGAGTTACGGAACCCTCTCCGAATGGGCTCTTTAATGGTTCCACCAGGTTCTTGTCGTTGATGGTCTGGACCGCCTTGTGTACGTAGGCAAAGGACTCTTTCAGGTAATTGAGAATCTCTGCCTTCGCTTTCAACGATGCTGGCCCGGATTCGTCGCCCACGTCTACTGGAACCTTTTCCCCCAGAATCGCCGCCCCATAAATATAATTCACCGCCGCCACGTGCTTCACCTGCTCGCCGAAGGTCCGCACGCCTTTGAACTCGCCACTAGTCGGCGCGAATCCGAATTTGTCTTCGGGCATGGCTTCCGCTGCCGGAACAAACTCGCGCTCGACATTCGCAACCGCCCCATCCAACACTTGCGTGACCGTCCGGTGCTCGGCTTTACCTTTGTTGTCCTGGGCTGCGACAACCGTCGAGACCGCCAGCATGCAGAATGCAATACAGCAAAGTTTCTTTCTCATGAGGATTCCTCTCCTTTCAATAAGCCGATCTAAGGTGCCTGTTCAGGTGCGGCGGACTCGGCTATCCGGCGAGCGTAGCGAGGGTTTCCGCCGCCCTTTGCGATAAAGGCTTTGCTCTTCTATCGCGAGGCCCGCGGCTAGCCAGAAGAGTTCGCCGCCGCAAAGGGCCACTCCCCGCCTCTCCAGGCCCGAATCATATAGATCGCCAGTCCTGCCAGCAATATCACCACCGCGTACCGCATTTCCTTCTGCCAGTCCTCGCGATTGAACAAGATGAAAAGAAATCCCGCAATCGCCAGCAGCGCCGGCAGAGGATACAGCCACATGCGGAACGGACGTGCCATTTCCGGCCGCCGCACCCGTAACACAATCAATCCCACCGCCTGCACCAGAAACTGTATCAGGATGCGAATCACCACCAGCGCCGCGATCGCATCCTTCAGCCGCAGAAAGCAAAACGCCGCGGCTACCACTCCCAACGCCAGCAGTGAAACATGCGGAAAACGATGCACTGGATGCACCTTCGCCAACGCCCGAAAATAATTTCCATCCTTAGCCGCCGCGTAAGGAACGCGCGAATATCCTAGCATCAGCGAAAATACCGATGCGAACGCAGCCAGCATTACCAGTCCTGTCACCAGCCGCGCCGCCCAAGCCCCGTAAATCCTCTGCATGAAAACCGACACCACGTGCAGACCGCCGTAGTTCTGTCCGCCGCCCTGCACCATCTCCCGCCACGGCACCACCGCCAGGATGCACACATTCATTACCAGATATAGACACGCGACCAGCGCAATGGAAAGCAGCAAGGCCCGCGGAATATTTCGCCCCGGGTTTTCCACCTCGTCGCCGAGAAAACAAACGTTGTAGTAACCCCAGTAATCGTAGGTCGCAATCAGCATGGCTCCGCCCAGCCCGGTGAAAAATCCGCGCGAAAGCGTGAACGCGCCCGGCGGAAAATCAAATGCCCGAGCCGCATTGAAGTGCGTGAGCCCGGCGAAGATGATCCAGCCGATCGTTCCCATCACGCAGACCCAGAGCACTTTGGTCAATCTTCCAATCGTTGTGATCCGCCGGTACAGCAGCAGAATCGCGAGGAGGCACGCTCCAATCGCCACGGCAGTTCCGGGCGTCACGATCCAACTCACCTGCAGTGCGCCCGCCCACGGAATGTGCAATGCCGCATTGTGCGCGGCATATACCGTTTCCAGCCCTGGCCAGTAGTAGGCCGCGTATCCCGCCAGTCCGATGCAACCTGTGGCAATCGAAAGCGGCGCGCTGAAAGAAAGTTGCCAGATGAACAGAAACGAAATCAACCGCCCCATCTTCTGCGGCCCGTAAATCTCACGCAGATAGCGATACGACCCACCCGACCCCGGCATCGCCGCCCCCAGCTCCGCCCACACCAACCCGTCGCACACCGCAAACAGCGCGCCCACCACCCAGCCCAGCATGGCCTGCGGGCCGCCCATCGCGCCCAGAATCAGCGGCATGGTGATGAACGGTCCCACGCCAATCATGTCGATCATGTTGAGCGCAGTCGCGCTCCCGAGGCCCATGCCGCGGATCAGGCTAGGAGAATTCGATTCGCTTTGCGATAGGCCCTGCATTTCTGGGTGAGCGTACGGTCACTGCAGCTATGGAAGAAGCAATACCCTCCCGCTGATTTGCCGCTGTTCAAACGCGGCGTGTGCCCGCGCGGCATCTGCCAGTTGATACGCGCGGTCAATTCTGATGGAAAGTTTGCCTTGTTTTAACCAGGTGACGAACTGTTCCAGGTATCGAGGGTATTCCTTGAAGTAAGGACGCCCGTTGGTGCGGGTGAGAAACACCGATCCCTTTTCCTGCAGGGTCATAAGATCAAACGGAGGCACGTATCCACTGGACTGACCGTAAACGACGAGATACCCACCAGGCGCCAGACTGTCGAGGCTGGCCTCAAATGTATCTTTACCGACGCCGTCGTAGACAACGTTGACTCCTCGGCCATCGGTGATCCGTCTCGCTTCCTGCGCGATATCGGATTCCTTAGAAATGATCACCTCATCGGCGCCTCTTACAAACTCAGCTTTCTCGCTGGTTGACGTGACCCCAATCACCCGCCCTCCGCGGATCTTTACCATCTGACAAAGTAAGAGTCCGATGCCTCCAGCCGCTGCCTGAATCAGGCACCAATCTCCTGGTTTCACCGGATAGGCAAAATGGGTGAACGCATAAGCCAGAAATCCCTGGTTCATGCCTGCTGCCGCCTGCTCAACGCCGATGCCGTCCGGCACAGGGATTAGCCACGCTGCCGGGGCCAGAGCATGCGTCGCATACGAACTCCCTGCGAAGACAACATGATCTCCCACGTGAACATTGCTGACTTCGGGACCGAGTTGTTCCACGATCCCGACTCCCTGGCTGCCTAGGGTTGCCGGAAGGTCAGGTTCACCTACGCCGGCGCGACGATAAAAAGCCTGCCCGACAAGTTCGCCCCGTCGCTTTTGAACATCGAGAAAGTTAACGCTCGCAGCTTCGACGCGGATTAGAGCCTGTCCCGAGCCGGGAACCGGCATGGGCAATTCTTCCCACTGCATGACCTCTGGACCGCCGTAGGAGTGAATACGAATGGCGCGCATTACTTTTCTTCATCCTCTCGATCAAAGTTCTTGTAGTTCTGGGCCCGCGTTGGCCTATTTACGATCATGCGAACCGCTGATCACTGGCCACTGATCACTGCTTTTCATGCCCTGCGCTCAGCAAATTCACATAAAGCCGTATCGCTCCTGGCACTCCTGCCGGCAATTGCCGGAAGAACGCGTATCCCGTGTAGATATAAGTTCCCTTGCCGTATTGCGCCCGCAACAGCCCACCCTTCTGCGCGTCCTCACCTGGATCATGGCAGGCCAGCAGCGGCTTGAAATGCTCATCCCACTTGTCCATGAAATAGAGTCCACGCTCCTGTACCCAGCCATCAAAATCGCGAGCTGTGATCTCATTGGGATAATGAAACACACGATCCTCCGGCGCCAGAATCTGGACCGGAGCTTCCTCCACCGAAACCCGCGCCCGGCTTAGTTCCGCCGGATATGGCGTGAAATGCCCGCTGTTAAAGTCTCCAACACCGGTGTTGTACTGCACCACCAACGTTCCGCCAGCCGCAACATAATCGAGCAGCTTCTTGTTGTTCGCAACTACATCCTTCTGAGTGTCGTAAGCGCGAATCCCAAGAACGATCGTCCCGTACCCACTCAAATCTTCGTTTGCCAATTCCTCAGGCGAAATCAGGGTCACGTTCATACCAACTTGCTTCAGCACCGTGGGAATATCGTCGCCCGCGCCCATGATGTAGCCAATTTTCAAATCATGCGGCACTCGTACATCCACAATGCTCACCCGCTGCACTGCCGGTTGATAATAGTAGAAGCTGCCCAGATCCTCTCGTGTAACCAGCGTGTAGCCTTCGCTGAACTTTTCGCCGTCCGCATCCAGCACGGCCCGAACTTTCGCTCGTCCTTCCTGCAAGCCGGCAGGAAAAACCTTGAACTGAGAATCCTGCTTCTCGCCGCGCCGCGTGAACTCCACCGCAAACTGCGCCGGCTCCGAACGCCAACCCGCTGGCAATTCCAAGCGCAACACGCCCCGCACCTCGCGGCTCAGATTGCTGGTCACGCCCACCGTAACCGTTGAACTCGAACCGTTATGCGTCGAGATCGCCTGCGTCCCCGGCTCCAGAGCAACCGAAAATGCCGGCACAACGGCCAGCGGGCGGGCACGTTCCATTCCTGCGTCATCCGTGAACCGCGTCACCACGGACGCGCCGATATCATTCTTCACCGCCGTGTCGCCCGCATTCGCAACCGAATATTCCACCCGCGCCCGCAGCACCGGAGGCGGGAAGGGCAGCGTCGCATACTTCTCGTCGTCGATATGATTCACGCTCTCCGTCTCCGGATCATCGCGATGCCAGTACGGCCGCGTGTACTCCGCATTCTTCGGCACTCGCAGTCGAAAAACCGCGTGCACGTCGTCTCCCGGTTTGATGGCAACGCGTCTCGTCTTGTCAGAAATCGTGCCCCACCCCTCCGGCACCTCCAGCTTTAACCCGTCAATGAACAGCCGCTCTTTCGATCCATTGCGAAAATCCACCGCAACCAGAAACTCCTGTCCCGGCGAAACCGTCGTCATCGCCTCGGACTCTTTTTTCGCTGGCTCCTTCACAGCTTCACCTTCCGGACCCGCCCGGGAAACTACCGTCGCCTCCAGTGTCACGTTAAGAGCCTCATTGAGAGCCGCTTCCGCCTGCTCGCGCTTCTCCTCCAATCGCGCCAACAAATCAGACTTCGCTGCAACGTCCAGAGTGCTCTTGCTAACCTCCGCGTGCACTCGCTCCAACCCGGCCACAATCGCCATCAGAGGCACCGCAGCCGCGGATGAATCGTTCCCCTTCGCGTTCGCGCTGGCTTCGGCAACCTTGCTCGCAACCTCCGTCAGTTCGTGGCGTAACTGTGGAACCTTCGATTCTTCTTTTCCCAATCGCGCCGCTAGCCCCGGCAATGTCGTATCAATCCCATCAAAGAAACTTTTTTCATGCCCATCTTTGTCCAACTTCGGCGGCGCTATTGAATCCACAAGTTTATAAAAGGTAAACCGGTCTCCGGGATCGACAGTCCAGTTTGCGGACCCCTGCGAGAGTTGATGCCGCAGTCCCTGCATCGCGAACTGCACATAAGACCCTCCCAGATCTGCGTTCGGCTCACCGGTGTTCATTCTCACCGTCCAGTTCGCATCCGGACAGGTCATTGCCCCAAACCCACACACATTTCCGATGTAAAGCTTCTGCGCCTGCCAGGGTTGGAGCCCCTGCGCGATCTGCTCTGGAAACCGCTTCGGATCAGCTGCGGCCCGGAACGCTTCTTTCGTCAAGATGCTCGAAGCCTGGTGGTGCCCATGCCCGTCACGATCTGTTCCCGAAAACCGCGCCACCAGCACATCCGGACGGAACGTCCGAATCACCCGCACCATATCGGCGAGTGCGATATCGTGTCCGCCCCACTTTGAAAAGGTTTCATCCGCACTTTTCGAGAACCCGAAATCCGCCACGCGCGAAAACCGTTCTTGCACACCGTAGTATTCGTCCGCTGCCAGCAATTCTTCCGTGCGCAACACGCCCAGCACATCCGACAAATTACTGCCTACCTTGTTCTGCCCACCCTCTCCGCGATTCAGTGTCATTAACAGCACACTCACTCCACGCCCGCGCGCTTCCAGCGTCAGCATGCCGCCATCTTCGTCATCGGGATGCGCCACCGTCTGCATCAGCCGCGCAGTCGTACCCAGTTGCCGCAGCGCCAGCCGCAAACCCAGAATTCCCTGATCTTGCGAAAGTTCGGGAGGAGATCCCTGATAAGGCAGCTGAGCAAAGTTCGTTACAACGAACTGACGACTCTCAGCCGCCGGCACCACCGCGACCGGGCGTGCCGGGCCTTCCCCAGTCCGCGGCGACGAGGCCACCGGCAGAACGGGAATCGCTAGAAGCAGAAACGCGAATGAGGTCCGAATGAAAGTGGTTTGGAAAAAATGCTGGACGAGTCGTCCCAGGCGGCTCGCAAGATGGTTGGGTCCCGGATATTTCACCCTACAAGGATGGGCCCTACCCCCGCTCCGACGCAAATTCTTTCCCCGCTCAGAGATCATTGAACGTCCGCGAACGTGAAAGGTGGTCCGTCCCAGCCGGAAGTCAGGAGCCGGGTGCCGGTTCTACTGTCCTCGCCCTTCCTTTAGCGCTTCCTGGCACGTGCTCCCCGCCGTCAGTACTTCGTTGAAGGCCGGGTCCTTGCGCAAGTCTTTTAGCAGCGGATCTTCCAGCAGCGCCGAGTAAGCACAATAATTCTGCTGCACCGCAGCTTTCAGCAAACGCAAAGCGGCGTCTTTCTGCCCGCAATAAGCCATCAACGCTCCCACGTGATACCACGCCTCCGGATCGGGTTCCGTCATCGCCGACGCTTCCGCCTCACGCACAATTCGGTCCATGTCGGCTGGCCTCTGCGCCGCCGTGCACGCTGCCAGTAATTCCCGGTGGTAGGCCGGAGCCTTCGCCACATTCTTTACGCTTTCTCGCGCTTGCGCCACATTGCCCGCAGCCAGATAAACATACGGCGTCACCCACGCTGCCCACTGCGAGCCCGCGTCCAGGTGCACAAAATCCATCGCTCGGTCCGTCTTACCTAGCTCAAGAAATGCCCATGCACACGACCGAAAATCAAAATTCCCCGGGTCCAGCGAGCGGGCGGTATTGCACTCCTGCGTTGCCTGCTCCTGCATGCCCGCATAACGCAGCACAAAACTGAGCGCGAAATGTGCATCGGCACTCTGCGGACGTCGGCGCACCAGATCCGTGGCCGCATCATAAGCCCGGCCCAGTTCGCCCCGTTCCACGCGGTTCGTGATCAGATGGCTCGCCGCCAACATTCGGTTCGGATCCAGGGAGATTGCCCGTTCAAAAGCGGCATTCGAGCGCTGGAACATCTCCTCGCCGCCTCCGCCAAAATACGAATCGTAATAGCATCTGAGTCCCAGAGCCTCCCACGCCGGCGCGTAGCCCGGGTCTTCTCCTACCACGTGTTCCAGCACCGCGATCGCATCCTTATTCGGTCCGGGATCATGGGGTAGAGCAAGGCTATGCAGATACAGATCGTACGCCTCCTGACTCTTCGGACGCGACGCCGTGGTCAAAGTTCCTCCCGCGACGCCCAGCGCGGGCAATAGCCCCTGCTGTACCTGCGTGCTCAGTTGTCCCTGCAAGGAAATCAAGTCATTCACGGAAGCGGAAGCGCTCCCTTGCCACAGCAGCCGGTCGTTGGACACGTCAATCGCTTCCAGCGTCACAGTCAACTGTTCCCCTTGCCGCATGAAGTGCCCAGTCAACAGCTTGCCCACGTGCAATTGCTGCCCCACCTTGCGCGGATCCAGATCCAACTCCACATACTTCCGCGTCACCGACGAAGGCCGCACATCCAGCGAACGCGAATATGTCAGCACGCTGGTCAACTCGTCGGCTAGCGCGAAGCGCAAGTAATCCACGCTGAAATCCCCGTTCATGTTCTGCAGCGGCAACACCGCGATCGCATTCTTCTGCTCGGCGTTTGCCACTTCCCGGTGTTTCAGCCAGTACGCTCCCACCGCCGCTAGCACCGTCACCAGCAGCGCCAGAGTTCCCAGCAACAGCCAGAATTGCCACCGGCCGCTGCCGGCTCGGCCAAATGTATTGCTCGCAACCCGCAGCTTCGCAGTGTGGAATCCACTCTTCACCTGCCCGGAGTCGGTCTCGCGCTTTAGCTGCTGCAGGTCCGCCTTCATCTGCGTGGCGCTTTGGTACCGCTCTTTGCGGTCCTTCTCCATCGCCTTGCCGATGATTCCTTCCAACTCAACCGGCACCTTCGGATTCAATTCTCCCGGCGGAACCGGCTTATCGTGCAACACCGCATCCAGCGTCATCAGAGAGTTTTTGCCGGTGAACGGCTTTTTCCCAGTCGACATCTCGTACATCACCACGCCAAAAGAAAACAGGTCGCTGCGGAAATCGATTTCCTCGCTCCGCGCCTGCTCCGGCGACATATAAACCGCCGTTCCTGGAATCACCCCCACTGCGGTTAGCGAGTTGTCCGCACCCGCTCCGTCGCTGTCGGTTCCGACGTTGTGCACCAGTTTGGCCAGTCCGAAATCCAGCACTTTTACCTGCCCGCTCGGAGTCAGGAAGATGTTCGCCGGCTTGATATCCCGATGCACGATCCCCTTGGCATGGGACGCCGCCAGCGCGTCCGCCACCTGGATGCTGATGTCCAGCAGCTTCTCAGTCGCTATGGCCTGTCCCGAGATGCATTGCTTCAGGCTCTCGCCCTCCAGCTTCTCCATCACGATGAAGGGATGGCCACCGTTATCCTCGATGCCGTGAATTGTGCAGATATTGGGATGATTCAACAGCGACGCCGCCCTCGCCTCCCGCGTGAAGCGTTCCAGCGATTTGGGGTCCCCCGCAAGGTTTTCCGGAATGAACTTCAGCGCAACGTGCCGTCCCAGCTTCAGGTCCTCAGCCTCGTACACCACGCCCATGCCACCGCCCCCGAGCTTTCCCAGGATGCGATAGTGGGACACTGTCTGGCCAATCATGAGAAGACGACACTCCCGACGGCGGTAATGTTAGGCTTCGCCTGCGACTCCGGTCAACTGGACCGAAGATCTCAAGCTTTCACCACAGAGGCGCGGAGACACGGAGAAGGCAATAAAGGAAACCGAGAACGTTTAGAGATTTCCTCTCTGTCTCTGTGCCTCTGTGGTGAAAGCCTGTTCTTGCGACCCAGTAGTCTTCCGTGTCGTTCCCAAACTGACAAACACCCAGCCCTTTTGTGTGGGCGCACTGGTTCCAAGTTGCGCCACGGCGACTACTATGAAGCGAGGAATACTGAAATAGCGAGGCGGTTGGTATGGCGAGGATGTCTGGCAACTATTCTCCTGAAGTGCAAGAGGCCATCCGCCGCCGCGCCACGGAACTCTACCAGCGCAGCGGAGCGGTCGAAGGCCACGATGCCGAAAACTGGTACAGGGCCGAAGCCGAGATCCTTCGTGAATCCCACACTCACCCTGTTCGCCGTGCCGTCGTCGTCAACGTCCAGGGCGTGGTTTATACCGGGGAATACGAATCCACCTCTGCCGATGGCTACACTCCCGGTGAATGGAAACCCGGCGACGCCGTTCCCGTTCGCCTCGCCGGAGACAAACTCTACCTTCGCCGCCGCAACGGCCAGGAGCTAAAAACCACCATAGTAAAAAGAATCGGCTAGGAATTCTTAACTATCCTGTCATCCTGAGCGGAGGTTGTGCTTCGCGAATGCGAAGCACAACCGTAGTCGAAGGATCCCTAGCCCGTCTTTGCCGCCGCTGGCGCCCGCAAGCCGCCTCTACCGCCGCCCAAGTCTCCGGACGGAACCCCCTCGTTACTCCTTCACCCACAGCCCCGCCGAAGCTCCCACCCACTCCATATCCCGATTGTGATCCACGCCCATCATCAAGCCCCGCCCCATGCGGATAATCGTCAGCACCGCCTGCAACTGCTCAAGCCAGACATACATCACCCGCACCTCCGCCTTCGTCGGGCCAAACGGAGTCTCGATCACCGGCTCAAAGTGCAGCCGCTCCTGCAGAATGTATTCCGCGCGCTTCTGCGCCGGTATCGCTTCGATATCTTTTTTCTTCGGCGCAATCACCACCCCCAACCCGGCGAACGAATACAGCGGCTTCAACGCATAATTCTGCAAGTCGTCGGGAATCCGCTCCAGTTGGTCCAGAAACCACGTCTTCGGCACTGACTCATGCCGCAGATACGGAATCGAAAACTTGCTGATCATGAAATACCAGTTCGGATGCCCCGCCCACTCCACGTCGAGATCGTCACGCCAATCAAACCCCAGCTTCACTCCCTTGCGCTGCAACTCGTCCACAATCGCCCGATTGTAGATCCGCCGGATCGGAACCCGCCCTCCGCGGCGTTCGTAGTAAAGTTGCGCCCCTTGCTTCTTGATCGCCGCAATGTCGACCGTCCTCACCCCCAGCATCTTCTCGGTCAGCAGAAAGTCCGGCAGTGTTTTCTGCTCCTGTGGATTGATCTCCATCAGGATCACGTTCTCCGGATCATGGTTGCCCACAATCGCTCGCCGCAAAAGTTCACGGTAGGTCTTCTCGTCCAGCCCGCTTAGAAAGAACTGCAGCTGCTCTCCGCCTTCGAATCCGCGTAGCCCGTACACATCGATTTGGCTTTGCGCCAGCATAACCTGATACGCATAGAGAGAAGGGAAGGCCTGCAACTCCACCAGCTTGGGCTGCAACTCGCCGCCTGCATCGCATACCAGCCCAAAATCCACTTGCACAAACATCGGATGCGCCGGCTCATTCGCCACCCGGAATTCCGCCGGGATCGATTCATCCGATCGTGCCCGATACTCCGGACTATCCACCAACTGCTGGATCAACTCTTTCCCGTCCTCCACCATCCGATCCAGCAAAGACTTTGGAAAGAAGCAGGGAGTCTCCGACAGCCGGAACTGCACGTGCGTTCCGCAAGCGTCATCAATCCGCCGCAAGAATGTCTGATATTTTTCGGGAGTAAAACCGCTATTGAATTGTTTCCGGAGAGAAGGAATCATCGTAGCGCCGGCGTACCTGTGTAGCGCCGGCGTCCCGCCGGCTGTCGCGAGGGCGTCCCCGCCCTCGCACCGAAAGCCTTGTCATTTCGACCCTGAGCAGAGCGAAGGGGAGGAGTTTCTGTCCGCATGTAGCAAGAACGCCCTACGCCTCCACCAAAAACTTCCCATCCTGCATGATCTGTTCATCGTCCACCCAGATGTTAAACTTCCGCCCCACCACATCAATATGGGTCGAGGAATCCCACTCCGCCCCCGTGTGCGCGCCATAAGGATTCCCAAACGCAATATGCACTCCGGGATACTTCTCATCCTGCAGAATCTGCCCGATCACATCTTTCAAATCGATGTTCGTCCCAATCGCAAACTCGCCCACACGGTCGCTGTTCTCGTCCGTGTGCGTGTACTTCCAAAAGTCGTTTTCCAGTTCGCGATTCTCCGAGTGAGCCTCGGTGAGCCGGTTCTTCTTCATGTGGATGGTCAGCGGTTGCTCCTGTAAGCTGCCAAACTTCGCGCACAGATAATCGCCCACTACGCCGTCGATCACGAACGTCCCATTCACCTCTCCCGGCGTCGTAAAAATCTCCCCGCCGGGAAGATTTCCCCACTTTTCCGGAGTGATAATCCCGCTGGTCTTCAGCCAGCGGTAGTTGGGATTCAACTCCGCCGTCAAGTCAGTTCCCGCCGCCGTTTTGGCTCGAATCTGGCTCGCCTTGCGCACCATCGCTACAACTTTCGCACTCAGCCGGTCCACTTTCTGAAAGTCCGCCCGCATCCCTTCCAGCATGATCTGCCGGTTGATGTTCACCATGTGAGCGTGCCGGATTTTTCGGCGGTTCACCACATCCGTCATCTGCATGCGCGAGTGCAGTTCGTTCCGCTGCGCCTGCACCGCAAAGATCGAAACCTGGCTCATTTCTAAATCTTCAAGAATCTCGGAAGGCAAATCCTTCAGTGGACGCTCCGCCAGATCCTCCAGCACCCAGGCGCGATAAGGCGAGCCAACGTTTTCCAGTTCGCTGACAATGGACGCCGCGATGTCAAGCGTGATCTCATCGGTGATCACGCAAACCTTCTCCTCTGGCTGCACTCGCAGGCACACGCTCACCGCATTGTGCGCTCCAGGAGTGAACTCAGGATCAAAAGGAACGTGATTGGAGCGGGTGCCCCACCCTTGTCGCGTCTTTTGCGACAGGGTGGGGATTTTGACCTCATTTACAGGAATAGTCATCCTACTTTTCTCACGGAGGCCGGCTCGTCTTCCTCCAGGCCCGTCTCCGTCTCTTCAATGATGTAATCGACTACTTTTTTCAAGTCTCCCGTCTCCTGATACACGCGCAACTGCCGGTCCGCGCCGCTGCCCCGCTCCAGCATCGTATGGATGTAGCTCAACTCCTCCCGCGAGTCCAGTTCATCCACCACATCGTCCACAAACTCCAGATACTCGTAGATCAAATCCTTCGCTGGCACTTCCGTCTGCTTGCCGAAATCGATCAGCTTCCCACTCATGCCGTAGCGCGCTGCCCGCCATTTGTTTTCCATGAGCAACGCGCGCCGGTACAGGCGGAACCCCTGGTTCGCGTTGTGCAACTTATACAGTTTTGCCACGGTTGCCTGAATCAGCGCAGCCAGCGCGATCGTCTCATCCGCGCGCATCGGAATATCGCATACCCGGAACTCGATCGTATTAAAGAATGGATGCGGTCGGATATCCCACCAGATCTTCTTCGCATTGTCGATGCAGTTGGTTTTGATCAGCAGCTTGATGAAGTTCTCGTACTCGCCCCAACTCGGAAAATAGTCCGGAATATTCGTACGCGGAAACTTGTCAAACACTTTGCAGCGGTAAGACTTCAACCCCGTATTCATCCCCAGCCAGAACGGCGAATTGGTCGAGAGCGCCAGCAGATGCGGCAGGAAATACCGGGCATGATTCATCATGTGGATCGCGGTCTCGCGATCCTCGATCCCAATATGCACGTGCAGCCCAAAAATCAGATTCGCCCGCGCCACCAACTGCAGATCTTCGACAATATTTTTGTAGCGCTCATCGGGGTGAATTTCCTGCACCCGCCAGTCGGCAAATGGATGCGTCGCCACGGAGGCCAGCTTCAGCCCGTTCTCCCTGGCCAGCCGGATAATATCGCGCCGCAACATCTTCACTTCCGCTTTGGCTTCCTTGATGTTCTTGCAAACCCCAGTCCCCACCTCCACCACCGACTGGTGCATCTCCGCTTTCACCCGCTCTTGTAGGATCAGCTTGCCCTTTTCGAGGATCTCCGCCTGAATATGCGACCGCAAATCCCGCGTCTCCGGATCTACCGTCTGATATTCCTCTTCGATCCCGATGCTGAAAGTAGGCTTCATCGCGTGTGCCGCCGCAGGAACAAATCTGGATGTCGATGTCCATCCTTTCGCGCCTTTCGTGAAGGATGGGAAAATCCTTCATAACAGTATAAGCCCTGTCATCCTGAGCGGAGTGGCTGGTTCGCGAAGCGAACCGGCCGCGCAGTCGAAGGATCCCTCGTCGCGTGGCTTTGGAACCTATTTCGCCGCCTTGCCCCGCTTCCGCTGAGCCACCCACGCCGGCTCCCCCTTGCGCGCCGGTTTCCCCGGCGGCGTCCCCGCCAAAAAACTAGCCCACCGCAACTCCCGCGCCGGATCCTCCCCGGTCACCGCCATCTTCACTGCCATCTCCGCCACGGCATTCACAATCCAATCAAAATTCTCCTGCCCCACCGACGTAATCTCCGCATCCGGCGCCGGATTCAGAAAATCAATGGCGTACGGCACGCCGCCCTCCACCGCAAACTCGACGGTATTCAGGTCATACCCCAGCACCCGGCACAGGCTCAGCGCATCCTTCTCGATGCGCTCCTTCAGCGCCGCCGACGACGGTGGAGGATTCCCCTTCACATACCGCTCATGATGGGGCAACCTCGGGTCGTACTTCATGATGTGTACTTTTTCCTGCCCCACCACATAGCACCGGTAATACTCTTCGAAGACCACGCCATGCTGCAGCGTCATGCACAGGTCGCCCGTCTGGTTGTAGTGATGGAAAAATTCCTCCGGCGAATGCACGTGATAAACATGCTTCCACCCACCCCCCGAGTAAGGTTTCAGGAAAGCAGGGAAACCTACATAGTCAAACAGCTCCTGCCAGTTCAAGGGATACATCAAGTTCCTCATCGACTTGTCCGTCGTCCCCTCAGGATGCTTATTGTGCGGCAGAATCACCGTCGGCGGAATCGCCACGCCCAGCTTGTGCGCCAGCGCATAATTAAAAAACTTGTCGTCCGCCGTCCACCAGAACGGATTGTTCACCACAATCGTCCCGTGCAAAGCCGCATTCTTCAAATAAGCGCGATAGAACGGGATATCCTGCGAGATCCGGTCAATGATCACGGCATATTTCTGCGGCTCATCCATCCGCACTCCGCCCACCTGCACAAACTCCGCCGTCACGCCCTCAACGCTCAGTGAGTTAATCTTCTCCACAACGGCCGGCGGAAACGTATTCTCCATCCCAAACAAAATCCCGATTTTCTTCACAGCCCTCTCCATTCCTGAACTGTCAATCTATTTCTGAATTGTCATCCTGAGCGAAGTGACTGTTTCGCGGAGCGAAGCAGTCACGCAGTCGAAGGATCCCTACCCTCTGTACTGCTGCCGCTATGAGGGTTTATACCGCTGTATAGCGCTGCCCACCTGCTCCTAAAAATACTTCCCCGCCATCCTCTGCCAAAGCGGCCAGTCATGCTTCGAATTGTCGCCGTATATATCCAGCCAGTGCGGTACCGCTTTGCTATTCAGGATCGCCGAAAGCTTCACATTCTGGTCCAGACATATATCCCAATCCGCCGACCCCAGCACAATTTTCATCTGCCGGTAGCGGCTCAAAAACCAGTCATCGTTCTGATTGGGTAAATAATCGGGCGGGCAATTGAAGTAACAATCGTCGTCGTAATACCCATCCAGAAACTGATGGATATCGAACGCCCCGCTCATGCTCACGCAATGCGTCACCACATCCGGATGTTTCAGGGCAAAATTTACCGCGTGATAGGCTCCGAAGCTGCACCCGGTCACCGCCAGCCGCGGCGTTTGATTCTTCCACCGTATAAATGGCACCAGTTCATGCAGAATGTAGCGCTCGTACTGCAAATGCCGCAGCACCCGCACCTTGGGATGCACGCTTTTGTTGTACCAGCTCTCGTTTTCGACGGCGTCCGCGCAAAATACCTGCAAATCGCCGCGCTCGATCTTCGGCGCTAATACGCCAATCATCCCGCGGTCTTCATATTCGAAGAACTTCCCCATTGAGGTCGGAAACACCAGAAGCGGCGTCCCAGCATGCCCAAAAACCAGCGCCTCCATCTCCCTGTGCAGTTCCTGGCTGTATCCCTTGTGATATTCGCGATTCATTCTTCGGCAGTCCCGGCGGACGAAGTATCTTACCTGAAGCGGACCCTCCCGCCCACTTTTGTGCTCAACCCTCACCCGCTCTCAACTCGCAAAAATGATATCGTGATACGAGATATGTCGTGGAGCTTTCCCAAACTCGTCCCGCGCTCCGCGCCTGTGATCCTTCTACTTCTCACGCTCGCCGCTGTTATCGGATTCGCTGCCGTCGGTCATCTCGTCGCCCGCTTCACGGCCAATCAGCAGGCTCGCGGCCGCAAGCTCTACGCCCAGGGGCTCGCCGATGCCAATGCCGGTCGCTATGACGATTCCATCGACGCTTTCCATGCCGCTCTCACCTGCGACCCCACCAACTCCCAATACCAGCTCAGCCTGGCCCGCGCCTTGCGCGATAGCAACGACCCGCGCCGTCTCGACGAAGCCGAATCCTACCTCATTACTCTCTGGCAACGCGCTCCGCAGGATGCCGCCGTCAATCTCGCTCTGGCCCGCGTCGCTGCCCACCGCGGTTCCATCGAAGATGCCACCCGTTACTACCACAACGCCATGTACGGAGTCTGGAACTCCGACCCCGATGCCAACCGCAGCAAGGCTCGCATCGAACTCATCCAGTTTTTACTCAAGAAAAACGCGACTGCCCAAGCCGAATCAGAACTCATGGCTCTTGCCACTGCCTTGCCGTCCGCTCCCGCCGCGCATCTCCAGGCCGCGCAACTCTTCGCGCAAGCGCAGGACTATGCCGGCGCCCTCGCGCAATATCAGGACGTTCTCCGGGTCGAACCCTCGAACTCATCGGCTCTTGCGGGCGCCGGCCAGGCCGCATACAGCGCCGGCAATTACGCCACAGCTCAACGTTACCTGCAGGCTGCGGTTAATACCAATCATGAGGATGCCCATTCTCGCCAAATTCTCGAATCCGCTGACCTCATTCTCCGCACCAATCCTTTCCACAGTCACATCTCCGACGCCGAGCGCAACCGCCGCATCACCACCGCCTTTGCCCAAGCCGAAGATCGCCTCACCGCGTGCGCCCAGCAGACCGGCGTGGATCTCAATGCCTCTACTGCTACCACTACGACTAAGACCTCTGCCGTTAAGATCACCTCCGCCACGAGCCCTGTCATTACTTCCTCCTCCTCCCCACTTTCCAGCCTGCAATCCCGTTGGACTGCCGCCAAACCCGATCTCGCGCGCCTTCGTTCTCCCGGAGAGACGGATCTCCCCGACGCCCTCATGGACGTGGTCTTCCAAATCGAACAGCAGACCGACAATACTTGTGGCCCGCCGCAAGGCCTCGACCTCGCACTGCTACTGATCTCTCAAAAACGCGAGGCCGCCAGCCAATGAGTAATTCTGCCTCTACAAACGCTTCTCCGGTTCCTTCGCCGCAGACTCCTTCACCGCGATTCCAAACTCCTCGCCGTTTGTTTTCCAGTCTCGAAGGCGTCTTCCACGAAGAAGTATTTTTCCTCATTCTCTCCGTGTTCATCGGAATCTTCTCTGGCCTCGCCGTCGTCTGCTTTCGCCTCGCCATCGACTGGATGCATCTCGCCCTGCTTGGACCACTTCCGCAAGCCCACAGTTGGCGCCTGTTCGCCGTGCCCTCACTTGCCGGCCTTGTGGTCGCTGTACTTGTGCTGCATGTGTTCCCCGGCATTCGCGGCAGTGGCGTCAATCAGACCAAGGCCGCTCTCTACATCTTCAACGGTTTCATCCCTTTTCGCACGGCCGTCGGAAAATTCCTCTGTGCCGGCATCGCCATCGGTTCCGGTCAATCGCTCGGTCCGGAAGATCCCTCTCTCCAGATAGGAGCCAGCATCGCCTCGGCTCTGGGGCGCCAACTCGAAATCTCCCGCGAAAAACTCCGCCTCATGGCTCCGGTCGGCGCTGCCGCCGGCTTGGCCGCCGCTTTCAATGCTCCCATCTCTGCCGTACTCTTCGTGATCGAAGAGGTCATCGGACGCTGGAGCGCTGGCATCCTCGGCTCCGTCGTCCTCTCCGCCGTCTCCAGCGTCGTCATCGTCCGCTGGTTCCTCGGCAGCGAACCGCTCTTCCGCATTCCCGTCACTACTTTCAAGCGTCCTACCGAACTTCTTGCCTATGCCGTCCTGGGTATTGTCGGCGGACTGGCCTCGGTAGCTTTCGCCAAGTCCATCGGCTATCTGCGCCCTCGCCTCAAAGCTCTGCCGCGCTGGACGCAATACTTTCAACCCGCGTTCGCCGGACTCCTCGTGGGACTCATCGCTTTCCTCGGCGCACCGCAAGTCATGGGCGCCGGTTACGATTCCATGGACCAGGCCATGCACGGCCAGTTCGCCTGGAAGGTCCTCGCCATCCTCGCCGTTCTTAAAATTATCGCCACCACCTTCTCTTTCGTCAGCGGCACTCCCGGCGGCATGTTCGCCCCCACGCTCTTCATCGGAGCTATGCTCGGCGGTGCCGTCGGCGATCTCGAACGCATCTTCTTTCCTCACCTCACTGGCTCAACCGGAACCTACGTCCTCGTCGGCATGGGCGTCCTCTTTGCCGGATTCCTCCGCGTCCCCATGACCTCCGTCTTCATGGTTCTCGAAGTCAGCGGCAACTACGAGATCATTGTTCCCGTCATCGTTGCCAACACATTTTCTTATCTTGTCTCGCGCGGCCTGCAAACCGTCCCCATCTTCGATTTGTTGACCCGCCAGGACGGCCTCATCCTGCCCTCGCTTGAAGAGGACCGTGAAGAAGTCATCCTCCGGGTCGAAGATGCCATGCTTCCCGCTCCCGCCACGATCCTCAACGCACAGGATTACGTCGACGCCAACGCCCGCCGCATTCAGGATTCCGCCGACTCTACCTTCCTCGTGCGAATGCATCCCACGGGCTGGAACGTCATCAACCGTGACCAACTCCAGCGCCTTTTTCAGGAAGGGAAGGGCGAACTCACGCTCGGCTCCGTTCTCCGCGCCCAGTCCCTGCCCAGCCTCTACCCAGATCTTCCCCTCGACTCTGCTCTCCGCTACGTCAACGATTACCCGCTCGTGCCTGTGGTGAATCGCGCCAACTCCCGTCAGTTGGAAGGTGTCATCTCACGCGACTCCGTCTTCAAAAAATACGGCAGCGGGCGCGCCATTGAAGTACCCAGCTCAACCTGACCCGCTCCGATTTTTTCCACCGGACGACCACCTTGGACTCGCCCAATAAAAAACCCGCTCGTCGCAGAGCGGGTTATCGCGTGAGAGGGAACAGATCCTATTTGCCGAACCATTCTTTATCTACTTCTCTTTATCTACTTCGACGGCGCTCACGGCCCACCGGCCCGTTTGTAACCGTTGTATTTAATGATCTCCCGCACATGCACAGATCCAGCCTTGAACCGCAGCGTGTCATCCGAGCGCGTGTACGCGGGAAACCAGTAGCGTCCGTCCACTTGTTGGCGATAGGTCACAAACATGGGATGCAGTTCCATCCGCTCATGTTTCTTCACCTGTAGCTTTTCCGGACCGCTCTTGCCGCACAGCTTCACGATCTGGAAATCCTGCGCGTCCACCCAGATTCGCCCTTCAAAATATCGCTTGCCTTTCTCTTCTTTTTTCTTTGGCTCCAGGTGAAACTCGTAGGTATCGAGGTCATCCACATGCTGCTGCCCGTCATAAGTCAGGTTGTACTGCGGCAGATCCTCGTTCGTCAGCAGGAACGGCATGAAGATTCGAATATCCTCCATGTCTTCCTGGGTCAGTTGAATCCCACGCAACGTAGGCTGCGCCGCGAACGTCACTTCCTCCTGGCGCCGGCCTTTCTCGTCATAGGATACGTTTGTCACCTCGTGAAACTCTCCCGTCGCGTCTTTGCCGTTGAGTGTCTGCACCAGCACATCCTGCTTGTAGGTGTAATGAAGGCGGCCTTCCTTCGTAACCGCCTCGGCAGTCCCAAGTTTCTGGATCACTTCCTGCGCGCTCATCGTTTTCGGTGGAGCGGAATCCAGCGGTCCGTTGCCCGCTTCGCAATCGGTCTGTCCCCGCAACCCCATCGGCAGCAACAGAACACATAAGAGAATCAAGTGTGATCTCATGCAGTCGCCTCTTTTAAGGTTGTCGTCCTGAGCGAAGGTTGTACTTCGCGTTCGCGAAGTATAACCGCAGTCCAAAGCCTGCCCTGAGCAAAATCGAAGGGACTACTAGCCCAGCAAGATATTTCTACCACCACCCGTTTTTTCTTGTCTCTCGCCTCTCAACCGCCCCCAAAACCCGGATCTTCCACATATGTGCAAATCCTTGCTCTTGGCCTTGATCCGCGCCCCCCTAACTCGAATGCCATCCGCTCCCGTTTGGTATGCGGATTGCCCTTACCACCCCGGAAGCCGTGCCCAATCCGGCATTCCGCAGGTCTTTCACATCAATACGCAATTTTCCCCCGGACAGGATCGATACTTATGAAAATCAATCTTATGAAGACGACAACCTTCGCTCTCTGTTTTCTTTGCCTGCTCTGCGCCACCGCCGCTTTCGGCCAGAGTGCTCCCATCCTGACAAACAACCCCCAGCCCATTCAGATGTTCGAACATACCGAGCATGCCTCCGAGCATGCCATGGCGCAGGAGTCCAGCCTGCTGGGCTCAAATCCTTACACCTATGCCCATGGCGAGCAGCCGCTATCGGAATTCGGCTCCTCCCCCAGGTATGAAACCCCTCTCGGCGACATCGCCCGCGCCTACAGAAAAGAACACGCCGCCACTGTAAAACCTATCAAAACGCTGGAAAAGTGATTCTGTAATTTTGCAACTCGTGGAGGAACCCCAGTTGCCTGTGTAGGGACAGCCGCCTCGGCTGTCCCGCCGAGTGGAACGAGGCGTCTGGGCACATCCCTCGGTCTTGTGTGGCACAACTCTTCCAGCGCTGCGATAAGAGCGCAGCCGCCTTAACCGACCCGCTACTCGCCCGCGCCAACCATCACAATCGGCATCGTAGGTGTAGCCGCACCCGCTTCGTTCTCCACCGTAATGGCAAACGCCTTGGCCTCGGTTCCCGTCGGCAGCGGAGGATTCACCACGCTCGCGTTCCCTCGAGCATCGGGCTTGAACACCCCTGCCGGTATCGGAGCTCCGCTGGTCGGAATTAGCCACAACTCATAGGCCTTCTGTGGCGGTAGCGGCGGCATATTGTTGGCCAGGAAAACCAGACTCCCGCGGTTCCGTAGATAAAACGCCTTACCCTGCGGCTGCGGCGGACCCTTCGCCGCTACCAGCGTGACTCGCTGCGCCTCCGGCTGAAGAATCGGCGCTGCAATCTTCCGCAACTCTTCCAGTTCTCGCGTGCTCTCCGCCGCTTGCGAACTGGCCGAGGCCAAAGTCTGCTGCAGCGCGGAATTCTCCCGCCACAACGAAAGCGCGAATATCACCATCGCCGCCGTAGCCGCCCATCCCAGCCATCCCCACCAACTCCGGCGCGGCACGGGCGCCCTAACTGGCAGCCGTGGTTCCCGCGCCACTGCATCCAAAAGCCTCTGACGCGCCCGCTGCGGCGGTCTCGGTCCGGTCGCCGACATCGCCAGCAACGCCGTGTCGCCGCGCAGTTGTTCCAGTTCCAACCGGCACGACGCGCACGTCGCCAAGTGCTGCTCAATCTGGGCGCGCGCTTCTCCCTGCAGCGCATCCAGCGCATATAGGGCGAGATCCTCGGCGTATTGTTCGTGCGCGCTCATCTTCTAATCCATCAGGTCTGAAAAGCTTTGCGCAGGGCAATCAATCCCGCGCGAATTCTCGTCTTAATCGTCCCCAGCGGTTCTCCTGTCTTGTCCGCGATCTCAGAATGGCTCATGCCTTCCCAATAAGCCATCTCCAGAGCGCTGCGCTGAGCCGAAGCCATGGTTCCCATCACTCCCCGCACTTTCTCGGCAGCCCGCGCCCGTTCTGCCTCTCCGGCCAAGTCGGGCGTCACCGACAAAACTACATCCTCTATGTCTGTCTCGGGGCGACGCTTTCTGAGGGAGTCAATGGCCCGGTTGCGCGTGATGACGGCCAGCCAGCTTCCTAAACTGCCGCGCGCCGCATCGAACGCGGCGGGATTCCGCCACAATTGTAAGAAGACTTCCTGCAGCACGTCTTCCGCCGCTCCCGTGTCTCCGAGCACCCGTAAGGCTACCGCATACACTACGGATGAATAGCGGTCGTAGATCTCCGCCATTGCCCCCTGATCGCCAGCCTTCAGGCCGGTGACGGTGACTAAATCCGCCGAAATGCCTTGTCGTTGCGGACTCGACAAACGCTGTGCTCTTCCTTAATAGATATACGAATCAACAACCCCAGTGGATTGCCTCTCATGACGCAATCCCGTTTGCGGGTGCAAGGTTAAGATGGCAAACCACGCCCAAAGGTCGTGGCGAAAAACATAGCAGCCGGACCGTGTTCGCGGCAAGTATCTGGAGGAACCGCGGCGGGGGATCGATCCTGTCGTTACTTACTGGCTGAGCTTGATCGCGAGTTGGCGCTCGGGCTGCGTCATTTGGCTCCATAGCTTCTGCAGGTCATCCTGCAATGCCTGATTGTCGGGTTGCTTGTGCAGGGCAAGAGCAAACCAGCGATAGGCAGTTGGCAAGTCGCGCGGGGTGCAGGTACCGGTGGAGTAAATCGTGCCCATAGAGATCATTGCCTTTGGATTGGACTGTTCCGCGGCCGGCTTCAATAGCCGCACGCCTCGATCACAGTCCTGCCGCACGCCATTTCCGTAGATATAGCGTTCCGCCTCAGCCACGGGATCGACCGGCTTAGCCGGCGTAGGCTTGCGCTCCCGCAGTTTCGCGGCAGGGGGCGTTTCCGCCTGAGGCGACTGGGTGTTGGAGCCAGTGTCCGCCGGTTGCGATGCAGAGTCCGCAGGCGCGTTGGGATCGGTCGGACTGGCCTGAGTTGACGCCGCCGGTGTTGAGCTGGGCTGGGCCGGAGTAGTCTGCGGCGAAGTGTCCTGCGGTGCAGAGGTTGGCGCAGGAGCACCTTGCGGCGCGGTAGTGTCCGCCGCGGGGGACGTTGACACGGCGGCTGGCGGCGTCGCAGGCGCGCTAGCCGTGGCGCCCGGAGTCGCACCCGCCGGAGTTGACCCGGCGCTCGTTGCGCTCCCGGAATCTGTAGCGCTTGGCGCAGAGTCCGTCGATTGCGTGGCCGCGGGCTTCTTGTCGCCCTTAGTCACCCAGTCGAAACCTCCTTGCTTCCAGCGCAAATATCCGAAACCGCCCACCAGTAGCAGAGCGATCACAATCATAACCAGCTTACCCCAGCCTCGCGGCGGCTCCTCTTCATCTTCGAGAAGGTAGTCCAGATTTCTAGCAGACCGCGGTAGCTGATCGTGGCCGCTCGGGGAATCCGCGCTTCGCCTGTCCGCAGGCGTGTTCAATCCTAGAAACGACGGTCCCGTGATAGTCGGGGAAACGATGGTCGGGGAAGCGGCCTGCGGGGAAGTGATTGCCGGGGAAGAAATTACCGGCGTTGCTTCGGTCGCGGAACGTGCCGGCAGTCGCGGCTCTGTAGACGAACCGCCAGATCCCGGCTCTGCCCTCTTTTCCCCAGGCGCAACCGTCGCTCGCACCTGAGATTCAGTTGCCCCAGTCTTTGCCACCAGCGCCGCTCCACACATCCCGCAAAAGCGGTTGGCCTCGGAATTTTCATTGCCGCAATGTCCGCAGCGCACTAGCCCTCCTCAAAGTCTCTACCCTTAGATTAACTCCACAGAATACAGTTGCCAGCGGCCAGTTGTCAGTTGCCAGTTAATGCGAGACCGGCCTGGTCAAGTATTCCCTCCGCAAACCGGCAACTGCAACCGGCAACTGCCTTTCATGCTATGCTGCGCAAAACTTCGACATCTTCCTAGGACGGCCTGTGCTGGTTGAATTGCGGTTGGAAAACTATGCGGTCATTGACAACGCGGCGGTGGAGTTCGCCTCGGGTCTAAATCTGCTTACCGGGGAAACCGGCGCCGGGAAATCCATTCTGATCGACGCGCTGGCCCTGTTGCTGGGCGAGAAAGCATCGAGTGACGTGATTCGCACCGGTGCGGAGCGGGCGGTAGTGTCGGCGGTTTTCGAATACGAGGGCAGCGCCGAAGAAGCGATCGAGAAAGTCCTGGAGCACAACGGGCTGGACGAGTCGGAAGATGGCTCGCTGATTGTGCGTCGTGAGATTGCGGCTGGGGGCAAAGGCCGCGTATTTGTGAACAATCAGGCAGCAACCGTTACAGTGCTGCGGCAGCTTGCGCCCCATCTGGCGACGATCCATGCGCAAAACGAATCGATTCTGTCATTCGACGCTCGGGCACGCATGGAACTCCTGGATGGATTTGCCGGAAGCTACGTCGAGCCGATAGCAGCGGCATACGAGGCGTGGAAGGGAATTCGCGCCCGCATTGACGATCTGGAACGCGGCGAGCAGGACCGCCTGCCGTTAGTCGATCTGTGGATGTTTCAGAAGCGCGAGATTGAAGAAGCCAAACTGCAATCGGGCGAGGATGAGCGGCTGGAAACAGAAAAGCGCGTACTCGCCAACGCGGAGAAGATCTACAACGCCGCCATGCAGGCCTTCGATCTGCTTTACGAAGGCGATGGTTCCACGTCCGCATCAATGCGCGCCGCAGAAAAGCAGATTGAAGAACTGGCGCGTTATGAACCCAAGTTTCAGGAAGCGCTGATTGCGCTGAAGACGGCTCGGATTAGCGTGGAAGATGTGGGCGCTACGGTGCGGGATTACGCCGGCGGAATTCATGCGTCTCCCGAACATTTGGCTGAGGTGGAAGACCGTCTGGCATTGCTCGACCGGTTGAAGCGCAAGTATGGCCCCGCGCTCGCTGACGTGATTGAGTTCGGAGCGGACGTGGCGCGCAAGCTTTCGGAGATTGAGAATAAAGACGAGATTCTGCGCGAGCTGCGGGCTGATCTGGCGAAAGCCGGCGAAGAATATCTGCGGGCGGCGCTGGCGCTGTCAAAAAAGCGGCAAGATGCGGCACGCAAACTGGAGAAACTGGTGGAGTCGGAGATCAACGACCTGGCGATGAAATCGGCATTCCGCATCGAGATGGCGACCTCGGAACAAGAAGGGAACTGGGCAACGACTGGAATCGATCAAGTGGTTTACATGATTGCGACGAATCCGGGCGACCCCATGCGGCAACTGGAGCACATCGCCTCGGGTGGAGAGTTGTCCCGGGTGATGCTGTCGCTGAAGGTCAGTGTGGAATCGGGCAGGCACAGTGGAAGAGCGGCCCTTCAGGGCCGTGTCAGCGGTTCAAATTCATCTGTGGCCTCAGCCCCTGGGAAACAGCGCACCATGGTCTTCGACGAAATCGACACCGGCATTGGAGGCCGCGCCGCCGAAGCCGTTGGCAAGAAGCTCAAGTCGTTGGCACGATCGAACCAGGTGCTATGCGTCACCCACCTGCCGCAAATCGCAACCTTTGCCGACCACCACTACGTGATCGAGAAGAAGGAGCGAAACGGACGCACTCGCACATCGATCCGCCCCATTTCCGGCGAAGATCGCACCGAGGAAGTGGCCCGCATGCTCAGCGGCGCCAAGCTGACCGACACTTCGCGCAAACACGCCGAGCAGATGATCAAAGCCAACGGGTAGCGTGGCGTCCCGCCGGCAAACTGGCAACATTCGCCGATCACTAGATCGAGAAAAAAGAAACGCAAATGAGTGGCCATGGCAACGAAAAGAGAGCTTGACGGTGCCCACACAAGTTAGCTAAGATTAATTAGCTAACCAAGCTGCTTGACATGGAAACCATCACCATCCATAAGGCGAAGACGCAGCTTTCCCGGCTCATCGAGAAGGTCTGCCGGGGAGAGGAGATCGTCATCGCCCGTGGGAAGCAGCCGGTGGTTAAGCTGGTGGCCTTGCCGGCGGCGCGGAAAAAGAAGCGGATTCCCGGACTCTGGAAGGGGAAAGTATCTTACACTTCCGACGCTTTCGATCCTCTGACCGATCAGGAACTGAAAGACTTAGGTTTTGAATAGGCCGAACCGGCCAACACCTTTCCTGCCATCCGGTAACTCAACTGCGTGAAGCTGCTTCTCGACACACACGTGCTCGTTTGGTGGTTGGAAGATCCGCGACGGCTCTCCAGGCGGGCCGCAACAATCCTGGCAAATCGGGATAACGACATCCTAATCTCGGCTGCTGTGGGCTGGGAAATTGCCATCAAGGTTGGCGCCGGCAAGATGAAGCCGCGATCAATCCTTCAGGATCTGGACCGCGTCCTGGCGGAAGAAGCGTTTTCAGAATTGCCGATCACTCTGGGAGCAGCCGTCCGCGCCGGTCTCCTTCCGCTCCACCATCGCGATCCGTTCGACCGATTGCTGGTGGCCCAGGCCCAATCGCTGAATGTACCCATTCTTAGTGCTGACGGAGTTCTTGACCTCTACGATATTAAGCGGCTGTGGTAGCCAGACCATTCGCTGCACCCAATCCCCACCCACTGCTAATCCCCGCCGTTTCTGTGGCTTACGTTGACCAGAAGGGCACTTTTCCGGTAGTTTATTAACATCGCTCTAATAGGTTCATGTACCCTGACCGTACCGATTCCAGGCCCAGATTTTGCATCTTACGTAGTCTCAGGAAGATCACAAGAGCAGGAGTTTAATGTTGCCAAATAACCAGGGAAAGACTTTGCTTCTGCTGAAGCCACGGGGCTTCTGCGCCGGGGTAGTGCGGGCTATCGACGTTGTCCGCATCGCGCTGGAGGCCTTCGGTCCGCCCATCTATGTTCGCAAGGAAATCGTCCACAACAGTTTTGTAGTGGATGAGCTGCGTGGCAAGGGCGCGATCTTCGTCGACAGCGAAGATGAAGTTCCCAACGGCGAGCGCGTTATCTACAGCGCTCACGGAGTTTCACCCGACGTGCGCGAGCACAGCGCCCGCCGCGGACTGCGCGTGATCGATGCGACTTGTCCCCTGGTCACCAAGGTGCACGTGGAAGCGGTGAAGTTTGCCAAGGAAGGCTATTCCCTCATCCTCATCGGCCACCACGATCACGACGAAGTAATCGGAACGCTGGGCGAGGCTCCGCTGGTGACCCAGGTGGTCGGCACTCCAGAGCAGGTGAAGTCGCTCACCGTGCCGGACCCGAATCGCGTGGCTTATCTCACCCAGACTACGCTCAGCTTGGACGAAACCAAGGACATTATCGCCGCCTTAAAGAAGAAGTTCCCCAACATCAAAGGCCCCGCCGCGCAGGACATTTGCTATGCCACGGAAAACCGCCAGGTAGCCGTGAAGCAGGTCGCCTCGGAAGCGGATTTGCTACTGGTCGTGGGCTCCGAAAACAGTTCAAACTCGAATCGTCTGGTCGAGGTGGCGCGGAACCTGGGTACGAACGCGCATCTTATCGACAGCTACAAAGACATTGAGTCCGAGTGGTTGGTGAACGTGAAAACGATCGCTCTAACCGCCGGCGCCTCGGCGCCAGAATGTCTGGTGGAGGAAACCATGAAGTTTCTCGCCGCCAAAGGTTTCGACAATGTGCAGGAACTCGAAGTGATGCCGGAAAATGTCCGCTTCGGGCTGCCGCCGGAGATTGTCGAGGCTATCGCCGCCGCTCCGGCCAGTGTTACCGCGGATTAACGGAGCCGCACATTCATGGAGACGGATACAAACTCCCCTAAGTCGAACTTAGCTTCCGCACCACAACTTCGTTTTGGCAAGATCGATGGCTTGGCCACCCGCGTGGCCGCCGCCACGGGCGCCGCCCGTAAGCTTCTTTTTTCCGCGCAGCACGAGGATGGTTATTGGTGCGGCGAACTGGAAGCCGACACCACCCTGGAATCGGATTACATTCTGCTGCACACCCTGTTGGGCACCGGCGATCCTGAGCGCTTCCGCAAGGCGGCCAACTGGATTGTCCAACATCAGAATGAAGATGGCGGGTGGAATACCTATCCGGCGGGGCCGTCGAGCGTTAGCGCGTCAGTGAAAGCGTATTTTGGGTTGAAGCTGGCAGGATACAAGACCGATCATCCAGTGCTGCAGCGTGCCCGCATGAAGATCCTCGAACTCGGCGGAGTCACCGAAGTCAATACATTCACCAAGATCTATCTGTGTTTCTTTGGACAGTACGATTACGATGCGGTGCCGGCCATTCCGCCGGAGATTGTACTGTTTCCTAACTGGTTCTGGTTCAATATCTACGAGATTTCGTCGTGGTCGCGGGCCATCCTGGTCTCGCTTTCCATCTGCTACGCCAAAAAGCCTTTCAAGAAGATTCCGCGCGAAATGGGCGTCGAAGAGTTGTTCGTGGGCGGCATGCAGAAGTCGCGCATGCATCTGCGCTGGTCCAGGAAGCTGGTTTCGTGGCGGAATTTCTTCCTTTGTATGGATCGCATGACCCATTGGTTTGAGCGTGTCCACGTGCGGCCTCTGCGTTCGATTGCGTTGAAGGCAGCCGAGAAATGGATGCTGGAGCGCTTCGAGATGAGCGACGGACTCGGCGGCATCTACCCCTCCATCATGAACTCTGTCATCGCGATGCGCTGCCTCGGCTACTCGGTGGATGATCCCCAGGTGATCCGGGCGCTGGATGAGTTTGAGAAGCTCGGCATCGAGGAGGGCGATACCTTCCGCATGCAGCCCTGTATGTCTCCGGTGTGGGATACGGCGTATGCCATGTTCGCCCTGGGCGAAGCGGGAGTGCCGGCCAATGATCCGCGCATGGTGAAGTGCGCCGACTGGATCCTGCAGAAGCAGGTGCGGAATCCGGGCGACTGGCAGATCAAGAACAAGAACGGCAAGCCGGGCGGATGGTACTTCGAGTTCAACAATGAATTTTATCCGGATGTGGACGATACCGCGATGGTTTGCCTGGCTCTCAGTCGCGTAGAGCACCCCAACGGACGCTACCAGCGCGAGTCGGTTCAGCGGGCCATCGATTGGGTCTTGTCCATGCAGTGCAAGAACGGCGGCTGGGCCTCTTTCGATAAAGACAACGACCGGATGGTGTTCCAGCACATGCCCTTTGCCGATCACAACGCCATGCTTGACCCCGCGACGGTCGATATTACGGGACGCATCCTCGAAATGATGGCGGCCTACGGCTACGATAAGAACCATCCAGCGGTAAAGCGGGCGATTCAATTCCTCCGCGACGAGCAAGAGCCGGACGGAAGCTGGTTCGGGCGCTGGGGCGTGAATTACATTTACGGCACCGCTCTGGCACTGCGCGGCCTCGAGGCGATTGGCATGGACAACCACGAGCCTTGCATCCAGCAGGCGGCGGAGTGGCTGCGCATGGTGCAGAACCCGGACGGCGGCTGGGGTGAGAGCTGCGGCTCTTACGACGATGCCGCGTTACACGGTGTTGGCCCGAGTACGCCTTCCCAGACCGCATGGGCGATTCTAGGACTGCTTGCGGTCGGCGATACGCGAAGCGATTCCGTGGCTCGTGGCATCGCCCACCTGCTGCGCACGCAAAAAGAAGATGGTTCATGGGAAGAGCTCTACTGCACGGGCACCGGTTTTCCCCGTGTGTTCTATCTGAACTATCACCTCTACCGCCAGTACTTCCCGCTGCTCGCGCTTACGACGTACGCCAAGGTAATGGAGAAGGCTGAGAACTGAGAACTGGTCTGAAAGCTTTCGTCACTGGCGCAACCGGATTCCTGGGCTCGCACGTAGCCCGCGTTTTAGCGGATCAGGGAGCCGATCTTCGGCTGCTGGTGCGTGCCACCAGCAATCTGAAGAATCTGGAGGGCCTGCAGGCTGAAACGGCGACCGGTGACCTTCGCGATTCATCATCTTTGGAAAAGGCGATGTCGGGTTGCGATACCGTCTTTCACGTGGCTGCCGACTATCGGCTGTGGGTGCGGGATCCAGCGGAAATGTACCGCTCGAACGTGAATGGCACGCAAGCGATTCTGGAAGCCGCACGTAAGAACGGAGTGCGCAGTGTCGTGTACACCTCGAGCGTGGCCACGATTGGGTTTACCGGCAACGGCCGTCCAGCGGACGAAGATTCGCCAGTTTCCCTCGCCGACATGATTGGCCACTATAAACGCTCGAAGTTCATGGCCGAACAGGTGGCGATGGAAGCAGGCCGCACGGGGATGCGAGTGGTGACCGTAAATCCGACGACTCCGGTCGGCGAGCAGGACATTAAGCCGACTCCGACCGGAAGAATTATTGTGGACTTTCTGAAGCGGAAATTTCCTGCCTATGTGGAGACAGGATTGAACCTGGTCGATGTTCATGAATGCGCGCGCGGACATATCGCGGCTCTGGAAAAAGGCAAGAGTGGCGAGCGTTACATTCTGGGTGGCGAGAACCTGACCTTGAAACAGATCCTCGACAAGCTGGGAGCGATTGCGGGCTTGCCGTCACCGAAAGTGAAGCTGCCTTACTTCGTCGCATATGCCGCCGGTGCCGTGGTTGAAACGGTCTCGGGCCGTCTGCTCGGCCGCGAGCCGCGCGCAACAATCGAAACCGTGCGCATGGGCAAGAAAAAGATGTGGGCCAGTTCTGGCAAAGCAGAGCGGGAGTTGGGATGGAACACCGCGCCCGCCGAGAACGCGTTACGTCGTGCAGTGGAGTGGTTTCTGGCCAACGGATATGCCTAAAGTCGCCATCGTGGCAGCACTGGAGCGCGAAGTCAGCACGCTCACGGGGAGTTGCCGTTGCGTCGAGCAGGAGCATGAAGGCCGTAGATTCGTTTTCTTTGAGCGGGATGAAATGGTCGTTGTGTGCGGTGGTATCGGCCTCGACGCTGCGCGCCGCGCCTCCGAAGCAGTGATCGAGTTGTACCATCCCGCACGTTTGCAATCCGTGGGTTTTGCGGGCGCTCTGGATGCAAAGTTGCGCGTGGGTGATCTTCTCGCGCCCTCGGTCGTGATCGATGCGCGCGACGGCAGCCGCGCTCAGATCGAAGGCGGAGACCAGCAAAGTTCTCTGGTAAGCTTCATGGCCGTGGCGGGAGTACAGCAAAAAGCAAGCCTTGCGCAAGCCTACGGGGCAAAAGCCGTGGATATGGAGGCCGCCGCAGTTGCCGCGGCAGCGCGCGCCCACGGCATCGAATTCGGCGCAACCAAAGTGATCTCCGACGAATCGACTTTTGAAATGCCGGGCATGGACCGCTTCATCGATCCCCATGGACGTTTCAAAACCGCGAGCTTTGCGGTATTCGCAGCCCTGCGCCCATGGCTCTGGAGCCGCGTTGCCACGCTAGCCGGCAACAGTCGCAAAGCCGCAGGGGTGCTGGCCGAGCACATGGAGCGTTTTCGGCAGGAATTGAGGCGGACGACAAGCCAAGCGTCAGGCCAAGCCTTGGAAAAGATCGCGGCGCCTGCGGCAACAGCGCGCCCGGCCCAGCAGGCTGCTGCTACGACCACATCCGGTGCGAGGGGGCGCGAATGAAACTGCAATACTTGGCCGCAATGGTTTCATTTATCGCGATACCTCTGGCCGCGCAGTCGACCGCAACCCTCGTGTATGCCGAAAGCTTTCGCCAGGGCCAGACCCAGGTCGTCGAAGAAAGCTTTGAGGCCAAGCTCACTCCGCAGGATCCGGTTTACCGGGAGCGCATCAAAGATTCGCATGGAGACGACCGCTACCTGCTCTCGATTCTTCCCCGAATACCCGAGGGAGATAACAAAGTTACCTCCTGGCTAGTGAAACTTGCGGATCTGCGCCACCCCATTTACGACAACGTGCTGCTGACGTCGCAACAGCCCTCTGACGATCCGAAAAATGATCCCAAGGATGCCCTCTGGCGCCTGAAGCCAGGAGCCCTTGAGCCCGTGCCGGCAAGCGCCAGGCGGATCATCAAAGTGGATAGTTTTTATGTTGTGTTGCAGATAAAGGTTTATCACTTCACGCCGCCGGATTCTCCGTATCTGGACTCGATGACCGTGGAAGTCGAGTTCAGCAACACGGACCCCAGGAAGGCAGACGGTTCCCAGAAGTAGCCCGGGTAATTGAATCGACACCTCTGATACAAAGTGGGTGTGAAGCGCATCTAACTGGTGTTCATCTAATTAGGGTTCATCCAAAAGTCAATGGGAATTGCCGGACAAATCGCAATAGAAGACAGGAGCCAGTCGATTCCGGCGACCATGTTTGCGGCGGTGTACCGCGGAGTGAACGACGTCCGCCTGGAGACGGTTCCGGTACCCGAGATTGCCCCCGGTGAATTGTTGCTGCGCGTGCACACCTGCGGCGTTTGCGGCACCGACCTTAAGAAGATTGCCACCGGATCGCATTCGGCGCCGCGCATCTTCGGGCATGAAACCTCCGGCGTGGTGGCGGCCGTAGGCGCCGAAGTGCGAAACTTCGCCCCCGGCGATCGGGTCGTTGTTTTTCATCACATCCCCTGCCGTCAGTGTTATTACTGCCGTCACAAGACCTTCGCCCAGTGCGCCACTTACAAGAAAGTAGGGTGCACCGCCGGTTTTGAGCCCTCTGGCGGAGGCTTCGCGGAATATGTCCGCGTCATGGATTGGATCGTCCAGCAGGGCACAGTCAAGATTCCAAAGGGTGTCTCGTTTGAGCAGGCTTGCTTCGTGGAACCCGTGAATACCTGCATGAAAGGAATGGAGGCCCTCCGCCTGCAGCCCGGCGAGACCGTCCTCGTGATCGGGCAAGGCCCCATCGGCATCATACTCAGTGTTTTGGCCCGCCGGGCGGGGGCCACTGTTATCACTTCCGATTTGTATCCCGAGAGGCTTAGAATAGCTAAAAGCCTTGGATTCGAACATATGATCGACGCGTCCCAACAGGACGCCGTGGCGTCTGTGCGGGGGCGGACAGACGGGCGGGGTGCCGACGCTGTAATCTTGGCGGTTGGCAGCAACGCTCTGATTCGTCCGGCGATGGATGCGGCCCGTTCCGGCGGCCGCGTGTTGTTATTTGCGCAAACCCAGCGTGGCGAAGTGGTTGTGGATCCGGCGGCAATTTGCGTGGATGAGAAGACGCTCGTCGGGTCTTATAGCGCTTCTGTGGATTTGCAGGAAGAGTCAGTTCGTTTTGTGATGAACCGAGAGACGAATCGGGAGATGGACCTGGAACGGCTGATTAGCCACCGGTTCCCGTTGCAGGAGGCTGCGCACGCGTTGCAACTCGCGGCTCATCCCCAGCCAGCCTCGATGAAAGTCGTGATTCAGCCGGGTAACGCCTGGAAACCTGAGGCTTGGGAAGGAAGCAAGCAGTGAATGGAAAAATGACAGCTGCCGTCCTGTACGGCAAAGAAGATCTGAAGATTGAACGAGTGCCCATCCCTCGCGTGGAAAAGGGCGAGGTCCTGGTCAAGGTGCAGGTGGCACTCACCTGTGGCACCGACCTCAAGGTCTACCAGCGCGGCTACCACGCCCGCATGATTGTTCCACCGGCGCTCTTCGGTCACGAACTGGCTGGTGTGATCGAGGAAGTCGGCGAGGGTGTGCTCAGCTTCAAGAAGGGCCAGCGCGTGGTGGCGCTCAATTCCGCCCCCTGCCAGATGTGCTTCTATTGCTCCAAGCATCAGGAAAATCTTTGCGAAGATCTGCTCTTTAACAACGGAGCCTATGCGGAGTACATCCGCGTGCCGCGCCGGATCGTCGAAGCCAACATGCTCGTGATCCCGGCCAACGTAAGCTTCGAAGACGCGGCCATGACCGAGCCTCTGGCCTGCGTGCTGCGTGGCTTGCACGAAACCGGCGTGGAGATCGGCGACACCGTTACCATCATCGGTGGCGGCCCCATTGGCCTGATGTTTGTGCAGGTGGCACGAGCCATCGGTTGCAACGTGATTTCAGTGGTGAAGCGCGACGAACAGGTAGTCGCCGCCAAGCACATGGGCGCGCATGAAATCGTTCAGACCACCAAGGTGCAGAACGTGGTCGAGGCGGTTCGTGCGTTCACTCCGCAAAAGCGCGGCTGCGATGTTGTCATCGAGGCGGTAGGCCGTCCCGAGGCTTGGGAGTGGACCGTGGAGATGGTGCGCAAAGGCGGCACCGTAAACTTCTTCGGCGGATGCGCCAGCGGCAGCAAGGTGCAACTCGATACCAACCGCCTGCACTATTCCGAGATCACGCTGAAGGCCACGTTCCATCACACGCCGGAAACGGTACGCCGCGCGTTTGGATTGATCGCGGCCAAGAAGATTCGTCCCACGGATTACATCACCGGCGAAGCCCCGCTCTCTAGCTTGCAAAAGGTGCTCCGCCACATGCTCAATCGCGGCGGCGACATCAAAACCGCCATCATTCCCGGCCACTGATTGAGGCCGTGGAGCTGATTGTCACTAGGCGGACTGTCATTAGGAATGGCCTGCTATAAAGTTGGTCTGTCATCCTGAGCGAAGCAAGGCGCGCACGAAGTGGGCGTCTTGCGCAGTCGAAGGATCCCTGTATGTGTGCAGTGCCTCCGGCGAGGAGTTCTCGCGCTGCTCAAGGTTTTCTTGACAACCAGGACGCTGTACCTGAAATGCGTGGACATATACATAAATGAGTGCGGTACCGTGGAAGAGCGGCGCTTCAGCGCCGCGTAAAGTGTGCAGAATTTGTGGGGCTTCAGCCCCGGTGCGTGTGACTTACTGAATGACTCCAGCTACCACTTCTGACTCTCGTGTCGCGCCTCCGCCGGTAAACGGCTGGACCCGCCTGCCCGCGGAATATGCGATTCCAGCCGTCAGGCCCTCGCTCGAACAAGCGCAGGAATACTGCCGCCGCCTGGCCCGTACCCACTACGAGAATTTTTCCGTCGCCACCTGGTTCCTGCCGAAAAAGCTTCGCCAGGATTTCCTCAACGTTTACGCCTACTGCCGCATCTCCGACGATCTGGGCGATGAAGTCGGCGATCCTACGGCAGCTCTGTCATTGCTAGATGAGTGGCAAACGGAGCTGGATGCCTGCTACGAAGGCATTCCACGCCATCCGGTTCTTGTAGCTCTGGCGGAAACCGTGCGGAAGTTCAACATTCCCAAGCACGAATTCTCCGATCTCCTCATCGCCTTCCGTCAGGACCAGACCGTCACCCGTTTTGAAACCTTCGACGACGTCCTCGCCTATTGCCGCTATTCGGCGAATCCCGTAGGGCATCTTGTTCTCTACCTTTGTGGCTATCACGACGCCGAGCGCCAGCAGCTTTCCGACTACACTTGCACCGCGCTGCAGTTGGCAAACTTCTGGCAGGACGTCACCGTGGATTACGCCAAAGGCCGAATCTATCTGCCCCTGGAAGATCTGCGTCGTTATTCGGTCAGCGAGGACGACTTGGCGCGGAAGCGCAACACGCCCGCCTTCTGCGCAATGATGAAGTTTGAAGTGGAGCGCGCGCGCGAATGGTTTGATCGCGGCTTGCCGCTCGTGCAGAAAGTAGATAAAGCCTTGGCCGTTGACCTCGACCTCTTCAGCCGCGGCGGCCAGGAAATATTAAATGCGATCGAGCGCCAGGGCTATGCCGTGCTCGGACGCCGCCCGGTCATCTCCAAGCCACGCAAACTCGCGCTGGTGGCGCGGGCTGCGCTGGAGAAGTTGTTATGAGTGCGGGAGTTCAGCAAGTGATGATTCCGTGGAGTCCGGCGCCGGCGCAGCTCGCCATGGCGTATTCGGTTTGCCGCGGAATCACGCGCAGCAACGCGAAGAATTTTTATTATGCATTTCTGTTGCTGCCCAAGCGCAAACGTGAAGCGCTGTGCGCCGTGTATGCCTTCATGCGGCGCTGCGATGACATTACCGACGACTCCAACCTCAGCTTTGAAGAACGCCGCTTCAAGCTCGATACCTGGCTGGATGCGCTGCACCGCGCGCAGCAGGGTGAGCCCAGCGACGATCCAATTCTTTTGGCGCTCACCCACACGCAACGCAGATATACCATCCCGGCGGGTCTGCTGGACGAGTTGGCGATGGGGACCGCGATGGATGTGGAATCCGGACCTGAACCGGTAACCCCACCTCCCGCCGATGCCGCGGCTGTGCCGCTCACCGTGCAATATAAAACGTTCGAAGATCTAAAAGTCTATTGCCACCGCGTGGCGTCGGTAGTGGGCCTCGTCTGCATTCACATCTTCGGATATCGCGATCCTGCGGCCGAGCCTCTGGCGGAGCAGTGTGGCCTGGCCTTCCAACTCACCAACATTATTCGCGATGTCAAAGAAGATGCCGCGATGGGACGGGTTTATTTGCCGGAAGAGGACTTGGCCAAGTTCGGTCTCTCGGCCGCGGATCTGCTCGCAAATCCGGATGCCGCACGCTTCCGCCCGTTGCTCACGCTCGAAGCCGACCGCGCTCGCGAGTTCTACCAGTCTGGCGACCAACTGATTCCCTATATCTCAGAAGACAGCCAGCCCGCGCTGTGGGTGCTGGTCAACATCTACCGTAGACTGCTGGAAAAAATCACCGAGCGCCAGTACGACGTCTTCAACGGCAAAGTGAGCCTCACCGTCAGCGAAAAGCTGCGCGTTCTGGGGAAAGGTTTCCTGCAGCGCCTCACCTGATGCCCGCGGATCGAGCTGACGTCATAAGCGATTGCGGGAAAGGCTTGGCTTCTACTGACTACGCGGAAGGTCGGAAATGCGGTGTCAGCGAGGCCGGAAATGCGGTCAGTAACGTGGAAGAGCGGCGCTTCAGTGCCGCGTAAAGCAATAATATAAGGGCTTTAGCCCCTGGGGTTATACGCTCCTTCTGGGAACATTTGCGAGACCACTTCTAGATGGCCCTTCATTCGTCAGCCAGAATCATGAGCCAGAATCCCACCCAACCCACTGTAGCCATCGCCGGAGGCGGTCTCGCCGGCTTGGCCGCAGCCTGCGCGCTTGCCGATTCCGGCTTTCGCGTCACTCTCTTCGAGCGCCGCCCCTATCTCGGCGGACGCGCTTCCTCCTACGAGCATCCCGGCACCGGCGAAGTCGTCGATAACTGCCAGCACGTCCTCTTCCGTGTCTGCACCAACCTGGTCGAGTTCTACCGCCGCATCGGCGTAGAAGATAAAATCCGCTGGTACGATGAAATGACTTTTATCGAGCCCGGCGGCCGTACCAGCGTGATGCACGCTTCTCCGCTGCCCGCGCCGCTGCACACCGCGCCCTCGTTCCTGCGCTTTCCGTTTCTCTCTGCGAAAGACAAGTTCGTGATTTCCCGCGCCATCGCGGCCCTCACGCTAACTTCGCAGCCGGACTCCGGCCAATCGTTTCTCGATTGGTGTCACCGCCACGGTCAAACGCAAAATGCCATCGAACGATTCTGGAAGCCGATCCTGGTCAGCGCCCTGAGCGAGGATCTCGATCTGATTTCGATTTCCTACGCCGCGCAGGTCGTCCGCGAGTCGATGAAGTCCCCCGCCGCCCGCCACATGGGCGTTCCCACCATTCCCCTGACCGACCTCTACAATCGCGCCGGAGATTACATTCGAGCCCGCGGCGGAGAAATTCGCTTCCGCAGTTCGCTGGAAACGTTTTACCCTGAATCAACTCAAGTGCGGATTCGCGTGAGCGAGGCAGAAGAAACGTTCGACTATCTCATTCTCGCTCTCCCCTTCGACGGCCTCGAACGCGTCCTCCCGCAAACTCCTGAAGCCGCGCCCCTACGCGAAAAACTTACTCACTTCGAACCCTGTCCCATCACCGGCATCCACCTCTGGTTCGATCGCCAAATCACCGCTCTCGACCACGCCGTCCTCCTCGACCGAACAGTTCAATGGTTGTTCCACAAGTCTCGTCTTCTAGCCACGCGTGGCGCTGACGCGGGAGACTTAAGCGGAAGCTACATCGAACTCGTGGTCAGTGCTTCAAAGAGCCTCATCGATAAATCGCGTGCCGAGATTGTCGACCTTGCCCTGAAAGAAGTCCGCGAATTTTTCCCGGCGGCGCGCACGGCGAATCTGGTGAAGTCAACCGTCATCAAGGAAGTCCACGCCACCTACTCGCCGCGCCCCGGCATCGACGCCTATCGTCCGCCGCAAGCCACCGCGTGGCCCCGCGTTTTCCTCGCCGGAGACTGGACCGACACCGGCTGGCCCGCCACCATGGAAGGCGCCGTCCGCAGCGGATATTTGGCCGCGGAGGCGTTGATGCAGTCGAAGGGTGTTGAATCTCCTCGGTTCGTATCGGCGGATCTGCCTGCCAGTGGTTTGATGCGGCTGTTCGGCTAGCGAGTGATGTGTAAGGGTTGAGGAGGTTGAGGATTTTGTCAGGACTTACTTGCGGCCGACGTGCTCTTCGATCCTGGACACGAATTTCGGAGTGTGGCTTTTCATCAGTTGCTGAATACCAGGCCCAAACTCATGCCACAGGTTCATCCCGGTGTCGTCGCCGACGGTCGAGCCAAAATCGCTGAATGGTTCCCCACGGGACCGCCTCCAATATGGAGTCGAGGCAGCGTCCTTGGCCACCGAAGTCAGCGTTCGCAGCAGATAGAAAGTGTTCAGCCTGAGCTTTCCGGAGTTATCCCGATTGATAACAGTGCGCGAAGCGGCGTAAGTAGCGCGGCTCATCAGACTGCTTTGAGTGGAAGAGTTATCACCCGGCGGCTGCTTCGGCAACGGCCTCAGGTATTTTTCGAAAATAGTGCGCGATCTTTCCTGGCTGGATGCCACCTTGTCAGTAGCGGCGAAGGCGTCCTGGCGCATCACGGCTGTGTAGCCGGTCATAGCGTCAAATTTCAAAGGCGAGCGGGCTTCCTCGCTGAACACGTTGAATCTTTGTGGCTGCATTACAGCCCGCACCGAAGGAGCATCCGGAAGGGATTGGCGCACGTTCTGGCCTACGGCCCCGCAAGCCGCCAGCAATACAAACGAAACGGCCCCGACGGGTGCAATTCGCTTCACCATTACCACGGTCCTGCAAGCGCCAGCCTCCTACCATCTGCCTGGCGACTCGCCCACAAGCCTACCTCGAAGTTAGCACTCCACGTGCCATACTTCAGAGCAAGAACGCTCACTTGCGAAGCATAGAGTTAGTTGCAGAAAAAGACGCTTTGGTGGCAAGGTAAACCAAGCTTCCGTCGCCGGATTGCGCAACCTCTGCGGGATAGTGCAGATGTTGAACCAGTTTGAGCAAAGTCTTTCACTCGAAACCTCGGCTAAAGACAGCGGCAGTGCCCTAACACTGCGTTGAAAAAACAAAACGGTCCCGAGTCCTCCCCCGAGAACACCGGGACCAATCTAACTTGCGGGAGAAAGTATGATACTGCACCAACACTTGGGCAAGAGTCTTTAGACTCCAATGGTCCTAATAGGGCCGTTAGTGGCACCACCAACCAGCAACGCCCTATTAGGACACTACCGATTAGCGACGGCGAGGGATGGCCTTCACTCCCGCGGACCCGGCTCGCCCAGCAATTTCCACGCGTCGCGATATTTCTCAAACGGGGGATGGCGGTCCTGCCGGGTTCCAAACGGATAAAGCTTGATGTTCAACCGTCCCCCCAGAGCCCGCACCGGAATCACATACCAAATCTGCCGGCCGTGCGCTTTGCGCCCGCTGTACACCGCCGCCAGAAAGTCGATTTGATCCGGAGTGTACGGCTTCCGTCCCCGGCTGGTCCTCCAGCACGTATCCACCGAGAACCCGTTTTGTCGCCAGCATCCGCTCCCCTTCACCTGCACCCGCAACAGCCGCCGCCGCCCGGCATCGAGAATCACGTCGTAGCGCTCACCGTTGCCATACGGCTTGGCTACGCCGAATCCCCGATTCGACGCTTGGATCATGAACTGCATCTCTGATACGTCGCCTCGGTTCCGGCTCGCGTTTCCTCCATTCGGCACAGCAGGCTTCTTCGGTCTCCGTTCACCCTTTGCCCCATCCCGTCCCACCCCAGTTCCCGATACTCTCCCCATTGGCACAGCACTCCGATCTGAAGGCAAAAAGAAAAGGCGCACGGCCGTTAAAGGCCCTGCGCCATCTGTTTTTGCTCTCTATTATCAGAATATCAAACCGGAGGGGGCAATTGCGTCATTGCCAGCGAGTTTATATTGCTCTCCGAATGAACAGCTTACGCAGAAACCATGAACTTAAAGGTCTTGACAGGTTTCCGGGTCGAACGACGAGGCCAGCTGCTTCTGTCGGGCATCATCCTGAGCACAGCCGTTCTTCAGGCGGCGCGAAGGATCTCGCGCGCATTCGCAGCCGCCTAGAGGCCCCTGTGGTGCGGGTGCCCCATCCTTTCGCGTTCTGTGCGAAAGGGTGAGAGCCTGACCACTTTTGCTGCAGACGCACGAAAGCCCCGGTAGTCATCCGGGGCTTCCCGCAGAATTAGTACCGAACGCCGCCCGCCAATTTCAATGATAAACGCGATACTGACGGTGTCCAGTAATAAAACAAAAGTCCAGTGACCGCGGAGGGCGAGGGACTCGAACCCTAATGGCTGACTAAACCACTCGACGGGCGTCTAGTACCCACTGGCAACGCCCTCCAAACAGCGCCCACACCTAAGAATTTATGCTTCGCACAATCCGTGAGTATGGCCCGCGCGAAATAAACCGGAACCTATTTCCGAATTGGGATTGCTCCTCGGATTTCTCTACGCCAGCAGCGCCACCCCAGCTGCCACCAGCGAAGCCGCAATCCACCGCCGCCGGTCCACCTTCTCAGGCAAAAAAATTCTCGCGGCCACCTAAAGGGTCTTATCGGAGAGATCGGGTTGCAGCCCGACAACTTCGGCGAAATGGTTGGAGAATCTGCGCGATCCGTACTCCGGATCGGCTCCCGTTACACGCACCAACTTTATTCCTTGCTGCTTGAGCTCCGTTTCATCGTCCTCGCTAACCAGGTAGTTCGTGATCAGCACCGGAAGCACTTCCTTCCCAGGGAACTGTGCTTGGGCTTGGTAAGTGAGCATCAGCATTTGCGCGGAGTGCTACTCGGTAGTGGCAGTCCAGGATCCCCTGTCTTCACCTCTACCACCGCCACCTTCGCACCCTGTTTGATCACCAGATCGGCGGCCGAAGATCCCAGCGCAACGTCCGAACTCGAGTCCTGAAAATCCTGTGCCAAGCCGAAGCGCAGACGCTCATGCAGGCTGGAAGGGCTGCGTCCTTGGGATGATCCCGGACCAGGGATGATATTTCGGCGCATCAACTTTGCCTCAACTTCCATTTGATTTTACCACGTCCTTGCCAGTACCTCACTCCCGCCTGGGTTAACGTGAACACTAGCGCAATCAATAAGCTATAGATAGAAGCCTTTATGGGCTCTTGTTTCAATCCCAGCCAGATCAGAAGCACCGCTGTTACGACTGGAATGACGCTCGACTTGAGCTCCTTCCACGAAATTTCCTCGAGGAATACCGAACTCAAAGTCACGAGTTCGCCTCGCATACCCGTTTCTCTTCCGTTGTCCTCGAATAGTTGAGAGTCCGCGCGCGGCAAATCGCTGCATCTTCCAGAACGCTCATAAGTTGATTGGAGAATTCCTGTGCAGCTTGCAGCAGCGTCTCGGCCGAAACCCCGGACGTATTTCCCTCCAGATGGTAAGTGCTCAGGAGAACATTTACCCTCCGGACAATCACAAAGCAGTTGAGGACCGTCTCGAACGCGAAGAGGGAGGGCGGCGGTGGCGGCGCCTGGGGCGGCGCAAGTGGAGGTACAAGCTCCTTGTAAATTGCACTCTTTCGGTAGGCGTCCAGAACCAAAACGTCATTGCCAAACGGTCCTCGAATTGCGCCCTCAAGCTTTCCCGCGTCTATCCGTTTGCCGTGCGTGACGTTAATTTCGCAGTACATGACAAGCGAAAAGCCTGTAGCAACTCTACCGTAAGCCCGAGGGGGACCGTTGCGAGGGAAGATGGCCATCTTAGGCAAAGACGCAAATAGTTGTCAAGGCCTACCCCGCCAGCAGCGCCACACCCGCCGCCACAAGAGAAGCCGCGATCCACCGCCGCCGGTCCACCTTCTCATGCAAGAAGATTTTCGCTGCCACGGCGTTGCCGACGAAGGTGAGGCAAGCGGCGGCGGGAGCGACCAGGCTAGGCCAGCCCCCGGCTTCACGCTTACCGGGGGCCAGCCACTCACCCTCTACTGTGTGTTCTTCACAGGCGCAGGCATCGCGCAGCCGCTGGCTGGCGTGGCGCAGTGTCCGAGTGCATAGAGCCCAATGAATGGGTCCTTCGCGTAGGTGAGTGTTGCCGCCGTAGTGTTGTCCACCAAGGTGGAACTGGTTGTAGCTCCGTTCCCAACACCAATGATTGTCACGTCCGCGGAGAGAGGAGACGCGTTGCCGGAGTTTCCCACCGTGATCGCACTGCCACCAGACGTCAACGTGGCGATGGAGATGTTCGAAACCTGGACCGCATGGGTGTCGCAGGTTCCTCCGTACGACGAACACAAGCTCGCGCTGGAAGTTCCGATCTGGATTCCGTTGCAAACGTATTCGATATGGCTGTTCGTGAAAGTAGTGGAGACACCGTAGATGACGATGCCCGTTGCGATACCACTGTTTGGACTACTGTGACCACAAGTGTTGGTTGCCGCTCCACCCCCACTGATCGTAATATCGTTGAACTCGCGAATCACTTTTGTGGTCGCTGCGCCGCTGATCGTAGAACCCGGTCCATCCACTTGAATGCCAATGGCCGACGTGCATGCGCAGGTTGCGGCCACGTATCCAACCTGAATGTTGTGGTAGGGACCGCTGTTGGAAGCAGCGGGATGGGTCGCGTCATTCGGATTATATGCGCTCACATGAAGTCCGATCACGGGCGCATTCCAAATCTCCACCGCGTGAACGGACGAATTTTCCTCGGCTTCCTCATTGAGAATGCCGGTGCAGCCTGACACGCCAAAGCAGTCCACGGTCAAACTGTCAATGACGATGCCAAAGTAGGGACCGCCCGTCGACGCTCCCATTTGAAGAACCGTGGCTTGGGTTCCCGCATTGTGAATGATCGTGTTGTACGGGTAGGTGCTTCCGGATGGGCCGCCGGTGCCAATACCTCGCACCTCCGTCTGGGTTGGGATCACCCAGGTCATATAGGCCGCGATGTCCACGTTACCGAGCAAGAGAATTCCATGCGGTACCTTGCCGCTAGCCGGGGCGAAGGGGCCCGACGTGTTATTACACGTCCACGATCCAGTGAACCCCCGCGCATCCACAACCACGCTGCTCACGGGGTTGACTAGGACAGCGTTCCAGGCTGCCGAAATGCGCGTGCAAATGTCTGTACCTCCGGACGAGCCCCCGGTTCCGACATACGCATCGAAGTAAGCTGCGTCGGAAGTTGCCGTTGCGCCAGTTACGCCCGTAGCAATTACAGGCTGGCCTTCCACACCACCACTGATTTGAGCGCACAACGGCTCACTCAGCACAAGCAAGAGCGCAGCAATGAACGCGACCGCCAAACCACAAAGTGCTTTCATAGATTCCTCCGAGTCCCTCAATTCTTGTGCGAAAGATACGCATCAAGAACTGCGACTCTATATGCCAGGGATGGTATGGCCGGAGAAGTCTTATTGCCGTTACAAAAGCCGGATTGAATCTCTTGGAAGGAAGGCGGAGGTCATTGCGTCCGCATGATTTACTCTCACCTTTCAGGCCGTGCTGAAGGTTGTGGAAAAGGAAATGGAAGTTCTACTTCCTTCCGGATTTCCGAACGTCGCACATCGGACTATCGGATGTACGTGCTGCCAGCGATTTCACGGGCATTTTCGACAAGGGAAAAGTGCACTCCGCTGAAATCCATGCGCATTCTGCGGACTCCGTTTTGGAGTTACCCTGCCAGCAGCGCCACACCGGCAGCCACGAGACCGGCCGCAATCCATCGCCGCCGATCCACTTTCTCATGCAAAAAGATCTTCGCCGCGACGGCATTGCCGATGAAGGCGGGTGGCCCATCCTTTCGCGTTCTTTGCGAAAGGGTGGGAGCCTGAGCCATTTCTGTCGCAGACACACGAAAGCCCCGGTAGTCATCCGGGGCTCGATGTTGGTACTGGCCGCTATCTGCGAAACATCTCTAGGATAACTCCGCCAGCGGCATTGTCAAGCACATTTGCTCTAGTCGAGTGACATCGGAGGGCGAGGGATTCGAACCCTAGTGGCTGGTAGCCACTCGACTGTTTCGCAGACAGTGGCCAGTACCCACTGGCAACACCCTCCAAACACTGTCCGCTGCGAAGAATTCTATTCCGCGCATTATCCCGCGAGAACGCTGCTTACGAAATAAACTTGAACAAACTCCCAAATCGGGAGCAGCGCTTCACATTACCCCGCCAGCAGCGCCACGCCCGCCGCTACGAGGCTGGCAGCGATCCAGCGGCGGCGGTCTACTTTTTCATGCAAAAAGATCTTCGCGGCGACGGCGTTGCCGATGAAGGTGAGGGAAGCGGCGGCGGGGGCGACCAGGCTTACGTCTCCCCAGGAGAGCGCGAACAGCAGGCTGAAGAAGGCCACGGCCATGGCTGTAACCCCGAAGAGAAAGTAGGGATTGCCCAGCGTGCGGACGATTACGGCGACGAGGCCCACGCGCCGCCGCAAGGCTCCAACATCGCCGACCTGCTTCATGGCGCGCGCCAGAAGCACATCTCCAACCACCGAGGCGAATACGATGGCGAAGATCGCGCTCCAGGTATAAACATTCTTCATCGCTCACCTCTGCTGGCAATCGCAGTGGCGCGAGATTCGTCCGCGGTTTGTTTGGATTCAGCGTCGGCATGCGGCGCAGGATGCGTCGTGAGCTCCGGCCCGCCTGCGATAAATCCCACCCCGCCGGTGATCAACGCGATTCCCAGCCAGCGCAGCGGACTGACGTGCTCATGCAGCAGGAATCTTGCGACCAGCGCGAGCAGTACATACCCCAGCGAAGTCGCGGGGAGAACGTAAGTGAGATCGGCCCAGGAGAGCGCCATCATGTAGGTGGCGAAGAAAGCCAGCAGAAGAAGAATTCCGATAGCAACCCAGGGATTGAGCACGGCAAAGATGACGCCTTGCAGGTGATGGAGAGAAATGTTGCCGGTTTGCTTCATCCCATGCGAGAGCATGGAGTCTCCAGCCGCGGCGAAGACCGTGACTCCAGCCAGCACAAGATACTTGCGAAAGTTCACGGGAAATTTAGTTGGTGGCGCAGTTTTAGAACCGGTTGAATCTATAAACCCTTTTCACCACAGAGGCACAGAGCTACAGAGAAAACAAATAAGGAAAAACAAGAACAATTAGAGATTTTCTCTGTGCCTCTGTGGTGAAAGTCCTTATTCTTGCGTCCCGATTACGCCTTGGCGAGTTCAGCGGCCTCGTCGCTGTGCTGCTTCACCAGTTTGTTGCGTTGCGAGCGCAGCTTCAGGAACGTCTTCGCTTCTTTGTAAAGGCGCTTGCGGTCGTTGCTGTCGAAAGCGGCCTTCCTCAGGATGCGGAACACAGCTTTGGGCCGGAAGTAATATTCGTCATAAAAACGATGCACAGCGGAAAGAATGTCGTCCGCGGGCAGCCCGGGGTATTGGATGTGCGCGAGCTGGTGGCCGCCTTCATCGACCATCTTGTTGTCGCCGACCATGAATCCGTTCTTCACGGCGTAATCGTAAAGCTCGGTGCCGGGATAAGCATGCGCCACGGAAACCTGAATAGTTTCCACGTCCAGCTCCTTCGCAAAAGCAATGGTGTTGTTGATGGTCTCGTGCGTCTCGCCCGGCAAGCCCATAATGAAGTCGCCGTGGACGACAAGACCCAGCTTGTGGCAGTCTTTGGTGAACTGGCGGGCGCGCTCGACGGTTGCGCCCTTCTTGATGTTCTTGAGAATTTGCTGATCGCCGGATTCGTAGCCCACGATGAGCAGGCGGCATCCAGCTTCCTTCATGGCCTTCAGCGTTTCGAAATCGGTAGTCACGCGTGAAGTGCAGGACCAAGTGAGGCCCAGCGGCTTCAGCTTGGTGCACAATTCAATGGTGCGGGCCTTCTGGATGTTGAAGGTATCGTCGTCGAAGAAGAATTCCTTCACTTCCGGCCAGTAGGCCTTGACCTTCGCCATTTCGGCGGCGACATCGTCGGTGGAACGTTTGCGCCAGGGATGTCCGCTCAAGGTTTGCGGCCACAGGCAGAAGGTGCATTGCGCCGGGCAGCCCCGCGTGGTGTAGAGCGATACATAAGGGTTCAGCAGAAACGGCACGTTGTAACGGGTGACGTCGAGATCGCGTTTGTAGACGTCAGTAACATGAGGTAGTGCATCCAGATCCTGAATCTGCGGCGCGTCCGGATTGTGGACGATTTTGCCGTCCTTCAAAAACGAAACTCCGGGAATATCTTCCAGCGGCTTGCCCTTCGCGTAATCGACCACGGTGTGATCAAACTCCTTACGCGCAACGAAATCGATCGAGGGACAATCCCGCAAAGACTTCTCCGGCAGCACGCTGACATGCGGGCCCACAAAAGCAATCTTGATCTTAGGATTCGCGGTCTTAATGGCTTTGGCAAGACCGATGTCGCCAGGAAAGCCGGGAGTCGAGGTAAACAGCACCAGAAACTCGTAGTCCTTGGCAATCTCGATGGTCTGCTCGGCTGAAATATGATGTGGGGGCGCATCCAGCAGCCGCGCTCCCTCCAGCATTCCCGTCGGGTAAGCCAGCCAAACCGGGTACCAATAGGACTCGATTTCACGGGTGGCGGGCCAACGGGAGCCGGCGCCACCGTCGAAGTTTTCGAAAGAAGGAGGGTTCAGAAACAGTGTTTTAAGAGGCATAGTGAGTGAGTACTTATTTTACCATCCACGGATGGTCAATGTGCTTGAAAAACCAGTGTTTATGCAGGTTCGTCGTTGAATACTGGATTTGATGCAGCGAATGGGTGAAAAGAGGCATCGGCTGGGAATAAGAGGCGAACCTTTTCACCACAGAGGCACAGAGAAGATATTTAACTTGCTTTGTGTTTTCTGTGTCTTTGGTTGTGGCGACTGCGTCATTTAGTTCCGAGGGCCCAGGTTTCCAGGTCTCCGGTGGAGCGGAGGAGTTCGACTTGACTGCGTTCCAGTTCGAAGGTGACATCCTGGAAGGCGATGAAACGTTCGCTGGCTTTGGTGCGGGCATCGTCGAGGTCGTGCAAGTTGGCGGTGGCGGAGTCCATGCGAGTTCGGACGGCTTCGACGTTTTTCTGAGCGATCTCGTACTCGAGTTCCGCAACATCGCGGGCGGCCTGCATTTGGGTAACGGAGCGCTGCAGGCGCAAGGTTTCTTCGGAGGCCTGGTTGCGAGCCGCCTCCGCCTCCTTTTTCGCTTTGAAGGCTTCCGACTCAGCTTCTTGCACGCGAGCGTGCTGAGCCAGGTTCAAGAACGGGAGATGGATGGCTACGCCGACGGTGGCGTTGTTGGGCTGGAAGTGTTTGTAGTATGCCTCGTAGTTGTTGTAGTCGGCGAGATTGGCGTACTGGGCAGCAAAGTCTACGCTCGGCCACAAGGACTTGTGTTCCCCCTTTACCCGCAAATATTGCGCGCGGGCATGCTCCACCGCGGCCTGTACTGCGGGGTTCGCGTCGGTAGTTTTGACTAAGGAATCCTCCCCTTGATTAGACTCCTGCTTGACTGCGGGTAGAGCGGGCACGGATTCAGGATCTATTTCGACGTCGGCAACAGGGAGTCCAGTTAGACGTGAGAGATGCTGGCGGAGCACCTCGGCTGCGCCACCCGCTTCGGCCAGGCGCCAACGCACACGCGCCACCGACAGGCGAGCTTTGGTACCGTCTAGTTCACTGTCGATCCCTTCCTGGACACGCCGCGCCACTGCTGTTTCCATTTGTTCGGCGGCACCTTCCGCCTCGCGCAGACCGCTTAAACGCCGCTCCCATTTCGCCAGCTCGGCATAACTCAAAACAGTGTCCTGAATGATCTGGTTGCGCTGGTCTTTGATGTGCAAATTGCTGACTGTGACGTCCGACTGGGCGGCGCGAATGAAATCTTTCAGAGCCGGATTGATGAGCGCGGATTGAGCGTTTACGTTGAAGAGCGAAGGCGCGGCGCCTTCGAGGCTGAGGGGAAAGCCATCGGACCAGCCGATTCCGGCTCCGGCGGTCAATTGGGGAATGTAGCTGTTGCGCAGTTCACGATAGCTGGCGGAGGCGTGCTGTTGATCGGCCAACGCGATGTCCACCCCGGTGGCGTGTTTCAATGCGAGTTCCACTGCGTGCTGGAGCGTGACCGGTTGGGCGAATAGGGAAGCGGGCAGGAAGAAGAGAGCCGCCAGTAAGAATTTATGACTGCGGGTGCCACGCCGTGATTTGGTTTTCATTGTCGTCACCTTCGGGGTACTGGGAAGATTCTACGGACAATCTGATGCGAGAGAAATGATAAGGATGGGTCGGATGGGGCACGGACCCAGGGGAACGTAAACGTTCATTCGGGGAACTTGATATTCATGCCATACTCGGACATGCTACTCCGGCCAGCCGAACCAGATGATGCAATGGCTGTGGCTCGTGTACACGTCCGGTCGTGGCAGGCAGCCTACCGGACGCTCCTGCCTGATGACTACCTTGATCAACTTCGCCCCGAAGATCGAGCACAGAAGTATGATTTCGCGACCCTTGACCCTCTAAAGCCGCGGACGATTGTGGCGGCCGAAGAAGGGCTGATCCTTGGATTTGCCACCACGGCGCTATCGCGCGAACCGGATCTGCCGGGCCATGGAGAGCTGTGTGCGCTCTATGTGGATCCCGAACAGTGGGGGCGGGGTATTGGCATTGCTCTTGTGTCGGCCGCTCGCGCTAACCTTTTCGGACTCGGATTTCGAAATGCGGTTCTGTGGGTCCTGGCAGGCAACGTTCGTGCGGAGCGCTTTTATCGAATCGATCAGTGGGCACCCGATGGCCTGCGCCGAACAGACTCGGTGTGGGGGATAACGGTCGACGAACTGCGCTACCAGCGCGGACTTTGAGGCCGTATCGTCGGCAAGCCGGAAGTGATCGCGCGAATCGGAGTTTGCCAGAATAACTTCCGGTTTGCCCGTAACCGGGCCACGATCGCAGAGATTACGATTCGACCTCTTCTTCTTAAGACTTCGGATTCTTAAGACTTCGGAGCCATGCCTTAACCCAGATATACTTAGGGTAGTTCCGCACAGCTGTCGAGGGTGCGCCGGGCGCGCCCTCCGGAGGCTTCGATGCTGGTGATTCGCGCTGCCCTTCGCAAAGACATGGATCTGCTCAAAACTCTGATCAACGAGATGGGAGAGTACGAGCGTTTGCCCGTGTCAATTACCGAGGAGACCCTGGCGCGGGACGGATTTGGGCCACGGCAAGAGTTCCGTGTTCTTATTGCCGATTTGGATAATCAACCAGCGGGTTACGCTTTCTTTTTCAATTGCTATTCCACGTTTCGCGGCCGTGGCTTA
>Ga0182015_10000086_pt1 | contig 121824 bp, 95 predicted proteins | sample 712P3MmetaG_FD_120478 | JGI IMG/M metagenome (GOLD analysis project Ga0182015, IMG submission 120478) | Permafrost microbial communities from Stordalen Mire, Sweden - 712P3M metaG | ecosystem: Environmental > Terrestrial > Soil > Wetlands > Permafrost | place: Sweden: Stordalen | collected...
AAGAATTCGAACAGCAAGCGGAATTTCCGGGAGCGGTGGAAACCTCAGCGAGTGCAACTCTAGTGTTTTTTAGAGCATGACGAAGACTCGCGCAAAACTTTCTTGGGAAGGGTGCGACATCGCCCCCTTCCCAAGATCTCCTGTCTCACTAGGGACAAGGAAGAAAAAACTCAAAAGCTGCAAGTGTGCCCAAAGAATCTGTCTCATTGAAGGGGTGCAGTCGGCTCGACTGTCACCAAATTGTCACCAAAATACGCCTAAAACAGAGCAAAACCGGCAAACTCAAAAAGACCGCAACGTGCGCTAACTAATGGCTGGCAAAGGGATTTAATTGAATTTTCTACGAGATGGTGGAGTGGCCGTTTCGCCTTAGCAAACCGCCGGCTTCAGCCTCTGAACTAGGGCAATGCGTGTTGCCTCCTCCGCTTGGGACTAAGAAATGGATAGCCTGAGAATCTTATATGTGGAAGTTTGGAGCAACTTTGGAGCAGGCCAGGGATGGCTCGAGACCGTCGCAACGACTTGGATTTACTTTGCGTCCACTTAGAAGGCAGACGCTCATGTACCTTGACCGCGGTACGAGGAGTTGGACTTGCAAAAAATTGGGAGCAAAGTAGCAAATTAATTCCGAGTGCATCCATTTATTAGTTTCCGCGGTAGCTCAATTTACGTACAGGTTACGGACAACTAAGAGAGGGGAAATAAGGGCCCGTGCCCCGTAAGCGACGCCAGATAAAGCGTTTATGGGATTTAAGGACTTGGTTCGGGACCAGGAGGTCGAAGGTTCAAATCCTTTCGCCCCGACCACTTCCTTCCACGCAAACTCACTCAAATTTCTTCCGCAGCTTCTCCGGCTGTCTGAGTTCCAAAGTCCGACGGGCACGCTTCCGGATTTGCGCGCGCGAATCACACCTTCTCGGAGTAAACCAGTCGCGGCATGGGCGTAGAAGTTAGTCGACGGCGGGTCGGGGGAATCTAAGACACCGGGGCTTCGCTGGCGACCGCGCGCACCGCCTTGGGCTGCGGACGCAGCAGCAAATAGAACGCCGTGACATGCGTGATCATGAGTACCGGCACGTAGAGGATCGGGATTGCGTACGCGGCGCCCAACTGCCCCGCCAGCGCAGGAAGATTAACCTGGGTGGCATGGTAATAGTTCAGGATGAGGTCAATCGCCCCAACGAGATTGAAGGCCACGACGAACAGCCAGAAGACCGGACGTATCCGCACCGTGAGAAGCGCCAGCATAGCGAGTACCCCAGTGGCCAGGTCCCAGTAGGCGGCGAACGCGGCGAAGCCAGCGGCGGGCAGATTCGCGCCGACGACGCCTGGAAGAATAAGGACGAGCCCGAAGAAGCGGAAGCTGTGCAGCGTAGCGATGGCTCGTTGAGCGGCGACCAGCTCCATCGACTTTAGCCTGGGCATGATGTAAACGCTGAAGCACAGCAGCCACGCTACATAACCTAGGACGAGATGCAAATTGAAGATCATTTCCGGCGTCATTTTGCCCACCTATCCGCTTGACGGGTTCACACTTTGGTTGGGTTATCTCTCCAACGGTGTCCCGAGTGATTGGTACCATGCGGTACCAATCACATGTGATGGTACTATGTGGTACCAATGCGAGTCAAGGAGCGCGTCATAACTAAGCCATCCATGTCAAAACGCCGCCAGAAACTCGGAGACGAGGCTGCGGTGCACAAGCGCATCCTTGACGCCGCCTTTGCGGCGTTCATGAAGAGCGGCTACGCAACGGCCAGCACGCTGGAGATCGCGACGCGAGCGCGTGTTTCGAAGCGAGAACTCTACGCGCTGGTTGGCAACAAACAAGAAATGCTGATCGCCTGCATTAGCGAGCGCGCCAAACGCCTCGACGTGCCCGCTGACCTGCCCGCGCTGCGTGATCGCGAAGTCCTGGCGCAGGTGTTGGTTTCTTTCGGCAGCAAGTTTGTACGCGAGGTAAGCGATCCCACCGTCATTGCGGTGTTCCGGCTGGCGATCGCCGAGGCGGTTCAGGCCCCCGAAGTGGCGCGTACGCTCAACTCCATAGGGCGCGGGACCAGCCGCGCCGCCCTGCGCAGAATCATGGCTGAGGCTGAGGCGTCCGGACTGCTCACTGGCCGCCCTGCCGAACTTGCCGAGCAGTTCGCCGGGCTGCTCTGGCGCGATTTGATGGTCAGCTTGCTGCTCGGCGTCGCCGAGCGACCCAACCCCCGCGAAATCGCGAGACGTGCCCGCGACGCGGCAGCCGCCTTCCTGCAACTTCATCCGCTACCGGCCGGGTTCGGTCCGATGAATCCATGATTCAGCTGCGATCAAGTGGAGTGTGAAGCCGATCTTCTCGCCTGGGTCGCGGACGTAGTTCGCATCCTTTCGCCCCACTTCCTTCCACGCCACTCACCAGACCAGCGGACCCGCACGCTCAGCTACCTCCTTGTGCTGACCCCGGCCTGGATGAAAATGGTTACGGCACACTTCGGCTGAGTTGCACTCTGGATGGCCGACTACTCGGGTGTTGACGCGAATGCGGCTGCTTCCGTGGCCCCGCCACCGCGCAGAAACCTTTAACCTCCGATTTGACTCGCGCATCCAACCCCGTATTTAATGTGCAATCGGTCCCGTAGCATTCACGTTGGCAACGTGAAAGTTTAAGAAGAAGAACAGTTCGAGGCTGTACAGTTCAAACCTCCCATTTTTCTTGCATGTGCTCTCGGCCTCTCTAAAGAGCGCTTAAGGAGTACTTTCCATGAGTCCAGCATCAGAAGAGCGACCATCCTCCTCCGTTAGCGCAAACAGAGAATCGGTGATCGCCCCACCTGCGCGCTCGGAGCGAACCCTTCCTCCTCCTGTCAACTCGCGATCGAAGCGTCGCAGGAACATCATCATTTTGGTTGTGGTCCTGGTTGTGGTTGTGGGCGGCGTTTTCTTGTGGCACTACCTCGGTACCTATGAATCCACCGATGACGCCCAGGTCGATGTACATCTTTACCCGGTGAGCGCGCGTGTCGGCGGCTACGTGGTCAAGGTGAACGTGGGGGACAACCAATACGTCGAGAAAGGTGCCGTGCTGGTCGAGATCGATCCCAAGGACTACGAGGTTGCCATCGCACAGGCGCAGGCTAATCTCGCCAGCGCCGAGGCCACCGCGCAGTCTCTCAATATCAATGTCCCCATCACCTCCATCAACACTTCCAATCAGCTCAGGTTCGCCGCCTCCGACGTCCAGGTTTCCAATGCCGCCATCGCCGCTGCCGAGCAGCAAGTCGCCGCCGCTCACGCGCAGTTGCAGGAAGCGCAAGCCAACGATGTGAAGGCCCAGGACGATCTGAAGCGCTATAAAGCGCTGGTAGAAAAAGACGAAGTGTCCCAGCAAACCTACGATCAGGCGTTGGCCGCAGCTAAAGCGAACTCTGGCGCAGTGGCGGCTGCCGCAGCCAACGAGGCTGCTGCCAAGCAAGCCGTGGAACAGGCACGCAGCCGCTTGGCGGGCTCGGAAGCCAATCGTCAGGCGGCGGAAACCGGGCCGCAACAGGTGTCTTCTACCCGCGCGCGCGAACGCGCCGCAATCGCCGATGTTCAGGAAAAGCGCGCAGCGCTGGAACAAGCCCAGCTAAACCTGCAATACACCAAAATTGTTGCGCCCGTCAGCGGCGAAGTCACCAAGAGTGTTGTCGAGGGTTTGAACATTCAGCCCGGTCAGCAACTCCTCACCGTGGTGCCGCTCGACGAGGTATGGATTACCGCGAACTTCAAGGAAACCCAACTCCGCCACATGCGCGTCGGCCAAAAAGCAAAAATTCATGTGGATTCCTCAGGTCGCAGTTTCCAGGGCCACGTGGACAGCATTGCCGGAGCTACTGGTCCGCTGTTCAGCTTGCTGCCTCCAGAAAATGCCACCGGCAACTACGTCAAAATCGTGCAGCGCATCCCCGTAAAAATCGTTCTGGAACCTGGAGAAAACCGCGAGCACGAACTTCGCCCCGGAATGAACGTGGTGCCGGACGTTTATTTGCAATGAGCTCTGCGACGCTAGCACTCGATCAGGATGTTTGGCGGCCCAAGTACAACCCATGGCTGATCGCCGTGGTTGTCGCGCTCGCGGCCTTCATGGAGGTTCTCGACACCAGCATCGCCAACGTGGCCCTGCCCTACATGGCCGGCAATCTAGGAGCCAGCAACGATCAAAGCACCTGGGTGCTGACCTCTTACTTGGTTTCCAACGCCATCATTTTGCCTATCAGCGGCTGGCTCGCCAGCACGTTTGGACGCAAGCGTTTCTTCATGGCCTGCCTCGCGGTGTTTACCGTGAGTTCCTTACTTTGCGGATTCGCGCCGAGTCTGGGCATGCTGCTTCTCTTCCGCGTGCTGCAAGGTGCGGGCGGCGGCGGCCTCCAGCCCATGGCCCAAGCGATTCTCGCCGACACTTTCTCCCCGCAGCAGCGCGGCTTGGCTTTTGCGCTCTACGGTATTACCGCCATCATGGCACCCACCATCGGTCCGACACTGGGCGGCTGGATTACTTTTAATTATTCCTGGCGATGGATTTTCATAATCAACCTCCCAGTTGGTGTGGCCACCTGGTTTCTGGTGCGCCGTTTTGTGGAAGATCCTCCTTACCTGGCTAAGCTCAAGGCCGCTGGTGTGAGGCTGGATTACATCGGCATCGCGCTGTTGGCTCTGGGTATCGGCGCGCTGCAGATCATGCTGGACAAGGGTCAGGAAGATGACTGGTTCGGTTCGAACTTCATTACCACGCTCGCAGTTACTGCAGTAGTTTGCCTCGTGTCGCTGGTGATCTGGGAATGGTTTCAAAAAGCGCCCATCATCGATGTGCGCATGTTCAAGAGTTTTAACTTTGCCAGCGCTAATCTGATGATGTTCACGCTCGGAATCATGCTGTTCAGCAGCCTCGTTCTGATGCCGCAATTTCTTCAGACCCTGTTGGGTTACACCTCGCAACTGGCGGGCCTCGCGCTTTCTGCCGGAGGCCTTGTTTTGCTTCTCGAGATGCCCATCATTGGCCAGCTAACCACCAAGTTTCAGGCTCGACGCCTTATCGCCTTTGGCTGGCTGGCCCTGTCCATCGCCATGTTTTATTCCACCAAACGCATCGATCTGCAGATCAGCTTCAGTGCCGCTACCTGGCTGCGCATAACGCAGGTGATTGGCTTGGGATTTCTGTTCGTGCCCATTACCCTGGTGGCCTACATCGGAATTGCGCCGGAAAAGAACAACGCCGTCGCGGGCATTGTGAATTTCATGCGCAACATGGGCAGCAGTGTGGGAACCTCTCTGGTCACCACCCTGATTGCGCGACGCTCGCAGTTCCACCAGGAAATTCTGGGTGACTATGTCCGCGCGGGGAATTCCAATTTCCAGAATGGACTCAACGGTTTGGCCCAGCGCCTGGCGCACGCCGGAGTGGGCGCCCATGAAGCACAACTGCAAGCCTACGCCAGGATCTACCAGCAGGTTCAGGCCCAGGCGGCAAGCCTTGCGTACGTGGACACCTTTATGGTTCTGTGTGTGGGAGCGGCTATTATGTTTCTGCTCTCGTTTGTTTTAAAGAAGAATGAACCGGGCGGAGGAGCGGACTTGGCCGCAGGTTAGTCGGCTCATTCTGCCTCTACGATTTACCAGCAAAGCTGTAACGATTTATTTGGCGGTGAACCCCAATGATCAAAATCATCACAGTGGAACGCGAATACGGAAGCGGCGGCGGGGAAGTTGCGCAGCGTCTTGCTGACCGTTTGGGATGGAAACTTTGGGATCACCTGCTCACCGAAGAAGTATCGCGGCTGGCCAATTGTCCCAAGAATATTGTCCAGGGCCGCGAAGAGCGCACCGATCCTCTCTATTACCGCCTGTTTAAATCGTTTTTGCGTGGCAGCTATGAAGGCAGCCTCAACGCGCCCAATCTCAAGATGGTCGATAGTGAAAGTATTTTACGCATTACCGAGCGCGTGGTTATGAACGCCGCCAGCACCGGAAACTGCGTGATCGTGGGACGCGGCTCGCAACATTTTCTCGCCGACCGCCTGGACACCTTGCGCGTGTTTCTCTATGCCCCCAGGGAAGATAAGGTGCGGCGTGTCATTGCTAGGGGCAAAACGGAAGCGGAAGCGATCGATCTGGTGGACACCGTCGATCGCGATCGCGTGGATTTCATTCAGAAATACTTTCATGTCGAATGGCCGTCCCGCTCCTTGTACCACCTGATGATCAACACCTCGGTGGGAGAGGACATGGCGGTACAAACCATTCTGAATTTTATGAAAATTCTCGACGCGGAGAAGGTGGAGACGCTGCATCTCCGTTGACGCGCGCAGCGTGTTCCACGCTGAAGCCTTAGACGTCGAAGAACACCGTTTCGCTTGGGCCTTGCATAACCACGTTCCACTCCAGCAGTCCTGCTTGTTTCACCGATTGTTTTGCGATGAGCGTTTCGCGGCGCGTGGGTTCCACCAGTTTGAGCGCGAAGTCGTCGGCGTTAGCCTCATCATCGGGGAAATAGATTCGCGTCACCAGCCGGCGCAGCAATCCACGCATAAAAATGGAAATAGCAATGTGCGGCGCCTGCAGCGTCCCGTCCGGCGCAGGAACTCGTCCCGGCTTGATGGTTTTGAAGCGGAACGTTCCATCGGTTCCGGTTGGAACACGCCCATAGCCGCGGAACGCTAGCTTTTCTGATTGCTTCCGATCCTTGTTGGGTATTTCTCCCTCAGTCTCACGCGCGTCTGGCTCTGGCGGATACGTTCCCTCTGCATCGGCCTGCCAGATTTCGATCACCGCGTCAGGTATGGGCTCCCCATCGCCGTCCAGAACCCGGCCTGCGATTTCAATGCGCTCGCCCGGAACGCCGGGCGCTGTCAAATCGTCGACACAAAACCTGGCCAGGCCGATCTGAAAATAAGGGCCGACCGTTTGCGAAGTTGTGGCCCTCAGGGTCATTTGTTCTCCCATGGAGTCGAGTGGCGGCCGCTGAGCACGATGTCGAATTTGTAGCCCAGCGCGTGTTCGCACATGGTGGTCTCCCAATCAAATACCGAAATCAGACGATTGCGGGCACTCTCGTCCGAGACGCAGTTGAAAATGGGATCGAAGGGAAGCAAAGCATCGCCGGGAAAATACATCTGCGTAATCAGCCGCGTAGCGAAAGCGGGGCCGAACACCGAGAAATGAATGTGTGCCGGCCGCCACGCGTTGTAATGATTGCGCCACGGATACGCGCCTGGACGAATGCTGATGAAGCGGAAGCGGCCCTGTTCGTCCGTAAGCGCGTGACCGCTGCCTTCGAAGTTGGGATCCAGCGGCGCATTGTGCTGATCGATCGCGTGGCGATAGCGGCCCGCCGCATTTGCTTGCCAGACTTCAATAAGCGTGTGGCGCACTGGGCGGGAATCTTCGTCCACCACCCTGCCGCTGACGATGATGCGTTCGCCGACAGGTTCGCCTTTTTCCTGCTTGGTGAGATCGCCGGCTTTTACATCGATCATGGAGGAATCGAAAGAGGGGCCGGTTACCTCAGAAAGCGTGTGGGGAAGCTCGACGAGCGGCTTGGTGGGCGCACGCTTGATGGAAGAAACATACGGGCGGTGCAGGTGGTCAGGTTGCGTGCCGGGGTGCGGGCGCCGGTACCCGTGAAATTCTGCCACGTCGCGCTCCTGCAATGCTGATCGAGACCCAACAGAATTATCTCCTGAAACGGCGGGAATCTGGAATATTGCTGCTGCTCAAAACTTTGGCACCGCCGATCCGCACCAGGCCTACTGACGCCACCCGGTCATTCTTAAGCCACCGCCTGAACAAGCTCGCAACATTTGTTGTTTTGCTTTGACGGCGCGGATAAATCGCACACAAAAAGCTTGACACCGTGTTTTGCCAGCCCTACAGTACGCGGCAACAATTCCAGCAGACCAACTGCAACAAATGTTGCGATGGTGACCAGGCTATTATCCCATCGTGCGTCTTTCATTCGCGACCAGGAGAAAACGCATCATGCCTCGAGAAATAGCACGTCTATCCAGGAAAGCCGCGGCGCTCGCCGCCTGCGCCTGGCTGATCTGCGCGCCCGCGTGGGGCCAGGGTCCCGCGGTAAAACCTCCGGCAGCCAAACATACTCCCGCCACTACACCGAGCTCGCCTGATACGACGGCGAAGACTATTTCTCCCGCAGCTCTGACCGCGGACGACCTTTCCGTTTTTCTGGACGGCTTCATGCCGCAGCAGCTTGAGCAAGCCGATATTGCCGGAGCCACGGTGGCCGTGGTCAAAGATGGTCAGCTCCTTTTCATGCACGGTTACGGCTATTCCGATTACGAAAAAAAGGTCCCGGTATCCGCCGAAAACACCCTCTTCCGGCCTGGTTCGGTGTCTAAGCTTTTCACCTGGACTTCCGTGATGCAGCTCGTCGAGCAAGGCAAGCTGCAGCTCGACCGCGACGTCAACGACTATATCGACTTTAAAATCCCCGCGACGTGGAGCAAGCCCACCACTCTTCGCGACATCATGACCCACCGCTCTGGCTTGGAAGAAACCATCAAGGAACTCTTCGTCGCCTCCGACAAAGATCTGACCCCCATGGCACAATATTTGCCCACACATTTGCCCAGACAGATTTTCCCTCCGGGAACCATACCTGCCTATTCCAACTACGCCACCACCGTGGCGGCCTACATCGTGCAGCGCGTATCCGGCGAGCCGTTCGAAGACTACGTGGAACAACACATATTCCAACCTTTGAATATGACCCACGCCACTTTTCGCCAGCCCTTGCCGGAAAATCTGAAACCTTTCATGTCCAGTGGCTACAGCCGCGCTTCGCAGGGTCCGAAACCATTTGAATACGTTGAAGTTGCTCCCGCCGGCTCATTGTCCGCTTCCGCGGAATCCATGTCTCACTTCATGATTGCCCATCTGCAGAATGGCCGTTACAACGACGTGCAGATTCTGAAACCCGAAACAGCCGTGCAAATGCACACCAGGCAATCTGGCTGGCCCTCAACGATGAACGCGCAGTGTCTCGGCTTTTATGAAGAGTCACGCAACGGCCACCGCATCATTGGCCACGCCGGTGACACCGAAGTCTTTCACAGCGATTTACATTTGATGCTGGACGATAAAGTAGGCTTTTTTGTTTCCTATAACAGCGCCGGACGCGATGACGCCAGTCCACGCGCGGTGCTGTTCCAGAAATTTCTCGACCGCTACTTCCCAGGCCCCGCGTTGAACGAGCCTACCCTCGCTACCGCCGCCGATGACGCCAACCACGTCGCCGGCTCGTATGAAGTCAGCCGCGGCTTTCGAACCAACGTTTTGGCCGTGCTGACTCTTCTCGAAGAGGCCAAGATCGTGGTCGACAAAAAAGACAACACCATTTTTGTTGACGACGCCTTTAAAAATGCTAACGGCGTGCCCAAGCATTTTCGCGAAGTCGGACCGATGCTCTTCCGCGACGTTGATGGCCAGGACAAACTGGCCTTCGTCAAAGACGCTAACGGACGTCTGATTTGGTACATCGATTTCCCGTTCATGGTTTTCCAAAAGATAGAAAACCCTCTCAACAAAACCATCTTTAACTATCTGGTCTTGGGATTCAGTGTCGGCGTGCTCGCCTTAACTTTGTTGCTGTGGCCGTTGGCGGCCATTTTGCGTCGCCATTACGGCAAGCCGCTCACTCTCGATCCGCGCGCCAAACGCATGCGCATGATTCTTCATGTCATCTGTGCCATCGACCTTCTCTTCGTGATCGGTTTTGCTCTTATCTTTTCCTCTCTGGATAAGGCCGGCGGCCTTGGCGCGCAAGGAGATCTCTGGCTGCATCTTCTGCAGGTAATCGGCGTTCTGGGCGGAATCGCCGCCTTATTCGCAATTCTGGCCGCGGCCGTCAGTTGGACCGACAAGCAGCAGTGGGTCTGGTATCGCGTCTGGAACGTGTTGCTGGGACTCGCGTGCGCGGGTTTTCTTTGGTTCACTGTCCATTGGCACATGTTGAATTTTAATTTGCGCTACTGATCAATGAAATTCTTGCGCATTCATCCTCACCATTCATGGAGCTTCCGAATGCACATCGCTAGGCTGGCTGTTTTGTTTTTTGTCGTGGGTGTCCCGCTAGTCTCCGGTCAGGAAACCCCGGCTCCCGCGGCGCAACCCATTTTCAAACTCCAGGAAGTAATGATCCCGGTTCGCGACGGCGTGCACCTGCAAACGGTGATCCTCACGCCCGTCAACATGACCAAGCCGCTCCCCATTCTTTTCCGTCGGACTCCCTACGGCGTTCCAGCGAAACCTCCTGAGCAGATGCCAGCATCGTGGAAGGAATACGCTCAGGACGGCTACATCTTCGTGATCCAGAATCTGCGTGGGCGTTTTAAATCCGAAGGTTTCTTCGCGCTTTCCTTCCAGGTGGACCTCAAAGACCCCAAGGCCACCAGCGAAACGACCGATGCGTACGACTCCATCGACTGGCTCGTGAAAAACGTGCCCAACAACAACGGCAAGGTCGGAATGTATGGCGTGTCGTACGACGGCGTGACCACCGCGCTGACTCTTCTTCACCCCCATCCGGCGCTGAAAGCCATCAGCGAACAGGCCGCCCCGGCCGACGAATGGATGAATGACGACGATCACCGCTACGGCGCGCTGCGCGAAAGTTATGACTTCGAATATGCCGTCCTCGAACAAGCCGACAAAAACAAAAATACCAATTTTGAATTTGAGACCTACGACACCTTTGAGTGGTATCTGACCCTCGGCCCCTTAACCAACATCAACGAAAAATATCTTCACGGAAAAATTCCGTACTGGAACGACTCCGTGGCGCATCCCGACTACGATGAGTTCTGGAAAAAAGAAGCCTGGGTCAACCAGCTCCATTCGTCGACCGTCCCCAACCTCAACGTCGCCGGCTTCTGGGATCAGGAAGACCCTTGGGGTCCCTGGCAGATTTTCCGTCATGCTGCCGAACACGATCCGGACCACACCAACTTCATGGTCGCGGGACCGTGGTTCCACGGCCAGTGGCAGACTCCCAAGGCCGACTCCATCGGCATTATTCCTTTTGGTGGTCACGAAACGGCGCGTGAATTTCGCGAAAATATCGAAGCGCCCTTTTTCCGCTACTACCTTCACGGCATCGGCGAAAAACCGGCATGGCAGGCCAGCACATTTCAGAGCGGTTCGAACACCTGGCACACCTACGCTGCATGGCCTCCCGCGGAAGCCAAGCCTACAAAAATATATTTTCACGCCGACGGCACGCTGTCTCTCACTGCGCCCGATAAAACGGACAAACCCTTTCGCGAATATGTTTCCGATCCCGCTAATCCTGTGCCCTATCGCACGCGTCCCATCTCTCCAACGTACCCGGCGGGCGATTGGCGCACCTGGGAAGTTGCCGATCAGCGCTTTGTAGACAATCGCCCGGATGTATTGACCTACGTGAGCGCGCCTCTCGACCACGATCTCGTAGTCACCGGCCCGCTCTCCGCCCAACTTTTCGCCTCAACCTCCGGCACGGACTCAGATTTCGTCGTGAAGCTCATTGATGTCTTCCCCCAGGATGCCCAGAAGCCCGCCTGGAATCCTGAAGAAGGCCCCAAGCCCGGCCAGTTCGCGCAATCTTTGAACGGATATGAAATGCCTGTAGCCATGGAAGTGCGTCGCGGCCGCTACCTGAAAAGCTTTGAGCATCCTCAGCCGCTGGTCGCCAATCAACCTACGCAGTGGGAAGTCCCACTCCGCGATCACGACCACGTTTTTCTGAAGGGCCACCGCATCATGGTGCAGGTGCAGTCCACCTGGTTTCCGGTCATCGACCGCAATCCACAAAAATTTGTTCCCAGCATTTATAAAGCGCAGTCCAGCGACTTCACTTCGGCCACGCAGAAGATTTATTCGACGCCCGGCATGGAATCGTACCTCGTGCTCCCTGTGGTGCCATGAGTTCGTACGCGTTCGGCATTTTCCATCGAGCCGCCTAACCAAGCGGTGACGTACCAGAAGTCGGAAGCTCCGAGGTGGACATGACAGAGCAACGAAGCTCCAGGCAACAGGTAGCCATTTACCTGGTGATTGTTTTTGCGCTCAGCTCCATTTTCTACTTTTTGGTTCTGCGAGCTCACACCTTGGGCGCAGCGGGTGGCTTGTACGTTCGCGGACTCATGTGGTGCCCAGCGCTGGCGGCCTTCGCTACGTTGAAACTCAATGGGCGCAAACTGAGCGACCTCGGCTGGAAATGGCCGCAAACCAGCTACGCAGTGCAAAGTTGGTTCATCCCGCTGCTTTACGCAACCATCGCGTATGTCATTGTCTGGTCCCTGGGATTAGGCGGCGTTCCCAATCACCAATTTACAGGCCAGCTTGCCACGCGCATGGGACTGCGCATCTCGCCGGCGGCTTCCACCGCGGCATACGTATTGTTGGGCGGAATTTTCGGCATGGTACAAAGCCTGTCGACCGCTCTTGGCGAGGAAATTGGTTGGCGTGGATTTCTCGTACCCGAGCTGTTTAAAACTACCAGCTTCACTGCCACCGCCTTCATCAGTGGAATCGTGTGGTCCTGCTGGCACTATCCCTTGCTGATCTGGGGCGATTACAACAGCGGCACTCCCACCTGGTATGGCCTCACCTGTTTCACAGTCATGGTGGTCTCCATCTCTTTTGTCTTCGCCTGGATGAGGCTGAAATCGGGAAGCCTTTGGACCGGCGCATTGTTGCACGCCAGTCACAACCTCTACATTCAGGGATTTTTTACTCCCCTCACTCGCGACACCGGCAAGACCGCCTGGTTTATCGACGAGTTCGGCGCCGTCGTGCCTCTCGTCGCTTTGGCGTTTGGAATTTATTTCTGGACCAGACGAAAAGAACTGAGTCGTATCACGCCCGAGTAGTTTATCCAGCCTCGCAAATGGCCCGCGGCCGTGCATCCAAGAAATCGCTAGCGTGCAACACTTATTGAAATGACTTGACAAAGTGCAACAATCGTTGTATTTCGCTTATCAACTTTCGCATCAGCAATCCGTCGGTCGGCCTTTCGTCGCTTAACTGTCGAGTGGAAGCGCCAGGGCGTGGTGGGGCAGGGTTCTCTTGGTTGCTGCGACAAAGCCGCAAAAGCGCGTCAATGGGTCTTCCAACGGCTCTGCAGGGCAGACTGTGCTCGAAGAGCGCTTCGGACGATTCCAGGACAAGCTAAGCCCTAGCCGCCGCAAGTTGCTGCGCACCATTCTCGAAAACCCCGAAGACGCCTACTTTCTCTCCTCTCGCGAAATGGCCACGCGTTACGAGGTTGACGCCGCCACCATCGTCAGAACTATTCAAGTGCTCGGTTATCAAAAGTTTGCTGAATTCGTTTCCGACCTCCGTTCTCATTTCGTAACGCGCATTACCCCCTACACCGTCCTCAAGGCCGCTTCCAAAGAAAAGAAAACCGTCACCGACCGCATTCGCCACGGCTGGGAGCTGGATATGCGCAATCTTCAGGCGCTCCAGACCAGAATCGATCCCGAACGCATTAAAGCCCTCTCCCAGAAAGTCAAAAACTCCCGGCGCATCCTGGTCGTCGGCATCGATCTGGCGGCTGCCCTCAGTTGGTATCTCTCCTATGGTCTGATGACCTTGGGATTCGCCGCCGAAGCGCCGGTGGGAAGTACCGGCAATGTGCAGCGCCGGATTCGCACGCTGACGCGCAAAGATCTGCTGATCGCCATCAGTTTTGGTCAGTGCCTGCGCGACACCGTGGAGGCCGCGCAACGCGCAAAAAAACAGGGTGTGCCTACCTGTGGCATCACCGACAGCGAATCCACGCCCATCGCGCGCGTGTGCGACGAATCCTTCATCGTTTCCGTCACCAGTTCGTCGTTTGGCGGCTCGTACGTTGCCCCGACCGCATTGATCGAAGCCATTCTTGTCGCCTGCGCGCAGACGCAAACCTCCCGTTCTCTTCAATTGCTGCGCAGAAGCGAAGAGGAAGATCGCGCCGATCATCGCTGGTTCGACGCTTTGCTTGATGGCAAGGAATTGCGCGGGACGAAATAAGTTTTGTTCGTTTCCGCGCGTTATTCAGTAAGGAAAGTTTTCAGTCGAAAAAGGAGTTTTGATTATGCATCCTGATCCGTCACTCAAGTCCGGAGCCTGCCGCTGGGCGATCTCCACCATTATTTTGGTCCTGGTCTTTCTCGCCCCCAATCTGGCCGCGCAAACCACTTCAACCATTGCCGGCAAGGTCACCGACAAGCAAGGCGGTGCGGTGGATGGCGCGGAAGTCCACGTGGTGGGGACCTCGGTCGTAATGGATCGCACCGTGACCACCGATTCGCAGGGCGACTATCGCGTCGCGGCCTTGCCGGCCGGCACCTATAACATGACCGTCAAGCGCGACGGATTCCGCACCGAAGTCTTCAGTGCCTTGGACGTCACTCTGAACCGCACCCTCAACTACGACGTGCAGCTCGAAGTCGGCAGCACCCGTGAGCAGATCGAAGTCAGCGGCGAACTTCCCCTCATCGAAACGCAAACCTCGGCGCAGAGCACTATCATCACGCCGCGCGACATCACCGATATTCCCATCAACGGTCGCAACTATCTTGACCTGATGCAGTTGGTCCCCGGAGTGCAAATCAACCGTGCCGCCGACGCCGGAACCGACACCGCCCTCTCGGTCCTCGGCGAGCGCGGCAACAACACCAGCTACCTGATTGATGGTCTTTCGAATCGCAACGAAGTCAACGGCGGCGCGGCCGCGCAGTTCAACCAGGACACCATCGCCGAATTCCAGGTCATCACCACCGGTTACGAGGCCGAATTTGGACACGCCTCCGGCGGCATTGTGAACGTGATCACCAAGTCCGGCACCAACGACCTGCACGGCATTGCTTCCGTTTATCACCGCAACAGCGCCTTTGACAGTTCCGATACCACTGGTGACGTCCCCTATTTGTTGCGCTGGGATTACAGCCTGGCTCTCGGCGGCCGCATCATCAAGGACAAGGTCTTCTGGTTTCTTTCTGGCGAAGGCATTCACGAAAATCGTCAGTTGAACTTTACAGTTCCTTCGAATACCCCAGCGGTCATCAGTAATCAGGAACTGCAATACGGTTCGCCCTCCACCGACCGCGAAGCGCGCGTGTTTGGCAGGATTGATGAAATCCTCGGCCGCCATCATCTGACGGAGGAGGTGAATTACACTAATGCGCACATCGGAAATTTCCTGCCGCTTTCCCTGTCCACCAATCTGCCTTCCACCCGCCAGAATTATGGCTCCCGTAGTCTTTTAATTGGCGGAAGCGATACGGCCACGCTCGGCGATTCCAGTAATCCCTGGATTTGGAATTTCCGTGGGGAATATCGCCGCGATCCTTCCAGTCAAAGCCCGGCGCACCCCCAGGCCGGCCCGTATACCTTGCTGAATCTCTTTAGCAGTTACACCACCGGCGGAATTTTTGGCGACATTACTCCGCAGATCACCTATGGCTCCAACCTGACTCCCTCGAATCTCGATCAACTTTACGGAATATTTGGCACCAGCTTTGCCAAGACCATCAACCGCCATACCGCCAAGTTTGGCTGGGATTTTGAGCGTACCCAGGTGGACGGGAACGAAGCTTCTCTTCAGGAGGATCAGCTCTTTACCACCCTTCCCGATTTCACACAGTTTGGCCCCATCGATTCCGGATTTTTCCTGCTGGAGACCGCTGGGGGCCTCACTCCACAGGCGAGCAAGATCCATCTGCGCAACAATTACGACGGCTTATACGCGATGGACGATTGGAAAATCACTAGCAAACTCACCCTCAATCTCGGACTTCGTTGGGATTACGACAGCGCCTTCAACGATAAGACCGAGTTTTCGCCCCGGATCGGCTTTGCCTACGCCATGAATTCCAAGACCGTGCTGCGCGGCAGTTATGGATTTTTCTACGATCACTTCCGGCTAGGCATCGCTCGCGATGTTCCCGGATTTGGCGGAGCGAACCTCGAGACTATCCAGCCGCTCTCCTATCCGCGATTGTTTTACGGAGTTCCCAGCATCGCCCCCGCGCTATTCGGCCTGTGCCTGAGTCCGACGGAAACCGACGCGCAACTCGCCGCTATGGCTGCCACCTGCCCTTATCCCTTTGATCCTCCCGGAACGCCAATTTATGGTGTCGACCACCTGAATAACGTAGTCGCTCCAGGCCACGCTCCCATTCCCGGAAACTCCGTGGTCAACATGGGCAATATTCAGCAATTGAGTGGGTTGAGTCCCGCAGCTTATCTGACTGCTGCCGATGCCGCTATTGGCCAGCAACCCGGCTACCTGTTCTGGGGACCATATGGCGCGCTTTCCTATTTAATTGATCCTGCGGGCCAATACCCCGTAACCATTGACCCCAGATTCAAAACTCCCGTCACTAAGGCTTTCAACCTCGGTGTCGAGCGCCAGCTCTCCAACGACTGGGCCATCTCTCTGGATTACTTCCACAAAAATATCGACGATATTCTCGGCATCCGCCAGACCAACTTGCCCTTTGAGGACCGCATTAGCAATGACTTTAGCGGACCTTACGTGAACGGCTTCGGACCCTGGTATTCCGGCCGGTATGACGCCGGCGTGTTTGCCTTTCAAAAACGGATGAGCAAACGGTTCACACTCGGTGGCAGTTATTCTTACGTTTCGGAAAACGACAACGCCGATTGCTCTACCCTGGATTCCACATTAACGGGCGTCTGCTACCCTACCGACAGCTTTGTCGGTGTGCCTCCGGTCGTTACCGACCCTGGAAACATTTCCTCGGGTGGAACATGTAAAGGCGGCACCAACGCCAGTGCGCCCTTCTTTGCCTGCAACGGCAATTACGTTCCACAAGCTGGCAAATTCTATAACGGTGCGAATCTCGACGCAGGGCCCTCCGATTTCGCCGTCCGTCATACTTTCCAGATGCACGGCCTCATCGATTTGCCCTGGAAATTTGAATTAAGTTCTGTATTCCGCGCGCAAAGCGGATTCCACTACACCGAAGCCTCCTTGGTCCCGCTCGACCAGGACGGCAACGGCAATTTCAATATCCGCGACCTCAAGACCGGACGAAACGCTTTTGTCGCCCCTCCCTTTGTGAATATGGACTTGCGGCTGGCCAAAACTTTCGCTCTCGGCGAGCGCGTAAACGCCCAGCTTCTCTTCGAATTTTTCAACCTTTTCAATAACGCCAACCCGGCCGCTATCCAGAATGCGCAGACGGTTTCCCCACTCCCGGCAGGCGCTTTAGCCTTCGGCGAAGTATCGCAATACCTACCCGGCCGCGAAGGACAAATCGGCCTGCGCATCACGTTCTAGATCGCGCCCATGCTCACGCGCAGTGTCTTGGCACACCGAGGAACTTTATTTGTGAATATGGCAGCCGCAGCAATGCGCCCGGTCGCCGTATTGCTGGCTGCCCTGTTCCTCGGCGTTTCTTCACCCGCGCAAACCTCACGCGAAGCTATCTCGCCGACGCACACCGCGAATCACCCGAAGATTCTCCTCATCTATGACATGGAGGGAGTTTCGGACGTGCCGGATCCCATCCATGTCTTGTTCCAACATCCCAACGAATACGCACTTGGGCGCAAGTGGCTCACCTCCGACGTCAATGCCGCCGTTCGCGGCCTTGCCGCCGGCGGTGCAGGCTCCATCTGGATACAGGACGGCCATGGTTCCGGCAATTCGAATGAGCCCGACCTTCTTGTCGACCAGTTGGATCCTCATGCCTCCTTCGATTTCCGGCCCTATGCCTTCGATCCCTACTCCACCGGTATCGATGGATCAGTGGACGCCATCGTTTGCATCGGCATGCACGCGCGCGCCAATACACCCGGATTTATGGCCCATACCTACACCCTCGATGTGGATTTCCGTGTGAACGATGTTGAGTTTACCGAAACTCACATTGTTGCGGCCTCCGCGGCACGCTGGGGCATTCCGGTCATCATGGTTTCCGGCGACGACATTCTGGAGCCGCAGCTCGCCACCGACTTTCCGGAACTCCAATACGCCGTGGTGAAAACCGCCAAGGGTCACTCCCTCGCCGAACCTCTGCCGCCGGGAGAAGCCGCGAAGCGCATTGAAGCCGAAGCTCACCGCGCTATAGAGAAATTTCTAGCCGGCAAGTTCAGGCCGTACTACCTGAAACCGCCCTACGATTTCAAACTTTATTTTCCGGAGTACGAAGAGACCGATGGAGCGGCGCTGAACCCGCTCGTCCAGCGCGACGGTGAATTGTCCATTCGCTTTCAAACCAACTCCTACATCGAAGGCTACGAAATCGCCGTCAAATCCATTCAGTTGGCCATGCACCAATATTTCAGCGCCGCGTTGACGCGTCTGCTCTCGCAGGATCCTGCTGGACGCAAATACCTGGGCCAACTCGAGGATGCCCTTATTCAGCGCTGGCTGGATTGGGACCACGCGCCGGACTGGACGAAGCCTGCGCCTCGGCCGTCGGCCAAGAAACGTTTCTACGGGGACAGCTAGAAACAAAGATAAAAAAAGCTCGCTGTGAAGAGCTCATGAGGAGTCTGCCGCGCCAATGCTTTCTTCAAATAAAAACGCAGCGCCGCTCGTCTTCGGCTCACAGCGAATAAGCTGCATTTTTTGTCAATTCGTTCTCGCACTTCTGGTAATTTTTGGCCCGTGCTCGCTGCGGGCCCAGGAAAAAAACAAAAAGCCCGAATTGCCCCATCCCAAAACTCTCGACGAGCTCAAGTCCGCGATGCAAAAGGTACTCGACGACGAGCACGTCCCCGGCGCCGGCGTTGCTCTCGTCTCCAACGGAGAAGTCCTCTGGTGCGGCGGCTTCGGAAAAGCTGACATTGCCGCCGGCCGCGACATCGCCTGCGACACCGAATTTCGCGTCGGCTCCATCAGCAAAACATTCGTCTCTCTCGCGCTTTTGAAGCTTTCCGAAGCAGGCAAGATCAATCTGGAAGCCAAAGTTTCCGACCTTGCTCCGGAAATCCCTTTAAAAAATGACTGGGACTCCACCAATCCTGTCCGCGTCGCCAACCTCCTGGAACACACCGCTGGCATTGACGACATGGCTTTGAGCGAAGTTTACAATCTCCACGATCCTGCCGATATTTCCCAATTGAAAGTCCTCCAGCTTCATCCTCATCAAGAAGATGTTCGCTGGCCTCCCGGCAGCCGCTTTTCTTACGCCAATCCTGGATATGGCGCCGCTGGATACCTCATCGAGAAAGTTTCCGGCCAACCCTTCGACGCTTACATCCAGCAAAATGTTCTCGCGCCTCTCGGAATTCTTGCTGGAGATTTTCGGCTTACGCCGGTCAACAAAGCGCTGCTTGCGCAAGGCTACGAGGCCAATCCTCCAAAAGTGGTTCCTTATCGCGAAATTTACTTGCGCCCGGCGGGAGATATGAAAGCTTCGCCGGCGGAATTGGCCAAACTAGTCCAATTTTTTCTTCACCGCGGCGCGGTCGGCGGCACCGCGTTATTGAAGCCCGAAACCATTCTGCGCATGGAGTATCCCCGCACGGTGCTCTCGGCAAAAAATGGGCTTCGACTCGGCTACAGCCTGGCCAACTATTGTGAAACCACCGGCGGGGTTGTGACTCACGGCCATGACGGCGGCATCGGCGGATTCATTTCCTCGTACCGCTATATGCCCGAACAAAACTGGGGATATGTCGTTCTTCTGAACAGCACCATCTCCGGCAAAGCCATCGAGGATCTCAACGCGCTCGCCATCGACTTTCTGTCCAAAGACTTCCCCAAATCTCAGGCGCCGCCGATACCTCTTTCCGCCGCCCAACTGCAATCGTTTACAGGCTTTTTTGAAAACCGCGCTCCGCGCAACCAGTTATTCGCTTTTCTGGATCGCCTGGGCGGCGATTTTCATATTTCCGTCCGCGATGACCGCCTCGTTCGCAAGAATCTTTTCGGCGGATCCACCGACCTCATCCCCGTCGGCAAAAACTTGTTTCGCAGCGACAAAGACCCTGAAGCCACTTCTGTATTCTTCACCGATCCCGATGGCAGCTTTGTCTACTCTTCCGCCACGATTGACGCCACGCCCTACGCCGTTCGCCTTTCGCCCGTCTGGCCCTATACACGTTTAGCCCTGCTGGCTGTATCCGCACTGCTGATGGCCAGCGCTCTGCTCTTCGCCGTTGTATGGCTCTTGCGCTTGCTGCTCGGAAAGATGAAAGGCGTGCAGCACCTGGCAGTGCGAGCCGTTCCGCTATTGGCGTCCCTCACCTTTCTCGGAATTCTGTACCTATCCACCGGATTGCTTGACGGCCTGGGCCAAAAAACTCCTAGTGCCTTGCTTCTTTGCGGCGCATCCATTTTATTTCCGCTGCTTGCAGCCATTGGCTTGATCCTCGCGTTGCGTGTTCCAACCTCTGAAATATCGCGAGGCGTGCGCATTCACTCGCTTTTGGTATCGTGCGCGTGCTGCTCCATGGCTCTGTTCCTTTTGTCCTGGCACTTGGTTGGATTTCGGGCTTGGGCGCCCTAACGTCGTTCGAGAAATTTAAGAACATTGCGTAGTGTGGAGTTTTGTCAGTGAGAGGGGATCGACCAATGAACGCACTGCGAATCATAGCCGCTCTGTTGGTCATGAGTGCGCTCGGCCCTGTTCCGCGTTCCTTCGCGCAAACCATGAAGGAAACCAATCCCCCTCCTGGGGCCAAACAAACATCATCGGCCGGTGCGAATGCCGCTGCTCCCGTGGCTACTACGGCCCATCACGATCTCACTGGCGCGGATTTGGAAACCTTCCTCGACGGCTTCATGCCCACGCAACTCGCTCGAGAAGACATCGCCGGCGCAGTCGTCGCTGTCGTAAAAGATGGAAAAGTGATTTTCGCCAAGGGCTATGGTTATTCCGATGTCGATAAGCGCACTCCGGTAACCCCCGACGCCACCTTGTTTCGCCCCGGTTCCATCTCCAAATTGTTTACCTGGACTTCCGTCATGCAATTGACCGAACAGGGCAACCTGGACCTCGATCACGACGTCAATGAATATCTCGATTTCAAAATTCCGCCCGCGTTCGGCAAGCCCATCACCTTAAAAAATATAATGACCCACACTTCGGGCTTTGAAGAGCTCGGTCGCGACCTCTTCGTCGCCGATGCCCAGCACATGCACACCCTGGAACAGTTTTTGAAGCACCACGTGCCCGACCGTATCTTTCCTCCAGGCGTTGTGCCGGCCTATTCCAACTACGCCACCGCCCTGGCCGGCTACATTGTGCAGCGCGTCTCCGGAAAACCCTTCGACCAATACGTCCAGGACAATATTTATTCTCCTCTGGACATGCAGCGCACCACTTTCGTGCAACCGCTTCCCGGCAATCTCAAGCCGTTGATGTCCAACGGCTACCGCAAAGCCTCCGGTAAGCCGCAGCCGTTCGAATTCGTGGAAGCCTATCCCGCCGGCAGCGTCTCTGCTACGGCGCTCAACATGTGCAACTTCATGATCGCTCACCTGCAAAATGGCCAGTTCCAAGGCAAGCAGATTCTCAAACCGGAAACGGCCACGCTGATGCACTCACGCCTGTATGGACCGGATGACCGCTTGAACGCCATGGCCTACGGTTTCTATGAAGAATCGCGCAACGGCAAACGCATCATCGGCCATGGCGGCGACACCGTGTTCTTCCACAGCGATTTGCACTTGATACTGGAAGAAAATGTCGGCTTCTTCGTCTCTTACAACAGCGCAGGGAAGGGCGAGCTTAGCCCGCGCACCGTGCTGTTCGAATCCTTTCTCGACCGCTATTTCCCTTACACGCCGCCTCCGGCGCAGCCGCTCGCCGGCGCCAAAGAAGATGCCGCCCAGGTAGCCGGATTTTACAAGTCCAGCCGCAGGTTCGATTCCTCGTTTCTCTCGCTGACCACCCTGCTCGGGGAATTTCGAGTTGTTCCCAATGACGATGGCACCATTAAAGTCTCACCGTTTAAAGGCACCAATGGCGAGCTGAAAAAATATGAAGAGATCAGTCCGTTTTTCTTTCGCGAAGTGAACGGCCAGGATCATGTGGCTTTCAAGAAAGATGCGTCAGGAAATTGGCAATTTCAGATTGACTGGCCCATCTTTATTTTTCAGAAAGTGGGCTTGCGCCAGAATAAATACTTCAACCTCGGTCTCCTGAGTTTCGGACTCACCATTGTGGCCCTTACCGTTTTGCTATGGCCCGTCGGCGCCATGATCAGAAAACACTATGGCAAGCCGCTCACCTACACTCAGCCTGAAAAGAGAATGCGCCTGCTCGTACATCTGGTTTGTATTCTCTTCCTGCTCTTCTATGTCGGGTGGTTCGCGTCGCTCTCGAACGCGAATGATCCCAACGGCATAAACAGCATGCCGCCTTGGGTGATTATCTTCAGCATTCTCGGTGTTCTCAGCAGCCTTGGCACCATTCTCGTCCTGCTCAACGCCGTCCGCAGCCTCAAAGCTCCCGGCCGTTGGGTGTGGACCAAAGTCAGCGACATGCTTCTCGCGGCCGGCTGTCTATGCCTGGTGTGGTTCGCCTTCACCTGGAATCTGATGAACTTCAACGTTCACTACTAAAACGCGCTACACAAGTTTGTTAATCGCACACCGATATTTATTTGTTCGCGTACGGCGCTGAGGTCATACATTCGGAGGGTACGCTATGATTCGCAAAACTTCGGCCAGACTGCTTCTTGGTTTTCTACTCTTCGCCGCCTGTACCAAAGCGCAAACGACGGCGCCCGCTCCCGAGCCAAAAGCTCTCGCCGATCTCGGCGACGTGGTCGCTAAAGCCATGGCCCAATGGAAAATCCCCGGCCTATCTATTGCCGTCGTCAAAGACGGCCACGTTATTTACGCCAAAGGTTTTGGCTACCGCGACGTAGAAAACAAACTCCCCGTCACCACCAACACTTTGTTTGCCATCGGCTCCGTCTCCAAGTCATTCACCTCGCTGGTATACGGTACCCTCAATGACGAAGGCAAAGTCGATTGGGACAAGCCCGTGCGCACCTATTTACCGACCTTCCAGATTCAAGACCCCATCGCCACCGATCATGCCACCGCCAGAGACCTCTTCTCTCATCGCACCGGCTTGCCGGGCCACGATCTCCTCTGGTATTCCTCCGACTTCAGCAGGGAAGAACTCTTCAACCGCATGAAGTATCTGAAATCCAACAAGGAATTTCGTCAGGGCTACGAGTACTGCAATTTGATGATCATGACCCTCGGCTATCTCGAAGGCCGGGTGGCCAACACCACTTGGGAAGACCTGGTGCGCACGCGCGTTTTCCAGCCGCTCGATATGCGCAATTCCAACTTCTCGGTCACCGACAGCCAGAAGGCCCCGGATTTTTCACAACCCTACGAGCTGAAAGACGATAAAGTTATAAAAGTTCCGTTCAAGAATATCGATGCCATCGGCCCCGCCGGCTCCATCAATTCGAGCATCGACGATATGTCTCGCTACGTAATCTTTCAACTTGGCGACGGCACCTACAATGGAAAGAAAATTGTTTCCCAGGCGAACCTCAAGCTGGTTCACACCGGCCAGACTCCCATCACCGCTCTTCCGGAATTTTTTACGCAAAACGGACTTGGACCCATGACCTACGCCATGGGTTGGGTGGACACTACCTACCGCGGACATCACATGGTCTGGCACAACGGCGGCATCGATGGATTTCACTCGCTCTTAACACTGTTGCCTGATGACAAAACCGGCGTGGTCATTCTCTCGAATCTGGGCAGCAGTGTGGCGCTCGAACCTATCGTCTACTCCACCTTTGATAGATTGCTCGGTCTATCTCAAGATCCCTGGATCGAGCGTTACAAGGCCGCCACTGAAAAAATGAAGAAAGCCGCGGAGGAAGCCAAGAAAAAAGGAGACACGCCTGCAAAGTCCGGCACCCAGGCTTCGCACCCGCTCACGGATTTCGCCGGCGACTACACCAATCCCGGCTACGGCACCGTGAAAATTGCCCAGCAGGGAAGCGACCTGACCATCGCCATCAATCAAATGGGTCCGTATCCGTTCGGCCGCGTGCACTACGATATTTTCGAAGTTCCTGAAAAATCCGATTCTCCGGCGGCCGGCACCAGGGGCCAATTTTACATGAATAAAGACGGCGACATTGATCGTCTGGCCATGCCGCTGGCGCCCACTCTGCCGGAAGACATCGTATTCACGCGCGTAGCGGAAAAGAAAAAGTAGTACCCCTTACCAGTAGCCGTTACGAGCAGTACCCGTCACAAGTAGTACCAGTTACGGAGCTTTGATCGTCTCCGGCAGAGCATCAGCCGCCCGGCCCATCGCGCGCGCCAGGCTCAGTTTCGCGATGTTGTAAGCAAACACCCCGTTGATAAAATCGAATTCGGCGGTCGTCACTTCCTCCTGCGCCTGCACGTACTGCACATTATCAATGACTCCCACTTCCACCTTCTGCCGCGTTAGCTCCAACGCTTCCTTCGTTACATCCACATTTTTCTGCGCCACCTCCACTTGACTGGCGGCCGCCTGCAAATCCAGGTACGCGCTGCGTACATCGCTCTCGATTTGTCCTTTCAAATCCTCATATTCAGCGCGCCGCTGCCCCAGCGTGGCGTCGGCTTGTTGAATGTCCCCTTCCGTGCGTCCGCCCTGCCAGATGGGAATCTTCAAACTGGCTGTCGCTGTGTACGTAGTCTGCAGTTGATTGGGATTCACACCAATCGCGCCATAATCGCTCGTCACTCCCAGGGAAGGGTAACGTTCTGCGCGTGCGGCGGCGTGCGCGCGTTCGGCCGCTCGCAATTGCGCGTCCGCGGCTTTCAAATCCGCGCGATTCTTGAATGCCTGTCCGATCGCGTCTTCCACCGTCAGCGCCGCCGCGGGCGTGAATGGAACTTCGTCGGTGATGTCGTACTGATCGTTGGGCGGCAGGCCGATCATGCGCGCCAAATTGATTTTTTGTTTCGCCAGATCATTTTTCAGCGACAGCAGCCGTTGCTGGTGTGTCAGCGCCTGCACCTGATTCCTGTCCGCGTCCACTTTTGCAATCAGCCCCTGCCCCAGTTGCTGCTGGCTCTGGTCATAGACGGCGTTGGCGCTTTTCAGCTGCGCTTCTTCCGAAGCCAGCCGCGCTTTCGACGCGATGGTTTGCAGATAAACGCTGCCCACCGCCAGCACGATAAGCTCACGCGCATCTTGCGCTGAATATCGGTTGGCGTTCACCACATCTTTCGCGGAACGATAGTTGTTGATCGCCGTCAGATCGAAAACCGACTGCGAAAGATGTGCGCGCATATCAATGTAGTTGAATGGTCCGATCACCGTGGGAATCGTGAATCCCTTGAACGCGAACCGGAAGCCTTCTGCGCGAAGATCGGTCGTTTGCACGTTCTCGTTCACCGTGCCGTTTAAATTCGGAAGCAACGAGCTGAGCGCCACCTTATTCTGTCCTTGCGCTTGCCGTAGTGCCTGCGTCGCGCCGGTCCCACCGAGGTTGTACGCAAGTCCGCGCTGAATCGCTTCTCGCAACCCCAGTCGCCCGTTGAAGGGCATCTTCGCCACGCCCGGCGTGCTCCCGGTGTATGCGCCCTGCACTTGCACGTTTGGATTTAGTGTATTTACCGTCGCGGTAGTGCTCGGCGCCGGCGCTTCCGAGGTTTTCACCGTGCCATTTGTCTGCGCCGTCCGGCCGGAAAGCGGAAGCTGTGCCGCCTGCGTGGTTTGTGTTTGCGCGGCTGGCGGAGCAATTTGCGCCACGGCAGGCGCAGCATAAAGCAACGCGAGCAATGCTCCCAGCAGTGCCAAGCCAGCGCCTCTGCGCGCGCCACAAAAAATTAAGAAAAATCGACCATCTGTTTTTTTGTTCATGGGACTCCTCTGCGCTGGACCTAACTCAGTTGTTTTCGGAATCGCCAGATGCTCAACGAAACGAGCACGACGGTGAACGCCAGAAGGGCGAGAAAATTTGGCCACAGCGTTTCTATTCCGCTGCCCTTTAGCATCGCGCCGCGAGAAATCTGGCCGAAGTGCTGAATGGGATTGAACTGTGCCACGGGCTGCAGCCATTTCGGCATGGCTTCCACCGGGGTAAACGCGCCCGAAAGGGAAGTGAGTGGCGGATTCACGAAAAACAGGGTTAGTTGCGCCTGCCTCGCCGACCTGGTAAACGTCGCAATAAACGTTCCGATGCTGATCCCGCACAACAGGCACAGCGCCGCTGCCGCCATCACCAGAACAGTGCTTCCTCGGAACGGAATTCCAAACACGACGCGCATCAGCACTACCGCCATGGTGCCCATCATGCACAGCAGCACAAACAGCGGAAAAAGTTTGGCCACGATAATTTGTGTCGTGGAAGCGGGCGACATCAGCAACTGTTCCAGCGTTCCAGCCTCGCGTTCCTTCACAATCGCCGCGGAGGAAATCAGCGACCCGTTCAGGATTAATAGCACTCCAAGAATCCCCGTCACGATGAACCACGTAGGTTCCAGGCCGGGATTGTAAAGATACGCGGGGCTTAACAGCACCTTGCCGCGATGGCTCACGTCTGGCGCGGCGATCTGCTGGAATTGTGCGTGAATGCCCCCGGCACCCAGCGTCTGGTTGTACGAAGCAATCACCCCTTCCGCATATCCTTCGCCGATCGTCGCCGTGTTGGAATTCATGGCGTTTAATAACACTTGCACCGTGGCAGGTTGGCCGCGCTGCAGATCACGCGTGTAGTTGTAAGGAATCACCAGTCCCGCATCCAGGTCCCCGTCGGCCATCTTTCTGCCCATTTCGTTTACATTTAAATAGGTTCCCGCCCCCTTGAAACTCTTGCTCTCCGTCATGATCGCCACCAGCTCGCGGCTTTCCGGCGTTCGGCTGTCATCCACCACCCCGAGTCGCAGGTTGCTCACCGTGGCATTCAGCGCAAATCCAAAAAGCAGCAATTGCAGCGTGGGCGGCAGGATCAACGACATGGCCAGTCGGCGGTCGCGCAAAATCTGGCGAAATTCCTTGAGGATCAAAGACCGCATCCGGTACCCGATGAATGCGCGAATACCTTTCATGGCTTAATCCTTTAACTGCATGCGCCGCATATTGCGCCACGCAATGGTGTAAAAAACCGCACCAATGGCCGCGATCGCCAGCACCTTGGTCCACACCGACGGCCAACCGCCGCCCGACAGCAGTGCGTCACGCACGATCTCAATGTAATAGCGGCCCCAGATGAGGTTGGAGATCCAGCGAATCGCGGGGGGAATATTTTGAACCGGGAAGAGCAAGCCGGAAAGCATGTACACCAGCAGAAAACCAGTCAGCGCCACCGCTTGCATCGCGGCCACCTGGCTCGGAATCGCCGCCCCTATCATGTTCCCAAACGTGGTGACGCAAAACATATACAGGATCGTTGCCACAATGAACGGACTTGGATCGCCCGCGAAACGCAATCCAAAGCCCATAAACAAAATCCCCATCATGATGATGGCTTCTGCGCTGGCCACCACCATGAACGCCGCAATTTTGCCCAGCAAAAACTCATGCGCTGAAATGTTCGACACGTAAACCTGCAGGATCGTTTTCTGTTCACCTTCTTTGGACATCGCCAGCGTCGCCAGTAGCGGCGCAAACAGGGACATGGCCAGCACATAAATTCCCGGCCCATAAAACTTCTGCGACGAACGGCTCGGGTTGTACCACAAGCGGATCGCCGCGTTTACCGGCTCCGGCCGCGTTGCTTGCGCGTTTTCCGCATTGTATGCGCGCACGATTTGCGCCGCATCGCCCGAAACGATTTGCGCCGTATTCCCATCCGAAGCGTCGATCAGCATCTGCACCGTGGGGTTTCCACCGCGCGCCATCCGGCGTCCATAATCTTCGGGAATAATTAACGCGCCACGCGCTTTGTTGGAGGTAAACGCCTCTTCGGGTTGCCTGTCCGGAGGCCACGAAGCCACATGGAAGCTCAGCGACTGCCGGAACGCGTCCACCAATCGCTGCGAAGCCTGCGATTGATCCAGGTTCTGCACAATGATGGGAAGATCTTTCACCGTCAGCGAGATTGCCGTGGTTTGCAGCAGCAACAGCACCACCGGCAGCACCAGTGCCAGCGCCACTGCCAGGCGATCGCGCAGCAGTTGCGTCAGCTCTTTTCGCGCTTGGGCTAATATTCGCCGCATAATTTCTTCTCTCTAATCTTCCGGCTAATCTTCCGAGCCGATCTTGCCGCGCTCGCGGGCTTGCTCTACCACGCTGATAAATACGTCTTCCAGCGAAAAGCGTCCTTCGCGCGCATTGAGCACGTGTACGCCTCCTGCTTCCAGTTTTTGCGTGTTCTCGCGGATCCCTGCTTCCACCGTGTCGTCGGTGATGATGTGCAGGCGTTTGCCGAATAGCGCCACTCGCCACCTCTGCGTTTCAGATTTCAGCAAATCCGCGGCTTTCTGCGGCTGGTCCACCCGAAATTCAATCAGGTGACCTTTCTGCTGTGCTTTGATCTCGCTCGGTGTTCCCTCCACCAACAGTTCGCCGGCCACCATGAAGCCCAGCCGGTTGCATTGCTCCGCCTCTTCCAGGTAGTGAGTGGTCACCAGCACCGCCGTTCCCGCATCCGCCAGGTGATTGATCATCGTCCAGAACGCGCGGCGGGCCAGTGGATCCACCCCGGAAGTCGGCTCGTCCAGAAACACAATTCCCGGCTCGTGCATGATGGCGCTGCCGAAAGCCACGCGCTGTTTCCAGCCGCCCGGCAAACTTCCGGTGACCTGATTTTCCTTGCCCTCCAGTCCGGAGAAATTCAGTACCCAGCTTTCTTTTTCCTTCAGCTCTTCTGGCGGAACGCCGTAGACACCGCCAAAAAAATCCAGGTTTTCTGAAATCGATAGATCGTCATACAGCGAAAACTTCTGCGACATATACCCGATTTGTTGGCGCACTTCGCTCGAGCGAAAACCGCCCGTCTTGCCCGCCAGTTGCATATTTCCCGTGCTGGATTCCAGCAATCCGCACAACATCTTGATCGTCGTGGTTTTTCCCGCGCCGTTCGCGCCCAGCAATCCATAAATTTCGCCGTAGCGCACTTGCAGGCTCACATCGTGTACTGCCGTGAAAGAACCGAACTGCTTCGTAATGTGCTCCGCCCCAATCGCGATTTCACCCGCTTGATTCTTGCGCTTACGCCGGCTGGGGAAGGGTATGTCCTTCATTTCGTCGCCCAGCGAACGCAGCGTTGCCACAAAAGTATTTTCCAGCGTGGGTTCTTCCACCCGCACGTTATCGACGGCGATCCCGTCGGCCTTCATGATTTCTTCCATTTTTTTCTGCGCGGCTTCCGGCGTGTGCGACAGCAAGTCCAGGCGGTCTCCAAAACGCTGCACGTCAAAAATATCCGCGTCGCGGCTCACGGCCTTTTGCACCGCATCCAACGCTTTACGAAGGTCAGGCGCGTGCAACTCGATACGTTTCGCGTGCAGGCTTTCGCGAAACTCATCCGGCGTTCCGATTTGTTTGATCTCGCCCAGGTGAATCAACGCGATGCGATGGCAGCGCTCTGCTTCATCGAGGTACGGCGTCGCCACTAAAACCGTCAGGCCTTGCCCAGCCAGGTGCGCCAGAGTGTCCCAAAACTCCCGCCGCGACACCGGGTCCACGCCCGTGGTGGGTTCATCGAGCAACAGAATGTCTGGCTCGGATACCAGCGCGCACACCAGCGCCATCTTTTGCTTCATGCCGCCGCTCAATTGGCTCGCCAGCCGGTTTGAAAAGCGGTGCATGTCAAACATTTTCAGGTAGCGCACTCCACGCTCGCTAATTTCCGCGGGAGGCACATGCCGCAACTCGCCGATGTAGCTGATATTTTCCATTACCGTTAGATCGGGATAGAGGCTGAACGTTTGCGTCAGATATCCGGTCCGCGCGCGTGCGTCGCGCGCTTGTTTCCCAAAAATGTGCGCGGTGCCGCCGCTGGCTTCCATCACTCCAGCCAGAATTTGAAAGGTCGTGGTTTTCCCTGCGCCATCCGCGCCGATCAGCCCAAAGATTTCGCCGCGTTGCACCTCAAAGGAAATTCCTCGTACCGCTTCCAGAGCACCATATTTCTTCCGGAGGTCGCGAACATCGATTGCCGTACTCGAGGAAGTCGCGGAACCTGAAGCATGGCTCGAGGCCGTATTGCTCCGCGAACGCAGTTCCTCCTGATTGGTCGTGGCTGTGCTCATTGCGCTGCTCGTTTGTGTGCTGGCCACGCATTGCCATTCGTCAAAATTTCTCCGTCGGCAGGCATGCCCGGCTTTGCGAATCCGATGCCTTGTGTCAATTGCACTTTCACCCCGACAACTTGCTTCACCCGGTCGTCCCGGAAATAAGTATTTTCCGGCGTAAACGTCGCTTGCGGATCGATTCGCAACACGTATCCGTCCAGTGATTGGTTTGGGTTGGAGTCCAGAAAAACGTGTGCCGGTTGGCCCACCCGCACTTTGCCGATTGCGCCTTCGGGAATAAATCCGCGCAGGTACACCTTGGAAAGATCCAGCAGCGTCACGATCGCCGTACCTGCCTGCACCACCTCTCCTGGTTCCGCAGCGCGCGTAAGCACCGTACCCGAAAATGGCGCGAGCACGGTCAGATCAGCCCGATCCGCCTGCGCCTGTGCGAGTTGCGCTTGCGCCTGCACCATCTCCGCCCTCGCCGCCGCGACCGCAGATTGTTGCTCGGCAATCTGGCTTTGCGTGCCGGACACCACGGCACCGCGTATTTTCGGATTGTCCAGGTTGGCTTGTGCCGTGGTCAGCGAGCCACGCGACGCTTCCACCCGTCTCTGCGCCGAAGCTACTTGTGCCGCCTGCTGATCTGCCTGTACCTCCGCCTGCAGCCGTTGCAATTCAGAAGCGGCGCCGGTCTTGGCCAGCCGTGCGTACGCGTCGCGGTTGAATTCCGCCAGGCGTAACGCGGCTTGCTGCTGGTTGAGATCGGCTTGCGCCGCCGTCAGGTCCGCTTGCGCCTGGCGCACCCGGCCTGCCGCATCCATGGTCGATTGACCCGTCAGCAACTGATTCTGCTGCAACTGGTCCTGCAACACGCCGATTTGATCGCGCGAGCCTTGCAGCTTGGCCTGCGCGTCCGTCAGTGCCGCTCGCGCCTGATCCTCTTTCGCCCGAACCTGCGCATCATCAAGGCGCGCGATGACCTGCCCCGCCATCACCGTGTCGCCCTCGCGCACGGTTACTTCCAGCACCTTCCCGCTTGTTTTCGGCGCCACCGCGGAATCGTCACCCTCAATACGTCCGCTGAGCGCCACGATGCTGTCCGGCAGCCGCGGCGTCGCAAAAAATACCTTCCAGATCACCAGCGCTGCGACGATCACCCCAACGATGATCAGCATTCTCACCACACGTGGCCGTGCCGTTTTTTCTTCCGCTGATGGCGCCTCGGGCGCGGATGGAGCAGGCTTGCGCTGCTCCGGCGCGGGTGGAGCTTGTGTTAACGTGCTCGTTTTCGATTCATCCATGGCCTTTTCCGTGCCCCACTTTCCTCAAGTACGCGAGCGAAAAATCCGCGATGTGATCCGCAATATGCTCCAGTTGATCCGGCGTGAGCTTCAACTCCGGCTGCAATCTCGACAGCACCGGTTTCGAGAACATGTAGAAAAGCACTTGTCCGATGATGCTGTTTACCGACAGCCTCGTGGTTTCATGATCTGGCCCCAAACCGGTGATTTCGCCGATAGCTTTGCGCATGCGGTCATAGACTGGCCGCATTCCTTCATCTACCACGCGAGCCATCGCCGGCGAAGGATTGGAGAACTCGTGCAACATCAGCCGCACATGCCAATCCGGCCGGGCCCCATGGCACAAACTCATCAGCCGTGCTCGGATCACGCCGCGAACGGTCTCTTCGGGAGATAGCTTTACATCCAGGGCGGCGCGCATCGACGCGCTTTGCGCCGCGCGCACCGAATCCCGCAGCACTTCGGTATACAGGCCCATCTTGTCGCCAAACGTATAGTTCACCGACGCTACGTTAGCGCCCGCACGGCGGCAGATTTCCCGAATGGTCGCGGCACGGTAGCCGCGTTCGGCAAAAACGCGGCCGGCCGCCTCGATGAGATTTTCCCGCGTCATATTCGACGCGTGCGCTTTCGTAACACGGCGGGGGGAAGGCAAGGTCCGCGAGATCGCGTGATGAGCCATGGTCAAACATATGTTTAAAACAATTGTTTTATATTGTCAAGGTGAACTACGGCAACGATTCGTGAGTAAAATCTAAGAAATAAAGGCTCGCGCGCACCATGGCTGCCGTGACGTGGAAGCAATGTGGTTTTTTTTAAGGGGCCGAACTTCGCCGGGACTGCTGTTAAAAGATTTTAATTTGCGTCCTCCCGTCGCACTTGGTATAACGCTTATGTTATTAACATGCCCCTTAGCCCGGGGGAGGTGCCATGTCCATCAAAGTCCTGTTAGCCGACGACAGCGACATCATGCTGTCCGCCATGCGACAAATTCTCGCCGAGGAGCCCTGCATCGAGATTGTCGGTGAAGCTTCCAACTTTGCCGCCACCATGCAGATGATCGCTGCATTAAAACCGGAAGTGTTGCTGCTCGACTTGCACATGGCGGAAACCCACGACTTCACGCCCGATTTTGTCAAAGAACAGCTTCTTGGCGTCGCCCACACCCTCGCCGCATCCTTCTCAAATGATGACGAGGCCCAGGCCCTCGCTGAAACGTACGGCGCTTCTTCCTTGCTCGACAAAATGAATCTTTTTAGCGAAATGATTCCGGCCATCATGCATTTTTGCACCGATCGCAGTCTCCCAGCTTCTCCGGTTCAGCCGCAACAAACCCGTCTCAAATCCAGAAGCCACGCTGCCTGATCTAACTCACTCCCGAAGTCGCGTGTAGCTTGCCTGCCCCATAGAGGTTCTCGTGGGCTTGTCGCTGACCTCAGTTCGTGTGAAGTGCCTTTCTATTTTCCGCCGCATCAAAAAGGTCATTCGCATTTCATCGATCAATGCAATCAAGGAGCCTCGCGCATGACAAACGACTCAGGCATCAACTCCAGACCCGGCTTAGAGCTTCCTCCCGATGACCTTCAACGGGTTCTGACCGTTGTCCGTCCTGATACCGACCAAAATCTTTCCCACCTCGGCGTGGTCGGCGACACCTACACCATTCTGCTCACTGGCGACGATACCAACGGGCGCTTCTGTATCATCGACATGCACGTTCCCCCGGGCGGCGGCCCGCCTCCTCATCGTCACGACTTCGAGGAGACCTTCGTGATACTTGACGGCGAACTCGACGTCACTTTCCGCGGCGTCAAGTCCGTCATGCGTGCCGGCGATACCGTGAATGTTCCCTCCAATGCACCGCATCAGTTTCATAACAATTCTCAAAAACCGGCTCGCATGCTTTGCATTTGCTCCCCTGCAGGCCAGGAGAATTTCTTCTTACAGGTCGGTGTCCCGGTCGAAACGCGAACCACCCCGCCTCCCAAGCCTGATAAGGCTACTGAAGAAAAACTCATGGCCAAAATGAAGGAGCTCACGCCCAAATTTCGAACCGAGATTCTCAAAAGCGCTTAAACCATTTGAAAACATAGCAACAACCGCACCAACAATTCTCGATCGCAGACGCTGACATACAAACTCCTGCGCGTTCTTCGTGGCCGCTCCTTACGCTGTCCAATAAATTTAATCCACCGTTCAACCTCCAATTCCTGCCGTTGAAGGATAGTCCGTTGCCACCTTACAGCCGGTATCCTGTATTATGGTGATGCAAATCAGTTGCAACAAGAATTCCGCCATTTTCTCGTACTAGCTCTCATGGCCACGACCCCGCAGACATCGCGGAGATACAGTTGCGCTTTCTTACTCCTTCGCTTGGCCAGGTTCATTCGGCCCGCTTTCTGCGCCGCGCTTCTCGCCATCCTTATATCTTCGTCCCCGGATGCTTCCGCCAGCGTGACCGGCAGAATCTCCGGCACCGTAACGGATCAAAGCGGTGCCGCCGTTTTCAAAGTGAATGTGACCGTGACCGACATGCAGACCGGCATTCAGCAGACCGTTTCGACCGATGACCGCGGTTTTTATTCCTTTCCGAGCCTCCCCGTTGGCCATTACGTATTGGAAATTTCCACCGCGTCTTTCCGCCCGTACCGGCGCACCGCCATCGTTCTGGATGCCAACAGTGCCTTGACCATCGATGTAGTTTTACTTGTGGGTAGCCGCGCCGACGCCGTGGAGGTGGTCGAAAATCAGGTCGCCGTGGAAACTTCCACCACTCAAAATGGCGAAGTCATCACCGCCGCGGAAATGACCGCCGTGCCGCTCAACGGCAGAAGTTTCACCGACTTGCTTACGCTCCAGCCGGGCGTTGCCCCGCTTACCTCCATCAATTCCAATACCGTCCAGGACGTTGGCGCCAGTGTCCTCGAGCCCTCGGGAGACTTGAATCCCGGCACCATTTCCATCAATGGCCAGCGCGAATTTGCCAACAGCTTCATCGTGAATGGCAGCGATGTGGAAGAAGACGTAAACAACGGTGCGTCCATCATTCCCAACCTCGACTCCATTGCCGAATTTCGCATCCTGACCAACAGTTTTGACGCCGAGTACGGCGAGTTCAGCGGCGGGCAGATCAACGTCGTAACCAAATCCGGCACCAACGCATTTCATGGCGACCTTTTTGAATTTGCGCGCAACACCGCGCTCGATGCTCGTAATTTCTTTTCGCCCACGCGCGCAACATTTGATCAGAACCAGTTTGGCGCAACCTTTGGCGGCCCCATTCGCAAGAGTAAAATTTTCTTTTTCTCGGATTATCAGGGCACTCGTTCCACCCAGGGCGTCGACACCGGTCAGATCCCGGTGCCCTCGGAGCAGGATCGCACCGGCAATCTTTCCGATCTGGCCGGCTCTTTCGTCACCACCGGCGCAAACGGCACGACTCTGCCGACTACCGTAAGCGGACCAGGTTTTGCCGGCCTGCTTTCGCAGAAACTCGGCTACACCGTGACGGCTGGCGAGGACTACTTCACACCGGGATGTACCATCGCGACCTGTGTTTTTCCCAACGCCGTAATTCCCCAACGCGCATGGTCCGATCCAGCCAAAAATCTGTTGCAGTACATTCCCTCTCCAAACGCTTCGAATAACACCTTCAGCACCTCATCCTTCAACCAGACCTTGCGTGACGACAAAGCCGCCTATCGTATCGACGCCAATACTCGGTGGGGACTTCTCTCCGGTTATTTTTTTATCGATGACTGGTCGCAGAACAATCCCTATCCCATCGCGCAAGGCGGAGCCAATGTCCCCGGCTTCAACGCCCTGTATCTCGGCCGCGCGCAACTATTAAGCCTCGGCGACACCAAAACCCTCAGCTCCACGGCCGTAAATGAATTTCACTTTAGCTTCCTGCGCAACGCCGTGGACTTGGGCAAACCCATCGGCGGCGTTGGCGTAACGCTGGCTTCCCAGGGCTTTACCAACATTGTGCCTCTCTCACCGCAAACCGAAGGCGTCGAAAGTGTCGCCTTCAACAGCTTCACCATCGGCACCAATACCAATGAACTGAAGCAAATTGGCAACACCTATCAGTGGCTGGATAACTTCTCCAAAGTCCTCGCCCGGCACACTCTCAAGTTCGGCGGTGAATTTCACTACGATCAGGTCAATGTCAATCCGACTGCGCAATTCAATGGCAGCTTCCTTTTCTTCGGCACGGAAACCGGTTCGGATTTTGCCGATTTTCTCCTCGGTGCTCCCAGCCAATACAATCAGAGCCAACTGCGATCGTTTTACGGACGCAATAAATATGTAGGGCTCTACGCGCAGGACAGTTGGGGCTTGAGTCGCCATCTCACTTTCAATTACGGCTTGCGCTGGGATCGCATCGAGCCGTGGTACGAAAAGTACAATCAGATTGCTACCTTCATGCCCGGTGAACAGTCCGTTGTCTTCCCCAATGCGCCTCCTGGTATCGCCTATCCTACTGACCCCGGCGTGTCTCGCACGCTGGCGCCGCCTGGGAATCGCGATTTCGCTCCGCGCATCGGCTCGGCGTATTCGCCCAGCTCTTCAGGCGATGGTTTGTTCAGCAAACTCGTCGGCGGTCCCGGCAAAACCAGCATTCGCGCCACCTACGGAATGTTCTATACCGCCATCGAAGCGCTCTCCATCGGGGTGATGAGCGCCAACGCGCCCTACGGTTCGACGTATACCAGTCCCGCGCCGCCGTTGTTTGCCGACCCGTTTGTCACCGCGGCCAGCAGTCAGAACCTCGGACAACCTTTTCCTCTAAAGCTTGCCCCGCTGAACTCCACCGCCAGCAATCCGGACACGGCCACCGATTTTTCGCGGTTCGAGCCAATCACCGGACTTCCCAATTACCTCACCACCAATCGCATTCCCTACACCGAAGAATATATGCTCTCCCTTGAGCGTGGTTTTGGTGCCAACACCGTTCTCAGCGTGAATTACGTAGGCAATCAGGGTCACCGCTTGCTGGTCCTTGAAGAAGCCAATTCCGGCAGCCCGTCGCTGTGCCTCTTCCTCAGCAATCCCGCCAATCTCGCACCCGGACAAGTTCCTTGCGGACCCTTCGGCGAAGACACTACCTACGTGACCAGCACCGGCCAGGTCGTGAACGGCACTCGCGGCCCGTTGGGATCGAAGTTTGGCAGCAACGCCAATCAAACTACTATTGGCAATTCCAACTTCAATTCCTTGCAAGTCACCCTGCGCCACACCAGCAAGAATCTGACCGTCCTCGCCGGCTACACCTATGGCAAGTCCCAGGACCAGTCTTCCAATTTAGGTGAAGCCGTCAATCCCTTTGATCCGTCCTTCAGCAAAGCGCTTTCCTCCTTCGACGTGAAGCATAACTTCGTCGCCAGCTACAGCTATAAAATTCCGTTCGAACATTTATTCCGTGCCGCCAACCGTTGGACGCAGGGTTGGGAATTGTCGGGCATCACGCGCTTTAGCTCCGGGTTCCCCGTAACGCTGGTCAACTACGGCGACAATTCTCTGATTGGCGCGGAGCCGAACGGCATTAACAATTATGGTGTCGACGAACCCAACTATTCGGGCGGCCCGTTGCACCTTAATTCCAACCCACGCAATGGGCTGTCGTACTTCGACACTGCGCAGTTCACCGAAAATGCCCTGGGTTCGCCGGGCACCGCTCGCCGGCGCTTTTTCTATGGACCGGGGATGGAAAATTTTGACCTTGCGCTTCTGAAGAACGTCAAACTCACCGAAACGAAATCCCTGCAGTTTCGCGTCGAAGCATTCAACGCCGCCAATCACGCGCAGTTTTTCGGCCCACAGGCCGTTGATGGCAACATCGCCAGTTCCACCTTCGGCAGAGTCATCAGCGCCGCGCCTCCCCGGCTTATCCAGCTGGGTGCTAAATTCTTCTTTTAGAGACAGCTGCTTAGCGATATAAACTCGCAAGTCGCGCGCGTAACGCATCGGCGTGATCACCGCATCCGTTCATGACTTTCATTAAAACTCCGTGCGACGCACCGTCTGCCAAATCACCAAACCAGGCTTCGCCGTGCCCACCGTCTGCCGGCCCTTGGATCCTCGCAGTCACCATCCTGGCCTCCAGCATGGCTTTCATCGATGGCACGGTGGTCAACGTCGCACTGCCCGCATTGCAGGCCACCTTTCACGCCACCGTTGTGGACATCCAGTGGGTGGTCGAATCCTACGGGCTGCTGCTGTCCGCGTTGATCCTGGTAGGCGGCGCTCTTGGCGATTTGTACAGCCGCCGCGTTGTGTTCCTCATCGGCGTGGCCATCTTTGCCGGCGCTTCTGCCGCTTGCGGCTTCGCGCCAACCATTCACGTGCTCGTATTCGCTCGTTCCGTGCAGGGTATCGGCGCGGCCCTGCTTGTACCCGGGAGCCTCGCTATCATCAGCGCCTCGTTCGACGAGAAATCCCGTGGCCGCGCCATCGGCACTTGGTCTGGCTTTACCGCTATAACCACAGCCCTCGGGCCGGTGCTCGGCGGACTCCTCATCCAGTACGCTTCGTGGCGATGGGCGTTCTTTCTGAATCTTCCGCTTGCCGCCGCTGTACTCGCCCTCTCCTTGCGCCACGTGCCGGAGAGCCGTAGTTCTGAAGCCAAACGCCTCGATTGGATCGGTGCGCTGCTCGCTACCGCCGCCCTCGGTGGCGTTGTCACTGGTTTTCTGGAAACCTCCAACTTCGGTTGGCGAAGCCCCGTCGTCATTGGAAGCTTGCTAGGCGGCCTGCTTTGCCTCATCGCCTTCCTGTGGGTTGAGACCCACGTACCTTCGCCGATGATCTCGCTTTCACTTTTCCAGTCCCCGGATTTTCTTGGCGCGAATCTGTTGACTCTGTTTTTATATTCCGCGGTCGGAATTTTCTTTTTCTTGTTTCCCGTTATGTTGATGCAGGTGCATCGCTACTCCGCCACGGAAGCTGGCGCTGCCACTCTCCCGGTGATCGTATTGATGTTTATACTTTCACGCTGGTCTGGCGGCCTGGTCAGCCGCTACGGCGGAAAAATCCCACTCATTGTCGGACCACTCCTGGTCGCCATCGGTTTCGCGCTATTCGCGGCACTCTCTCGAGGCGACAGTTACTGGAAAACCTTTTTTCCTGCTTCGTTCGTCTTGGGCTTGGGAATGGCTGTAGCGGTAGCTCCACTCACCACCGTGGTTATGGATTCCGTTGATCAAAACCACGTCGGTGCCGCTTCGGGAATTAACAATGCCGTCGCGCGCCTCGCTGGTGTGCTGGCCGTCGCTGTGTTTGGCATCGTGATGGTGAGCACCTTCACCGCACATCTGAACCACAGCCTCACCGGCATCCCGCTTACTCCCGAGGCCCGCCAGGAAATTCAATCCAAAGAAACTCAGCTCGCCGGCATGGAGCTTCCCAAAAACCTAACCGCCGAAATGGCTGCCACCGTTCGCAATACCGTTTCCGAAGCTTTCCTCTCCGGCTTCCGCGTCGTTTTATTCGCCTGTGCAGGGCTATCGATCGCCAGCGCTGCCGTAGCCTGGCGCTTCGTTCCCACGAAGGATCGATCAAGCAGCATAAAGATTAAACAAGGCTAGTGGTGCAAAACTTGCGCGCCGTTTGCGCGCGTTCGCCATCACAAGAGTTTTTGATGCGAGCGTTTGCTCATCCATTCCTGGTAGGGCAGCACATTCAGCGCCGCGTTCTTACCACGCAGCTGCTTCAAAAATGCCAGCCGCGCCTTGCTCTCCGTCGCGGAAGTATTCTCGCTCCCATCTGATTTCCTTCTCGCCAGCTCGATTCCTACGTCCGCTGCCTGCACCCGCGGTTGATCGCTCAGGAAATCACCAAACACCACCGCCGCCGTAATCTTGTATGGTGATTTAAAATCCTTGCGCGCCGTCGCGATTCGTTCTTTCAATCCTGCCAGAGCGGCCTCCACGCGTTCGCTCGTGTAATGCGGTAATTTCGACCCGGAAACCGTTTGTCCCGCCGCGGTAGCGAACCACTCCCGCCCGCCCTGCGCGGATTTTACGTACCCTTGCATTTCCATCAGAGTGATTGCTTTGCCCGCCTCAGCGGTGCCGATACCCAGCGTTTGAGCCAGGTCCCGCGTAGTCCAGGTATCCAGTCCGCGGGTATCCTTTAAAAAGCTCATCACCGCCGCCACCGCAACCGACGGCATGATCTCTTTCCCGGATTTCGTTTTGTCGTTCGCCATCCCTGCCGCCGCCCATCCACCGAGGAAAAGTCGCTCGAGAAAACGTCGCGCCAGAAAAAATCCCGTGCGTAATCGCGCTCTCTAACTCGTCATCAAAAAACATTTCGCGCCACAAACCACAAGTTCGCTGGCCGCTCCGCCAGTCGCCTCACGAACCACGCATACCAATTCTTGCCGTAAGCAACCAGGACCTTCACGCTATATCCTTCGCTCGCCAAGCGTTCCTGCTCTTTACTTTGAATCCCATACAGCATCTGCACTTCAACCTCAGCCTTCGCCAGCCCCGCGCCGCTCGCGAACTCCCCAATCCGCCGCAGCAGCCTAACGTCATGCGTTCCCAGCGCCGCACGTATTCCCAGCTCGCCTTTTTTTGCCAGCAGCATCTGTTTGGCGAGCCAGAAATAATTTTCGTTCACGTCCGTCTTGATGGGAAACGCAATTTGCGGTGGCTCACTATACGCGCCTTTCACCAACCGGATGGACGCCCGTAAAGGCAGCAGGCTGGCCAGGTCCGCCCTGGTGCGCCGCAAATAAGCTTGCAGGCACAAACCAACATTCGGAAATTCCTGCAGAGCGCGTCGGTACAACGCAATCGTAGCATCCACGTAGTTGCTGGCTTCCATATCGATCCACACCACGCGGTTCCGGTCCTCGCCTGCGATAATCGTCCGCAAATTTTCATAGCAAAGCTTCGCCGAAAGATCCAGACCCAGTTGCGTTGGCTTGACCGATATCTCCGCATTCAACTGCTGCTCTCTTACGCTGCGCAAAACTTCCAGATAGTGTTCTCGTACGCTGCGAGCCTCCCCCGCATCCTTAACGTTCTCCCCGAGATGCGTGAAGATCGAACCTAGATTTCTTTGTTGCAGTCGCTGCGCGGCCGCCAGCGCGTCAGCCAGTTCCTCTCCGGGCATGAATCGTGAGACGGTTTTGCGCACAAACCGGTGCTTCGCGGCATGATCGCGTAGCCAGGCGTTCTGCGAAGCAGCGAGTAGCATGGAGCGAACGGGATTCATCAATTCGGGTCCGCCGGCACTTTCAGATATCCAGAAGTCGCAGTGACAATCCCGCCAGCGCTCCTCCGAGCAGCGGTCCTAGGATTGGCACCAGCGCGTATCCCCAATCCGACCAGCCTTTCCCTGCGATAGGAAGAACTGCGTGCGCAATTCGTGGCCCCAGATCGCGTGCCGGATTCATTGCATATCCGGTTGTGCCCCCTAGCGAAAGTCCCACGCCCCACACCAGGCTGGAAACAATGTAGACCGCCAGGAATCCAGGTGCGGGCCCGCTTGGAAATACCCGTTGAGAAAAAATCGCGCCAATAACAAATACCAGCACAAATGTCGCAATCACCTCGCTCAACAGGTTTGGCAGAAAACTCCGAATCGCTGGAGCCGTGCAAAAACAAGAAAGCTTGGCAGCTGGATCGGGAGTCTCCCGCCAATGTGGAAGATATTGCACCCACACCAGAATAGCCCCTACGATTGCACCGAGCAGTTGCGCTGCGAAGAACATCAAAAATTTCGAATAAATTCCCGTGCGTACTGCCAATCCCAGGGTAACCGCCGGATTCAGATTCGCTTCGCCGCCGCACGCCAGCGCAACGAATACGCCGGACATCACTCCGAAAGCCCATCCCGCAGTAACCACCATCCAGCCGCTGCCTTCTGCTTTCGAACGCTTCAGCACCACGGCGGCAACCACGCCGTCGCCCAGCAAAATCATAGTCGCGGTGCCAAGAAATTCACCGAGCAGCGGCGACGGCGTCATCAAGTGATCCTCCTCAAAATGTCCTGCTCAATCGACCCAGTCCATCGACCGCACCACCGCCTTTTTCCATTGCCGGTAAAGTTCTTCGCGGCTCGACTCGTCCATGTTCGGCTTCCACACCCGCGCTACCGCCCAATTCGCCCTTAATTCCTCAAGCCCTGAAAAAAACTTTACCGCCAACCCCGCTGCATACGCGGCGCCCAGTGCCGTGGTTTCCTGAATCACCGGCCGCAGCACTTCGCGCCGCAGGATGTCGGCTTGAAATTGCATCAACAATTCATCCACGACCATGCCGCCGTCCACCCGCAGATTTGCCAGCGCAATCCCCGCATCTTTCTCCATCGCCTCCACCACTTCGCGCGTTTGGTACGCCGTAGCTTCCAGGGCGGCGCGCGCCAGGTGTCCTTTATTCGCGAAACGCGTAAGTCCGGCGATGACGCCGCGCGCATTTTCTTTCCAGTGCGGCGCGTACAGCCCCGAAAATGCCGGCACAAAATAAACGCCGCCATTATCCTTCACCGTTCGTGCCAGCGTCTCCACATCCTCACTGCGTTGAATCAATCCCAGATTGTCGCGCAGCCATTGCACCAGCGCTCCTGCGATGGCCACGCTCCCTTCCAGCGCGTAGTGCGCGGGTTCACTTCCGAATTTGTACGCCACGGTCGTCAGCAGGCCGCACTTGCTGGCCACCACGCGTCGTCCGGTATTCATCAAAAGAAAACAACCTGTGCCGTACGTATTTTTCACTTCGCCGGGTTCGAAACATGCCTGCCCCACCAGCGCAGCTTGCTGGTCACCCAGAATGCCCGCGATCGGCACCCCTTTTATCTCTTCTACCGCAGCCTCACCGTAAATCTCGCTGCTCGATCGCACCTCCGGCAACATCGCCCGTGGAATTTCAAAAGCCTCAAGAAGTTCCGCATCCCAATCCAGCGTCCGCAGATTAAACAATTGCGTCCGGCTCGCGTTCGTTACATCCGTTACATGAACTGCTCCGCTATTCGCGCCGCCGGCAAGGTTCCAGAGCAGAAAAGTATCGATAGTGCCGAACAATAATTCACCGGCCGCCGCTCTCTCGCGCGCCCCCGCAACATTTGCCAGCAGCCAGCGCAGTTTCAGCGCGCTGAAATATGTACTTAGCGGCAGTCCCGTCTTCGCCCGGAATCGATCCTGCCCGCCATCAGCAGCAAATCGCGCCACCTCTTCCGAGACCCGCGTGTCCTGCCACACCATCGCGTTCGCCATCGGCTCGCCGGTTTTCCGGTCCCAGACCACCACGGTTTCCCGTTGATTGGTTATGCCGACCGCCGCCAGGTCTTCAGCATGCAGGTTGCGCTGCGCCAGGGCTTCCGAGATCACTTCGCGCGTGCGCCGCAGAATTTCCAACGCATTATGTTCCACCCAGCCGGGCCGGGGAAAAATTTGCTCGTGCTCGTGTTGCGCCACGGCCACCACGCGGCCCGCTTTGTCGAACACCATAAAGCGCGTGCTGGTCGTTCCCTGGTCGATGGCCCCGACATAGCTTTTTGAGCTCAACTCGCAACTCCAGTCACGCGGCGTGATTGCGGAGGGCATTTCAGCACAGTTCACCCCTCCTGCCAATCTGCAACCTCTTAATGGACTGCCGCTTACGTCCTACAAGGTTTCGCGTAGCTCCGTGTCGCGGAGCACAACAATCCGTTTGCCCGACTTTGTGCATCTAATGTTTAGGACATGACCAAGAGCACTGAGGAGAGCGAGAAATCCATGAGGACGAAAACGATGCATACACGTAAGGTGTCAGTTTGGCTAGCCGCTGCGGCGCTCACCATCGCCAGCTTCGTGGCCACATCAGCGCGTGCCGCCGAACCGGTTACCGTCACAGTCACTGCGGTGGGTAAGGGCAACTCCGAACCGCCGCCAGTTAAGAAAGAGGATGTGGAGCTCTACAAGGGCAAGGAGCGCTTGCAAGCATCCGATTGGCGCAAGGGAGAAGCTCTTTTTCTTGCTGTGCTGATCGACGATTCCTTGAATCAGGACATCGCCTCACAATGGCGGGACTTGAGGGCTTTCTTCGCGGCCCAGCCGCAGACCACCTACATCGGCGTCTTTTACGGACGTAACGGCGCCGCCATGGTGGCGCAGGATTTTACGCAGGATCACGATCTGGCCGCCAAGGCTCTGAGAATACCGACCGGTGGATTCGGCGCCTTTTCCAGTCCCTACCTGGAGCTGGAGGATCTGATCAAGCGGCTGCCTGGTGAAGGTCAACGCCGCTCCATCATGATGATTTCTTCCGGTGTCGATTATTTCCATGGCAATTGGGGACCGTACAGCCCTGATCTGGATCCGACCATCGAACAAGCTCAGAAAGCCAACATCAATGTCTGGACGCTCTATGCTCCGGATTCAGGGCACGTGGGACGCGGGTTCTTCCGCGTGAACAACGCTCAATCAGAGTTGAGCCAGCTCTCCGAGGAAACCGGCGCGGAATCCTACTTCCTGGGTTTTGGAATGCCGGTAACTTTCAAGCCCTACTTTGACGAAATCTCGACGCATCTGAACAACCAATACATGCTCACCTTCGAAGGCAGCGGCGGCAAAAAAGGAAAGTTCGAGCGTGTGCGGGTGACCAGCGAACTCAAGGGCGTAGAATTCATGGTCCCTTCCATGGTTTATCTACCCAAGGGTTCGTAATCTGCAACGAAAATACCACCAGCTAAAAAGACGCGAACTTCGGTTCGCGTCTTTTTTTTTCGGCGCAACGCTCCCGTACACAAATCAAATCACTTCTCACTTCTAGTCGTCAGCGCCACCCAATGAAGCTGCCCGCGTGGAATCGCGAATCACCAATTCCGGGTTGGTCTGGTGCTTCACGACGCTTACTTCTCGTTTCTCCAGGTTGGCGTTCACGCCTTCCATGACCACGTTCACCGCCAGGCTCCCCATCGCTTCCAAGGGTTGACGCACCGTCGTTAATGCCGGCGCCGAAAGCGATGAAAGCGGCACATCATCGAACCCGATCACCGAACATTGCTCGGGCACTTTCACGCCTGCTTTGGTCAACGCGCGTATCGCGCCCAGCGCGGTCAAATCGTCAAACGCCAGCAACGCTGTAAACCGCTTTTTCTTCTGCAACAGTTCGTCGGTATAGCGCTGCCCGCCCTCAAATCCCGAGTTGGCATCGAACGAATCTGGCAGTTGTGCTACCAGTGCGTGGTCGATTTCTAACCCTACCGATTGCGCATATTTTTGAATGCCCCGCCAGCGCGGCGCGCTGTCGATCAGCATTTTAGGCCCGCGAATAAAGGCGATTTTGCGGTGCCCTAGCTGATAGAGATGCTCCAGCGCCAGCCGTCCACCCGTTTCGTTATCCACGATCACCGAGCTCACCGTGTCGCCCGGTAATTCCCAGCCAATGGTCGCCGCCGGAATATTGCGCTTGCCGATATCTGCCAGCAGATGAATATCCACGAACAGCCAGTTCGCCACCACAATCAAGCCTTCGACGTGCCGGTCCAGCAGCATCTCCAGATAGCGTTCGAACCGGTTTCGTTGATTGTGCGCATCGGCAAAAATCGGAACGTACGAGCATTGATACAGCGCATTTTCGATCCCGCGCAGCACCGGCGTGCAAAACGGATCGATAATGTCGAAGAACATTACTCCTACACTGTGGCTGCGCTTGCTGCGCAGAAATCGCGCCATGGCATTGGGCCGGTAGCCCAATTTCTTGGCCGTTTCTTCGATGCGTTTTTTTGTCGCGGGAGCGATGTAGCGCGCCAGCGGCGCGTTATTCAGCACAATCGAAACCGTCGCCGGAGAAAAGCCGCTGGTTTCGGCCACATCCCGCATAGTCACCGTAAGATCTTTACTACCGTGACGTTTCATAGTTTCCGTCCCACAGCCCGGCTTCTATCTCTCGCCAGTAACCCCGCTACTCGGGACCCGCGTCAAACGACATTTCGTTCCGAAACCACGAAGTCTTCCACGCCCCATAAGCGATGCCGATAACCAGCCAGATCGTTCCCGCGATTTTTGCCGGCGGGCTCAAGTTCCACCAGATAAATCCGCAAATCAGAAATCCCAGCACCGGCACCAGAAAGTTGCCGATGCTCTTCTCATTCGCGCGCACGAAATACCGCATGAACGATGCCGCATTCACTCCCATGAACGCAATGAATGCCCCGAAATTCAGCAACTCCGCCCCGCGTTCGTAGGTGATCAGAAAGGCCCCGGCCAGCGCCAGGATGCCGATCAAAATCACATTGTTCTGCGGGATCTGCCGGCCTGCTGTAATCTTCCCAAAAAATCCCTTGGGCAACGCATCATTGCGCCCCATCCCATACAGCAGGCGCGCCGCCGCCAGTTGCGACCCGATGCCCGATCCGATATTCGCAATCAGAATCGTGAAGTTCAGCAACTGAAACAGAAAAAATCCGCCCGCCTGCTGCGCCACCATCGGAAAAGCCGATTCCACCTTGTCCGCCGGGAACGGCGCCGAGCCCCACACCAGTTGCGCGGCATACACTTCCAGCGAAGACAGCACGCCGGTAATAACGCAAACCAGCACCGTCGCCAGCAGTATGTTCCGGCGGGGATTTTCCACTTCTTCGGAAAAAGTCGAGATGGCGTCGAAACCGATGTACGTCAACACCGCAATCGATGTGCCCTGGAATACTCCGGAAAAACTGAACGTCGCGGGGTTGTAGAACGGCTGCGTAAAAAAGCCTGCGCCAAATTGATGCAGGCCCCACAGAAACCGGATGATAAACACAAAAAAGATCACCACCACAATAGACATTCCCGCTGCCAACACTTCATTGATGCGCGCCGAAGTCTTGACCCCGCGCAGATTCAACGCCGTGAAAAATCCCGCGTAAAATATGGCCAGAATCCAGTAGGGCATTCCCGGAAGAATATTCTGCGTGAGCTTGCTGCAGATGATCGTGCAGATCAGCGGATTCAGGATGTAATCCATCAGCATCGCCCAGCCCGTCAAATAGCCGAAGCCGTGATGAATTTCCTTGCTCACGTAGGTGTACGCCGACCCCGCGCTTGGATACGCTCGCGCCATTTTTCCGTAGCCGATCGCCGTGAACAGCATCGCCACCATGGCGATCAGAATCGTCGTCACTACATGTCCGCCGGCTTTGTTGCTGATCACCCCATAAATGCCCATTGGCGCGATGGGCTGCACGATGACCATGCCGATGATCACCAGATTCCAGAGCGTAAGCGCGCGCCGTAATCGCGGTGCGCCGGTAACGCCGCCTTCACTGCTCAAAAGGTGCCTCCTCTTTATCTAGCAGAACAATCTCAGACAAATCTTTGCTCTGGCGCGCCACGTTTCAACGCCCTAGATCGCCAACGCCTCAATGCTCTTTATTGAATCGTTTCAATCGCAGTTACTGTGCAAGAAACCCGCACACCGTGCAAGCGTAAATTTCCATTTAGCTATCGGCCCCGCTACGACTTTTTACCCAACGTTTTGGTGCTGGTACCCCCGAACAGGCTCACTGTACTCCGCAGCGTTCCTCCGTACGGTATCGTTTACTCGACTCCCACTCACAGCTGGGAAACTGCACGCAGCGCCACATAGTCTAATGAATTAGCGGCACCAAACGTAAACCGCCGCTAAATTCATGCCTCTCTCTCTTTTATGGAAGGGCCGCAAACCAGCGGCCATGTTGCTCTCTCACGCCGCGGGATTCGCGGGAATCCTGATCGCCGCCTATTGGCTGCGCGGCATTTCCCTGCAGCCCGATCCCGTACTCCAGGGATATCTCCAAGTCATCACCGGCTTGCTCGCTTTCGTTTTCGCCGCCGTTAGCCTGGTCCGCTTCCAAGGCACTCAGGATCGCATCTCCTTAATTCTTGGCGTGGGCTTCATGGTTTCGGGCAGCGTGCTCACCGCCACCAGCGTTCTCTTTTTCCAGCTTCTGCATAATGCGCCGCTTGAATTTCTGTGGGCCCCCGTCGCTTGGTGGGAAAGCCGCATGGTCTTCGCGCTGCTCCTGATGGTGGCGTTGTTGGTTGAGCGCTTCCTGCCGCATTCGCTTCATCCTCGCCGCGAGCTCGCCGGTGCCCTCGTCACGGTAATTGCTGCCACCTATTTGATTACCGCGGCGCTTCGTCATCTGCCGCCGGAAGTTTCGCCGCATCCGGGTGCGCTGTTTCCCAGCCCTCAGCAGCTCCTTCCCGGCGCAATTTTTTTGATCAGCCTCATTTGGTACCGCCGCCGTTTGCGTCACGACGCCAGCCCGTTCGATAAGGCCATCTACTTTGCCGCCTGGCTGAATCTCGGCGCTCAATGCGCCGCTTCTCAATCCGCAAAGTTGCTCGATGCGCCTTTTGCCCTCGCGCAGGGCCTGACGGTCATGAGTTACATCGTCGCTCTCGGCGGCGCTTTGCTGGACAATGCGCGTCTCTTCGAACGCGTGCGCCATCTTGCCGTCAGCGATCCTCTCACCGGCCTCGCAAATTACCGCCGTCTCCTCGACGTGCTGGAAAAGGAAACCGAGCGCAGCAATCGCACCGGCCGGCCGTTTTCTATATTGCTTATCGATGTGGATGGCTTGAAAAAAATCAACGATACCCATGGTCATTTGGTGGGCAGCCGCGCCATTTGCCGCCTAGGCGATACTCTGCGCAACAATAGCCGCGCCGTGGATACCGCCGCGCGCTACGGCGGCGACGAATTTGTCCTGGTTCTGCCCGAAGCCCGGGAAAAGGAAGCCTACCAGGTCGCCCACCGTATTCAGGACGTGATGCGCCATGATCCCGAACAGCCGGCCATCTCTGCCAGCATCGGCGTCTCTACCTATCGCGGCGACAGCGGCAGAATCGAAAAGCTGCTCTCCGACGCCGACCAGGATCTCTACGCCCACAAGTCCCGCCGCCAGAAACTAGCCGCCGCCACCGCCGGATGAGGGCTCTTGGCGGACCCGTTCGGACATTTGAAACTAGGAGATCTGGTCGGCTGATTGCTCGACGCTAACGAGAACTCTAAACTGCAAGAGTGACTTTTGAATGGGATCCCCGCAAAGCCACGCTGAATCGCCGAAAGCACCGAGTTGCATTTTAGGAGGCTGCGACGATTTTTGACGATCCTTTAGCCATGACATTTTCGGATCCGGATCATTCAATCTTGGAAATGCGTTTTATTACCATTGGTACTTCACGCGCAGGGAATTCGTTGATCGTGTCCCATATGGACCGCGGGGAGAATGTCAGGATTATAAGCGCTCGACGAGCAACTAAGGGTGAACGGAAATTCTATGAAGAAAACTGAAAGAAAAAAAGTCGCAGATGATCTGCGTCCAGAATACGATCTGGCTAAACTGGAAAACGGTGAGCGCGCCAAGCACCTCGCCGGGTACCGGGCCGGAACAAATCTTGTGCTTCTCTCACCTGACGTCGCCAAGCATTTCCCTGACGAACGGGCAGTTAACGACGCATTACGGAAGATGATTGAACAAACCAAGAGCCCTCGTCGCCGCACACGCTAAAAAGTGCTTGGTTCGCAGGGTTAACGGAACATGACTACTCAGTTGCCTCAGCACCCGCCGCATACGGCGCCAGTTGCTCAGTGATCTTCGATTTATCTCCGACCACCACAATCGTCATCTGCTCCGGCCTGATATATTTTGCCGTCATCCGCCGTACATCCTCGGGAACAACCGTATTCACCTTCTGCACATAGTTTTTTAGATAGTCTTCGCCAAGCCCCTGCAAATCCACGTAGCGCAATTGCGTGATGAGCGCCTGCCGCGTGGAATTCTGAATCACGAACAGCCCCGACATGTAGCTCTGGATTCCCCGCAACTCCGCCGCTTCAGGTGGGGTCTTCTGCAAGCGGTCGATCTCCCCAAAAATTTCCTTCAGCGAAGGTCCCGTCGCCGCGGTCGTAACGTCCGCAATTTCCGCCCAATACGCGTCATGATAGCGTCGCGATATCTGGCTGGTCGGCGAATACGTGTAACCCTTCTGCTCGCGAATATTCGACGTAATACGCGACCCGAACGACCCACCCAGCAGCGTGTTCGTTACCGTGAGCGGAATATTGTCGGGGTTGCTTGGATCGGCCACTGGCAATCCAACATAGATGGTCGATTGTGGCGCGTTTGGCCGGTCGGTTACGTCCAGCAACCGCTGCGTCTTCGCTTTCGGAACATCCAGAACCGGCGCCGTGCCTTTGCTCCAGTCCGAAAAGCTCTCGTTGATCGCCCGCTTCACCGCCGCCACATCGAATTTGCCCGCTACATAAAGATGCGCGCGCCCCGCTCCGTAGTTCGCCGCATAAAATTGTCGCGCATCCTCGATGGTCATCTTGTTCAAGCTGGCTTCCGTCGGCAGTATTTCGCCGTATGGGTGATCGCCGTACATCAGTTTCCGAAAGCGTGCCAAAGCGATCTGGCTGGGCCGCGATTTCGCCACGATAACCTGCCGCAGCAGATTCGCTTTCAGCCGCGCAATTTCCGAATCCGGCAGTGCCGGGTGCATCACTACATCGGCCACCAACTTGACCGCGGCTCCTCCGTATTCCGACAACGCATCCATATCCACCGCGGTTTCATCCGCGCCGGCAGTCACGCTCAAGCTGCTGCCCATCCCGGCAGCGGCCTCCGCAAGCGCCCGCGCACTCAGTGTTTTTGTGCCTTCCTTCAGCAAGTCGCCAGTGATATCCGCCACGCCCATCACGTCGTGCGGCTCATTCAGAGCTCCCGCACGAATCGCCAGGCTGACCGCCACCTTGGGAATATTTCCATACGGCACCAGCGTCACGCGCATGCCGTTTGCCAGCGTGTACGTTTCGTGTGCCGGCACATTGAACGCTTTTGGCGGACCTCCTGCCGGGGGCTTCTGTTTTTGTGTTGGGGTCGCCGGCTCTTGAGCTCTCACCGCCGGCGTCCCGACAAACACCAAAGCGACGAAACCGAGAAACAATCGCCTCGTGCGAATAGTCATCCCTCGCTCCATCATTGCTTCTTCTCCCCGTCGCCCGCCGGCTTCGCGGTTCCCGCAGGTGCGGCCGCTTTGCCCGGCTCTATCAGCAGCACCGTGCGATTCCCAGGCCGCAAATATTCCTGCGCGGTTTTTTGGATAAGCGCGGGAGTCACCTTTTCATATTCCGCCACCAGCGAATTCACCCGCGCCGGGTTGTCATCAAACAATGCAAAACTTGCCAGCAGGTCGACCAGCCCAAATCCACCCTGCGATCCGATCGTGTCATACAGGTCTGAGCGCAACTTCACTAGCGCGCGGTCCAGCATTTTCTGATCTACCGGCTTCGTCCGCAGCGGCTCAATCGAACTATCAATGGTCTGCACAATCGTCTCCGGCGTCGTTCCCGGATCGTGAATCATATTCGTGATAAACAGCATCGGGCCGTTGTAATTCCACGGCGTCCCCAGCAGATTGATTCCCCCGTTCACCGCCCCCGTGTAGCCGCGCTTTTGCACCAGTTCCTGATAAAGAATGCTGTCGTCCCCTTCGATGAGCATCTCGTCGATAAGCCCCATCGCGTAATACTCCGGCGTGTTCCTCTCCGGCATGTGATAACCCAGCGCTAGCGCCGGCTTGGTAGCCAGCGCATCTTTCTTCGTGGCGTTTTTCTCTTTGTCCTGGTGAGGTTCGGTGAGGTCTGGCTGCGCCGGAAGTTGCGATGCTTTCAACCCTCCAAAATATTTCTCCACAAATTGCTTGGCCACCGCCGGATCGAAATCTCCCACGATCGCCAGCGCCGCATTATTCGGCGCGTAGTACGTTTTGAAAAACGACTGCACCTCCGGCAGCGTCGCTGCCTCGATATCGTTCAAATCACCGTAAAAATTGTGCGCGTTGTACCAGTTGGTGTTGGCGTACTGCGGCATGTCCAGCCACGGAAAGCCGCCGTAAGGGCTGTTTAGCACGTTAACTTTCACTTCGTTGCCCACCACGCCCTGTTGGTTTTTCAGGTTGGCTTCATTCACCGCCAATCCGCCCATGCGATCGGCCTCCGCCCACAGCGCGGTTTCCAGCTTGTTGGCCGGCAGCGTCTCAAAATAGTTGGTGAAGTCGAAGCGCGTCGATCCGTTCAGGATGCCGCCGTTCTGCTGCACCAGCTTGATGAACTCCATCTTTCCCAGATTTTGTGAGCCCTGAAACATCATGTGCTCGAACAGGTGCGCGAATCCCGTGCGATCCCGCGGCTCGATCCGGAATCCAATGTGGTAGTAAACCCCCACGCAAATGATCGGTGAAGTATGGTCCGGCGAAAGTACCACCCGCAGTCCATTCGGCAGTTTGTAATACTCCACCGGTACCTTGAATTCCGGCGCGCTGGCCGGTCCTGCCATGGCCGCTCCGCCCGCCGCCAGTAATATCGCCGTCGCCACCGCTAGCGCGCGCATCACGCGCTCCATCGTCCCACGCATTTTTCCTCCGCAGCGTCTTGCACTACCGGGTTTTTGAATAGTAATCGAAGTGAAGCGTACGGTTCCCCATCCCGTCCGAGTCCGTCGAAACCCCGCCATCCGTACAGACGCAAACCATTCACAAAAGTTTCATCAACTTGTCTATTAGCTGGCTTGCAAGCGCGCTAGTATACCGCACGCTTCTGCTCGGTCCCCTTGTTCGCCAGCGCAAATCGCGGTTCAGCCGCGCCCCCATCCAACAGCTGTTGCGCCACATACTCACCCACCATCGGGCCATGCTTGAATCCGTGCCCGGAGCCTCCGCCCGCAAACCACACGTTGTTCAATTCCGGATGCCGGTCGATCAAAAAATCTCCATTCGAAGTGTTCTCGTACTGGCAGACGCGTGTCTCCACCACCGGCGCATTTCGCAACGCCGGAAAACGCTTCGCCACATAAACGCTTACCCGCGCCACCGACTCCGCGGACACTACCCGAGACTGTGTATCGGGATCGGCCCGTTCGCCATGGCCATCGATGGCCACCTTAAACCCGCGCGCTTCGAGGTCCGGCATGCCGTAAGTTTCGTCCGCCGCAATCAGCCACGTTGGCAGCGACGCAGGCGAAAACTGTGTGTCTCCGGGCGGCACGCCAAAAAAAAACACTTCCTGTCGCGTGGGAAATATCCGCGGTCCCAGAATCTGCGGAAACACTTTTCCCAGCCACGCTCCGCATGCAAAAACAAATTGACCCGCGTGGATTTGCTCTCCGCCGTTCGTGGAAATAGCATCCAGCCCGCGTTTCCCATGCTGTAAAGACGCGTCGGGAGCCACCGCCATCGCCGTCCGGTATTCCACTCCATGCTCCAACGCCCGCTCCGCCACGCGCGCCACTGCCCGCCGCCCCATCAACACCCCGCTCGTCGTTTCCAGCACCCCGCCCGTCGGTCCCTCCAGGTTAAATTGGGGATAGCGCTGCTCAATCGCGTCTCTGTTCAGCACCTCGAACGGAACTTTGCACCGCGTTAACACTGCCGTCATCACTTCGAGCGGCGCATCCTTCTCGCTCGCCAGCCACAACACTCCCGTCTCGTGAAACAGTGGCGGCGAACCAGACCCAAACAGCTCCTTCCACTGCGTCAGCGAACGCACCGCCCAGCGCGTGTACAGTTCATCTGCCCCATAGCCCATCCGAATGATTCGCGATTCACCTCCCGAGCTGGCGCGCGAATGCGCTGCGCCATAGGCATCGAGCAGCAAAACGCGTTGGCCTCGCCGCGCCAGGTGCAGCGCGATCCAAGCGCCGAACACGCCCGCGCCAATCACCGCCGCATCGTAGGTCTTGAGTTTTGTCATTACGTCACGCGCAGCTTGCAAGCCGCGGGGCCAGCATCGTATCTCATCACCCGCTACGCGGAAAACTCTTCCGTCTAAGCCCGTGCCGCTGTACGATGCCCCGTTTGTAGTTTCATTGCCCCGTTGGTAGTTCTATTTCTTGGTTTGTAATTTCATTGCCCTTAGTTTCAATGGAGGTTTTGCGTGCCGGCATTTCGGAAATTCTTTATCTCTTCATTATTCGCCATTCTTTTTGTCGGCGTATTCACCGCCGCCAGTCCCGCCCAGCAAAAATCGCAAAAAAAGGATCATCAAAAGGATCAGGCCGCCGCTCCCGCCGATTCCTCCGCCTCCACCGCCAACCCCAACAACACCATCGATCCCAAACTCTACGGCGCCATGAAGTGGCGTCTGATCGGTCCATTTCGCGGAGGCCGCGTCCTGGCCGTCACCGGCGTAACCAGCCAGCCCAATACCTATTACATGGGCGCGGTTGCCGGCGGCGTCTGGAAGACCACCGACGGCGGCGTTTCCTGGGATCCGCTGTTCGAAAAGCAAACCACCTCTTCCATCGGCAGCATCGCTGTTTCTGAGTCCGATCCCAACGTGATTTACGCCGGCACCGGCGAAGCCTGCATCCGCGGCAACATTTCTTTTGGCGATGGCGTGTACCGTTCCAACGATGCAGGCAAGACTTGGACGAACATCGGCCTGAAAGATTCGCGTCACATCGGCAAAGTCATCGTGCATCCCACCAACTCTGATGTCGTGTTTGTGGCCGCGCTTGGTCACGCCTATGGCGCGAACACCGAGCGCGGAATTTTTCGTAGCCGCGACGCAGGCAAGACCTGGGAAAAAGTTTTGTATCTCGACGATCGCACCGGCGGTATCGACATCGTCTTTGATTCGCGCAATCCGCACGTGCTCTTTGCCGCCATGTGGGAAGGCTATCGCACTCCCTGGATGCTCAACAGTGGAGGAGCAAAAGACGGCCTCTTCCGTTCCAACGATGACGGCAGCACCTGGAAACGCGTCGAAGGCCATGGCATGCCCGAAGGCCCGCTGGGCCGTATCGGCGTCTCCGTATCGGGCGAAGATTCCAACGTGGTTTACGCGCTGATCGAGGCCGGCAAGGGCGGCCTCTATCGCAGCGATGACGGCGGAGAGAATTGGTCGCTCATCAACGACGATCACCGTTTCCGTCAGCGTGCCTGGTATTTCACGCACATCTGGGCCGACCCCAAAGATTCCATGAAGGTGTACATCGCCAATACCGGTCTGTACCGTTCCATCGACGGCGGTAAATCGTTCGACCGCATCAACGCCCCTCACGGCGACCACCACGGTCTGTGGATCGATCCCAACAACCCCAATCGCATGATCAATGGCAACGATGGCGGCGCCACCATTTCCGTCGATGGCGGCAAGAATTGGTCCACTCAGAATAATCAGCCCACCGCGCAGTTTTATCACGTGGTCGCCGACAACGATTTCCCCTATCACATTTACGGCACGCAACAGGACAACAGCTCTGTCGGTATTGCTACCGCCAGTGATCGCGGCTTCATCGATCGCCCGGATTGGGAAGCCGTCGGCGGTGGCGAGAGCGGCTACGTTGCCGTCGATCCGCGCGACTCCAACATTGTTTATGTCGGCTCTTATTTCGGCGACATCGATCGCTTCGACAAGCGCACTCACCAGGTTCAGAACATCCAGCAGTGGCCGCTCGATCCCGACGGCTACAATGCCTCCGTCCAGAAATATCGCTACACCTGGACCATGCCGATCGTCTTTTCACCCCACGATCCCAACGAGCTGTACCACTCTTCGCAGTTTTTATTCCGCTCCACCGATGGCGGCCACTCGTGGCAAACCATCAGCCCCGATCTGAGCCGCAACGACAAAACCAAGCAACAGGATTCCGGCGGTCCCATCACCAAAGACCAGGCCAGCATCGAGTTTTACGATTTGATTTTTACCGTCGCGGAATCGCCCAAACAAAAGGGTGTGATCTGGGTCGGCACTGACGACGGCTTGATTCAACTCACCCGCGACGACGGCAAGTCCTGGACCAACGTCACTCCTAAAGGTTTGCCCGAGTGGTCCATGATCAGTTTGATTGAACCGTCTCCCTTTGACGCCGGCACCGCCTACGCCGCCGTTGACGCCCACAAACTCGATGACTACAAGCCGTACATTTACAAGACCGCCGACTTTGGCAAAACTTGGACGACGCTAACCACCGGCTTGCCGGACAACTCCTACGTTCACGTGGTTCGCGAAGATCCCAAGCGAAAAGGCATGCTCTACGCAGGAACCGAAACCGGCATTTGGGTTTCCTTCGATTACGGCGCTCACTGGCAAACCTTGCAGCTCGATTTGCCCACCACTCCGATCCACGATCTGATCATTCACAACGACGATCTGGTGGTCGCCACTCACGGCCGCTCGTTCTGGTCCCTCGATAACATCGACCCTCTGCGCCAGATGAATGCCGGTATGCTCAACGAAGATGCGCGTCTCTTCGCTCCCTCTACCGTGTTGCGCACCCGCGTCGGCCACAACAAACGCCGCCGCTACGCCATCGGAGAAAATCCCCCCGCCGGTGCCAGCTTGTATTACTACTTGAAGGAAGAACCAAAGCAGCCTGCCAAGCTTGAAGTTCTCGATCCTCAGGGGAAAGTGATCCGCACTTTCAGCAGCGAAGAAAAAAAGACTGAAGAAGCGCCGGAAGAAGGAGAGCGTGACGCCGATGAAGAGCACATCCCCGCAAAGGCCGGACCCAATGTATTCGTATGGGACCTGCGCTACGAGCCGCCGGTAAAAATTCCTGCCGCCATCTATGATGAAGGCGAACCTGTCGGCCCGCTGGTCATGCCTGGAAGCTATCAGGCGCGCCTGACCGTAGCCGGAAAAACCTCCACCGCGCCGATCGAAGTCAAAATCGATCCGCGCCTGAAGACTTCCACCGAAGATCTCCAGAAGCAATTCGATTTAATGCTGAAAATGCGCGACCGCCAGGAACAAATGAATCGCGCCATCCTCGCCATTCGCGATTTGCGCGTACAACTGAACTTGGTCGAAAAGCGCTGGGGCGCTAAAGACGATGCCAAGCCCGTGATCGAACAGTCCAAAGCCCTGCGCAAAAAAATTGGCGCCATCGAAGACGAAATGATTCAGGTGAATTCCAAAGCCAGCGAAGATGAGCTCAACTACCCGACAAAAATGAACAGCTGGCTGGGTTATCTGCAAGCCGCGGTAGACAGCGCCGACACCGCGCCCACCGAAGGGGAAGTAGGCGTATTCGAATTTCTGAACCAGAAACTGGACCTGCAACTAACCGCCTGGCACGCCGTGGTCACCACCGACGTTCCGGCCATCAACGAGGCCATGCGCAAAAACGGCATCGCCCTGATTTCTGCCGCGGCGGAATCGACCCACTGAACTTTTGGTTTTATTCGGCCCGGACGCCGAAGCAGTCTTTGGGTATTTTATGGCTGTTCGCCGCTGGTTCCGATTCGTCCGTTACCAGCCTAGCTTTCGCGTTTAAACGCCGCCGCAATCGGCTTGGCCCAATGCGATAAATGATTCAACGATTTGGTATGCGTGGGATCCAGGTGCAGCGGCGTAATCGACACGTTACCCGCAAAAACCGCGGCGTAATCCGTCTCCGGTTCCACGTCCTTATCAATTTTCTGTTCGAACAACCAGAAATACATGCGCCCGCGCGGGTCTTTTCCTTCGCTCAACTGATTCCGGGTAATTTTCTTCGATTGCCGCGTGAAGCAAACTCCTCCGGCCCACGGCTCCGGCACATTCACGTTGAGCAACACCTGGTCCGGCAGCCCTTCTTTCAAGACAATTTCAGCCGTCGATCGCGCCACTCGCGCGGCATGCTCAAAACTGACCTTCGGCGCTTTGGAACACAGCGACATCGCAATGGCCGGAATGTGGTGCAGCGCGGCCTCCCGCGCCGCGCCAACGGTTCCTGAGTAATACACGTTTTCGCCCAGGTTCGCGCCGTAATTGATCCCCGACACCACCATGTCCGGCTTCTCCGGCAGCAGTTTGTGCAGCGCCACGATCACGCAGTCCGCTGGTGTCCCGTCGATGGCCCATTCGCGCTCCGCCACCGCGTGGCAAACGATTGGTTGTCGCAGTGTCAGTGACTGCGCCGCCCCGCTTTGTTCGCGGCTGGGCGCCACGATACTCACCGTCGCAAATTGCGCGATTTCCGCGGCCAGCGCGCGCAGCCCCGGCGCTTCGTATCCGTCGTCGTTGGTCAAAAGAATATGCGTCATGGGTGGGAAGCGCTCTGGAGCATTGCTTATCCAGAAATCGCGAACTCAGCTTTCACAATTTTAGTTTACACAGTTAGAATACGCGATTTTTCCGCCTTCGGCGGTCGCTCCGTATCGACACGTTCCAGGATCAGAATGCGCTACGCGAGTTTTCTCTTTGGCTGCCGGTGTGCCAGGGCATTTAGCTTCACCGACCCCGCTTCTCGCGGGTGATCCATCTCTTTTCTAACTTCGGCCAGCAATGCCGCCGCCGATTTCTTGGTCATCTGCGCCCTTTTCACCTCTGTATCTTGCCCTAACAAGAATGTTAATACCGTTCGTAATGGCACACTTTGGCGTTATTTCCGCGACACACGTCTCGCATGTCCGGGAAGGTCCCTCTGTCGATGTTTGCAAAATTTGAATTTTGGCGTGTGAATGGTCGGGACGACTGGATTCGAACCAGCGACCTCACCCACCCCAAGGGTGCGCGATACCAGGCTTCGCTACGTCCCGACCGGTTGTTGATGAGTTGTCGTAGCCTGGGAGTTCAAGGCTATCATCGGCCTTCAAGAAGCGTCAAGAAAGCGCGCAGCGAGTCACGTAGATCCAGCAACATTTTTCGGCTCAGAATTTGTGGCGCTTCTTCCAACGGACCCGCGCCATTGCCACCACTGCCATTGCCGCCGTCCAGCCGGGCTTGCTCACTGAGGTGCCGTCTGGCGCCCTCCGCCGTAAATCCTTCGTCGTATAGCAGCCGCTTGATCTTGAACACCATGTCCAGGTCTTCTTGTCGGTACAATCGGTGGCCGGCCGGGTTTTTCACCGGTTCCAGCATCGGGAATTCTGATTCCCAGTAGCGCAGCACGAAGGCCTTCACGCCCGTCAGCCGGCTTACTTCGCCGATGCGGTAATAACTATTTTCGGAGTCTTCCGTGACCGTCTGTGTGGCCGTGCCGTTGGTTGCCATCGCTGAACTCTTCTAATTTCACTTCGAATGCTGCTGGGATTCTTTCATCCTAAGCCAAAATACGGTGTTGTCAACGACGCTTCCAACCGTTCCATCCGCAAAATGTTGAAAAAGTCCGTCAAAGTTTTCGCGCATGGGAACATCGACAATAGTCCCGTTGACTCGCACGAAGCATAAGCGCCTAATCGGACTAAGCTGTTCTAAAGTAATTCGTACTTCATGTCCTCCCTCTCCTTGCTATTGCTGACCCTGGGAATCGTCTGCGAAAAAGCGCAGTGAGAGAGGTAATCGATCATGAATAATTACGAAGTTATAGGAGCCTACGCAGTATTTGCGTTCTTCCTTTTTGGTCTCGCCATGGCTTGGCGGCATTACCGGGAAACGATCAAGATGCGCTTCCACCTGCTCAACTACCATCCTAGGGGCGACGATCCAAAAGCTACTCACCCGGTTTAAGTTCCTTGGATTCGGTTGGATCGCAACTTACCGCCTCACCCCTCCGCTTCACCGTGCTTGTCTCGCCGCGTGCGCAGTCGCTGGATAAACCGTATCGGCGTCCCCACAAAATCAAATTTCCCTCGGATCTGGTTCTCCAGGAACCGCTCATAGCTGAAATGCAGCGGGTTTTTCTGATTCGTGAACATCAAAAATGTCGGCGGCGCAATTTTCGCCTGCGTGATGTAGTAGATCCGCACTGGCCGCGCCTTCGGAGTGGTGCCGCGCTGCAAATCCACTTCTTCCTTCAGCCAGCGGTTCAATTCCGGCGTCGATATCTTGCGCCGCCGCGCATTCCAGCATTGATTGATCAGCGGCCACAGCTTCTCCACTCGCTCCCCGGTGCTGGCAGACAAAAACACGATCGGCGCGTAACTTAAAAATTTTAATTTGCCGCGAATCATCTTTTCGTATTCGAACAGCAGCTTGCCGATCTCGAATTCTTCCGGCCGATGCCGTTCTCCTGGTGCTCTTCTCGATTTGCCTTTCGCGCTGGCCGCATCGCGTGCCTCCGCGTTACGTGCCGCTTCCACCGCCAGGTCCCACTTATTAATGACAATCACCACCGAACGGTTCGACTGCTCCGCGTAGTTCGCGATTTGCGCGTCGCCCTGCGTTACCCCTTGTTCCCCATCCACCACCAGCAGTGCTACGTCGCAGCGCTCCAATCCGCGTCGCGCCATCACCACGCTCAGCTTCTCCGCCACCAGCGTGGTTTTTCCTTTTCGCCGAATCCCCGCCGTATCCACAAAGCGGTAGGTGTGGTCCTCGCGCAACACTTCCGTGTCCACGTTATCCATCGTGGTCCCCGGAATCGGCGACACGATGGAGCGTTCCTCACCCGCCAGCCGGTTCAGCAATGTTGATTTACCCACATTGGGCCGTCCGATGATCGCCACTTCAATCACCTCCGGCCGTTTTTCTTCCTCCACAGACTCGACCACTTCCACTTGCGAGAGCGCCGCATCCAGCAAATCGTCGATTCCCGAGCCGTGTTCCGCCGCAATCGGAAACACCGGCACGCCCATCGAGTGAAAGCTCCCGGCGTTCGCTTCCTGTGCGCGCGCATCTACCTTGTTCGCTGCAATCACAAACGGCTTGCCCGTCGTGCGCAGCAGCCGCGCCAGTTCCTGATCCAGCGGCGTAATTCCCGCGTGCGTATCGACCACCAGCACCAGCAGTGCCGCGTTATCGATCGCCACTCGCGCCTGTCGCAGAATTTCCTGCGGGATCAGCGCCTTGTCATCCGGCACCAGTCCGCCGGTATCCACAATCTCCAGCGCCCGCCCGCGCCATTCCGCTTTGCCGTAAATGCGGTCGCGCGTAATCCCCGGCTCATCGGTGACGATGGCCCGCCGCGTCCCCGTCAGCCGGTTAAACAGCGTGGATTTGCCCACATTGGGACGCCCGACAATGACCAGTGAAGGTAAGTTTTGTGCCATGAATTAAAAACCACGGAAAGCTCCGCGCATCACCCGCGCGACAACCCAGCAGGACGTGTCTCCACTGTACCCCATCGCCTCCACAGTCCCAAGCCGCCCCTCGCGCGTGCGATGAGCACCGCAATTCTCCCTGTGCAATATTGGACAGTCAGCCAACATTGTTCTCCGGTATTGTTTTTTTCTCCTTCTTGAAAAGAGTTGACTCACAAATGGCGCTAAGCGCGCTTCTTGCAGGAACCAGTGTTCGCAACAGCTGGGCCAGAGCGGGATTTCTTGCTCTCGCGCTCACTTGCCTCCCATCCTCAATCCCAGCTCAAAAGCGCCCCGAAGCCACGCAAGGCCCTTCAGTGGCCAGTATCGCGCCCGAATTCGCTGCTCCTGCCAGTGACTTCACCGGGCCAGAACGATGCGCCTCCTGCCACAAAGAAGAAGCCACCGAGTACGGTAAAACGAGTCACGCCAAGCTCGTCTTCCCGGGCAAGGACTACATTCACGGGTGCGAAAGCTGCCATGGCCCAGCGAAAGCTCACGCGGACGCCATCCAGGCGGCGCACGGTGATGACGCCGCCACCGCCAAGGCGCTGCACGATTTCCCGCTTTTCGCTTTTAAAGCTTCCGCCGCCGAAAACGCTGCGCGCTGTCTTTCCTGCCACATCTCCAGCAAGTCGCAGGAATTCTTCGAACACTCCGAGCATGCCGGCCATGGCGTTTCCTGCAATGAGTGCCACACCGCTCACCTGGTCGACGAAGTAAAAGACCACAGCAGAGGAAACTTGAGCTACGCCCAGGCCTATTTTTTCCAGGTGCCCAAGCTAGCCGAGGAAACTCGCTGGCTGCATAACAGCCTCTTGAAACAGGCGGAGCCGGCCCTCTGCTACACCTGCCACCAGACCATTCAAGCCAAATTCGCGCTTCCGGAACATCATCGCGTTCCGGAAGGACTGATCAAGTGCTCCGACTGCCACAATCCGCACGGCACGTTGAACATGGCCGGCCTGAACAAACCTGGCTCTGAAACCTGTGTGAACTGCCACGTGGAGAAACGTGGCCCCTATGTTTACGAGCACCCGGCGGTAAAAATCGAAGGCTGCGTCACCTGTCACAACCCGCACGGAAGCTCTAATCGCATGTTGCTGGTGCGCCGCGAAGGCCGGCAGTTGTGCTTGCAGTGCCACACCGGGTATCACGCGCAAGCGGGCGTACCCCATAGCAGGCTGGGGTTCCAGACCAGCGGGGAATGCGTGCGCTGCCATGTCACCGTGCACGGCTCCAACTTCGATCCGAATTTCTTGCAGTGAGATAAGGAACGGGCTTCATGAAACCAGGCACTCGGGTGCTGTTGCTGTCGGCGGCGATCCTGATTGGTGTGCCCTTGGCCTACGCCCAGGATGATCCCGATGAGCCCAAGCCCATCAACGTCGGAGATTTCGCCATTTCCGGTTCCGCGACTGCCGGTTTTCGCTTTGTCGATGTAAAGGGTTATGAGCCTCAATACCAGGAGATGTTTGATCTGGGCAAAGGGCCCCGGTTGCTGGATTTTAATTTGAACGGTGTATCCGCCGACCAAAAAAATGCTTTTGCCGACGTATTTTCACTGCAATTAAGCGGTCTGGGCGGGGATCCCTTTCCCTCTGCGCAGTTCATGGTTTCCAAACACAAACTTTACGATCTACGCGTCGAATGGCGCCAGAGTTACTACTACTGGAACCAGAACGACAACGTCGTTCTGCCCATCGCGGCCGCGGCTGCCGGCCTGTCCACCGGCTTAACCAACAATCATGACTGGGCCACCGTGCGCAAATTTGGCTCCGTCGATTTCACCCTGCACGCCACCGATCATCTGCGTTTCCGTTTCAATTATTATCGGCCATCCGACGAAGGCAGCACCTACACCACTCGCTCGCTCGATTTTCTTAATTCGCCCGGGTATTGGGGCACTTTTGCCCGTGCCAACCCGTATTCGCTGTACGCACCTCTTAGCGACGACACCAACCGCTTTACCGGCGGCCTGGATTACACCGTAAAGAATTGGAACTTTCATTACAGCGCTGGTTATCAGACCTTCACCGAAAACATCGCGCTGAACAACGTGACTACGCCCGAACTGAGTATCAACCCGATTCAAAGCTCGACTACCGAGCCGCTCACGAATTACGGGTTTTCACAGTTTCGGCGTTTGACCACGCCCATCAGCGAATTTTCATATGTCGGCAAGCCCTTGCCCAAACTGGAATGGCGTGGTTCCTACCTGTTCTATCGCTATCAAGGTCCGGCTACCTTCGACCAGTCTTTCGAGGGCATTGCTCCCAACGCCGCCGGCACGCTTGCAAATTACGCCGTCAGCCAGAGTGGACGCGCCAATGTTACCGAGCCTAACAACATCATCAGCCAGGGTTTGACCTATCACCTTTTCAACTGGTGGAGCTTGGATCTCGACTACCGATATTCGCGGTTTACCAGCAATTCGGTGGGCGATTTTAACAGTCTTTTCGATACCACCACGGCATCCACGTCGGCCACCGATTCCGTCTGGCGCGACGGTTTGAGCGATCTCATTTTCAGCATGGATTTCAAGCCCATGCCGGCGCTCATCATCCGTCCGGGAGTGCAATTCATGAAGTCCGATGTGGAAGCGCTCACCAACGGAGTGATTGATCCGGAAATCACCTTGCGCACCAAGTCGGTGCGCCCGGTGATCAGCTTCGGCTACGATCCCTCCAAAGTGTTCAGCATTCGCGGCGACTTTCGCAGCATGACCAGCGGCGCGTCCTACACCGCCATCACGCCCCACACGCAACAGATCGCGCGTTTTGTGGTGCGCTACCGGCCCACCGAGAAGCTTTCCATTGAGGATGAAGTCAACGTCGGCAACTATAAGCTGCTCACCACCAATTTCGAAAACACCATCCGTTCCAATGCCATCACCGTTTTTTATTCACTGGCGGAGCGTCTCTCGGTGTTCGCCGGATTCAGTTATGACAGCTACTATGCGCAGGGAAATATTCTGTATGCCCGCGGAACGGCGCCGCTAGCCGATTCACTGCAGGACCAGGAACTTAACCGCGTGTGGTCCGGCGGCATCGACGCCAAATTGTTCAAACGCGCTGGAATTCGACTGTCTGGCAATTTTGACAGCTCCAGTGGCGTGGGTGCCATCACCGGCGAGCCCCCCGCGTATGGCCCGCTCACCTGGCCGCTGGTCACCGGAACTGCCTATTACGATCTGCCCAAGGCTGGTCGTGTCGCAGTGGATTTACAACGGACTTACTACATCGAACAGATCGTTACGGGCAACAATTTCAGCGCCAATTTATTGACCATTCGCTGGACAAAAAGTTTTTGAACCCCGGGTCGTATTTCGGGAATCCGCTGTTTTGGAGGAAACTGTGCATCGATCCATGCAGTTGGGCAGTGCAGCTCTAATTGCGGGCGCGGTTTTGTTGATTTTGGCGCTCAGCGTTGCTTCGCGGTCCTTCGCTGCGCCCCCGAGCGCGCAAGACGTCTATTTGGATAAATGCTCGGTGTGCCACGGGCAGGATGGCGCCGGCAATACCGCCAAAGGCAGAAAACTCAAAGTAAAAAATGCGCGTTCGCCGGAAGTTCAGAAACTCAGCGACGCGGAAATGATCGATATCGTCTCCAAGGGCAAAGGCAAAGACATGGACGGCTTCGGCAAGGAATTGGGTGACGACATGGTCAAGCAAGTGGTCGCCTACTATCGGAGCTTGGCTAAATCATAAGCGCGAAACCTCAGTGTTACGGTTTCCGCAGTAACGTTTTCTCGATGGACCACACCGAGCGTCTTGGGAGCACGCCATTCCGGCCTCATGAACAGCACACTGCTAATCCTGATATTGTTCACCGGCATTGCGGCCGTTCTTGGCCTGCTGATCGCTTGGTTGCCCGAACTGACCCGGGTTCGTGGCGGCAAGGTGCTGGCGTTCGTAGCTCTTTTTATTTTGCCTGCGCTGGCTATGTGGGCTGGTGCGCACGAACACCTGGAACGCTCTACCTCCACCAAATTCTGCTTGTCTTGCCACGTGATGGAAAATTTCGGCAAGAGTCTATACGTGGACGATAGGAGTTACATCCCGGCGGTACATTTTCAAAATCATTTTGTTCCGCCCGATAATGCCTGTTTCACCTGCCATACCGACTACACCATGTTTGGTGATTACCGCGCTAAATGGCGCGGCGTGCATCACGTGCTCGTGCAATATCTCGGAAAAGTTCCGCAGCCGCAGGACATTAAACTTTATAGCGCCTACAACAATCGCGAGTGCCTCCATTGTCACGCGGGCATGCGCCGCTACGAGGAAGCTTCGTCACATCATAAAAATCCGGAAATGCTGGCGCAGGCCGCTTCTAATCAACTCTCGTGCATTTCCAGCGGTTGCCACGATACCGTTCATGACGTAGCCAACTTGAAAGACGCCACTTTTTGGACCCCCAAGGCTGCGGCGAAATGACCAGCACACCCATGGAACGGCGCATCCGTTGGTCCGGCCTGCTAATCTTCGTCGGACTGCTCTTGCAGATGTTCACCCTGCCCTGGACCCACCCGCTCGGCTTCATCGGCTTTATTCTGATTGGTTGTCCTCTGGTGGGCGCCGGAATGCTGCTATTCCTCTACTCCCTGGTTTCCCATGATGCGGTTTAATTCACCCGCCTGCATTACCTGTACCCTAGCCTCACCACAAATTTTGGCAATGTAACCGTCCAGCTTCGAGGCCTACAGCCTGCTGCCACGCGCCACGGTCCCAAGCCGCACTGCTCGCATACGCAAACCAGCCATATTTCTCCGGCGCCTCCTGATCGTTTAAGTCGGGATTTCGCCCATAACGTTGTGATAGCTTCGTCGCCATTACTCACACGTTATGTGTCCCCGGAAGGCGGTTGGCAATGGGAGGGCTGGGTCACCTCATCTATCCGTGGGGACTCATCGTGCAGGGCATCGCGCTGTGGCACTTCATCAAGCGTCGCCCCGAAAACTATTGGATCTACATCATCATCTTCGGCGGCGTTCTGGGCGCCGGTGTGTACATCCTTGTACAAGTCATACCCGACCTCGGATTGCTCCGCGGCACCTTTCAAGGTTTCGGAAAGCGGTCGCGAATTCGCGCATTGGAGACCCTCATCCTCGATAATCCTTCGGCGGGTAATCTCGAAGAGTTAGCCGAACTCCAGTTCGAACAAAAACAGTATGCCCAGGCGCGCCAGGCCTTGAACCAGGCCATTGCCTCGCGCAGTGATTCGCCCCACGCCTTTTATCTCCGGGCCAAATCCGCGTTGGGCATGGGCGATTATGCCGGTGCCATCCACGACTTGGAATATGTCGTTGCGCGCGATCCTAAGTTCGACTACTACCGCGCCACCGGATTGCTCGGCGACGCCTATGCGCGCACAGGAAATCTGCAAAAAGCCGCGATTTATCTCGCCCCAGCGGCGCAATTTTCCACCACTCCCGAGACCCTCTACAACTACGCCAACTATCTGAAGCTGGCAGGCCAGAAGCAGGAAGCCCTGGAGTGGGCTCAGAAATTGGCAGCCAAGAAAAGAACCCTGCCAGGGTACATGAAACGAGTCGAGCGCCCTTGGTTCGCAAAAGGCAAAGCCCTCCAGAAAGAACTGGCGAGCTAGCCTCTTGGGCCGCCAAGCCTTCCAGCCGCGTATGGCCATGAATTCCCTGTAAATGCCCCCTTGCCCCGCGTTGCCCCACCATGTAATTTTTGCGACGCTGCTGCGTACTACCCAATGGACGCTCTGAGACCAGGACGGATGAGCTCGCCGGGAATAGCGGAACCCACGGAGGCCATCGCCCGAGCCCGGGCAGGTGATACCCAGGCTTGGGGCGAGATTTATCACGACTACGCCCCGGCCATTTTCCGTTTCTGCCGGCGCGCCCTGCCGACCCGTGAGGACGCCGAAGACGCCACCATGGAAGTTTTCATGAAGCTAAAAGGCAAGCTCAACCAATACGATCCGTCGCGGCCGTTCTCCGGCTGGCTCTATAAAGTTGCCGCCAACCATTGTTGGGATACCCTGCGCCGTCGCAAAATCCGACAGGACAAGGAAACCGAGGACTCCGACGAGGTTCCTTTGCAGCATCCTGATCCCAGTCAGCTCGACCGCCTCATTGAACAGCGCAGCAGCGTCGAAGTGCGCAAGGCCCTCGGCACCCTGGGCAAACGCGCGCGCATGGCTCTGGTCATGCGTTACTACTCGGATATGAGTTATGACGAAATTGCCGACGCCTTGGGCGTTCGGCGCGCTTTTGTAGGCGTGGTACTTTTGCGCGCACGCCACGAACTGCGGCAGGTATTGGAAGGCAATGCCGCGCTGGCAGCCGGAGGAACCCCATGAACGACGGAGTTGTCCCATGACCGATCCGTTAAGCGTTCCGGCCGAACGTTTGGACCAACATCTGGACGAGATGACCTGTCTGTTGTATGTCGAAGGCCAGCTCGATCGCAGCCGCGCTCAGGAAGTGTCGGCCCACACCCAGGACTGTGCGCGTTGCCGCACTCTGCTGCACGCTCTCGACCGCGAATCGCGTTTGCTCACTCGCGCCATGCTGGAAGAGGACGAGCCTTTTCCCTCGCGTTTAGCCGCGTTTCAGCAACGCGCTCGAAATTCGATGCAGTGGATTTGGGGCCTGGTCCTGGGCCTGGCGGCTTCCGGCTCCTACGCGCTGTACAGCTATTATGTCGAACCCATGCAGGCCCGTTTCGAACAAGCCGGTTTTGGTGGCACTAATATTCTTAATCTTATGATTTTTCAGGGCGCCTTCTGGAAAGGATGGGAATCCATGTTAACTCTGCTCGAGGTCTTGGCCATGTTGACGATCGCCGGTTCCGTCGCCATGTTTTTGCGCCGCCGCATCCGCCGCGGCTCGGCGTTCGCCATGATCGTCGCGGGCATTTGCGCCGCGGCCACCCTGTCTTCCCCCGCCATGGCCACCGACTTCCGCACCAAAGGCGACAACGTCGAGATCAATAAAGACGAAACCATCAATGGCGACGCCTTCATGACCGGCCATCACGCCAAGGTCGAAGGCACCGTGGACGGCGACCTCTACGTCTTCTGCCAGGAGGCCGACATTGAGGGCCACATCACTGGCGATGTCATCGCTTTCGCTCAAATCGTGCGCATCAGCGGACAGGTGGACGGCAACGTCCGCTCCTTCACCAACACCAGCTTGATCAGCGGCACGGTGAACAAAAATATTCTTTCGTTTTCCGAAACCATCAATGTAGACCGCAGCGCCAAAATCGGCGGCAGCGTCACCGCCTTCGTGAATTCCCTCACCCTCGACGGAAAACTCGGGCGCGATGTCTTGGCTTTCGTGAACGCTGCCAGTATCTCCGGCTCCATCGGCGGCGGCATCGATGCCCAGGGCAATTCCCTCAGGTTCAATTCCGGCGCGGTGGTCGGCGGGCCCGTGAAATATAAAGGCAACAACGCTCCCGATGTTTCCTCGGGAGCAAAGTTGGCCGTCCCCGTGGAGTTCACCAAAATAGAACACCACACCAACAACGATAGTGGTTTTTTTATCTGGCGCATCATTTGGACTGCCGCTGTACTGCTCTTTGGCATGGTCCTCTTCCTGCTTATGCCCGCATTTGCGCGTGACTCCGCGCTGGCCGCCGAACACTACGGCGCCTCCTTCGGCCTCGGTGTTCTGGTTCTGTTCGGAGTTCCCGTCGCCGCGCTCATCGCTTGTGTCACCGTCGTGGGCCTGTTGGTCGGCCTTTCCACCTTCACCCTTTGGATTACTTGTCTGTACTGCGCGCAAATCGTCGTCGGCGCCATTGTTGGCCAGTGGCTCATGGGCCGCACTTCGGAGACCTGGCAACTCATCGGCCGTATGGCCGTCGGTGTCATTCTCCTGCGTGTCTTGGGCATGATTCCTCACCTTGGTGGATGGGTAAAGTTCGCCATCGTTCTCTGGGGCATGGGCGCTATCGCTTTAGCTCTCTACCGTCGTTTCTCGCCGGCCAATCGCGTCCTCACCGCTCCCGCTTCACCCATGACGCCGCCGCTGCCGCCCAACACCACTATCGGCAACCCGCAACCCGCAATGTAAGCGAATTCGCCGCAAGCGCCAGCCTCTCCAGAGCAGGCGCTTGCATTTCGTTAGATTAAATTGCTGTTTGCTGTCCCCAAAAAAAAGAGCGGCCCCGTAAAAATCGGAGCCGCCCTCATTCCAATCGCCATTCCGTCTAAGGCTGCACTCGCACCTTTGCCGCATAGAAACTGAACGTCGAATTGTTCAGCAGCAATGCCCGAATCGACACGTTCTGCGCCGCGGTCACGCCACTCACGTCCGTGACGCCATCAAAAGTTGTGAGGCCAGGCACGGTATCCACCAGCGGATTGGTGACGAACCCTATGAACGGCGGCAGATTGCTCAAGGTGAACGCGTTGCCCGACACGCTTTGCACCGTTCCCGTTGTGCGCGTGAATCGCAAGCGCACTAGCCCCGTTGTCAGCGCTTGATCCGCCGAGCTGGCGCTGCCGCTGGCTGCCGTCACTTGCACCATCACATCCTGCCCATTGACCAGACCCGCTTGGCTATTGAACAGTGTAGTGATCGTGCTGGTCGCCACCGTTGCGTTGTTGTAAAACTCGTCGGTATCCACGATGAACGTCGGATTGCTGAGCGTCACGAGAAAAACATCGCCCGGATTAGCTGCCGCCAGCGTGCCATTGCCGCTCGCCACGATTGTTTTGGCCACTACTAAATAAAATTGGCCCACCGTCCCGTTCAGAACGATCGTCCCTTCCACTTCATCGACGGGCGTCGCATCCAGAAGATCCACGGACGTCGCCGACAACGTTCCGGTCGTAGTCACCGTGGCGTCCACGCTCACCACCGTTTGGTTGGCCACCAGACACGCCGTACTCAGCGCCGCGCACAATCCCTGCGGGTCCTCAATCACCACCGTGGACGGCAACGTGAATTGCAAAGTGATGCCGTTGCTCGATTGCACCGTCAGCGAGCTGGAAGATGCAGCGGTAACTTTTCCGACGAAATCTTCGATCACATCCAACGCTCCGGTGAGGCTGCCGGTGCGCGGAAGTTGCGCCGACGTAACCGCGTTCATGGTGGTGAAGCTCACCGCCAGCGTATTGCTCGTCAAGGTCAGCGCCGTGTTCAGGTCTACATTCAACGAAATACCGGTCGCCTGGCTGGACGTAAGCGTTAACGGAAATGGGGTTGCCGTAATGCTTGCAGACCCCGCCGTCAAAACTAATTCGCAAATTGTGTTCGTCAGGCAGGTACTGTTCACCGTCGATCCCGATTGATTGAATATCGTTATCACCGGCGCGGAAAACGTCACCGACGCGCTGGTATAACTTCCCGCCGGCAATGACAGCGTGCCCAGAAACGCCGAGTCACTTTGCAGCCGCGTAAGATCGACGGGATAGACGGTAGGACTTAAGGTTAATGAAACCGCGGTTCCTGTAGAAGGTGTGAAGGTGATTCCCGTGATTCCCACCGTCGCTGACAGCACCGAAACGCCTGTCAAAGATAACGCTGGCTTGGACGTCATCGTCACCGCTAGGCTCGCATTCTGACTCGGTGGCGTGGGCCCACTGCCACTGGGCACACCGCTGCACCCCGACAACGCACCGCTCAGTGCGGTAGCCGCAACCACCACACCACACCACAGCGCGTTCTTACGTGCCATGTTACGTTTCATTTTCCCACCCCACGCGGATTGCACGACGTACCGGCTCCCGGCCACTCTCGTTGGGCACATATCCCCACATGACTTTAACGCCTCCGTTTAGCGGATAGGGACGCAAAAGACCGCTGGGTGTTCAAGTACTAAAGTCCGCATTACTAGCCACTCTTCGATGGCCCCGCCCTGAGCCGTCTCCAGGTCCGTCACGGTCGTCAACCGCTGCGTATGTTAAGGTAACTATTCCTCTTGTTTACAATCCGTAAATGCGACCTGAGTGGAGCTCTATAATTGGCACGTCGTAATCCCAAACCGGCTGCGGATGCGGATTTGAACCAGCTCCCCACGCCCGTACGCGACGACCTTCGCCAGAATAACGGTAAACGTGAAACACCGTCCGCGCGTCAAACGACACCGTCTAAAACGCAGCCGTCGCCGCAGCCCCAGCCACTCGACAACCAACCCGCCTCTCAATCTTCTCCGTCCATGCGCGATGTCTTCGGCCCCGGTGGTCTCCTCGAGCGCTGCATGATCGGCGGCTATGAGCATCGCCCCGGCCAATTGGAAATGGCCGAAGTGGTGCACGATGCCTTCGAGAAACATCATCACGCCGTGGTGGAAGCCGGAACCGGCACCGGTAAAACCCTGGCGTACCTGATTCCTGCCATCTGTAGTGGACGCCGGGTCGTGATTTCCACCGCCACCAAGTCCCTGCAGGAGCAGCTCTATCAAAAGGACGTTCCATTTCTGCAAAAGCGCTTCGCCCCAAATCTGAAAGTTGCGGTGATGAAGGGCCGTTCCAATTTTCTCTGCCATGCTCGAGTTCACCAGATGGCTGGCCAGCCCATGTTGAAAGGCATGGAAGAAATCGACGCGTTCCAGCAAATTCGCGAGTGGTCCAAGTTGACCGAAACCGGCGACCGCAACGAGCTCACCTTTCTCTCCGATGATTCCGACCTTTGGACCCGGCTCGACGCCCGCCGCGACACTTGTACCGGCCAGAAATGCGATCACTTCAACGAGTGCTTTGTCACCGCCATGCATCAGCGCGCCAAAGAAGCCGATTTGATCATCGTCAATCACCATCTGTTTTTTGCCGATCTCTCGCTCAAGCAGGATGACTTCGGCAGCATCCTTCCCGAATATTCCGCCGTGATTTTTGACGAAGCCCACGAAATCGAGGACGTCGCCAGCGATTATTTCGGCCGCCAGATTTCCAATTTTCGCTTTGAAGAGTTGGCCCGCGACGCCGACCAGTCTTTGCGCCTTCTCAATATGGCTTCCGCATCGGTATTGCGTCGCACCCAACGCATTCGCGAGCGCACCCGTGCGTTCTTCGACGCGTTTCCCCCGCGCGATGGCCGCTATCCCTTCACCAGAAATGAGCGCGACGCCTTCCTCGAACAGCATCGCGAAGCATTCGACTCCTTATTAACCGCGCTCAAAGGCCTCGAAACTGAATTCGCCGCCATGGTCCAGAAGCCCGAAGAACTCTTGCGCATTGCTCGACGCAGCTTCGAGCTCCGCCAGGAACTGGCCTTCCTCTTCGAATCCGACGAAAAAAATTACGTCTATTGGTACGAGCGCCGCAACAAAGGTGTCTTCCTTACCGCTACGCCCATCGATGTCAGCCAGATTCTCCGCCAACGCCTCTTTGAACAATTCGACACCGTAGTGTTAACCTCCGCCACTCTCACCGTCGGCGGCCGTTTCGAATTCATCCGCCAGCGCCTCGGCATCGACCATGTCAAAGAGCGCACCCTTCCGCCCGAGTTCGATTATCCCCACCAGGCCCTGCTGTATTTGCCCATAAAAATTCCCGACGTGCGCGACGCCGGCTTCGCTTCCAAAGCCGCCGACGAAATTGTGCAGTTGCTCGAACACAGCCAGGGCCGTGCCTTTTGTCTCTTCACCAGCTATGGCCAGATGAATGATCTCTTCGAACGCGTGCGCACGCGCCTAAGTTTTCCGCTGCTCCTGCAAGGCACCGCTCCGCGTTCCGTCTTGCTGGAACGTTTCAAAAACACCCCCGGCGCCGTGCTCTTCGCTACCTCCAGTTTCTGGCAAGGAGTCGACGTCCCGGGCGAGCAACTTTCCTGCGTCATTGTCGATCGCTTACCTTTCGCCGTTCCCAGCGATCCCATCGTGGCCGCGCGCGTCCGCGCCTTGCAGGAAGAAGGCCGCAACCCCTTCTCCGAGTTTCAGGTCCCTCAGGCCGTCCTCGCGCTCAAACAGGGCTTTGGCCGCCTCATCCGAACCAAGACCGATCGCGGCGTTCTGGCCCTGCTCGACACCCGCATCCAGCGCATGCCCTATGGTAAAATTTTCCTGGAATCGTTGCCGAACTACCGCATCACCCATAACTCGGCCGATGCCGCGCGTTTTCTTGAAAAGCAGCCGTAAATTCAGAGCCCGCCTGTTTGCTACGGTGTTACTGGATGTAAGTATCCGCCCAGAGGTTTCATGTTTGAAGTCAGCGTAGAAGAAACATTTTCCGCCGGTCACGCCTTGCGCGGATACAAAGGCAAGTGCGAAAACGTTCACGGCCACAACTACCGCGTGCGCGTCACCCTCGAAGGCCCGCAGCTCGACAACATTGGTTTGCTCGTCGATTTCACCGAGCTGAAACGCGTCGTGCGCGAAATCATGGGGCGCCTCGATCACCAGTTCATGAATGATTTGGAGCCCTTCAAAACCGTCAACCCTTCGGCGGAAAATTTAGCCAAGTATTTTTATGACGAGGTCACCCGCTTGTTGCGCAATCTGCCGCCCGGAGCCCATATCAGCGACGTAATTTTGTGGGAAACCGATACCAGCAGGGCGCAATATCGTCCGGCGGTCTCGCAACCATGAATCGTTCCTACTACGTCGTGATGGTTCCCGTCCTGCTCGTAACCTTGGGCTACGTGCTGGTCCTCCGCCACATGGGCATTCCTCCTGGCTATCCAAGATTGATCATCGCCATGACGCTGTTCTTTGGTTTCATCTGGTACTTCGGCCGCAGGACCACACGCAAACAAAAGCCCGGCGCCCAATAGCCGCAGGGTAGTCCGGATGTTCGGGCGAATGTTTCGGCCTTACCTTCCACGGCCAAGGCAATCACGCGGCGCGTGTAGGGGTCCGAGACGTAGAGTTTTCCGCCATGCATCGTGAGCGCTCAGCAAACGACAAACCGCTGATGAGTGTCGACGTGAAATTTCCAGTTTCCGGTTATGGTAATTCGGTCCGAGCTTGGGCACTGGCTTATTTCAAAAGTTAGGCCAGCACCGATCCTTGCACTTCATTGACTCGTTTCCTGCGACAAACTAAGATGTGCGCCGATGGCGAACCTCAACTCCCTTGTCGGACAGACTTTCTCGCATTATCAAATTCTGAAGGAACTCGGCTCAGGTGGAATGGGGGTTGTATATGAGGCCCAGGATGCGCAGCTTGGACGCCGTGTTGCCCTGAAATTTCTTCCAACCGAAATGGAGCAGGACAAGCAGTTGCTGGAGCGCTTTCAGCGTGAGGCCCGCGCCGCTTCCTCGCTTAACCATCCCAACATCTGCACTATCCACGCGATAGAGCAGCACGAAGGCCGCCATTTCATCGTCATGGAGCTTCTGGAGGGCGAGACCATGGCGGAGAAGATGATCCGGCAGCAAATGAAAATAGAAACACTTGTGGCGCTGGCCACGGAGATCGCTGATGCCCTGGAGTCGGCTCACGCCAAGGGAATCGTGCATCGCGACATCAAGCCCGCGAACCTCTTTGTGACTACCCGTGGGCAAGTAAAAATCCTGGACTTTGGACTAGCCAAGATCGGCCCGGGCGAGGCCGCACCAGGAACTTTCGTTATGCCTGAGGAGACACTCAATCCCAAATACGATCTTACGTCTCCTGGGATGGCCGTCGGTACCATCGCTTACATGTCGCCCGAGCAGGCGCGAGGACAACTTGTAGACGCTCGGACAGATATTTTCTCCACCGGTATTGTGCTTTACCAAATCGCTACCGGCACTCTGCCTTTCCAGGGAGATACGTCAGCGGTCATTTTTGACGCCATCCTTAACCGTGACCCAAAGCCAGCGTCGGAATTCAACGCATCCCTGCCCGCGGATTTCGTGCGCGTCTTAACGAAAACGCTTGAAAAAGACCGGAATCTGCGTTGCCAGACAGCCACTGAACTTAAAACAGACCTCAACCGGTTGAAACGTGATCTTGAATTAGGAAAACGGACCTCCAAGGACAAGCCCGACTCCGATCCTGGTATATCCAGGCAGAGCGGTAAATCTGTGGCCGTTCTCTATTTTGAAAATTTGAGTGGCGCCAAAGAAGACGAATACTTGCGAGATGGCATCACCGAGGATGTCATTACCGAGCTCTCCAAGATCCGAGGACTGAACACCTTTTCTCGTCCCACCGTTCTGGCGTTCCGAGACAAGCCAGTAACTCCCACACAGATTGGCCAGCAGCTTGGGGCCGCCTATGTTCTTACGGGCACCTTGCGGCGGTCCGGTGCCCGCCTGCGGATTAGTGCTCAACTCGTTGACACTCATACCGATTTCCCCCTGTGGTCGGAACGATTCGACCGCGAGATGAAGGACGTTTTCGAAGTACAGGACGAGATGGCTCGCAAAATCGCTGAGGCTCTGCGCGTCACTCTTTCCCCCCAGGAGCTGGAGGCTCTGGCCGACAAGCCCACGGAAAACCTGCAAGCCTACGACCTGTACCTGCGTGGTAAACGATATGCCCGCCGACAGACCCGCCAGGACGTGGAGTTCGCTTTGCAAATGTTCGAAAATGCCGTGTCCCTCGACCCCAGCTTTGCTCTGGCTTATGCCGCCTGCGCCAACGCCTGTGCGATGTACTATTCCATTTTCACCCGCGACCAAGTGTGGATCGATCGTGCTCGAGTGGCATCCGGAAGGGCTGTAGCTCTGCGGTGGGACCTCCCCGAAACCCACGTCAGTCAGGCGTGGGTGCTCTACGCCGCTGGGCTCCATGACGAAGCGGTACGCATGGTCAAAAAGGCCATCGAGCGCAACCGTGGCTGCGACGGCGCCTATTATTTGCTGGGCCGTGCACTGTTTGCCGCAGGACGCTACCAGGAACTTCTGGATATTGCGGAAGCCGCCATTGAAGCCAGCGGAGAAGACTACAACGTTTATGTACCCATCATGAATTCTTTGGGCGCCATGAGCAAAAAAGAAGCCTCCCGCAACATGTCCCACAGGTTCATCGGCGCTATTGAGAACCACTTGAAACAAGTACCCGAGGATGCGCGAGCACGTGTCCTGCTCGCCGCCAAGTTCGCCGAACTGGGCCGTGAGGAAGACTCTCTGCGCGAACTCAACCTGGCCGTTACTCTGCGCGCCAACGAAGCCTCAATTCTGTATAACGCGGCTTGCGTGTTCTGCGGCCTGAGAAAGAAACCGGAAGCCCTGGATGCTCTGCGCAAAGCCTGGGAAGCCGGTTCTAAGGATTCTGTCTGGGCTCGTCGCGACCCGGACCTGGATCTTCTTCATGGGGACCCGGAATTTGAACGCCTTTATCCTGAGAATCCATTAGCCTAGTTAGACCTGTCGAGATGAACCCACAGACGTGGTCGTGAAGGTCTGCCGTTAACCTCGACGACAGCCGGTTAGAGACTCCCAGCCCTTCAGTTGAGCGAGAGGTGATCAACAACCGCCCATCTGGAAGGAATCCGATCCCGCAGGGTAGTCCGGAACTCCGGGCGAAAGTTTTTGCCGCACCGTCCACGGTCAAGGCAAGCACGCGGTGCGTGTAGAGGTCCGATACCCGGAGTCTTCCGCCACGCCATCGTGGGCATTCAGCGTACGACAAGCCGCTGATGAGTGTCGAGAATTCCGCTATCATCTCTCCGTTGATCCGTGCATGCGTAAGCGTGATACGGAGGTCAGCATCGGCGCAAAAATTTCACAGTAAGAACGATTTGCACTCAACTCCATGTTTATTACCGAAATTTTCAAATCCATCCAGGGCGAAGGCACCCGCGCCGGCTTGCCGTGTATTTTTGTTCGCCTTACCGGCTGCAATTTGCGCTGCACCTGGTGCGACACTGCCTACGCTTTTCATGGCGGCAAGAAAATGACCGTCGCCGAGGTAGCCGCTCAAGTGGACCAGTTGGCAGGCCGTCAATCGACGGAGGAGGGAACCGCCGCGCCCCTTTCACTTGTCGAATTAACCGGCGGCGAGCCGCTGCTTCAGCAGGAAATCTATCCGCTCGCCGAGCACTTGTTGGCCTCCGGCTATACCGTGATGATCGAAACCAGCGGAGAACGCTTCATCGGCCAGCTGCCGCGCGAAGTAATCAAAATTGTCGACATCAAGTGCCCCGACTCCGGCGAGCCTGATGTTTTCGACATGCGCAATCTCGACGCGCTAACCGCCAACGATGAAGTGAAATTTGTGCTCTCCACTCGCCGCGACTACGAATTTGCTCGTCAATTTACCCAACAACATCAGTTGCACGAACTGGTTCGTGAGGTCTTGTTTTCACCCGTGTTCCCAAACCCCCAAGACTCCGCATCCAAATGGCCCGGCTTGGAGCCCCGTACGCTGGTCGAATGGATGCTCGCCGATGGATTGCCTGTCAGGCTCGGCTTGCAACTACACAAATTTGTTTGGGATCCTGCCACCAAAGGCGTTTAGAGACCATGCCTCAGTCCCACAGCTCCAATGCCAGCGTCGCTCGCCAGTTCGAAGCCGTCGTGCTTCTCAGCGGCGGGATGGACTCCTGCGTTTGTACCGCCATCGCCGTTCACAAACACGGCGCACCCAACGTCGCGCTGCTGCACGCCAGTTACGGCCAGCGCACCCAAGCGCGCGAACGCCAGTCCTTCGAAGCCATCGCCGATTTCTACGGCATCCCACAACGACTCATCGTGCAGCTTGATCACTTCCGCGCCATCGGCGGTTCCGCGCTCACCGATACCGCCATCGCCGTCCCGGAAAGCTCTCTTTCCATTTCCTCGCAAACTCCGGCCACTCACGACATTCCCGTCACCTACGTTCCTTTTCGCAACGCCCATTTTCTTTCCGTCGCCGTGAGCTGGGCCGAAGTCCTTGGCGCGCACTTCATTTATATCGGCGCCGTCGCTGAAGATAGTTCCGGCTATCCTGACTGCCGCCCCGAATATTATCGCGTCTTTCAGGAGCTCATTCGTGTTGGCACTCGCCCGGAAACACATATCGAAATACAAACCCCCGTCATCGCGCTGCGGAAAAGCGAGATCATTCGCAAGGGCATCGAGCTGCACGCCCCTTTGCATCTTACTTGGTCGTGCTACCAGAACGAAGATGCCGCCTGCGGCGTCTGTGACAGTTGTATGCTGCGCCTGCGCGCCTTTGCCGAAGCTGGCTCACGCGACCCCATCTCCTATCGCCACGCCACCGCCCGTTCGGTAGTCAGTTAGTTTACAAATCTCTGGTATTAGCGGTACGTTTATAGAATTGAACTCAATGGAATCCGAAAACACTGGGAACCCTAAGCGATCGAATTGGGCTTGGTGGCTGTTGTTGTTCTTATTCCCGATCCCCTGGAGTCCGTGGTGGCTTTGCCTTATCTTCCTTGGGATTTTTTGTTTCTTGGCCTACGGGGTGTTGCACTACGCGGAGGATTCAAACTGACCCGCCGCTCCTTCCTGACCTTTGAATCCGGCGGCGAATCCAGTGATAATGGAGCGCTTCGCCCTGGCCGGTAGCAGTAGTGGTAAAGGAGAGTTGAGCATGAAGAAGCATTTGAGTTCGCGTCCGAGTTCATACTTCCATTCGTGTCCTGCTTCGCGCCCTGGCGTGTGCCCGGGCATGTTAATGTTCAGCGTCTGCGCGCTGGCACTGTTGTTGTCTTGTTTCGTTCCCCGTGCCGCCGCGCAAGCGGATGGCTCGATTCGAGGACAGCTCCTGGACGTAGCCGGCAAGCCCTGGGCCAACATCGCCGTGCAATGTGTCAGCGATCAGGGCGCCAAAACGGAAACAAAAACCGATAACAGCGGGAACTACACTTTTCAGCGTCTCAAGACCGGCTCGTATTCCGTTTTCGTAATACTTCCTGCGCCCAACAAACCCTTTGAATCAAAGGTCAATGTTCAAACCGGCGTCGAAACCAAGGCCGACGTTAATTTCAAAGACATCGTCGCCAAGCAGGGTGGCCAGGCTGCCGAGCAAGCCAAGAAACAGGAAGAAGAAAAGCAGAAATTCGAAGGCATGAAAGGTCACTTCACAGCCGGCGCTGCGTTACTCGACCAGGAACGCAAAGCTAAAGATGATGTGGCCAAGGTTCCCGCCGATCAGCGCGACGCCGCCAAAGCCAAGGTCACCGATCTTTCCAATCAAGCCGCCGCGGAATTCACCGCCGCTCAGAAAGCCGCCCCGGAAAAAGATCCCAACCAGCATCTGATGTGGGCCAAGCTCGGTGAAGTGTATGACCTCGCTGGCCGCAACGACGACGCCATGAACGCCTACAAGCAAGCCATCGCCGCGAAACCTGATGTTCCCGGCTACTACAACAATTTGGGAAACGTGCAGGCTCGTGCCGGCAACATTGATGATGCGCGTGCCTCCTACACCAAGAGCGCGGAGTTGGATCCCGCCAATGCCGCCACCGCCTGGCGCAATTTTGGAATCAGCCTATACAACGCCGGCCGTTTGAAGGAAGCCGTTGAACCCCTCAAGAAGGCCAGCGAACTCGATCCAAAAAGTGCTCAGGTCTGGTATTTGCTCGGCGCCGCTCTGGTCGGCTCCATGGAAACCAAGAAAAACGGAGACAAGCTCGAATTCATCATCCAGCCAGGCACTGTCGAGGCTTACCAGAAGGCCGTAGAGCTCGACCCCAATGGCGGTCCTAACAGTTATGGTGCCCAGGCCAAATTGGGACTCGAGGCCCTGGCACAAATCCAGCCGGGCATCGACACCAAGGTCAACGTCCGCAAAAAGAAAAGTAACTAACCGCCAGCAAACTGGCTCCTGAGCTCATCAGAGTTCACAGTTATTTGCACGTGGGCCGGTTTCGTAAAACGGAACCGGCCTTTATTTGCGCACTCACAACCACGTGCCACCGGGCTTTCCGCAGCGTGTGTACTATGCCTCTTCTACTTTTTGTCCCGTTGTCGAATAAATTGTCAAATAATTGAAGTGCGTGCCCTCGCGACCCGGCTATATGCTCTTATCAGCCTGAAATACTTGTTCGCTGAACCCGAACAGCAAAGCGGAGTCTGCGCTGTCATCATTCACCATCGTCGACGGCACAAAAAACAATTCCACTTCAGCCACTTCGCCGGAGTGGCAGGCCCTACTGGAATGCTCTTCGCCCTTTTGCGACGACTCCCGTCTACGCCAACTTCTTGCAAACATTTCCTGGCCGGTTCTCCTTACGTTAGCGGAACAGCACGGAGTCATCGCTCTGCTGGCCTCCGCCTCGCAGCATTGCGGCGAAGGCGTCGCGCCGCCCGACTACCAACAAAAAATCCGTGAACTTCACCGCAGCCAGGTGCTCTCCACACTGAAAATGACCGCCGAGTTGTTCCGGCTGGTAAGTCTGTTTCGCTCTGCCGGCCTCGAAGCCGTCCTCGTAAAAGGCCCTGTGCTCGCCTTGTGCGCCTATGGCGACACCGGCGCGCGCTACTACGGCGATCTCGATTTTTTGGTGCGTCAGCGAGACATCCTTCGCGCTACCGAGCTGATGATTTCTGCGGGTTATCAAAACGAAATTTCGCAGGACGCTATTCGCGCCCAAAAAATTCCCGGCCAATATACCTTCATTCGAACCGCCGCTCCGCTCCTCGTCGAACTCCACACCGAACGCACCATGCGCTACTTCCCGCGAGGCTTGCCGGTTGAGGACTTTTTTGCGCGCCGCCAGATGGTACCCGTCGATAATCACGAAATTCCCGCACTCGCCATTGAAGACGAGCTGATTCTCATCTGTATTCACGGTGCCAAACATCTTTGGGACCGCTTGACCATGGTTGCTGACGTAGCTGCCTACGTGGTTCGTCAAACCAATATGAATTGGGAGCGCTGTTTCGCCACGGCCCAAAAGATCGGCGCGAGCCGCATGCTCAACACCGGGCTTCTGCTCGCACGCAACCTCTTGCGTGCGCCTCTGCCCGCGAATATCGAGTCGCGCGTCCAAGCCGACTCGTCTGCCTCGCGTCTCGCAAAACAAATCGCCGCTTGGCTCCCCTCAGCAGGCCATGCGCTTCCCGGCCTCGCAGCCCGCGCTCTTTTCCGCGCACGCATGCGCGGCAGTGCTGCCGCAGGGCTAGGCTACTTGCTCCGCCTGACTTTTTCTCCAACTCAGGAGGATTGGTCCAGCGACCCAGAAGCTGCGCAAGAATCCTCGCACGGCACCCTCGCGTTTCTACGCAGACCAGTCCGCCTCGCAAAAAAATATCGCAGCGAAAAAACACTATAATTTTATTTCCAGGTTTCATGGTTTGCACTCGACGTCTTGGTGCTGAACTGTCATGCAGACGCGTGGAAATGATGTGTGGTGCTGACGTTGTTTGCTGGCGTTGCAACGCGACCGTGTCTCGACTATCCCATTCACACAAAAAAAGCCCGGACGCCAAAAACGTCCGGGCCTTTTCCCAAAACTCGCAACTCCGTCGCCAAGTGTAGCCAAGTCTAAATATTCGTTCTGTGCGTCACCACGTGTCGGCTCCGCACCGTCGGCGCAGGCAACTCCACACTCAATGAAATCTCGCTCTTATTCCGCAGCACTCCGAGTTTCACCGTGCGGTTCGTCCCTTCGGCATCCTTATCCGCATCCTTGTCTTTGTCTTTCGAAATGTGCGTGGTCGCCAGTTTCTGCCGCAGGTCTCCCACCGAGCGCACCCGCTCGCCATTCAGCGAAATAATCACGTCCCCGGCCTTCAAACCGGCCTTCTCTGCCGGAGATCCCGAAATAGCTCCGCGCACCAGAATGCCTTCTCCCTCCGGCGCGCCAAAATAGGATCCCAGTTGTCCCGACAGGTCTTCGGCATCAATCCCTAGCCGTGGCCCGCCGCCGATAACCACTGGACCGTTCCAATCCAATGACGGCATGCCCGGAATCTCTGCGACTCCCGTATCCGGCGCCTCCGGCAAGTCAGGTATTTCAGGCATATCCGGCATGCGAAACGCGAACGTACCCGGCATTCCCGGCGTCACCCTCATCGTGTTGCGATGCAATTCCTCACCTTTTCCCAGCGTCACGCTGATCGTCTGGCTCCGCCCGTCTCTCCAGACTGTCAATTGCACAGTTCGTCCCGAAGGAATTTCGCGGATCATGCGCCGGAATTGCTGCGCGCCCTCCACGTGTTGCCCGTTGATCTCCGTAACCACGTCATTTGCTCGCAACCCGCCTTTGGACGCCGGACTGTCCGGCACAATTTTGCCCAGCAACGCGCCGCGTTCCTCTGGTAGCTTGTACTCTTTGGCTTTCTCGCTGGTCACTTCCTGCGTTTCCACTCCCAGCCAGCTTCCTCCTTCATCTCCAATCGAATACGCGAAGTTGCGCACCATCGGCCCGGGCGCCTCTTGCTGATCTTGCGTCTCCTGCAGCCGGTGCGCCGAGGTAAGCGCCGGTGTTGCGATCAATGCCGCGCACAACACCGCCGTGCTCCCTGCGATTGTCCAAACTCTGTTATCCATAAATTTTTCTCCTGAAAATCCGCCTTGCCACTCGTCTTACGATCTTAGACGCACCAAAATCTAAACCGTTGATCGCAGCACGATCAGTCGAATCCCGCCATTCACCGTATGTAGATGGATCGGCGTACCGCCTCTCCCCAGCTTTCCGCGTATTTCCCTGGGTCGCAGCGTACTCTCCAGCGACAGCGGCAACTCCGAAGAAAAATTCCCGTTCAGGCATCTCGCATCCACGTCCACCTGCGCATCGGCAGGAATCGCCAGCAGCAGTGACCCGTTTGTCGTTTCCGCGGTAGCTTCGCCCTTGTCGCCCTTGTCGCCCTTGTCACCTTGTCCCCCGCCAACCCGCGCAAGCTCCAGGTGTACGTTGCCATTGGTCGTATGCGCATGAATGGGTCCGCCGCCTTCGTACACTTCAATATTGCCGTTCACGGTATGCAGGTCCTCGATCGCGTCCACTCCCGCAACGCGCAGCGTTCCGTTCACCGTGCCTACATGTTCCACGCGCGCCCCGTGCGGCACATGAATCACATATTCCACCGCCACTTCCACGCCTTCATTTTGCGGATAACGCGTCACCACCGAAACCGCCTTCGGTTTCGCGTCCACTTCAATCGACACGCGCTCCAGGTCCGATTCCCGTTCCTTCGCGGTTTTCACCGCGTGTACGTCAACCGCGTCGCGGTCCCAGCCTTCCACTTCCACCGGTCCATTCACATTTTGCAATTCGAACGAACCGCCCGGCTGCAATGGGTAGCTCTGATCGAAATCCTTGCTGATAGCGAATCCGGAAGCAGCGCAAGCCGCCACCGCCCCACACAGAACGAGAATTGCGCGCAACGCGTTTCGAAGCATCGACCTTACCCCCTTCGAGTTTTGCGACCGACCCGGGCCCCAGAAAAAAAATCAGCAAACAAAATCAACTTCGCGCTCTAACCGAACATTACATTTCAAATTGATGCCGGCACTTTTTGCCGCCGCTTCGAACACGTCACTTCAGTTGAAAATTAAACGTCACCGTGGATACCACTTCCACAGGCTTCCCATTGATCCACGCCGGTTTCCCGCGCCATTGCGTCACCGCCGAAATCGCCGCCTCCGCCAACGTAGGCTCACCCTGCTCCAGCTTCAGAACTTCCACCCGCCCATCTTTCGTCACCCGCACCTGCAGCTTCACCACGCCTTGTATGCCTACGCGCTGTGCCAGCTCCGGATAGATCGGGTGCGGCGAAGACGTCAGCCGGTTCTTGAATTCATCCGCATCTTCGCGCAGTCCTCCAGTCACCGCCACTTCCAGCCTGCCCATCCACGCTTCCAGCCAGTCCCCCTGCGAACTCGATGACGGCGGTGGCGGCGCTTGTGGCGCTTGTGCAGATTGTACCGATTGTGGAGCTGTGTCAGCCCCTGAGGGTGGCGCTGGCTCCGCTACTTCCAGGACGCGCAACCGCTCCTGCTCTTCACGTATACGCGATTCGCGCAACGATGGTTCCGCATCCAAATATTGCAGCCGGATTTTCCCGGCAGTCGTTCGCAACTTCAGCGGAATGCCCCCTCCATTCAGCACCCCGGTGGCATGCACAGGCCCCGCTCCATTTGCGTTGCTGGCTTGAAACGCCAAATGCAGCGCCGGATCGGCCTCGATGCGGTGTTCGCCGCCGTTCGTCACGATCGCATCGATATTCGCCGCCAGGTTGCGTGGCAGAAACACAATGATGTCGCCATTCCCGCTGGCCAGTTGAGACGCCCCCGCAAGCTGCACCGTAGTTACTCCAGCTTCACGCGCCGATCTCATCGATGGTCCGCTGTCAGGCTCTTTGTCGGGATTAATCCACGCCGTGATCGTGCCGTCCGCCGTTGCCGCCTGCACCGCTCCCGCCACGCGCGTCAGGCAGATACTTCCTCCGCTGGACTCCACTTCCATCGGCCCGGCCACATACATAATGCGGATCCCGCCGCCGCCCGTCTGCGCGCGCACTGACCCACGCACCTCGCCAAAATCAATCTGCCCGCCTCCGGTGCGTACGTTCACAAAACTTCCCGCGTGCCCCACCGTGATGTTTCCGCCGTCGGTATCCAGGTCCGCTCGTCCGCTGATTTGTCCCGCGCGGATGTGTCCTCCGCCGCTGCGCAGCGTGGCGTCGCCCGTCACATTTCCCACATTGATGTGTCCGCCGCCAGTAAATGCGTTCAGGTCGCCCTGTACATCGAGCACTTGAATGTGCCCGCCTTCGGTTCGCAATTTCGACAAGGGGTGACCGGGCCCGGCGCCGTTACCGGTATTTGCCGCATTCACCACGCCAGCCAACCCAATTCGTCCCGTCCGGATATTCCCGCCCTGCGTAAATAGCGTCGCAGTTCCTCCGATATCCAGCGTCTCGATATCGCCCGCATCCGTTTTTATTTCCAGGTTGTATCCCGGCGGAACCGCCACCTCGAACTGCACCCAGAATTGCGCCCCAGATGCCGCTCCTCGGGTAGCTTGCGGAGGCAGCGCGCCATCAATCTCCACGCCTGCGCTCGTAGCTTTGGCCCGCAGTACATATTTCTCCAGTAATTTCTGCGCCAGCGGGAGTCGCGCATCCGTCTCGATATGCAACGTATAACGCACCGTCGGCGATGCGCTTGCTGCCAGCGGAACCACACGCACCGACCCCAGGTCCGTGCTCAGCCGCAGCGTCAAGCCATTTTTTGTTTCGAATGCGCCGGTGCGCTCCACAGACAGGTGCGGCGTCGTCGCCGGATCACCCAGCTTGGTCATCTCCGGCCCCGGCTCTCGGCCGGCCCAAGTTCCCACGCAAAGCACGGACCCAAAAAGCGCGGCAGCCATTGCGCCGCGCAAAGCTTCCCGCCTGAAAACAATCCCAGGCTTCCCAGCCTTCTTCGGATGGAAACAAATTTTCATCTTTGGACGAATCTTCCTGTGGTCACTACTGAAGTTCTCGTGGCCCGATCTGCCGCAACGCTGCCGCGCTCCGCAGCCGCACATAACGGTTGGGATCGCTCTTCTGCAGCTCTTCGAGCGTGCGAATCACTTTTTCCGATGACGGGTCCAGCACCAGCGCAGACTCGCCGGCCGAAGAAACCATCTGCCGGTCATCCGTGGCATCATCCAGAGTTCCCTGCGTCACTAGCGCAGACGACCCCACCACCACGCCTTCCGAACCTTGCCCCAGAGATCGCACCAGCATGTTCACCACTTCCACGCGCACACCCGGATTCGCGTCATGCCTCAGCGCGTCCAGCAGTGCCTCTCGCACCGTCTCATCCGCCGCGGAATCGCGCAGCGCTTCCAGCGCTTTCATGCGCACTGCCGGATTCGGATCTCTGCGTGCCGCCACCAGCAGCGCGTTGCGCACTTTGGCGTCGCGCGCCTGCGCCTTCAACGCATCCAGGCAGTCCAGCCGCAGACCCGCATCGAACCGCTCGCCGTTTTGCACGATGTAGGTCAGTAGCCGCCGCATATCGCTGTCATCCGCGCTTCCCGAAAGCACCATCGGTTGCTCGGCGCGCAATTGCAATTGCACTGTGCCCGGAGCGGCATTCGGCCACGGCGACATGTTGATCCCCGCCACGGCCATCTTCGAAAGCTGCTCATCCGTCAGTTTCGGTGAAGCCAGCACATTCACCACTCGCCCGTTGTTGTTGCCCGGAAATCCGCTTTGCAGCCAGGGCATTACTTCCGCCCCCAGCAAAATCCCGAAGAAAACCAGCATCGCCCCGCTCCACGCCGGTCGCAGCGCCATCCACCGCCGCACCCACCCAAAGGGCTGCCAGCGTTCCTGCGTTGGAGTAACCGCCGACAGATCGTCCAGCTTCTCAGCCAACTCGCTGCGGCATTGCGCCAGCAGCACGTCCGCGCGATCGCTTTCTCCCGCCTTTTCGTGTACCGCCGCAACCGCTTCCCACATGGCCCGCTCGCCGGCCAGTTGTTCGGCACACGCTGCGCACTCCGCTAGATGTTCGTCGATTTGCTTCCGCTCGTCTTCACTCACTTCGTCGCAGGCGTAGAACACTAGGTACGGCGCGATCTCCGCGCAGCGCGTATTTCTTTCCACGCCGCTCATCGCAGTTCTCCCAGTTCATTCCGCAGCTTTCGCGTCGCGCGAAAAAGCGAATTCTTCACCGTTTCTTCGGTCGTTCCCAGCGCGTCGCCAATGGCCCGCAGCTTCAATCCCTGATAATGCTTCATCTCAAATACGATGCGCTCGCGGGGAGAAAGTCGCTCCATCGCCACCGCAATCCGCGCTTTGATTTCCAGCCCGAACATCGTTCTCTCTGGGTCGAGCGTTGGGCGCTGCTCGCGCTGGCGCTCAAAAAAGTCCGTAATGCCCTCATCGGCATGCCCGTAATTCGCTTCCGGCGACTGATCTTCCGGCCGCGCCGCCCTCCGCCGCAGGTGATCCAGGCACACGTTGGTCACGATGCGATACAGCCAGGTATAAAAACTGCATTCGAATCGGAATCGGTGCAGGTTGCGGTATACCTTCAGGAACGCATCCTGGTAAACATCGCGCGCATCTTCCGGGCGCTTCATCAAGTTCAGTGCCAGCCGCAAAACATCGCGATCATAGCGGTGAACTAGTTCCTCGAACGCCGCGCGGTTGCCCACCTGCGCTTCTACCACCAGCGCCCGGTCGTCGAGGCTCGGCAAAGAACTCACCGCAGCCAAGGCTGCGTTTCCGCTGCCCGCCCCGCCGGCTTCACCGGCCACAGCCAAAGCCCATCGTGGAAGCGACATTTTTCGCTTTCTCTTCGCGTGCGGCTTGCCAGGTGCTCAGCGAGTTGCGCTCTTTGCCTGAAGGCGCATCGCCTGCCCTACTCGAGGTTACACCTAAAGAACTGCCGCAGCCCGCGCCGCTACACAGTAATCTAGGTTTTCTCATTAGGCCAATACGGAACACCCTCACACCCGTATGACCACCCTGTTTGGACGGGCTTCCGCCCCTTGGGTGAGCATCGCTTCCTTCCATAACAACGCTCCCCGCTGCCCTTTTGTTTCGCCCTAATTCATTGAATCTGTGGACCAATCACGGGTTGCCCGACGCGTGCCATCCCCATTCGCGAAGGGACCATGGCCCTCAACCACGCGTTCCGCTCTCTGGTGGCCGGGGCCAAAAAAATCTCGCGGACTCGGCCACAACTTCGCCTTGTCCGCGAGATCCCCTCCGGAGAACCGATATCTAACGTGGCCAGAAAAGCCCGCGTTTTGCCCCCACACTCCTCCTTACTTGCTTGGCATGTAGCTCAGATCTGGGCGAGGCTGCGCGATTTCGCTGTACGTGCTCTCGATCGAATTGTTCAGCCTTTCGATCACCGACATTGCTTCCTGTTCGCCAAACGCTTCCCGCAATCTGTCGCGCAGTGGCTTCACTTTAGGGTCGTCCTCGAAGGAGGCCCAATTGGCGTGATCTAACGTCAGCACATACGTGCCGCCCAGTCCGCCGCTCACCAGGTGATACCACTGGTAGTGCGAAGGTACATTCAGCTTTTGGTTGGCCTCGTGAACCTTGGCGACCGCGCTGCGGAAGTCATCGCCTTTCCCATACCGCACATGGAAGGTAATCACCTCGATATACTTCGGCGATTCCTGAGACGGATTGCTCACCTTGGGCAGTGTTTCGAAATACGAGGTTGTCAATTTTTCCACGTACGGCCCGATGGACTTTTTGTATTGCTCCAGATCCGCGGCATCACTCACCGAAGGAGTGTCCATATCCGTCCAGTGGATTCCGAATCGCCCCACGACGTACGTCCCGGTGTGTTCTCCGGTAAGAACCTCGGACACGTAGAGCGCATCCTTGTCCTTTTGTTGCTTGTGCCATTCCAACTTTGCTTTTCGTCCATCTTCGTACTGCTTCACCATGCCGTTCTTCGGCGTTTGGAATTCGATGCCCGCGACCGTCGCGGCCTTATCCTGAGCGAGCGTGCCCACCGCAAGAAATCCGAGTGAGCACAAACTTACTGCCACCTTCAGAATCTTCATTTTTCCTCCATCATTTGGCTGAGATGAAACTACGGGGTATAGGGGCCGGCGGGCAATCTAGCACCGCACCCCGCATAAAGCAATTGCACCTGGACCTCAGCCGAAGTCCCGATGACTCCGATCTGGGGTCCCGCTAACAACGCTTTAACAAGGACGTTCCACAGCATCCCGAAATATTTTTGGAAGGTCTGCCTGGCGAAAGATGTTTTCCACTTCCAGTCGAAGGCACGTTCCTTGCTCATTAAAGCGAGCGCCCAGACGGCATCACTGCGTTAAAAATTTTTGCCACTTCGCTTTTGCTCTGCGATCGCTCAACGCGCGCCTTAGCTCCGCTGATTCTCCATCTGCTCCCGCATCTGCCACTTCGCCAGCGGCCATGCCAGCAACCCCACCAGTGCCAGCACCACCACGTACCCGTTCGCCCCGTAAAACCCATTCGGTTGCGGAATCAATTTCACCGCTCCCGTCAGCAGCGCGGTCGCCGCCGCAATCAAAAAATATCCCAGCATATTGAAGCGCACCAGCCGCGTCACTCCCAGCACCAGCACCACCAGAATCAGGCACGCCGCCAGGAATTGCTTGACGAAGTCCGCTGGCGTCCCCCAGCCCGCTCCCGTCAGCGCCAGTGCTGCCGCCAGAAAAAGCAAAATCCGCAGCCACGTCGGCTTGATGTACAGCGCCACAAAAGATGCCACAATTCCCACCATCGCCGTGTACATCAGCGCCCTCAGCAACATCGAGCCAAAAATCGCAGCGGCCGGCAGCGTCGCATCAAAATCACCGCCGAACGATGCTTCCGCCGCGCGATGCATCGTCGGCCAGTGCGCCGACGCCAGCGCCACCAACCGGCTCAGTCCCGCCAGCGCCGCCGTCCCTCCCAATCCAATCCACAGCGCGTCGCGATAATATTCCGGCGTCATGCCCGTCCACCCCGGCATTCGGTCTTCGCCAAACGCGCGCTTCACGAAATACCACGCCATTCCGAACAGCAGCACAATGATCGCGAAATAGACCGCCGCGCCCAGCACCCCGCCGATCCCCAGTCCCGCCAGATACGTCTTCAGCGGAATCGCCGTTGGATACGCGCTTAAGAAACTCGCCACCCGGTCCCCCAGCCCAAAAACAATCAGGTAGCTGACCAGCCCCCAGATGCCCCACTTGCTGATGCGCCTCCACGGAGTCGCCCGCGCCTCTTCGGATTTCAAATTCTTCAGAAACACGATCAGCGCCGTGACCATCAACCCGCCCAGAACCACGAAGGGCAGCACCATCGAAACCAGCACGCGCGGCAGCGTCAGCTCTTGTTGTTTTCGCCGCCAGTCATCCGGAATTTTTATATACGTTCGATAATCCGTTACCTCGTCGCCGATCACCTGCACCTCGATGCGTTTATAAGCATCCGTCTTGCCGACGCTTGGCTGGCTCGCACTCGACGAACCCCCCGCCCCAACCGTGGCTTCCAGCGCTTTGTTTTCCTGCCATGTCAGCGTGTAGTCAAGCCTCCGCGGCTGCTTCTTGGACTTCGACTCCACCAGCGACCACTGCGACAGATCGATTTTCTTGCCCTCGCGTAAATAGTTTTCCGCCCGCGCCACCGCCTCTTCCTTCGTCAGCGCAACTCCCGGCGCCTCCTCCGCGATATGGTGGTGTATCGAATGCAGCGAACCGTCTGGCTTCAGCACCACCAGGTACTCTTCCGGCTGGTTGTCGCGGAAATATCGCGCCGTCCACAGCGCCCCCGGCACATCCTTGTCGTAAATTTCGTTTGTTCTCGCCACCCCTAAGCGTTCACGCAGAAATTCATTTGTCACCGGATCGGTGTTATTCGAAAGCAGAACCGCACGATGATACGCATTCGCGTCCACACCCAGTTGCCGCAGCTTTTCATCTCCCCGGTCGCGTGCTCCACGCGCGTTTATCGAAAGCTTCAGGTAATCTCCAATACTCGGCGCCTTCACTAACCACACCAGTAATCCGCCGATGACCACACACATCGCCAGCCCGCCAATGACCGTCGTCCTCAGCGCCTGGTAACCGCGCGCCTGCGGCGTTGTCGTTCCCGCAGCTGCGCTGTCTGCCGCGGGGACGTCTGTACCGATTACCTCATCCATCACCTCACGTGGTGGCGCTTCCGCGCCATTCAGCAAATCCTCCACCGGCGCGAATTGTCCCCGCCGCAGATACGCCACGCCAGAGAAAATCAAAGGCGCCAGCGCTGCCGCCCCTACAATCACTCCCGAAATCTTGAAGTACATGCTGTTCGAACGCACCAGCAGCAAACCCACCAGTGAAGCATCCACGGTGTAATGCCAGATCAGCGTCGCCAGAATCCCCCATCGCAACATGACGATCCCCGCGACAATGCCGATAATCCCGACCTCAATTCCTCGCGTGTATCCTGGCTCTTGCGGGTACGCGCTATGCAGAAAGCTCCACGAAAACGCCGGCAAAATAACCGCCAGCACCCGCGACTTCGTCAGCCGCTCCACAAACGGAATCGCAAATAGCCGGAACAAAAACTCTTCGCTCGTTGACGCCAGCAGCCCGATCGCTACTCCCGCGATCCACGGAAACGCCGTGTTCACCGCATCCGAATAATTGATGTCTTGCGGCGCCCACACTCCCACTTTCGCGCCGAACATATAAAACGCCACGATGAACCCGATGTGCGCCGCGGCCAGCGACAAGCCCACTACCGCCGCAGAAAAAAATTCCTTCGACTGCAGCCCCCGCAGCGTGAATGCTTTGTTTAGTCTTAATCGTTCCGGTTGCGTGGCGCGATACATTGGCTCCGCGCCCGGCAGCACCAGAGTCACCGTCAACGCCGTGCCCACCGCCATTAATATGTTCAGCAGGATTTGCAGCGCCACAAAACTGCCGTACGAATCATGCGTATCGTAGCTGGCCCGGATCGATTGCCACTGGTTCATCTGCATCAAAAAATAAAGTCCCGCTACCAGCCCTCCCAGTTTCGTGGCCCCGATCCAGTCCGCCTCTCCCTTGCGCCACAGCGAAATGCCCATCCATAGCGCGCTGCCCATCAGCAAAAGGTAAGGAATCAGCGCGATCTGGTTATAAAGAATGTTCGTCGAGCGCAGCTTCTTGTAGCCGCGTTCCCACGCTTCCGGCACCTTCAGATACTCTTCACTCCCGCCAATCTTGTCGCCTTGCACCACCACGTTCAGGCGATACGGCGCATCCTTCGCGCGAAATCCATGTTTTTCCCACGTGAACGACCAGTCCAGTCGGTTCGGTCGTTTATTCGAATCCACCTCTTCGGGCAGCAGATCCCAGCCCGACCGCACCCCCATCTTGCTTTCCAGAAAATTTTCCGCGTCGTACTGTGCTGTCGCGCGATCCAGCGTAGCGCCCGGTCGTGCTTCCTCCACTTTGTGCTCGTATCCGACAATCTCTCCGGCCGGGCTTACCCGTACTTGAAATTCTTCTTCCTGCTGCGGCTTGAAAAAGCGCACGTCCCAATACCAGATGTTCAACTCCGCAGACATCAGTTGGTTCGCTTGCGCCAATCCCAATTCACGTTCCAGATAGGTCTTCGCGTCGTCATTCACTTCAAAAACGATCGCCGATTGATAGCTCCCCGCGTCTTCGCCCATCCCCGACAGGAACTGCTTCGCACGCGTCAATGCCTCGCCGCGCGACACCTTGAAATTCACGGAAGCTTCCGGGAAGGCGCGAAAATAATATTTGTACGCGAACAACGCGCCCGCAATTCCTGCAATTACCCAGAAAATCAGCGCGCGTTTATTCGCCGACGTCAGCCGATCACTCGACACACACCCTCCACTTGCAGCTCTGCGCTCTCACTCTAGGATACGCACGAAACCTGCGCAAGTTTCGCTCCCGCAGTGCTTTACCGCGTTCCACTTGGTCATAATGGTATAAAGAGGGAAGTATTCTGCCGTATTAGCGCAACGAAATACCGTGCGTACGCGGTCGGCCGTTGCTCGCGGAACATCTTTTCCACTGTGCCCACTCCAACCTTAGCCACCGAAGTTCGCATGATCAAGGGCGTCGGCCCCCAGCGCGCCGAACTCCTCGCCAGCCGCGGCATCCACACCCTCGAAGACCTGCTCTCCTATCTTCCGTTTCGCTACGAAGACCGCATTCATTTTTCTAACATAAAAGACATTCAGCCCAACGGCGTCTACACCATCCGCGTACAGGTCATGAGCGGCCAGGCCGTGCGCAGCATGCGCCGCCACGACGCCGTATTCCATCTTTTAGTGCGCGACGCCACCGGTCAGCTCCCCTGCAAATTTTTTCACGGCGGCTATCTTGAAGGCCGCCTCAAGCCCGGCCAGTCGCTCATCCTCCACGGCAAAGCCGAAGTCGACAAGCTTCGCCCCGCGCGCATCGAGATGGTCAATCCGCAAATGGAATTGACCGGCGATCAGATGGACTCCACCGAAGTCGGCCGCATCGTCCCCATTTACGAAGCCATCGGCACCTTCGGATCACGCGCCATTCGCCGTGCCATCTACGCCGCGCTCGAACTCATCGACCCCAGTCTTCCCGACATTCTCCCGGCTCCGTTGCGTGCTCGCCTCGGCTATCCCACGCGTCGCGAAGCCTTGATCCACACGCATTTCCCGCCCTCCGGCGAATCCCTCGACGCGCTCAACACTTTCCGCTCGCCTGCTCAACAGCGCCTCATCTTCGAAGAATTTTTTCTCTATCAACTCAGTCTCGCCCTCGACCGCAAAACCACGCGCAAAGAAAACGCCATCGCCTTTCGCCTTCGCGAAAACAACATCCGCGAAGCCCTCAAACGCATCTTGCCCTTCAAGCCCACTGCCGCACAAAAACGCGTCCTCGCCGAAATTGCCGCCGACCTCGAAAAACCCGCGCCCATGAATCGCCTGCTGCAAGGCGACGTGGGCAGCGGCAAAACCATCATCGCCCTTCAGGCCGCCGTCATCGCCATTGAAAACGGTCTGCAGTCTGCCCTCATGGCGCCCACCGAAATTCTCGCCGTGCAGCACTATCTTGCCGCCAAAAGAATCCTCGCCCCGGCTGGCTACCGTGTCGAATTGTTGATCAGCGGATTAAAATCCCGCGACAAGCTCGCCGTCCTCGCGAGCATCAAATCTGGCGAGGCCCAGTTGGTCATCGGCACTCACGCCCTCATCGAAGACAATGTCGCCTTTGCTCGCCTCGGCTTCGTCGCCGTCGATGAACAGCACCGTTTCGGCGTCCTTCAACGCAAACGTCTCATGGATAAATCCCTCGTCCATGGCCACGCCCCGCACGTTCTGGTGCTCACCGCCACGCCCATTCCGCGAACTCTATCGCTCACCCTCTACGGCGATCTGGACGTCTCCGTTATCGATGAGCTTCCGCCCGGTCGCACTCCCATCGATACGCGCATGACCACCGAGCCGCATCTTCCCGGCGTGTGGGAATTCCTCCGCCGCGAAGTAGCCGCCGGCCATCAGGGCTACATCGTTTATCCCGTCATCGAAGAATCCAAACTCGAACTGAAAGCCGCCATCGAAGAATTCGACCGCCTTTCTCGCGAAGTTTTTCCCAAACTTAAACTCGGCCTGCTGCACGGCCGGCTCTCCAGCGATGAAAAAGATTCCGTCATGCAGCGCTTCCGCAAAAACGAAGTCCACATCCTGGTAGCCACCACTGTCGTGGAAGTTGGCGTCGACGTTCCCAACGCCACCGTCATGGTTATCGAGCACGCCGAGCGCTTCGGCCTCTCTCAGCTTCACCAGCTCCGCGGACGCATCGGGCGCGGCGCCGCCAAATCCCACTGCATCCTGGTCGCCCCGCCGTACATTAAGGAAGAATCGCGCGCCCGCCTGGACACCATGGTGCGCACTGCCAACGGTTTTGAAATCGCCGAAACCGATCTCCTCCTGCGCGGCCCCGGCGAATTTTTTGGCACCCGTCAATCCGGCGACATGGGCTTCCACATCGCCAACCCGCTCCGCGATCGCGAACTTCTCGAATTGGCCCGCCGCGAAGCCTTCGCCCTCGCCGACGATCCCGAGCGCGCTGCCGAACTCCGTACCGTCATCCGCTCCCTCCCCGATCACTGGCAACGCCGCTATCACCTCGCCCGCGTCGGCTAGCGAGTCCCACGACCGTATTAGTCCCCGGCAATTTTGCTAAGCTACATCCGCCAACTTTCCCCACTCAACCAAATCCATCATGCGCATCATCGCCGGCACTTACCGCAGCCGCATTCTAAAAAGTCCCAAAGACCTTTCCCTGCGCCCCACCAGTGACTACCTTCGCGAAACTCTTTTCAATGTCCTCGGCTCCGGCATCTCCGGCTCCCGCTTCCTTGACGTCTTCGCCGGCACCGGCGCCGTCGGCATCGAAGCCCTGAGCCGCGGCGCCACTCAAGCGACCTTCATCGAAAAACATGCCCCCACCGCAGCGCTCATCCGTAAAAATCTCGCCTTGCTGAAAATAAATTCCGGCGCAACGGTCATCTCTGCCGACGCCGTCCGCGCACTCGAAACCCTCGAAACCAAAATGCAAACCGGCGAGGCGCCTTACGACTACATCTTTATCGACCCTCCCTACGCCTCCACCGAAGATTACTCCCGCGTCCTGCAACACCTCGCTTCGCATCGTCTCCTCGCTTGCGACGGCATCGTCATCGTCGAACACCGCAAAACCTTCAACACTCCCGAACAGATCGCCGACCTGAAACGCGTCCGCCTCCTCCGCCAGGGTGACGCCGCTCTAAGCTTTTACCGCCGCCCCACCGCGATATCTCCCGATCCCGTAGCCGCCTCTGAACCCGAACCCGCCGGATAACCCCTAATCCCGCCCGTACATCTATCTTCCAAAGCATTTATCTCGATTTTTGGGGGCTAAAAAATTCATCGAAGAACTAAGCATCTGATTACCAGCATGTTTATAATCGAGACTGTATGTCTTTTGGCCACGCCAGCAATTCACTGAATTTATTTGGGCCGCAACCCGAGCTCGTTGCCCCCGCTGCGCCCCCTGCGCCTGTCGGCGACACGCCCCAGTTGGCCGTCCATTGGGGTAGCTTCCACCAAAGTCTGGGAAGCGGCATCCGCGCTTTGTTCACCGGCCCGCGCGCGCCCAAAAAATTCCTCAGCGGAGAATTTTTCAGAGATTGCTGGATCGAAGGTCGCATCCCTCGCGCTGCGGTAGTCGCCGCCGCTCTCTGGCACGTCGTTTTTCTCGTCATGCCCTGGCCGCAACTTCCCGCCGCGCCCCGCAGAAATCCCGCACTCGAAAATTTTCAGCTTACCTGGTCGGGACCGATCAACGATCTTCCCCCGCTGAAACTTCCCGGGGCCGCCCCCACGCCCAGTCCGCGCGGCGACGCGCAAAAAGCTCTCGCTCGCGAAGGCGCCGATGCCTTTCATCCGCGTCAGCGCATTTTCACCGACCCCGCTGTCCCCAATCATCCGCGTCAAACCTTAATTAACACGGCCGCGCCCGCCATGCCTCCCAAGCTTCTTCCCAGCTTGCCGAATATCGTCGAGATTCAACCCGTCGCCGCCCCGGCCAGGCCGCGCATCGAAATCACCGAACAAACCCTCGCGCAGCTTCACCCTCGCGAACCCCGCCAGAGTCGTGTTGCCGCAGCCAAAGCCACGCCCGCCCCCCCCGTCCCGGAAGACGGTCCTTCCGTCGACGGCCCTGCCGCGGAAATCACTTTGGCCCCATCTCTCAACGCCCCCGCTCGGCCGAAGCTGGAAATAAATGCCGGGGTCGCGCCACGGGCCCTTCAGCAACGCGCCTCATCCGCCGACCCTGACCCCGCGCCCGAACTCGCTCGCCAGAATGTTTCGAACGCCGCCAACGCCTCCACGCTCATCGCTCTTTCTGCCACGCCCGGTCCCGTCGCGCCGCCCGCTCCGCCACAAGGCAATCTCGCCGCCCGCGTTTCCATTTCACCGGAGGGCAAAAATCCCGGCGCTCCCGGTGGCAATCCCAACAGCGCGCCAGACATCCATGGCGGTGCAGCCGGCGCTCCCGATAGCCGTGGCGGAACAGCCGCTGGTGGCGGCGCAGGAAAAAACTCCACCGCCGTCAGCATCAGCGGTGGCAATCCCGTCCCCAAAAGTATGTCCGGCCTCGACGCCAATCCTCAGCCCAAGATCGATGCGTCGTTGTCTCACAGTCTCGTCCCCAAAATGGATCCGCGCGCGCGCATCGCCGACGCCCCGGAGCGCACCGGCCCACCCAATTTCGCCACGCTTGCTCCCGGCGCCAAGCCCGAACAAATCTTTGGCGCAAAAAAGGTCTACACCCTGCTCGTCAACATGCCCAATCTCAACAGCGCCACCGGCAGTTGGATCCTCAATTTTTCCGAACTCCACCGCGCCAGCTCGGCGAACAACCCTGCACACGTCACCTCCACCGATCTTTCCGGTCCCGCGCCGCTCATGAAAAGCGATCCAAAATATCCGCCCACGCTAATCAACGAACACGTCGAAGGCGAAGTGGTCCTCTACGCCGTCATTCGTGCCAATGGCTCCGTCGACAGCGTCGAACTCGTTCGCGGCCTCGATCAGCAACTCGACGCCAACGCCATGCACGCCTTGGCTCAGTGGAAATTCCGTCCCGCCTCCCGCCAGGGCACACCCGTCGACCTGGAAGCCATAGTGCACATCCCCTTCCACGCTCCCGCGGAACGCTAATCCCAAGTTTTTTGTTTATTTCTTCAGAAAGGCGGCGGCTTCAACCCCCAAGTTAGCCCCACCACACAATGGAGTAGTCTTGTTTTGCCGGCTTTTTCTCTAGCAGGCGGGGACTTCAGTCCCCGCTTAATCCCGCCCATTACAACGGGGCTTTAGAGTCTGTGTGAAGACTCAATTTTTGGAGGCGCTGACCATAATGTATTGTGGAGAGTGAAATACCTCGTTCAATAAATCGTGGCAAAAACGAGTTCTCACACAGACTCTTTAGCCCCTGAAGCCACTGTTCACACCACAAAAAGAAAACCTGTCATTCCGACCGAAGCGGGCCGACGCATTTTCTTCTGCTTCGCTTTTGCGAAGCCAGCTCGCGCAGTGGAGGAATCCCTCTTCGATCCATCGCGTAGCCAAGCCAGGCGTTCCCGCAAGAAACCTCGTCGCTAGGCCTTCGCTACGCAATCACCACCGCAATCAGCCGATCAATATCCCGCTCAGTATTGAACAAATGCGGGGACACCCGCAAATTTCCTTCTCGCAAACTCACAAACACATTTTCCGCCCGCAATTTCTCATTTAACGCCGCGGTCTTCTCTGGCGTCCGCGCCGCAAAGCACGCATACGGCCCACGCCGCTCCGGATCCAGCGGACTGGCAGGCACGCACCGGTCCTTCGGCAGGCGCTCAAACATCAGCTCCATCAACGCGCGGTTGTGCGCCAGCACCGTCTCCGGCTTTATCCGCAGCAACAATTCCAGTGACTCCGCGATCCCCGCCAGGTTGAAGTAACTCGCCGTCTCTGCCGCATCCCAGCGCCGCGCGGCAGGCACCACTTTCGGTTCGCTCAGTGCCAGCGATCCAAATCGATCCGACCCTTCCGCCGCCGTCCAGTAAAAAGGTCCCGGCCGCATCTTCGCGATATTTTCTTTCTTCACCCACAAAAATCCCGTGCCGTAGGGACCGAGTAACCACTTGTATCCCGCGCACACCAGGAAGTCCGCACCCAGCGCCTTCACATCCATGGGCACCGCGCCGCAACACTGGCTGGCATCCAGCACCAGCATCGTCCCTTGCGCGTGGCACGCCGCCGCCAGTTTCGCCGCATCCACGATCGAGCCATCGTCAAATCGCGTTAGGCTCACGGAAACCAGTTTCGTCTTCGGCGTCAGCGCTGCGATCAAATCCTCCGCAGTAATAAATCGGTCGCTGGGCGCCACGATTTTCACCGTGATCCCTTCGCGCAGCTCCATCGGCTTCCACGTCGTGTATTGCAGCGGAAACTCCGAACGCGCAGTAATCACTTCGTCACCGCTTTTCCACGACAGCCCGTAAGCTACCGCCCACATTCCCGCGCTCGCTCCCGTCGTCAGCGCGATCTCTTCCACTTCCGACCCGATCAGCGTCGCGATCGCGCGCCGCACCCGGTTCGGCAAATCAAAATATCCTGCGTCCGGATGCCGCTGCGGAAATTTCTTCAACTCCATCGCCGCTTGCACCGCCTTCAACGCCACCTTCGGCATTGGAGCCTCGCCCGCTGAGTTGAGATACGTCGCGTTTTCAAACTCAAACCATTCCTCGCGCCAATTCTTCGTCAGCGGTTCCGTCGTAGCCGTAGCCATCCAGGCCTCCAGTCATTCTTCAATGACCTTGCGCATGCTCCAGTCGAACTTCAACATCCAATTTGGGAAGTAGTCGTACCGGCGTGTTTCGCAGCTCTAACGTGTGGAGATTTTGGAGCGTAACTCTCAACCTGTCGCGTAAAGCTGCCCACTAAAAATGCGTCCGCAACTCCCGAAACGCCGGCAGGATCACCAGTTTCCCAGCCCCGGCCAGCACCGGCTCATGCTCCAGTTGCCACGTATCCTGGTGCGGTATGTACACCGCGTTTAACCCGATCTTCATCGCCGGATTGATATCGCTTCGCGGGCTGTTTCCGATCATCCATCCATGCGACTTCACTATTTTATGTTTGTGTACCAGCGTCCCGTACGTCTCGTGGCTTTTCTCCGGCACAATTTCGATAAATTCAAAAAAGCCCTGCAACCCCGACCGCTCCACCTTGGCGGCCTGCTCCGCCGGTTCGCCCTTGGTAAACAAAATCAATCGATGCCGCTCCGTCAGGTACGACAGCGTCTCCGGCACGCCATCCATTATTTTCGGCGGCGTCCGCTCCAGCTCCAGCACCCGCTCCTTGATCTTCGCCACCGTTTCCTTGCACGCCATCTGCTCTGCCAGCTTCATGTACGTTTCTTCCAGCGACCTCCCGAAGCACCGCACTCCATATCCGTATTGCCGTATGTTCTTGCGCTCCGTTTCATTCAGGATGTGCCGCACATACGCGCGCGTGTACCCGCAGGACTCCACCATGGTGATGAAATCCTCAATGAGCTGCTCGAAGAATACGTTGTTCTCCCACAGCGTATCGTCCGCATCGATCAGCAGCGTGTGTCGTCGCATATTTCCTAGATTCTATCCTGAGCTTTCGTTTTTACTAGCGCGTCGCGCCTTGCAATTTCGCGGTCACAAGGTGGCTTTGCGCTGGCCCGCCGCCAGTTTCTCGAGCACACTGCGCGCCGTCTTTTGCAACTCTCCAAACCGTGTCAAATACGTCTGGAATTCCTGATTCAATATCTGCGCCTCATCCGGCCCCAGCTTTATGCGCAAAATCATGTCGCGCAATTTCACCGGGTGCGGCAGCAGCGCATCTTCCTGCAATTCTTCCAGCGCCTGTTTCGCGTCGTAGTGGTACATATGCACTCCAAAACCTCAATCAAATAATTGTACTCGCTACCGCACGGAAGACCCTAGTTGCGTGAAAAAGCCCTACTTGCGCAAAAAGCCCCACTGCGCAAGAAAGAGGAACCACAAACTGAAGACCACAACTGAAGGATTTACGCTGCCGCTGTCGCGGGAATGAACTCATACCGCTCAATCCTGGCCGCAATGCCCGATTTTCCATTCTCTCCGGGATCGACGCGCACTACCTTGCCCCGGCATCGAATTTTCACGTCTGCCGACTTCAACATATCTTTCGGCAGCGTAATCACAAACAAAATCTCTCGCCCCGCCTCAAACGGCTCGCCCGCAAAAAAGTACAGCCCGCGATAACTCACGTCCCGCATACTCACCGGCAATTCATCGCCGCTGCGTTCCCAGGGCAGAATCGCCAGTGGCAGGTTCATCGTGAATCGGCGAGCTTCGCGGCGGTCCGCTGCGTTATCCATGGAGCTCCCTCGGTTGGCTGGAATGCAGGAAAGCTAACATTCGTAACCTTAAACTGCAACGCGAAAAACGCATTTCCCCGCGTTTTCCCCGATTTGTGTATCAGTTTGATACATTTGTTGCTCTAAATAATCGCCCCATATTAACCAAAGATTAGATGACCCCCATACACGATTCGCGTAACTTTTTTCTCACCAGTCTGGTCGGCCAACTCGAAGCCATTCTTTGGACTCCCCACACTTCCGCGCCGCCGCCGCTCGCCGCACTCCTGTGCCACCCGCATCCGCTCTTCGGCGGCACCATGCACAACAAAGTCGTTTTCCAGGCCGCCAAATCCATCGACGCTCTCGGCCTTCCCGTACTCCGTTTTAATTTTCGCGGCGCCGGTCTCAGCGCCGGTGTTCACGACCGCGGCATCGGCGAACGCGATGACGTTCGCGCTGCCTTGAATTTTCTCATTGCCGAATTTCCAGGTGTGCCATTGCTGGTCGCCGGATTTAGCTTTGGCTCAATCGTCGGCTTGCGCGTCGGATGCGCAACTCCCCAGGTTAGAGATTTGATCGCACTCGGTCTGCCGGTAAACAATGCCGACACTTCATTTCTCGAAAATTGCCCCAAGCCTAAATTATTTGTGCACGGCGGCAACGATGAGCACGGTGACGTGGAAAAACTAAAAGAGCTGGTCCCCACATTACCCGGCGAGAACCGCCTCGTAGTGGTCGAAGGCGAGGATCATTTCTTTCGCGGCAAATTGGATGAGCTCGATCGCGCCATTACCACCTGGCTCAACGAACGCCTCCACCAACTTAAAAAATAGCCTCTCAGCTCAACGGACCGAAGTCCGCTAAGCGCTCTCTCCCCGCGAAAAAAGCTTGCTGAACTGATCCACCGTCGCGGCTGGCATCCCCAGCAATCGCGCGTTCGCCCGCGAATGCTCTGGCCGCGACATCCCCACCAGCGCCGTGGTAATTCCTGGAGCCGACCTCACAAATTGCAGCGCCCTCTCCGCATCATTCGCAAGCCCCAACGCCTCCGCCACAAATTCCGGCAAATTGCTGGCCACTTGTCCCTGTAGCAAAGAAGCGCTCGCAATCACCGTGATGTCCAGTTCATCCGCCGCTTCCATAATCGTTTTCCGGTGTCCTGCCACCATTTGATTGCCCAGCGTCAGCGCTTCCGTCATCCCCAGGTTAAATGGCAGTTGCACGAACCGGAATCGATGCCGCCCTCCGGCAATCTCCTGTGCGATCTGCACCAGTTCTGCCAGTTGCATCGCGTCTCCCGCTTGCGGTTCTTGCCGAAACGCGTTCCAGGTAGCCACTCCGTAGTATTGAAGTTCGCCGGCCACCACCGCCGATTCCAGAAATGTAAACGCCTCTCTCACACGTTCTAAAAAATCCGCTTTGGGTATATCCGCAAGCTGCGTCTCCGGATTGTGCAGATAAAAAACGTCCACGCAATCCACTCCCATGTTCCGCAAGCTGCGTCCCAGCTGATTTTTCAGGAATTTCGGCGTCATGCAGTGCCCGCCGCCAACGATGTCTTTCGCGGTCAGTACCCCCGGCTGAATGTACTCGCGAAAAAAATATTCGTTGGGATCTGCCGGCATCCCGCCGTCCGGCGTCAGATACCCGGCCTTGGTGCACAGCACCATTTCGTCGCGCCCAAACCCCGCGGTCTTCAATTCTGCCAGCGCCGCTCCGATGCTGCGTTCGCTGCGCTGAAACCGGTAATTGATCGCCGCATCGATCACGTTGATTCCGCGGCGCACCCCTTCCACAATCGCCTCGGTATATCCGCGATCCGTTTTCTCATCTGGATTTCCCAGATATGTCCCGATCCCCAGCGAAGAAACCGCCAGCCGCTGCGCGTCACGAAAATGCCCCTCGGCTCCATTCGGAAATCTCGCTGCATACCGCCGTGTCCCCTCAGGCGTAGCAAATGTCGTCATCGTCGCTTTTCGCTCCCCACTGAATATTCATCCCTCTGCTCGTTCCACCACTTCGTTTTTCTCCGGCGCAATCACCAGAATTGCAACAGTCCATCACTTCTTCTCATCCGTTGCCGCTGCTGGCGGCGCCAGCAATCTCGAACACGCCCTTAAAATTCTCCGGTAAGGCCAGTCCTTCTTCTCCCGAAAAAAAATCTCCCCCGCTCGCGGATTGCTGTAAAACCATCGCGCCACTAGCCACAAATGCTCGCTGAGTTCACCCCTTCCCAACGGCAAATGTCCCGCCACACCACCAGGCGCCAATTCTTCGCCGCCCTCCATACTCGCCACAGCCGCCCCTGCCAACGCCACTGAATCCGGGTCGAGATACCCTCGAAAAATATGTTCCGCCGACCGCGGCTGGCTCGCAATTTCTCCGAACGGCACAAACATCGGCTCCCACAGCTTACCGCCCTCCACGCGAAACGCCGCCACCACCTGCTCCTCCGCGCCGCGCTGCAAAATCACTGCATCCAGTGTTTGGATTCGCCGCGCCAGATCGGGTCCGCCTCGTAACACCTCATCCAGCTTCTCCACCTTTTTATGCAGCGCCGCGGCTCGTTCGAAATCCAGGTCATCGCTGGCGCGCCCGCGTTCCGCTTCGAACGTAGCTCGCAGCGACTCCCCGCTCGACTCCAGAAACTTTACAAATCTCTGCACCTCGGCGTCGTATTCCTCCTTCGAGCACCCCGCAAAGCATGGCGCCAGGCACATCTTCATCTCCGAATACAAGCAACCCGGAAACGCGGGATCGCGCCTTATTTTTATTTGGCAGCGCCGTATCTTGAAAAAATCCAGCGCGCGATTTGCAAACGCCAGCGCTGCCCCACGCGAAGGGAACGGCCCATAATAAGTGCCGCCCGTCGGTGCTCCCGCCGCATCCGTCGGGATATGCCTCGTTACATAACACCGCGGATACGCATTTCGCAGGCTCACCTTCAGCACCGCTGGCGGCCGCAGCCGCATCAGATCGCGATACCGCTGCGGAAAAAGCCTCTTGGCGTGCTGGTAGTACATGACTGTCTGCTCGAACGCCGACCCCATTGCTCGGTATCGCACTCCACGCGCCACTTCGCGCAGATTCAGCCGCTTGCTTGCGGGATCAGGCGGCCCCACCAGCCGTTGCAGCCGCCGCCGCAAATCCTGCGTGCGAATCAGCAAAGGCTCGGCTTTTTCATCAATTAATTCAACCAGGCACACCGCGGGTTTGCAGGGCAATGCAGAAAAAAATTCCTCATCGTGTGCGGCATCAAAAGGAAGGGAAAAATCCAGCTCCAGCACGCGCCCAGAATACTACGACTCTACCTCAACCCTTCAGCACCCACGACGCAATCACCAACCGCTGAATCTCACTGGTGCCCTCGTAAATCTCTGTAATTCGCGCATCGCGATAGTTCCGCTCCACCGGATATTCGCGGCTATACCCGTACCCGCCATGGATCTGGATCGCCTTGTGCGTCACTCGCGTAGCCATTTCGCTGGCAAACAATTTCGCCACTGCCGCATCCTGGCTGAACCGCGCCCCGCTGTCCTGCTTCCACGCCGCCTTCCGAATCAGCAGTCGCGCCGCATCAATTTCCGTGGCCATGTCCGCCAGCATGAATTGGATCGCCTGAAATTGAGAGATGGGATGCCCAAACGCCATCCGCTCCTGCGAATATTTCAGCGCCGCTTCGAATGCTCCCTGCGCAATTCCCGTAGCTTGTGCCGCGATCCCGATCCGCCCGCCGTCCAGCGTCGAAAGCGCCACCTTATATCCTTCGCCTTCGTTCCCGATGCGATTTGCCGCCGGCACCTCGCAATCGGAAAAAATCAATTCGCTGCAAGCCGTCGCGCTGATCCCCAACTTTTTCTCTTCCTTGCCCACCCGGAATCCCGGCGTCCCGCGTTCGATTACCAGCGCGGTGATCCCTTTTTCGCCCTTCGCCGGCTCGGTGTTCACGTACACGATGGCTGCATCCGCCGCGCCGCCATTGGTAATCCACGCCTTCGTGCCGTTCACCACGTAGCTGTCGCCTTTGCGCACCGCCTTCGTTTGCAACGCCGCGGCATTCGAGCCCGCCTGCGGCTCCGTCAACGCATAGCACCCGATCTTTTCCCCTCGCGCAAACGGCAATAAAAACTTCTCTTTCTGTTCTGCCGTTCCAAATCGATGTATCGGGTCGCAATACAATGAATTTTGCACCGACAAAATCACGCCCGTAGACGCGCAGCACCGCGAAATCTCCTCGATCACGATGGTGTACGCGATGTGATCGAATCCCGCCCCGCCTTCATTTTCCGGCAGCGCAACTCCCGTCAGGCCCAGCTCCGCAGCTTTCTTGAATATCTCCCGTGGAAAATGACCGGTCTCATCCAGTTCCTTGGCAAACGGCCGCACTTCGGTCTCCGCAAACTCGCGGACACTTTTTTGCAGCAACAGTTGCTCCTCGGTCAGTCCCAGATCCACGCCACTCTCTCCGCTCTGCAAATCGCTGGCTGGTTCATACCGCCGCCAAGGCATTCTTCATCCGCTCGTACGTCACATTCAACTCTTCCGGGTGTACTCGCGTCTCTGCCGTCACCGTCATGAAATTTGTATCGCCGAACCATCGCGGCAGCGCGTGCATATGCAAATGTCCCGCCACCCCCGCGCCCGCCGCCTTCCCCAGGTTCATCCCCAGGTTCACTCCGTCCGGTTTGTAGTTCTCTTTAAACGCATGCTCCACGCGCGTCGCCAGGCGCATCATTTCCGCTTGCGTCGCGTCGTCGCACATCCCCAGTTCCGCCACGTGCGCGTACGGCACGATCATCACGTGCCCCGACGTGTACGGATACCGGTTCAGAATCACAAAACTTTTCTTGCCGCGATACACGATCAAGGCCTTTGCATCGTCATTGCGGCGCAGCGCGTCGCAAAAAATGCATTCAGAAGGCAACTCCTGAATCGCGCCCGCAATGTACGCGTATCTCCACGGCGACCACACATAGTCCATCGCTCATCCCTCATTTTGAACGGCGCCCGCACAGCATAGCGCACAAACCCGCCCACGCCGCATATCGCGGCGTCCGAGCGCACGAAAGCGCTAGCGCTATTTTAGGGAATCGACAAGATGTACGGAGTGGATCTGAGCACTTGGCTGCCGCACCCTGGGTTTTGAAGGTCGGCGGTTCTTACTCAGGAATGACCCGCGTCGCCCGGAGCACTCGCAGCCGGAGTCGCAGGCGTTGCCGGAGCATTACCCTCCGCCGCGTCGCCATGCGAGTTGTTCACAAAATCCTTCAGTTCTTTACTCGGTTTGAAAAACGGAATCTTCTTCGGTGGCACGTCCACCTTGGCGCCCGTCTTGGGGTTCCGCCCGATCCGCCCACGCCGCTGCCGCGTGCGAAAGCTCCCAAATCCGCGAATCTCGATTTTGTCGCCCTTTTGCAGCGCCTCGATAATGCTTTCGAAAATCGTCTCGACGATGGTCTCCGACTCTTTGCGCGGAAGTTCTGAGATGCGCAGTACCTCTTCGATCAGGTCTGCCTTCGTCAATGTAGGATGCTTGGTCATAATCCTTGCCTCTTCGCCCCGCGGCAATCCCGCCGAAGCTTCTAGCCTGATTTGCTCGCCCAAATCGGTGTTTCGAAACGGCTTAGGCAGACAACCGGCCGCTTCTAGAGCACCCTTCCTATCACTAAAAGGGTTTTAGGTAAATGAAATTGTCCAACAGGGAATTCAGCCAGCCGTAACCTTAAGAACGCCGCGAAAGCCGCTACCGGCCCAGCTTGGACTTCAGCGCGTCCCCAATCGTCGCCGTGGAAGATGACTTCGCCGTGGAAGTCGACTTGTACTGATCGATCTCCCGCCGCTCCTGCTGCTTTACTGCCGCGCGGTAGCTCAACCCGATGCGCCGCGTCTCCGGGCTGATCTTGACGATCTTGAAGTCATACTCTTTCCCCGGCTCCAGCGGTCCCGCGCTCTTCAGCGGCCCGCTCGTCACCCGATGCATCGGCGCTGGCCCTTCATCGCGCCTCCGCTTGTGTTCTTCGATTTCCGTGTTGTGGCACAGCGCTTCGATGTTCTCGCCTAGCTCCACGAACGCCCCAAACGTGGCGATACGCGAAACTTTGCCTTTCACGACCTGCCCCACCTTGTGCTGTTTGAACCAGTCGCCCCAGATATCATTGACCTGTTTAATGCCCAGCGACACTCGCCGGTTTTCCGGATCGATCTTCAAAACCTTTGCGGTTACGTCTTCGCCCTTTTTGAACACCTCGTGCGGATTCTTCACTCGTCCGGTCCAGCTCACATCTCCCACGTGTACCAGCCCGTCGAAACCATCCTCGATTTCCACGAAGGCCCCGAACTCCGCGATATTGCGAATCTTCCCGGTTACCACCGTGCCCACCGGATATTTTTCCGCGATCAACATCCATGGATCGGCCTGCGCCTGCTTGATTCCCAACGACACTCGCCGGTCGCTCGGCTTGATGTCCAGCACCACCACGTCTACTTCATCGCCCACCTTCACCAGCTTCGAAGGATGTGTGGGCTTTTTGTTCCAGCTCATCTCCGAAACGTGTACCAGTCCCTCGATGCCTTGTTCCAGTTCTACGAACACCCCGTAGTCCACCACGCCCACAACTTTGCCCTTCACCTTGCCGCCCGCCGGATATTTCTCCGCCGCGTTCACCCACGGATCGGGTATCAGTTGCTTCAGCCCCAGCGAAATGCGCTGCTTATCCTTATCGAATTTCAGGATGACTACATCCAGCTCCTGGTCCGGCTTCAGCATGTCCGACGGATGCTTCACTCGTCCCCAGCTCAAATCCGTCAGGTGCAGCAAGCCATCGATCCCGCCCAGATCCACGAACGCGCCGTATTCCGTCACGTTCTTCACGTGCCCGTGAACCGTTTGCCCTTCCTTCAGCGATTCCATCAACTCGGCGCGCTTTGCTAGTTGACCCTCTTCGAGCAGCGCCCGCCGGCTTACCACCACGTTTCCCCGGCGCCGGTTCAGCTTGGTAATGCGCACTTCCAGTTCCTGGCCCATCAAATCGTCGAGATTCGCCACCGGCCGCAAATCGTATTGCGACCCCGGCAGAAACGCGCGCACACCGATGTCCACCACCAGCCCGCCCTTGATGCGGTCCACCACCTTGCCCTTGACCGTTTCTTTCGCCTTGAAAGACGCCTCCAGCTTTTCCCACGTCCGCCGGCGCAGCACTTTCTGGTACGAAAGAATCTCAAATCCGTCTTTGCGCTCTCCGGTCCGTTGCACTTCAATCTTGCTGTTCGGCTCCGGACGTGGAATCTCCGTCTCCGAAAACTCCGCCGCGGGAATCAGCCCCTCGGTCTTCTGCCCGGTGTCCACCACCACGCCGTGCTCGGTGTACGCCACCACCGTCACTTCAATAATTTCGCTTTGCGACGCGGCTTCCTGCTTTTCGTCGTACTGCTCCATCAGCTTGCTCATCTCTTCTGAGCCAGCCGCTTCGTCTGCCGCTTCCGCATCGGCTGCGGTGGTCGCGCCACCGCCTCCGCCCAACTCCGCCTGCGTTCCCGCGCTCGGCGTGCCGAGATCCGCCGAACTTCCTGCCGGGGTCTGTATGTTGCTGCCCGCGTGTTGCTCGTTCGCCTTGTTATCCGCGGCACCTTGCCCCGGATCGCCATCTGCCTGGGGAACCGCGGGCGTGCTCACGCTGTGCCCATCGCCGTGAATACCCGCGTGCCCTTCCGTGCCGCTCGACCCCGTACCACTTGACGCCGTTCCACTCGACGCACTCCCGCTCTGCCCGCCGTCATTCTGTGCGCCGGTTCCAGATGTATCGCCCTCGTGCTTGTTCTCGTTCACTGTATTTTTCTCTTCGTGCCTGTCATTCGCGCCTGAATTCTGTTGGCTGTTCGCATCATTCGCAGTTCCGTCCGCTTCCGTCGCTGGTGCGGCTGCTGCTGCGCTGGCATTGGCGGCTGTCGGGTTGTCGTGGTCGGGAAACATGGTTGTAGGCCTCCGGGATAAATATCCCTGTTTAGTCAAAAAGATTCCTTGCGAGATCCTTACGTGGATAGCCCTGCAAGGAGGTGGACCGTTCAGTTGGTCGCTAAGGAAAACGTGCCGCGGGCGTCACTGCAAGCACTACCAGGACTTAGGAATGTTACGAGGAACGCCGCAACCCACAAAAAGCATACTCGCCGAATCAACACCCTGTCAATTGAATGAGCAGTCCTTAACTCGCGCTAATTCACGAAATTTCGCTGTAAAGCCTTCCACCCGGCGCTCCTGGTCTTCTGCGATATCACAAAATCAGCCGCCTCATGCGACGCCGGATTCAACTGCCGCACCGGCGGTCCCGGTCGCTCCTCCGTAGGCATCTTCATCGCAAAACTCAGCAGGACCCTCAAGTCCTCGCCGTGACAAAAACTGCAGCGCGTTCTCTGTTTCACGGCCAACGGTTCGGGCCTGGTCAGGCCTATTGTCGAAACGAAGGTGTAGTCATTCCCACCGGATGGAAGATAAGCCGGCGCGTCGCCGGACACCCCCGCCAAAAATCCGGACCGAGCGTCACGCAACAACTTTCGATTGATTTCATAAATTCCGAAGGCGGTCTTGTCAACCGCGCTCTGAGAGTTCTTCTCAAACATGCGGATCTGCATGTCGCTTGCGATTGTCGTGGGCTTTACTTCGCCCAGTGTGTCAATGACCAGCGGTTGAATAAGTAGCGCGACACCGTCCAGGCGCGCGCTCTGATCTTGCCCCTCCGGTCGCAAATCATCCAGGAACTTTTGCATGTTCCGCGGTTGCCGGGCTGGTTTCAGGAACACCCGAGTCACGCGCCGGTAATCCACCGCTTCATCCTGCAATCGATTAGGAAACCACCGCACTTCTACCCACCCGGAGTTAGCAAACAAGTCCGGAAGCGGATTTTTCGCCCGCGTGATCGCATAATTATCAGGAAGCGCCCGAATCTCTTCCGGCGTAAGGGCCATCTTTCGGATCAATCGTCCCAGCAGGTCGAGGGCCTCCAGCCGGCGCTGCGGCAATTTCGTTTCTCTGCGCCGTTCGCAAGTCTGGCAGCGAAAAATAATGTCGTACGCCGACCACAGGTCATTTTGCATCACGGCTCGCGCCACCGGTTCGTGGGCCGAAGTATCCGCTAAGCCATCTTGAATCGCTTTCTTGAAATCTCCGTACACCGGGTCTTTGAGAACGAAACGGGCCCCTTCATCCGACAGAAATGACGGGTACAGCGGATCAATAGGGCGATCTCCGGTCTCCTCGCGTTCAAATGTGCCCGTGCTCTTCTCCAGGTGCATGAATTCAATCTCGGATATTCTTTCAAAGGGCCCGGCTTCCGGAAAATCAGCCGACATCCGCGCCGTCACCCACCGCGAAAATAAATAATAGAAAATCCTGTTCCAGCTATCGTTGGGATTGTCGGAGTAAATCTTTTCTGGAGCGTCCGCCAGCCGCATCGAAGTCGGCGCATTCTGAGGATTGCTTGCCGCCGGAGCGGCCCCCATCACCGCGAGAACCACAGACAAAATCCCCATTGCAACCACAACCGCATTCTTCGCGTAACCGCGCTTATTCTTACCGCCGGAAGGGAATCCGTGCCACACCTTCATAGGGCTGCCCTTCGACAATTCTTCTCACTAAACCAGACGGAGAATATTTCTGCGCGGTCTCAACTGTGTCGTACTTTACTAACCTTTCAGTTCTGCGCTCGTCCCGCCTGCGTCCGCTCCCGCCGAAAATCCGGCGCATTCACTTCCACCGTCCGGCACATTTCATATAGCCGCGAACGCATCCGACTCCCGATCCGTTGCTCCAGCGTATCTTCGCGCGCCGCCGCAATCATTCTCCCGCCCGGAAGTCGCGACGGCTCCCCCTCCGACACCGGATTATCCACGTAATTCGTGGTAATCACCGTGGTCCGGTTCTCGTTGTAGCGCGCATTCAATACAATCCCCACAATATCGCGCACCCAGTCCGATGGCTTCGTCGCCCCCAGATCATCAAGCACTAATATCTCCACATTCCGCACCGGCTCCAGAATGCGCATCTCGGTGGACTCACTCGCCGGGTTATAGCTCGCCTGAATCTCTTTCAATAATTCGCGGTAATCGCAAAAAAGCCCGCCATGCCCGCGCCGGATCAACTCCTTCAACGCCGCCACCGCCAAATGCGTTTTTCCGACGCCCGAAGGCCCCATCAACAGCAACCCTTTTTCCGCCGCCCCCGGATAATCCCGCACAAACCCCTGCGTCAGCATCTTCGCCTGCTTCATCGACTGCGCATGCTGCGGCATCCACGTCTTTCCGTCCGTCAAATCCGCCACATAACTCTCAAAATCGCAGTGCTCATACCGCTTCGGAATCCGCGCCCGCTCCATCACTCGCGCCGCGCGCTCCTGCATCCCGCAATCGCACGCCACCGCCATCGTCCCCGGTGGACCGTCCACCCGCGATTCCAGTCGCCATCCCGTCCCGCGGCACAACGGACAATTTTCTATCGCCATATCGATTCACAGCATACGAGCGCGCACCGGTCGCGGCAAGCCACCCGCCTGTTGTTTCTTGTGGACATCCTGCAAGCCAAGGCATGATCGTAGCATCATGCCCCGCTTGCGTTTTTACGCGCGCCCTCTCGCCTTTGCCGCCGCCGGCATCCTGTTCACTTCCGCCAACTCCGCTGGCGACTCTCGCTACCAAATCGCGTCTCGCGAAGTCGTGGAATCCCGCTTGCGCCAATACACAGGCGAAAATCAGCAACGCGAAGCCACTCTCAGGAATTTGTTCACCGAGGTTGGCTGCGACGAGCAGCATCTCTCCGAGCAATCCGTGAAAGACTCCAAGCTCCCCAACGTCATCTGCGTTTTTCCCGGCACTTCCGACAAGGTCATCATCGTGGGCGCGCATTTCGATCGCGTCTCCGCCGGCGATGGCGTGGTCGACAACTGGAGCGGCGCATCCTTGCTCCCGTCTTTGTATTTCGCCGTCAAAGCTCAGCCTCGCAAGCATTCCTACATCTTCATCGGCTTCACCGATGAGGAAAAAGGCCTGGTGGGTTCACATTTCTACGCCCGCCACATGACCCCGCAACAAATCGCCGCCACCGATGCCATGGTCAATATGGACACTCTCGGTCTCGCGCCAACTGAAATTTGGTCCTCGCACTCAGACAAGACCCTCGCCAGTGTCCTCGTCCATATCGCCAAACTCCTCAACGTTCCAGTTACCGGCGTGAATGTCGAACAGGTCGGCAGCACCGACTCCGTGGAATTCTCCGCGTTAAAAATTCCCAGCATCACCATTCATTCCCTGAACCAGCAAAATTACAACGCCCGCATCCTCCACACTTCAAAAGACAAATTCTCCGCCATCAATCTCGACGACTACTACCAGACCTATCGCCTGCTCGCCGCCTACATCGCCTACCTCGACCAGCTTTAGCGCCTTTCCAAAATCCGCCTCGCCCTTCCGACGCCGAACCGCCTCAGCGCGCCCACTCCGGCACCTCCCCGGGAATATACTCCGAGCGAAATCTCAGCCGCGCTCCATTATGTTTTTCCTTGGCGTCCTTCGTCAGCACTACCTTCAACTTGTGTCGTTTGCCATCCAGAGCCGGCGGCACGAATCCCAACTCATAACGAAAGTGCAGTTGCATCAAAATCGCCTCCAGCGCCGCACTATAACCCGCTGGAGGAGCCGCAAAAAACTGCCCACCTGTCTGCTCCGCCATGTAATGCATGATTTGTCCTTGCTCAAACAGCAGCGGCCCCAAAGACGGCGACCGCTCATCTTTGATCCCGAACACAATTCCCGACGTCTCCAGGAAATCGTCGATCAAATGATTCAGCTCCGACTTGGGCTGCCCCGTGTAGTCTCCATCCAGGAACACCAGAGCCGGAAGCGGCTGAGGATTCCTCCTTTGCGCGTCCTGAATGATCATCCGCACCATTTTGCGAAAGGTCAGCTCCCCCACCGCGTCGCTGTTCCCGCCAATGTGAAAAGAAATCGGTTTGATCGTCTCCGTCAGTACTTCAATCGCCTTGTCGCGGTCTTCTGTTGGCCGCAAATCCAGTTCCGTCTCGCCGTTGTCGCACCAGTGCGCCACTCCCACCATGTCCTGCTCGTCCAGGTGATCGAGCGCCGGACGAAACAGCGCTTCCTTCCCCACGAATTGTGCCGAGCCCGCCACCTTTCCTTGCTCGTTACACAGCACCACCAGCCACAGCGCCACTCGGCGCGTGTCGTAGCCCGTTCCTGAGTCAAACGAGCTGATCGGCACTTCATGCCCGTTATCAAATACTTGAAAATCTTCTTTTTTGAAATCGCGAATAGGCAATCCGCTTTTTGGATCCTGGCTGATTACATCGACCAGCACCAGCGAAGATCCCACGCGAATAGTGGAAGGCGCGGCGGGCGACTGCTCGGTATGTTGTGCGACCGTGGCCGGAAGGAGCAACCAGACAAAAACAAATCCAGTCTTGCACGCGCCCGGGATTTTCATGGTACTTCGATCCCCCAACTTCTATGGATACGACTAGGATACGACGCACGCCCTTAGCCACCGGTTCCCCGCCAGTCCCCGTCGACGCCCACGCCTCGCGCAAACTCTGCTACAGTTTTACCGCCTTGATAAATTCTTTCCGGGAGCCATTATCTTGCATCCACTCTCGCATCGACTGTTCCTTTGTGCTGCGTTTTGTTCGGCAAACATAATCCTGTCTCCGCTGTTGCACGCCCAGGACACCAAAACCATTCACAACATGCGATGCACCGTAACCATTCCCGGTGACTGGATCCAGAAAGGCGCCGCCTCCGCTCACGCCCCTGGCGACCACTCCATCACCGCCTTCGTTCGCCTCAGCATGAAAGACGACCCCGCCATGCTGGCCGCCTCCGTCAAGAACGGCTCCATGTCCGGCGTCAAAGCCAAAATCGTTGATGACAACAGCAAGCGCATCATCGTTTCCTCGCAACCCGCCGGCCTGCGCGGCAAGTCTACCAACCGCCTGCACCTCATCACCAAAAGCGATCCCGCCTGTCAGGCCCGCGTCGACTTTGACGATCCTTCTGACGCCGCCACCGCCCGTAAAATCCTCGACACCACCACCGGCGCCCAATAGCCTCGCAAATTTTCTCCACCACGCCGCGCAACTGGAAGTAAACACCAGCAAGATCGACGCTGCCGTTCGCGTCCACCATTCGTCTAAAGTATTACCGGCCGCAATAGTCATTGCGCGCTGCCAGCGTATATCTCAGAATCAATCCAAGGCGGTGCCCCGTGAAACAAGTGCAACGACCAAAAAGGCCCTCCACACCTCACGTCTCCGTCAGCCTCAGGATTCGTCTCGAAATCATTGCCTGGTTCTGGGTCGGCTTTGTTTTTCTGCTCATCAACGGCACCATTGGCCAGGCCCGCGTGATTCCTTCCGGCTCCATGGAAAAAACTCTGCTCGTTGGCGACCACCTCATCATGAGCCGCGTCGGCTACGACGCCGGCGTGCCTTTCACCAACTGGCACGTCCCGCTCTGGCGCAATCCTCAGCGCCAGCAGATGGTCATCTTCAAGCCGCCTTACGCCCCGGACCAAACCGATCTCGTTAAGCGTGTCATCGGCATGCCCGGCGATCTTGTCGATTTGCGTAACGGCGCAGTGTGGATCAACGATCACCAGCTCGCCGAGCCCTACACCACCGGACCCACCGAGCCCGCGCCGTCCGGCTATTCACCCGCTGGAATCGCCGCCGTCGCCTTCCCTTATCGCGTGCCCGAAAATTGTTATTTCGCCATGGGCGACAATCGCGGAAATTCCTACGACAGCCGCTTCTGGGGTTGTGTCCCGCGGCCAGACATCATCGGCACGCCGGTCATGATCTACATGTCTCTCGACGCCAACTCCGACGCCTGGGAACCCGGCCAGATTCGCGAACGCTTCCTCGCCTACGGCAACGCCCTCCTTCATCCCAGCACCGTCCGCTGGCACCGCCTCCTCCAAACCATCCACTAACGAGGTTCCAAATAGAATAAGAATATAGGTTTCGCGCCGCGTTTATATTTTCGTACGATCGATGCATTCTCGACAGCCAGCCTACGCGGTCTTGGGCCGACAGAACGCGCTATTCACCCATCGCTGAAACGAACCAGAACAAAAAAGTCCCTACGGCGCAACCGGGCGCGTACCATCGCAGCGGTCCCGGTCGCCATACACCGATAAGCGCGAACAGAAATCCGGAAAGGGAAAGCCATGCCCCCCATCGATACATTCTGAGGTTGGGACGGGTCATGGCGCATAAAGCCGATGGCGAGCGCATATATGACTGACGAGACCGCAAGCAGACCGGATAGCGTGGAGAGTACAAAGCCGATGAGTGACACGATAGAGAATGGAGTTCGCGGTTCGTTGCCCTTCAGCCAACGCACCCAACCCCAAACCATCACGACAATGACGTACAGGATGGAAATGATGTACAGGATCAAGACCACACGACCACCAGTTGAGCAACGTTGTTCATCCGATCGCCTCTGTGGCGTCGTCGCCGCCCAGGCCTAACTCGTACTTCTCACCACCCTCGGCACCGCCCTGACAATCGCATGCCGCGTCGCTTCCGTCGTTACTCCCCGCGACGCCACCCGCGCCAGTTCCTGCTGCACCACCTGCGCGAACTCCCCCATCTGTCGTTCCATCTCCATCATCTTTTCGCGCATGTTCAAAATAATTTCAATGCCCGCCAGGTTCACGCCCATGTCGCGCGCCAGCGTCAAAATCACATCCAGCCGCTCCAGGTCCGAATCCGTATACAACCGCGTGTTCCCCTGCGATCGCGAGGGCTTCAACAATCCCACCCGTTCATACAATCGCAGCGTCTGCGGATGCAATTTATACAGCTCCGCCACCGCGCTGATCATGTATCCGGCTTTCGCCCGTTTTCTCGCCTTCGGAGGCATCGCTAAACACCCGCTTTGCTGAACAAGTCTTGTCGCGGATCTTCCGGCGCAAGCGTTTCCAGTTCCTTCATCAAATTGCGCACGCGCTCATCCGTCGGTTGCGGCACCACCACTTGAATTTCCGCGTACTGATCGCCGCGCGAACCATTTCGCGCCTTGGGCACGCCCTTTTCCTTCAGCCGCAGCGTCTTCCCGCTGTTCGTCCCCGGAGGAATGCGCACCAGTGATCGTCCATCGATCGTCGGCACCTCGATTTTCGCGCCCAGCGTGGCTTCCGCCACCGTCACTGGAATCTTCGTGTACAAATCGTCGCCGCGCCGCTCGAAAAATTCGTGCGGCTTCACCAGCACCCGCAAGTACAAATCCCCCGGAGGCGCTCCCATCGTTCCGGCATTGCCTTTACCCGGCACGCGCAACCGCGCGCCGCTGGCCACCCCCGCCGGAATTCGCACGTCCACCGTCTCCGTGCGCCGTACTCGCCCTTCGCCATTGCACGTCCGGCACATGGTGCGCAATTTTCCCATCCCGCCGCATCGCGTGCACGGCACGTTAAACTTCATTTTCCCTGCGGCTTGTTGCACCGTGCCTGTTCCGTTACACGCCGTGCAGGTCTGCGGTGATCCCACCGCGCCCGTGCCGTGGCACGTCTCGCAGGTATCCATGCGCGTGATCGAAAGCTTCTTCACTGCGCCGCGCACCGCATCCCAGAAATCAATCTCCACCTGGTACTCCAGGTCCCCGCCCGGCTCTTGCTCCGGCTCCATCCCGCCGCCGCGCCCGCCTTTAAAAAACTGGCTGAATAAATCGCGGAAGCTTCCGCCTGTTCCAGCGGGCCCGGCGCCCGATCCGCCGCCACTCCCAAAATCAAATCCCCCAAAATCAAAATTAACGCGCGCGTCGTCGGCGCCCTCATTCTCGTGAGAATAGGGACCACCGCCCCCGCCGCCCTGGGGCATGTTGTCGCTGTAAAATCCGTATTGGTCGTAAATCTGCCGCTTCTTCGCATCCGAAAGCACGTCGTACGCTTCCTGCAACTGCTTGAATTTTTCTTCCGAGGATTTGTCGCCGGGATTCAGATCCGGATGGTATTTGCGCGCAAGTTTGCGAAATGCCGTGCGAATATCCTTGCTGTTCGCCTTTTTCGGCACACCCAGCAGTTCGTAGTAATCGGTTTTGGCTGTCGTTGCCATCTTTTAACTTTTCCGCCGAGCCTCTATCCGCTCGACGCTCTGAATATCTTCAACCAAATGCACTCCAAAAAATACCGGCCCACTCCGTCGTCTAACGAAGCAGGCCGGTTGTCTTATCTCCCGCAAAGTTCCGGCCCGCGCGGAGTAACTCTCCGCACTTTCCTCCTTCGCGCGATCAATTAATTAGGACGCTTGTTTTCGTCCACGTCCACGTATTCGGCGTCGATCACGTCGCCGGGCTTTCCGCCTTGCGCGCCGCCCGCCGGTCCAGCTCCGGCGCCCGCACCTGCGGCGCTACCGGGAGCCCCCGCGCCTGCCGCGCCGGCTTGTTCCGCACCGCCGGCCGCTTGCGTGCTCTTGTACAGCTCTTCAGCGATCTTGTGCAGTGAGCGTTCCAGATTTTCCGTAGCGGACCGCAGTCTGGCCACTCCGCCTTCGTTGATCGCTTTCTTGGCGTCTTCGATGGCATTTTCCGCCACCTTCACGTCCGCTTCGTTGATCTTCTCGCGGTTCTCGCGCAGCATCTTTTCCGACTGGTACAGAATGCCGTCCAGGCGATTGCGCGCCTCGACCTCTTCCATCCGCCGGCGATCGTCCTCCGCGTGCGATTCTGCCTCCACGCGCATCTTCTCGGCTTCTTCCTTGGTCAAGCCGCTCGACGCCGTGATGGTGATCTTCTGCTCCTTGTTCGTCGCCTTATCCTTCGCGCTAACATTCAGGATGCCGTTCGCATCGATGTCAAACGTCACTTCGATTTGCGGCGTCCCGCGCGGAGCTGGTGGAATTCCATCCAGCTTGAATTTGCCCAGTGACCGGTTGTCCGTCGCGAATTTGCGCTCACCCTGCATGACGTGGATTTCCACGCCTGGCTGGTTATCCGCCGCGGTCGAATACACTTCCACCTTGCGCGTCGGAATCGTGGTGTTACGCGGAATCTGCACGGTCATTACCCCGCCCAGTGTTTCCACGCCCAGCGACAATGGTGTTACGTCCAGCAGCAGGATGTCTTTCACGTCTCCAGCCAGCACCGCGCCTTGAATCGCGGCTCCTACCGCCACCACCTCATCCGGGTTCACGCCCTTGTGCGGCTCTTTTCCGCCGAAGAACGTGCGCACCAATTGCTGCACCTTCGGTATGCGCGTCGACCCGCCGACCAGCACCACTTCTTGTATGTCGTTCGGCGACATCTTGGCGTCTTCCAGCGCTTGCTTCACCGGCTTCATTGAGCGTTCCAGCAAATCGTTCATCAATTGCTCGAGCCGCGTCCGCGTCAGCTTCAGTTGCATGTGAATCGGCCCGCTCGCGCCCGCGGTGATGAACGGCAGATTGATCTCCGTCTCCATCATCTGCGACAGCTCGATCTTGGCCTTTTCCGCCGCATCCTTCAGCCGTTGCAGCGCCATGCGGTCCTTGCTCAGGTCGATGTTGTTTTCTTTCTTGAACTCGTCGATCAACCAATCCACAATGCGTTGGTCAACGTCATCGCCGCCCAGGTGCGTATCGCCGTTGGTGGACTTTACTTCCACCACTCCCGCGCCAACCTCCAGCACGGATATATCGAAGGTTCCGCCGCCCAGGTCATACACCGCGATAGTTTCGTCGCTCTTCTTGTCCAGGCCGTACGCCAGCGCTGCTGCCGTCGGCTCGTTGATGATGCGCACCACGTCTAGCCCGGCGATTTCTCCCGCCTGCTTGGTCGCTTGCCGCTGGGCGTCGTTGAAATACGCCGGAACAGTGATCACCGCCTTGGTGACTTTCTCGCCTAGAAAATCTTCCGCAGCGGACTTCAGTTTTCCCAGAATCATTGCCGAGATCTGTGGCGGGCTATACAGCTTCCCAAAAATATCCACGCGTGCATCGTCGTGGTCGCCCTTCACCACCTTGTAAGGAATGCGCTTGGTCTCTTCGCCGACTTCGTCAAACCGGCGGCCCATAAAGCGCTTGATCGAATACACCGTATTCTCGGGATTCGTCACCGCTTGCCGCTTTGCTACCTGGCCGACCAGGCGTTCGCCACCCTTCGTGATCGCCACCACCGAAGGCGTGGTTCTCGCACCCTCCTGGTTAGGGATCACTACCGGCTCGCCGCCCTGCATCACTGCTACGACCGAGTTGGTCGTACCCAGGTCGATTCCAATAATTTTACTCATGTTCGAATGGCCTCCATTTAAGCCCTGTAAGCTAAAGCCCCGTTGAGCACTCCCAGCACACCGATACTTGCTCGTCTACTCAGCAACTTCCGGTCACTCAGCTCGAAGCACATTATAAATATTGAGTCCCCCGTTGTCAAGTCTTTGTATTTCTTGGCTTAAGTCTTTCATTTGTAATGGCATGTTCGCCTTGCGGCTGAGCTAAAGCCCGAAGTGAAAACCTGCCAGCCACTCACTCATCGGCGACCTTCCACCGTCCGCGCATCCTATTCCTCCCCCAGGTGTTCTCATTGCAGAGCCTGGAAACCCGCTCTGCTTTTGCAACCCGCACGGGTGACCTTAATATAGCGATTCGCGGTAGAATCACCGAAGATCGGCTTCAGGCGTCCAACCTGACGGAGGAAACTTTGATTCGCAAGCATTCAGGCATTCGCAAAACCTTCATGGCGTTTCTCACCGTGCTCAGCGCCTTGGGCATCGGCGTCGTCCTGATGGCTATGGCCAAGCCCCCGCAGACCCCCGGCACGGTCAGTGATGTCGATCCTCACAAAGCCTTCGGCTCCAAAAACGCCCCGCTCGTCATGGAGGTTTTCAGCGATTTCCAATGCCCGGCCTGCAAAAGCCTCTACACCTCCACCAATCGCGAATTGATGGACAACTACGTCAGTGCTGGCAAGGTTTACCTCATTCATCGCGATTTCCCTCTGCCCATGCACGCGCACTCTAAAGTCGCCGCCGAATACGCCCGCGCTGCCGCTCACCTCGGAAAGGCCGAATCGGTCGAGCAAGCCCTTTTTCAAAGTCAGGAAAAGTGGGAAAACACCGGCGATGTTGACGGCACCGTCGCCGCCGTGCTCTCACCGGCCGAAATGACCAAAGTTCGCGCACTCGTCAAAAGCGGAACTCTGGATCCGCTCATCGAAAAAGATATGGCCCTCGGCCGCATGTACAACGTGAATCAGACTCCCACCACCATCATTCACGCCAACGGTCAGACCTATCCCGTCGTCGGCATCCAGAGCTATGCCGTCCTCCACCAGTTCCTCGACCAGTTGCTCGCACAAAAATAATGCTCTCACGAGCAATCCGGCGACTCGCACTCTGCGATGGATTGCGAAACCCTCTCCCGTTACAATGAATCGCCCTTAGGAATAACGGTGCTGCAATCCAGCCCACTCAACGCCCGCCGCGCCATCATCTGGATAGGCCGCCTCCTCCTCGGCCCTATCTTTATTTATGCTGGCTATTCCAAAGTGTTTCTCCCCAATCACACTCTTTGGCCCTTTTTCTTTTTGAAGTTCTCCATCTCCACCAACCTCGCGAACTTTGCTCTGCAGGTTCAGGCCTTTAAGCTCCTGCCCGATTGGGGAGTCCAGTTTGTAGCCCACACCTTACCCTTCGCGGAAATCCTCTTGGGGCTTCTCGTGCTCATCGGCTGGAAACTTCGTATCTGGGCCTCACTACTCACCGCCATCATGCTGGGCTTTTTCTTCGTAGTTTTGCGCACCTATCTTTTGCACATGGACATCAACTGCGGCTGCTTTGCCACTCCCGAGCCCATCAATCTCAAAAAAGTCCTCGAAGACGCCGCCATGTCCGCCCTCGCCCTCGCCATGACCATCTTCGCCTTCATCGAAGCTCGCAAACCTCATCCATGGACGGCAACGCGCACCGCCCCCGCCAATCCCGAAACCGCCTAACCAAATCTCGATACCCAGCCGGAGTGTCCTCCCAGCATTGTCATTTCGACCGCAGTGGAGAAATCTCTCTTCGATGTAATCGCGTAGCCTGTGCCGCTTTCCCGCCTCTCGTAAAAATTTTGGAACGCCCCGCCTCCACGCCCCTCCGCAACCACTTCCATCTGCGCTAAACTTTCTTTGTCAATGTTTAGTCTGCCCCCGATCACCCTGCGCCTTCGCGGCTGGAAGCTCATCGACCGTGTCGCGCTGGCCTTCCTGCTCTTGTGCTCCATCGCTCTCGGCGCCGCCTGCGGTCTTTTATTCGTCTACGCCAGCGATCTCCCCGAAATTCGCGCCCTCGAAACCTACCGCCCCACCGTCGTCACCGAAATTTACGCCGATGACGGCCAGCTCGTCGGCAGTTTCGCCCTCCAGCGCCGCATTCTCATGACCTACGAGCAAGTCCCCAAGGTCCTCTACAACGCCGTCACCGCCATTGAAGACCAGCACTTCGAAGATCACTGGGGAGTCGACTTTCCGCGTATCGCCGGTGCCGCCTTTCGCAACGTCCTCAAGCACCGCATCACCGGCGGAGCCAGCACCATCACCATGCAGCTTGCCGGCAATCTCTTCCTCGACCGCAGCGACAAAACCTTTCGCCGCAAGATGCAGGAAATGTTGCTGGCCCTTCAAATCGAGCGCCGCTACACCAAGCCCCAAATCTTCACCATGTATTCCAATCAGGTCTATCTCGCCCACGGCAACTACGGCTTCGCCGCTGCCTCCCAGTTTTACTTCGGCAAGCCCGTCACCGATCTCAAGCTCTACGAAGCGGCCCTTCTCGCCGGCATGGTCAACGGCCCCAAATTTTCTCCCCTCAATAATCCCGCGCTGGCTCTCGCTCGTCGCAATCTGGTGCTCCACCGCATGAGCGAAGAAGGCAAAATCACTTCCACTGAAGAAGCCGAAGCGCGCAAAATGCCTCTCAGCCTTCACATTCAATACCCGCGCAACGACCTCGCCCCCTATTTCTTCGAAGACATTCGCAAATATCTGGAAGCCACCTACGGCACCGAGGCCGTACACGAGCGCGGTTTGCGCGTTTACACCACTCTGAACATCGCCATGCAGCGCGACGCCAATCAAGCCATCCGCGACGGTCTCCACAGCTACGATCGCCGCCACGGCTGGCGCGGCAATCTCCCCAACATCATTCGCGATAACCTCGGCACCCTCACCGCTTACGAAGATGACGACTGGCGCCGTCCCATCGAGAAGGGCACGTACACCACCGGTCTGGTCCTCACCGTCGAAGACAAAAACGCCACCATCAAAATCGGGCCCTATCGCGCCATTCTTGCGCCCGCCGATTACGCGTGGACCGGCCGCAAAAAAGTCTCCGACCTTCTCAAAGTCGGCGACCTCGCCCAATTTTCCATTCAGGAGTTGCGCGAAACCACCGCGCGTGTGCAGCTTGAGCAGCAACCCGGCCCGCAGGGCGCCATGGTCGCCATCGACAATCCCACTGGAGAAATCAAAGCCATGGTCGGCGGCTACAGCTTCGAAGATTCAAAATTCAATCGCGTCACCCAGGCTTATCGCCAGGTCGGCAGCTCTTTCAAAATTTACGTCTACGCCGACGCCCTGGAAAAAGGCGCCACGCCCTTCGACACCATTCTCGACGCCCCCTTCACCGTCGTCAGCGGCGGCCAGCCTTATTCCCCGCACAATTACGACGAAAAATTCGAAGGCAACATCACCTTGCGTCGCGCCCTCGCCGGCTCCCGTAACGTCCCCGCCGTAAAACTCGCAGAAAAACTCGGCATCAACAGCGTCGTTAGCATGACCCGCCGCTTCGGCATCACCACTTCGCTTCCACCCTATCTCCCGCTAGCGCTCGGCGCCGCCGACATGCGCCTGCTCGAACACGTTTCCGCCTTTACCGTCTTCCCCAACGACGGCATTCGCATCGATCCGCACATGATTCGCCGCGTCACCAGCTACGACGGCGCCTTACTCGAAGAAGCCCATCCTGAAGTCCACGATGTCATTTCGCCCGAAGTTGCCCGCACCATGACCGCTATGCTGGAAGAAGTCATCCAGTTCGGCACCGGCATCCAGGCCAAGCAGCTCGGCCGCCCCGCCGCTGGAAAAACCGGCACCACGCAGGACTACACCGACGCCTGGTTCATTGGCTTCACCCCGCAAATTACTTCCGGCGTCTGGGTCGGCTTCGACGACAAACAAATCTCCCTCGGCAAAAAAGAAACCGGCGCCCGCGCCGCCCTTCCTATCTGGATGGAGTTCATGAAGGACGCCCTCAGCGGCGCCCCCGAAGTGGAATTTGCCAACGTCGTACCTCTCGAGCAGCAGGCTCA
>Ga0182015_10000087_pt1 | contig 121459 bp, 112 predicted proteins | sample 712P3MmetaG_FD_120478 | JGI IMG/M metagenome (GOLD analysis project Ga0182015, IMG submission 120478) | Permafrost microbial communities from Stordalen Mire, Sweden - 712P3M metaG | ecosystem: Environmental > Terrestrial > Soil > Wetlands > Permafrost | place: Sweden: Stordalen | collected...
AGCCCCCTTTTGTCGAAATAGGCGAAAATCGCTTGCAGTCGCCGAGCACGCAGCTTGTGAAGTTCGCCTCAACGGTGGCCTTGTTCAGAGATCGACGTGTTCTCAACTCGTTAAAGACGGCATATGCGCCTAAGATCAAGCGCGGGCTCAGCGTCGATTGTGGAGATTCATGGCAAGCAAGATCACGGTGACGCCGCAGAATGACGAGACGTCCGATCGCCCGCGGCTCGATCTAATCGACGCGGCCGTCAAGGAGCTGATCCGCGGCGCCAAGCAGCGCGGCTATGTCACCCAACACCAGATCAACGCCTTGCAGTCCTCGGAGGAGTTCAAGTCCGAGCAGATAGAGGACATCCTTGCGAAGCTCAGCGAGATGGGCGTCAGCGTAGTCGAGACCGAGGAGTCCGAGGAAGAGGCGGCGACCGGCGACGAGCCGGAGGAGGAAACGGCGAGCGAAACCGGGCTGGTCGAAGTCCAGCAACCGCAGGTCCCGGCTAAGTCCGCGGGCAAGGATCTCGCCGAGCGCACCGACGACCCCGTGCGCATGTATCTCCGCGAAATGGCCTCGGTGGAACTTCTCTCGCGCGAGGGCGAGATCGCCATCGCCAAGCGCATCGAGGCCGGCCGCGAAGCGATGATCGCGGGACTCTGCGAAAGCCCGCTTACCTTCCAGGCCATCATCATCTGGCGGGACGAGCTCAACGAGGGCAAGGTTTTCTTGCGCGACATCATCGACCTCGACGCAACCTATGCCGGCCCGGACGCCAAGGTCACGCCGGCGCCGGTGCTTGGCCCTGACGGCCAGTTGATCGTGGGCAGCGCCGTCCCGCCGGGTCAATCCGGCCAGCCACCGCAGATGCAGGCCCCGGCAACGGCGCCCACGGCCGCCACCCCGTTCAAACCGGCCGGCGAACGCACCGACGGCAAGGAGATGGCAGACGGGACGATCGGCGAGAGCAATCTCGACGACGATGACGATATGGAAAATTGGCTCTCGGTTGCCGCAATCGAAGCGGAGCTCAAGCCCAAGGTGCTGGAAACCTTCGACAACATTGCCGACACATTCAAGCGCCTGCGCCGTCTGCAAGAGCTCGACATCCAAGGCAAACTCAAGAACGAGACGCTGTCGCCCGCGCAAGCGCGCAAGTCGAAGAAGCTCAAGGAAGACATCATCCAGGAAGTGAAGTTGCTGCGCCTCAATCAGGCGCGGATCGACGCGCTGGTCGACCAGCTCTACGACCTCAACAAGCGGCTCGTCGGCAATGAGGGCCGGCTGATGCGGCTCGCCGAAAGCCACGGCGTTGTGCGCGAGGACTTCCTCAAGAACTATCTGGGCTGCGAGCTCGACCCGCTTTGGCTCAACCGCGTGTCGAAACTCTCGACCAAGGGTTGGAAGAGCTTCGTCGCCAAGGACAGGGACAAGATCAACCAGCACTGCCACGAAATACACGCGCTCGCCGGCGAGACCGGGCTCGAGATCGGCGAATTCCGCAAGAACGTGCACATGGTGCAAAAGGGCGAGCGCGAAGCGCGCCAGGCGAAGAAGGAGATGGTGGAGGCGAACCTGCGCCTCGTCATCTCGATCGCGAAAAAATACAACAACCGCGGCCTGCAATTCCTCGACCTGATCCAGGAAGGCAACATCGGCCTGATGAAGGCGGTCGACAAATTCGATTATCGGCGCGGCTACAAGTTCTCGACCTACGGCACTTGGTGGATCCGGCAGGCGATCAGCCGCTCGCTCGCCGATCAGTCGCGCACGATACGTGTGCCCGTGCACATGATCGAGACCATCAACAAGATCGTGCGCACCTCGCGCCAGATGCTCAGCGAGATCGGCCGCGAGCCGACGCCGGAGGAGCTGTCCGAGAAGCTCCATATGCCTCTGGAAAAGGTACGCAAGACCTTGAAGATCGCCAAGGAACCGATCTCGCTCGAAACGCCGATCGGCGAAGAGGGGGATTCGCACCTCGGCGACTTAATCGAGGACAAGGCCGCTATCCTGCCAATCGACGCCGCGATCCAGTCGAACCTTCGCGAGACCACAACTCGCGTACTGGCGTCACTGGCGCCGCGCGAGGAGCGTATCCTGCGCATGCGCTTTGGCCTCGGCATGAACAGCGACCACACGCTGGAGGAAGTCGGCCAAAAGTTCTCAGTGACGCGCGAGCGCATTAGGCAGATCGAGGCCAAGGCACTGCGAAAGCTCAAGCACCCGAGCCGATCAAGGGAGCTCAGGAGCTTCCTCGATAGTTGAGGTACCAGCTAGGGGCTGCTTAGGGGCGCGAACGCGACGATCAGATGCGGATGTGGGGCTGAGCCTGGCGACGACCCTTCTGTTCCTGGCGATCTCCGTGACCTTCGTCTGGCGGTTCTTTAAGACCGGCTATCGGTTGAAAAACTAGAGCGCCTTCATAAATCGAGGTTGCTGGGCGCTGGCCAAAGTGGGTTTTATCCCCAGGTGATCGGGTGGCAGCGACACCGCTAAAGGTGCCTTGTTGCGGCCGGGCGCGGCCTATATTGTGCATGGTCAACATTGGAGACTGAGATGGCTACAGGTACCGTGAAGTGGTTCAATCCGACAAAGGGTTATGGGTTCATTCAGCCTTCAGGCGGCGGCGGCGGCAAGGACGTGTTCGTCCACATTTCGGCTGTTGAGCAGGCCGGCCTGAGCTCGCTCAATGAGGGCCAAGCCGTCGAGTACGAGATCGAGAGCAATCGGGGCAAAGAGTCCGCGGTCAGGCTCAAGATCAAGTAGTTGTTTTAGCCGCGCGACCACGCGCCGTTGCGGAATGTCCGCTTCGGGTCAATTCGGTCGTGCCGAGACTTCTGCTCCCCACTGCTTTTCCAGCGAAAGCAGACGCTCGCGCCTCAAGCCGGCTGGCGTTTGGCGATCGCATCCGCGATCGCCACCGTTTGCCGCGCCATGTCGGCGTGCAAGCGCTCGACCATACGGCCGTCGATCTGGATGACGCCCTTGTCCTTGTTTTCGGGTTGATCGAACGCGGCGATCATCTTGCGCGCCACCTCGACCTCTTCCGTCGTCGGTGAGAAAGCTTCGTTGCACGGCTCGATCTGGCGCGGATGGATGAGTGTCTTGCCGTCGAAGCCGAGATCTCGCGCCTGCCGGCATTCGTCAGCAAAGCCTTCGGCATTGCCGAGCTCGTTGTAGACGCCGTCGAGTATGGCGAGACCATAGGCGCGCGCCGCGGCGACGCAGCTCATCAGCCACGGCAGCATCGGCGCGCGGCCGGGCACGAGGCGCGCGCGGGTGTCCTTGGCGAGATCGTTGGTGCCCATGACAAAGCCGGCAAGCCGCGTCTCGGTATCCAGTGCGGCGGCGGCGATCGCGGCGACATTGAGCATCGCCAGCGGCGTTTCCATCATCGCCCAAATGCGGATGTGCGGTTCGGCGCTGAGGTCGACCAGGCGTTCCGCCACGTCCTGCAATTGACCGGGCTCCGACACCTTTGGCAACAACACCGCATCCGGCTTGGCCGCGATGACGGCGTTGAGGTCGTCGACCCACCAACGGGTATCGAGCCCATTGATCCGCACCATCACCTCGCGCTCGCCGAACCCGCTGTTTTTTAGCGATTTGACGATCGCCTCGCGCGCCTGCGCCTTGGCTTCCGGCGCCACCGCGTCTTCGAGATCGAGGATCAGCCCGTCGGCCGGCAATTCGCGCGCCTTTTCCAGCGCGCGCGCGTTCGATCCGGGCATGTAAAGCACGCTACGGCGCGGCCGGACGGTCATCTTTGATCCTCTTCTCGCGGCATTCCCCAATCCCAACTGCCTTGCATACACCGTACCAATACCGGTTCGTACCGCGCTGGACAGGACTCAGCGAACATGGTGTGAATGGCGCCGCCGAACCAACAAAATTCACGGGGACGATATGCCCAAGAGCCTGATCCGTATAGTTATTTTCGCCTCTATCCTTGCGATATTGATTCCCGCCGCCGCGCAAGCTGCCGATCCCGCGTTCTGCCGAGACTACGCCCAGGGCGCAATCCGTCAGGTCCGCGGCGCGCTGGCGCATCCGCGCTGCATGCCCGGCCTCCAGGGGCGCGCGCTGGTCCGCCGATGAGCAGGTCCATTACAATTGGTGCCTCGGCGCGTCTTACGCAGCCGCGGGCAGCGAACGAGACGCGCGCACCGGATACCTGCGCGATGTAAGCGACAGATCCGCAGCCAGATATCGCGTCCGAAGAGACGACGCTTACGCCGCCTTACGCTTGGCGGTGATCAGCTTGCGGTTGATCAGGCATTCGGCAATCTGAATGGTATTGAGCGCCGCGCCCTTGCGCAGATTGTCGGACACGATCCACATCGACAGCCCGTTCTCGACAGTCGCGTCCTCGCGAATGCGGCTGATATAGGTGGCGTCCTCGCCGGCCGCCTCGTAGGGCGTCACGTAGCCGCCCGGCTCCTGCGAATCGATGACAAGACAGCCCGGTGCATTGCGCAAGATATTGCGCGCCTCGTCCGGCGTGATCTCATTCTCGAATTCGATATTCACCGCCTCGGAATGGCCGACGAAGACCGGCACGCGAACGCAGGTCGCGGTGAGCTTGATCTTGGGGTCGAGAATCTTTTTTGTCTCGACCACCATCTTCCACTCTTCGCGGGTGTAGCCATCCTCCATAAACGTGTCGATCTGCGGGATGACATTGAAGGCGATGCGCTTGGGAAAATGCTTCGCCTCGACCTCGTTGATTTGGAACACCGCCTTGGTCTGCGAGAACAGTTCGTCCATTGCCGCCTTGCCGGCGCCGGAGACCGATTGATAGGTGGCGACCACGACGCGCTTGATCTTGGCTTTGTCGTGCAGCGGCTTGAGCGCGACGACGAGCTGCGCCGTCGAGCAATTGGGATTGGCGATGATGCCGCGCTTGCGGAAACCCGTGACGGCATCCGCATTGACCTCCGGAACGATCAACGGCACGTCGGAATCGTAGCGCCAGGCCGAGGAATTATCGATCACCACCGCGCCGGCAGCGGCGATCTTGGGCGACCATTCCTTTGACACGGCGGAGCCCGCCGACATCAGGCAGATATCGACGCCGGAAAAATCGTAGTGCTCGAGCGTTTTGACCTTCAGCGTCCGGTCGCCGTAGGACACTTCGACGCCCATGCTGCGGCGTGAGGCGAGCGCAACCACCTCGTCGGCCGGGAACGACCGCTCGGCGAGAATATTGAGCATTTCCCGGCCGACATTGCCGGTCGCGCCCACAACGGCGACGTTGTAACCCATCGTTAACTCTCCACCGCAAATTCGCAGCCGCACTCGCGGCGCGGGAACCGGAGCGGAAGCGCTTCTAGGCGAGAACCGTTGTCAATACAACGAGCCATGGAGCGGCCGTGCAGCCGGCCTCGAATTCCGTACCGGGCGACATCCGCGCCACCTTTGTGCGCATGCTCGCCTATATGGGCGGCCTGGCGATCCTTGCCATCCTGGCGGCGAGCTTATTCCGCACCCCTGAGGGCGTGGCAGCCGTCGCGGCCGCGCTGGCGCCCGAATGGATCAATGTCGGACGTCCCCATCCTGCCTTTGAACTGATAATGCCCGAGCTCGCGGCCCAACCGGCCGACTACGCCATTCTGCGCCGCACCGCCGACGGCGCGCGCAAGGACGTGCTGAGCTGGGGCGATGCTGCTGGCAGCGGTCCCTACGTCATGGTCGAAATCTACCGGGCCGGCCTCACCGGCGAGCGCTTTATCGACGCGCCGAGCGAGATCGCGGCGCGCATCCTGCCATTCACCGTCACCGACGACGTCAGGCCGGCCGGCACCATCGACAGCAAATTCGGCACTGCGCACTTGGTTGATTTCGCCATTGCGGCCCAAGGCACTCCACATGGCAGAGCGCGCCGTTGCTTGGGCTTTGCGCGGCCATTCGATCAACCGGCTATGCAGATCGCCGGCTGGTATTGCAGCGCCGGCGACGAGGTGGTCGATCGGACGACGCTGGCTTGCGTGCTCGACCGCCTCACCGTTCTCTCGGCCGGCGGCGATGGCGACCTTGCCGGTTTGTTCGCACGCGCGGAGCTCAAGCGCACCTTCTGCGGCCAGCGCAATCCGATCCTGGCGGCGACACCCGAACGCGACGTGGCAGTAGCCATTCCCCGCAGCGTCAAATTGCGTGGGCGATTGCAACAGCGATAATGCAGCCACGGCCGGGCTTGTCCCGGACATCTTGCTTAGAAAGCACTGTGCCCATTAAGCGGGATGCCAGGCACAAGACGGGCGTGACGCGTTAGGGTCGCTCAATGCCCTGCCTGGAAATAATCTGACATAAAGGGCGCGAATCAAAGTATATTGTTCTACTATGGACGCCATAAGTTCGGCAGTGGGGTTGTTTGTCAGGTGGAACTGGCCGGTCGACTAAACCGTTGCCAGGACGCTATTGCCGCCCGCCAAAGCGGGGTACATTGGTGAGTAATCCGCCTTTGCTCGCTGGGCGAGCCACGGCGGGTAGGAGCCCGCCGAAGCGCGGAGTGCGAAGGTGGGAAGTGAGATTGTCATGCGTCTGTTAGCTGTCACTGCTGCCGCGTTTGCCGCGATTTTGGCATTATCCGCGCCTGCCGGAGCGGCCACCAAGAAGCCGCAGTCGCAGCCGGTCGAGCGATCGGTCAGCGGCACGATCATTCAGCCCACCACGACCATCATCCCCGATGGTCACGGCCATACCACCGTCATCATCATTCCGCGCCAGCGTTCCTATCTCGACACCGGCACGGAAGTGTCGGTGGGCGATCGCGGCTTCCAGGACTACGTCTTCCCGCCGGGTGGCGATCCCGGCCGGCCGAATTGGTTTGCCGGCCCCGACCTTCAAGGCCGCGGCCGTTATCCGCTGCCGAGTGCGTTCGATGGAATGGGAATCAATCCGAACACGCCGTTCTGAACGAAGCGGCGTTACGCCGCGATCCGCTCCAACTCGCCGACGACCGCCTCGCCCATCTGCGCAGTGCTGACGACCGTGGCGCCTTCGGACTTGATATCGGCGGTGCGAAGGCCCTTGCCCAGCGCGGCGGCGATCGCCGCGTCGAGCCGGTCGGCCTCCTGACCCATATTAAACGAATAGCGCAGCGCCATGCCGAACGAGGCGAGCATGGCGATCGGGTTCGCCATGCCCTTGCCGGCGATATCCGGCGCCGAGCCATGCACGGGCTCGTACATTGCCTTGCGCCGCTTGGTCTTGGCATCCATTTCGCCGAGCGAAGCCGACGGCAGCATGCCGAGCGAGCCGGTCAGCATCGCCGCGACGTCGGACAGCATATCGCCGAACAGATTGTCGGTCACAATGACATCGAATTGCTTGGGCCAGCGCACGAGCTGCATGCCGCCGGCGTCCGCCAACATATGTTCGAGTTGCACGTCCTTGTATTCGCGCGCGTGCAGCTCGCCGACCACCTCGTGCCACAGCACGCCGGTCTTCATCACGTTGCGCTTTTCCATCGAGGTGACTTTGTTGCGGCGCTTGCGCGCGAGCTCGAAGCCGACGCGCGCGATGCGCTCGATCTCATAAGTGTCGTAGACCTGGGTATCGATGGCGCGCTTCTGGCCGTTGCCGAGATCGGTGATGGTTTTCGGTTCGCCGAAATAAACGCCGCCGGTGAGCTCGCGCAGGATGACGATGTCGAGGCCGTCGACCGCTTCGCGCTTAAGGCTCGAGGAATCGGCGAGCGCCGGATAGACGATTGCCGGCCGGATATTGGCGAATAGTCCGAGTTCCTTGCGCAGCCGCAGCAGCCCCGCTTCCGGGCGCGCCTCGAACGGCACTTTGTCCCATTTCGGGCCGCCGACGGCGCCGAAGATCACGGCGTCGGCCGCATGCGCTTTCGCCATGGTCGCGTCGGTGATGGCCATCTTATGGGCGTCGTAGCAGGCGCCGCCCACGAGCCCTTCCTCGGTCTGGAAATCGGCGACGCCTTTCTTGGCATAGAAGCCGAGAAGCCGTTTCACCTCGGCCATGACTTCGGGGCCGATGCCGTCGCCGGGTAGAAGAAGGAGATTGAAGCTGGGCATGAATGACGCCTCGTGCAATCCGTTCAACGTCATTCCGGAAGCCGCGCGAAGCGAGGCTGTCCGGAATCCATAATCCCAGCGCTCGAAATCACGCGAGGCACACCGGGGTTATGGATTCCGGGCTCGCGCTGCGCGCGCCCCGGAATGACGGGAAAGGATTGCTAAAGCGCCGCGTCCGGCTTGGCAAGCCGCGCGGGTGTCGCGCAAGAAAGCTGCCCGTCAGGCGCGCCGAATTCTTCTAAAGTCCGCTGAACCAGTTGTAGCCCTGGTTCTCCCAATAGCCGCCGGCGTCGTTGTTCTGCACATACATGGCGGTGACGTATTTCGGGTTCTTGAAGCCGAGCTTGGTAGGAATGCGGATCTTGATCGGAAAACCGTAGGCCGTCGGCAAAGTCTTGTTATCGAATTTGAGCGTCAGTTGCGTTTGCGGATGCAGCGCGGTCGGCATGTCGATGGTGTTGGAATAACCCTCGGCGCACTGAAACCAGACATATTTGGCGCTCAAGTCGGCCCCGATCATTTTCAGGAAATCGGAGAGTCTTACGCCTTGCCAGGAGCCGATCGCGCTCCAGCCTTCGACGCAGACGTGACGCGTGATTTGCGAAACCTCCGGCAGCGCGTTGAGTTCAGGAAGCGTCCACGATTTCTTGTTGTCGACCAGACCGCCGATTTCGAGCTGATATTTGTCGCCGTCAATGTCCGGCGCTTCGTCCACGGAGTAGTAGGCGTTGAAGGGAAACGGCCGCGTGATCGCGCTTTCCGGATATTCCGGCGCCAACGTGGTGTCGCTGAACAACAGTGCCTGAACTCGATCATTGAAGGTCGAAATGACCCGCAGCACGTTTTCCGAAGTCGGGCCATCGATGATGTCGCAGCCGGTCAGCATCGACAGCGCGCCGAGGCTTGCGGCGCCGCGCAGGAACAGCCGCCGCGACGATTGCGGCAACAGCTTCGCCGCATCCTTGATCAGGAGCTTCGGATCGACGCCGGGAAGCGATTTGCGTGCACGGAGCACTGTTCTCTCCACTTTAGCGGCCCAAGGTCTTCAGCGTCCCAAGGTCTTCAGCGTCCCAAGGTCTTCAGCGTCCCAAGGTCTTCAGCGTCCTACGATCATCGCGCGCAGGCTTTTCGGTACGATCAAGGCGAGCACAACATGAATCGTCAGGAACGCCACGATCGACGACATCGCGAAAAAGTGTACGTAACGCGCGGCATCATAGCCGCCAAAAAGAGCGGTGAGGTACTTGAACTGCACCGGCTTCCAGATCGAGACGCCGGACAGCACGATTACGATGCCGGCCAGGATCACGCCGAGATACAAAAGCCGCTGCACCGCATTGTATACCGTAAGATCGTCATGCGAGAGCTTGCCGCGCAGCGCGGCGAAAAAATCATGGATCACGTCGCGCCGGCGGATCGGCAATAGCTTTCGCCGGAACCGGCCGGTGACGATACCGAGCGTCACATAGACGATGCCGTTGATCGCCAACAACCACATCGCCGCGAAATGCCACAACAGCGCGCCCGCGAGCCATTCGCCGAGCGCGATTTGGCTGGGAAAATAGATGAATCCGAACAGCGGCGAAGCATCGTAGATCTGCCAGCCGGAGCCGATCATCATGAACATGGCCAGCACATTGATCCAATGCGTGACGCGCACCCAGCGCGGGTGAATGAGCGGTCCCGACAGGGCGTCGGGCAGCATCGGTGGATTGGTCGCAGCCTCAATCGTCATTTTGTTCGTCCGGCGTGCAAACCTGTAGCAAAATGCCAGAGCACGCGCGCCTCACATTCGTGTCAGTTAAACCTCTCCCCGCTGCGCGGGACAAGGTCGAGTGAGCGAAGCGAACGAGGGTGAGAGGGTCTCACCGCGATTCTGAGCCCAGCGGATAGGCCCCCTCACCCCCAACCCTCTCCCCGCAAGCGGGGAGAGGGAGCCGCGCGCCGAGTGAAGAGAACGCAACTTCACTTACGGCAACATCACCGTGTCAATGACGTGGATAACACCGTTCGACTGCAGAACGTCCGCGATGGTCACCATGGCGACATCGCCCTTGGAGTCGGTGACGGTGAGCTTGCCGAGGCCGGCCTGTTTGACGATCAGGTCCTCGCCCGCGACGGTCTTGAGATGCGCCTCGCCCTCGCCATCCTTGACGGCCTTCATCAGGCCGACGGCGGTCATGCGACCGGGCACGACGTGATACGTCAACACCTTCACCAGTGTCGGCTTATTCTCGGGCTTGAGCAGGTTTTCGACGGTGCCCGCCGGGAGTTTTGCGAAGGCCTCGTTGGTCGGGGCAAACACCGTGAACGGGCCCGGCCCTTCGAGGGTGTCGACGAGGCCGGCTGCCTTCACCGCGGCGACGAGCGTCGTGTGATCCTTGGAATTCACCGCGTTCTGGATGATGTTTTTCGACGGATACATCGGCGCGCCGCCGACGTTGACGGTCTTCTCCGACATTTGATCGGCGTAGATCGGAGTGGACGCCATTGCGGCAAAGGCAAGAACCGCGGCACTGGCGAACAAGGTGAAACGCTTGGACATAGTCGTCTCCATTTTTCATTGAGGTTGCGGCGGCGAACCGCCGGCGACGCGGGACAGGATTGCGTCATCACGGAGAGTTACGGAGGCTTTCGGCGCGGGTTTCAGCCGCATTGTCACGGCTGCGTGAACGCTTCCCCAGAACGCTACGTTCGGCTATGAAGCGCCACACATGCCGGGTCCGCTGAAAATTTCGAAGTATAAGGTGTTGCAAATGTCGAAGAACAATCCCGGCAATTTTTTTGAAGATTTCCGCATCGGCCAGCTGATCCGCCACGCCACGCCACGCACGGTCACCACGGGCGATGTCGCGCTCTATACCGGCCTGTTTGGCGCGCGGTTTGCGGTGCAGTCGTCGGACGCTTTCGCCAAGGCAATCGGCTATCCGCGCTCGCCCATCGACGATCTCCTGGTCTTCCACATCGTGTTCGGCAAGACCGTCCCCGATGTTTCGCTCAATGCGGTCGCCAATCTCGGTTATGCCAATTGTTGTTTTCGCAGCCCCGTTTTTCCAGGCGATACGCTGAACGCGCAATCCGAGGTGATCGGGCTGAAGGAAAATTCGAGCCGCAAGACCGGCATCGTCTATGTGCGGACCACCGGCTACAACCAGGACGCCAAGCCGGTGCTCGAATATGTGCGCTGGGTCATGGTGCGCAAACGCGACGAGGCAGCGCCAGCGCCCGGCGATCACGTGCCGCGCCTGCCGACCGTGCTCGATCCGAAAGTCTTAGGCGAGGCCTGCCCGGCGATTGACGTTGCCGCTTACGATCTCGCGCTCGCCGGCAGTTCCTACAAATTCGGCGATTACGATGTCGGCGAGAAAATCGACCATGTCGACGGCGTGACGGTCGAGGAAGCCGAGCACATGACCGCGACGCGGCTCTACCAAAACACCGCGCGCATCCATTTCGATCAGTTCAGTGCCAAACAAGGCCGCTTCGGGCGCCGGCTGATCTATGGCGGTCACGTTATCTCGCTCGCGCGCTCGCTGTCGTTCAGCGGCCTTGCCAACGCCTTCCACGTTGCCGCGATCAATGGCGGCCGGCACGTCGCGCCGTTATTTGCGGGCGGGACGGTATTCGCTTGGTCGGAGGTGCTGGCCAAATCCGAATTGCCCGGCCGCGACGATGTCGGCGCGCTGCGGCTGCGCACCATCGCCACATGCGACCGGATTTGCGGGGATTTCCCGCTCAAGACCGGCGAGGATTACGATCCGGCAGTCCTGCTCGATCTCGATTACTGGGTGCTGATGCCGCGGTAGCAAGGGCCAGGTGTCAGGTGTCAGAATCATGGATTAGTTCTTGATCCCTGACTCCTGATTTCTGATCCCTGATCCGCGTAAATGCTCCACGAGCTCGCGCGCATAGGTCGGCAATTCGTCGCGGCTCTTCACGCAGATCGTCAAATCGCGCACCGCCCAGGAATCGGACAGCGCAACCGCCTTGATCGCCATGGTCTTCGAGACGCGCCGCGCCGTCGTTTCCGGCACGATACCGATGCCGACTTTACATTCGACCAACCGGCACACCGCGTCGAAGCTGCGCAACTGCACGCGAAGCCGCAGCGGCCGGCCGATGCGCACTGCCTTGGTTGCGAGGAAGCGCTGGATCGCGCTGGCGCGATCGAGCCCGACGAAATCCTGATCGAGCACTTCTTCAAAACCGATCTTGGCCCGTTTCGCCAATGGGTGATCTTGCGCGACCACGAGCACGAAGCGGTCGCGGCGGAATGGGTAGGTTTCGAGGCCCCCGGCATCGACCGTGCCGGCGACGACGCCGAGATCGGCGACACCCTCGGCAATGAGGCCTACGATCTCGTCGCTCAAGCGCTCTTCCAGATCGACGCTGACATTCGGATGCGCGGCGAGGAACGATGAAAGCGCTTCCGGCAAAAATTCGGTCAAAGCATTGGTATTCGATAGCACCCGAATTTGCCCGGCGAGTCCTCCGCCATAGGCGCTAAGGTCTTCATGCAGGCGCTCGGCTTGGCGCAGGATCGTGCGCGCATGCGCCAACAACGTGCGGCCGGCTTGCGTCGGGGTGACGCCTTGGCGTCCGCGCGTCAACAGCGGCGCGCCGAGCACGTCTTCCATATTGCGGATGCGGGTCGAGGCGGCGGCCAGCGCCAGATGGGCGCGGTCGGCGCCATGGGTGATGCTGCCGGCTTCAACCACATGGCGAAACAGGCTGAGATCGGCGAGATCGAAACGCATGGCGGAGCCAGCCTTCGTATTTAGCGAAGCCTAGATTTGCATATTGCCCATTGTGCTGAGTGATTTCAACGCTATTCTTCGCGTATGGCGAACGCAACCACTGAATGTCCTTGGATCTCTGGCCGGTGCTGCATTGCGGCATACGCGCGGATTCGATAGGAACGAAGCCAAGCTCCGCGCGCCGGCGATGAGCGAATTCGGATGATGCCAATGACTGAAACACGCTCGCTCGAAGGACGCGCCCCCACCGAGCGGCCGCTGTCACCACATCTGCAAATTTATCGGCCGATGCTGACGATGATGATGTCGATTTTGCATCGCATCACCGGATTTGGCCTCTATTTCGGAACGCTGCTCCTGGCTTGGTGGCTGAACGCCGCCGCGAGTCCCGGCGCTTATGCGCGATTCCAATGGTTTGCCGGGTCGTGGATCGGCCGGCTTATCCTGTTCGGCTACACCTGGGCGCTTATTCATCACATGCTGGGCGGCATCCGCCATCTGATCTGGGATACCGGCCGCGGCTTCGGGCCGAGCGAGCGGGAGTGGCTCGCTGCCGCCAATCTGATTGGCTCGATCGCGATCACCATCATCTTGTGGATTTTCGTCCTGCTCACAATGGGAAGCTCGCAATGAGCGGGCCAAAACACATCCGCACGCCGCTCGCGCGCGTGCTAGGCCGCGGCGCCGCCAAATCCGGCACCGAGCAATTCTGGCATCAGCGGCTGACGGCGGTCGCCAACGTTCCGCTGACCATTGCGGCGGTGATCATTCTGATCGCACTTCTCGGCCGCAACCAGGCCGCGGTCGCACAGATCCTAGGTTCGCCCGCCGTCGCCATCATCATGCTGTTGTTCATCGGCTCGATGGTCATCCATATGAGGATCGGCATGCAGGTGATCATCGAAGACTATGTGCACGGCGAATCAGCCAAGCTCACTTTGCTGATGGCCAACACATTCTTCACGATCGGCGTCGGCCTGGCGTGCGTTTACGGCGTCCTCAAGCTCTCATTCGGATTGTAAACATGGCAGAGGGCGGAACAAACGGAGGCAAAAACGGAAGCGCTGCTCCCGCCATCAATGGCCGCACATATCCGATCGAAGATCACGCCTACGACGTTGTCGTCATCGGCGCTGGCGGCTCCGGCTTGCGCGCCGTCGTCGGCTGCAGCGAGGCCGGACTGCGCACTGCCTGCATCACTAAAGTGTTTCCGACACGCTCGCATACGGTGGCGGCGCAGGGCGGCATCGCCGCGGCGCTGGGCAACATGGGCGAGGACGACTGGCGCTGGCACATGTACGACACCGTCAAAGGCTCGGACTGGCTCGGCGACCAGGACGCCATCGAATATATGTGCCGGAGCGCGCCGGAAGCGGTCTACGAGCTCGAACATTGGGGCCTGCCGTTCTCGCGCCGCGAAGACGGCAAGATCTATCAGCGGCCGTTCGGCGGCATGACCACGCATTACGGTAAGGGCACCGCGCAGCGCACCTGCGCCGCGGCCGACCGCACCGGTCACGCCATGCTGCACACGATGTACGGCCAGGCGCTGCGCCATCAGACCGAATTCTTCATCGAATATTTCGCCATCGACCTGATGATGGACGATGACGGCCGCTGCCGCGGCGTCGTCGCGATCAATCTCGACGACGGCTCGATCCATCGCTTTTCCGCGCAGATGACCATCATCGCCACCGGCGGCTACGGCCGCGCCTATGCGTCGTGCACCGGCGCGCATACGCAAACCGGCGACGGCAATGCCATGGTGCTGCGCGCCGGCTTGCCACTGCAGGATATGGAATTCGTGCAATTCCATCCGACCGGCATTTACGGCGCCGGCGTGCTCATTACCGAAGGCGCGCGCGGCGAAGGCGCTTATCTGGTCAATGCCTCAGGCGAGCGCTTCATGGAGCGCTATGCGCCCTCGGCGAAGGATCTCGCTTCGCGTGACGTCGTCTCGCGCGCGATGACCATCGAAATCCGCGAGGGCCGCGGCGTCGGGCCGAAGAAGGATCATATTTTCCTACACCTCGACCATCTCGATCCGGCGATCCTCGCCGAGCGGCTGCCCGGCATAACCGAATCCGCGCGCATTTTCGCCGGCGTCGATCTGACCCGCGAGCCGGTGCCGATCTTGCCGACGGCGCATTACAATATGGGCGGCATCGCCTCGAACTATCACGGCGAGGCGTTGATCAAGAAAAACGGCAATCCCGACCACATCGTGCCTGGCATGATGGCGCTGGGCGAAGCGGCCTGCGTCTCGGTGCACGGCGCCAACCGGCTCGGCTCGAATTCGCTAATCGACCTCGTCGTGTTCGGCCGCGCCGCCGCGCAGCGTTGCGCCGAAATTCTGACCCCGAACGACAAGCATCCCGAACTGCCGAAGGACTCCGCCGAGCGCTCGCTGTCGCGGCTCGACAAATTCCGTAACGCATCGGGCGGCACGCCGACCGCTCACCTGCGCGCCAAAATGCAGCAGGTGATGCAAACCAATTGCGCCGTGTTCCGCACCGGCGAGGTGTTGCAGGAAGGCTCGAAGCTCATCCACGAAATCTATGACGGGATCGGCGACGTTCGTGTGTCCGACCGGTCGCTGATCTGGAACTCCGACCTGATCGAAACGCTGGAATTCGCCAACCTGATCGAACAGGCCGTGGTCACCATGGACTCCGCGGTCAACCGCACCGAAAGCCGCGGCGCCCATGCACGCGAAGATTTTCCGGATCGCGACGACCAAAACTGGATGAAGCATACGTTGTCCTGGCTCGATCAAGCGACCGGCCAAGTAAATATCGACTACCGGCCGGTGCACACCTACACGCTGACCAACGACGTCTCCTATATCGAGCCCAAGAAGCGGGTGTATTGAGGTTGCAATGGCACAATTCGCACTGCCGAAGAATTCCAAGATGGTCGAGGGTAAAACCTGGCCGCATCCGGCCAAGGCCAAGGCGGAACGCGAGTACCGCATCTATCGCTGGAACCCGGACGATAGCGCCAACCCGCGTATCGACACCTATTACGTCGACACCAGCGATTGCGGGCCGATGGTTCTCGACGCGCTGATCTGGATCAAGACCAATGTCGACGCCACGCTGACCTTCCGCCGCTCCTGCCGCGAAGGCATTTGCGGCTCCTGTTCGATGAACATCGACGGAACCAACACGCTGGCCTGCACCAAGGCGATGGCCGAGGTTTCCGGCGCGGTGCGCATCTATCCGCTGCCGCACATGCCGGTGGTGAAGGACCTGGTGCCCGATCTCACCAATTTCTATGCCCAACACGCCTCGATCGAGCCGTGGCTGCAGACCGTATCGCCGACACCGCGCAAGGAATGGAAGCAGAGCCACGAGGACCGGCAGAAACTCGATGGTCTTTACGAATGCATCCTGTGCGCGTGCTGTTCCACCGCCTGCCCGAGCTATTGGTGGAATTCCGACCGCTTCCTCGGCCCCGCCGCGCTGTTGCAAGCGCAACGTTTCATCGTAGATTCGCGCGATGAGGCGACCGGCAAGCGGCTCGACAATCTGGAAGACCCATTCCGGCTGTACCGCTGCCACACCATCATGAATTGCGCCAAGGCCTGCCCGAAACATCTCAATCCGGCAAAGGCCATCGCCGAGATCAAGCGCGCGCTGGTCGAGCGGCAAGTCTGAGTAAGGAAGTCTGAGTAAGCACGCGTAGGGAACTGCGTTGCACCACTAGCCGTTATTGCGGCATGGCGGACCAAGATCATATCGACCGCGTCTGGGACATCATCGAGCGGGTGGGCGTGTGCATGTTCACCACGCGCTCTGCCGCGGGTTTGCGGGCGCGGCCTCTCGAAGCGCGGCCCGATCGCAGCGCCGGCATCATCTGGTTCGTGACGGATTTGCGCAGCGGCAAGGAACACGAGGTCGAATCCGCGCTGGATGTCGGCCTCGTCTTCACCGACGAGAAAGCCAGAGCCTACCTTTCGATCACGGCACGCGCGGAGGTGCGGCGCGATCACACTAAGGCCGCCGAAATCTGGAAGTCCACCGACGATATGTGGTGGCAAGGGCCGCACGATCCCAATGTCTGCGTGCTCCGCATCACCCCATTGACCGCAGAATTGTGGGACGGGCCGGCAAGCAAGGCCATGGCCGCGTTCGAATTCGTCAAATCGCGGCTCACCGGCGCGGAACCCAATCTCGGCGAAAATCGCAAGGTCACCGTTTCGATGTGACGTGCGTTTTCGAGAGGAATTTGACCGGTCTGCGGCCAGCTCCATGACGGAACGACCCTTACCCTCAATACGTTGACTTGGCAGAACTCATTTTTGCCAATGCAGCGAGCCTGCGAGGAACAAATGGCTGACACCGACCGCGTATGGGAACTTATGAAAAAAATTTCGATCTGCATGCTCGCCACCTGGGACGGCCGCGAGTTGCACGCGCGCCCGATGGGCGCCTATGTGCGCCGCGAGGACAACGCGGTGTATTTCCTGTCCGATGCCCGCCGGCACAAGGACGAAGAGATCAAACAATTCTCCAAGGTCTGCCTCGCCTTCGCTGACACGGGCGGGCAAAATTACGTCTCGCTTGCCGGCCACGCTGAAGTGTCGAGCGACCGCGCCCAAGATTCGCGAATTGTGGGGCACACCCGCCAAGGCCTGGTGGGATTCGTCCGACGATCCGAGCATCCGCGTTCTCAAAGTGACGCCGCAGGAAGCCGAATACTGGGACGCGCCCGGCAAAACGGTCGCCTACGTGAAAATGGCCGCGGCCGCGCTGACCGGTAATCGGCCCGACATGGGCGAGAACCGCAAGGTAGCCATGCGATGAGTGTTCCCGAACCCAAGAAGCCGGCCGAAAAACCGAGTTCAGAGCCGAAAGGACCGCGTACACCCTATCCAGTCGAAGAGCCGCCAAATCCGGCCCCAGGGTCGGAGCCTGATTACTTCCCAGGCAAGCCGGCCGGTGGCGACCTGCCGACGATGTAGTCCGTCATTCCCGAACAGCGGCAAGCCGGGAAGAACGAGTCATAATTTCAGCTTGCGCTTGCGTTGCCCGAGCGTGCGCAGCCGTAGCGCGTTGAGCCGGATGAACCCTTCGGCGTCGCGCTGATCGTAGGCGACCTTGCCATCCTCGAACGTCACCAGGTCCTGATCGTAGAGCGAATATTTGCTCTCGCGCCCGACCACGCCGGCATTGCCCTTGTAAAGTTTCAGCCGCACGCGGCCCGCGACGAATTCCTGGCTCTTGTCGATCGCCGCCTGCAGCATTTCGCGCTCCGGCGCGAACCAGAAGCCGTAATAGATCAGCTCGGCGTATTTCGGCATCAGCTCGTCTTTGAGATGGGCGGCGCCGCGGTCGAGCGTGATCGACTCGATGCCGCGATGCGCGGCCAGCAGGATGGTGCCGCCCGGCGTCTCATACATGCCGCGCGATTTCATGCCGACAAAGCGGTTCTCGACCAGATCGAGCCGGCCGATGCCGTGCTGGCGGCCGAGCGTATTGAGCTGCGTCAGCAGTTCCGCCGGCTTGAGCGTCTTGCCGTCGACCGCGACCGGATCGCCGCGTTCGAAGTCGATCGTGACATAGGCCGGCTTGTCCGGCGCTTGTTCGGGATCGCCGGTGCGCGAATAGATATAGTCCGGCACTTCGCCCGCAGGATCTTCGAGCACTTTGCCTTCCGACGACGTGTGCAGCAGATTGGCGTCGGTCGAGAACGGCGCTTCGCCGCGCTTGTCCTTGGCGATCGGGATTTGATTCTGCTCGGCGAAAGCGAGCAGTGCCTCGCGCGATTTGAAATCCCATTCGCGCCACGGCGCGATAACTTTGACGTCGGGCTTGAGCGCGTAATAAGCGAGCTCGAACCGCACCTGGTCGTTGCCCTTGCCGGTCGCGCCATGGGCGACGGCGTCGGCGCCGACCTTTTCGGCGATCTCGATCTGCTTCTTGGCAATCAGCGGCCGGGCGATCGAGGTGCCGAGGAGATATTGGCCCTCGTAGAGCGCGTTGGCCCGGAACATAGGAAATACGTAGTCGCGGACGAATTCCTCGCGCAAATCTTCGATGAAAATGTTCTGCGGCTTGATGCCGAGCGTGAGCGCTTTGGCCCGCGCCGGTTCGAGCTCCTCGCCCTGGCCGAGATCGGCGGTGAAGGTGACGACCTCGCAGCCATAGGTCGTTTGCAGCCATTTGAGAATGATCGACGTGTCGAGCCCGCCGGAATAGGCCAGCACGACTTTCTTCACGTCTTTCTTGCCGCTCGCGGGCATGGCGAAAACCTTAAAGCCTAGGCGGCGGTGCCGCCTGAAATGCGCGCGGACTATAGGGGCGCGGCGGGCCGACGCAAGCGTTGCGAAATACTCAGGAGCTCTTCTTGGTCCAGGTCATAAGCCGCCGCGCCATCGCTGCGAACATGGCGGCGAGCGCCTCGCCGGCCTGAGTGAGCAGCCGATCGATCGATTCTTCGCTCAACCGGGTGGCGGGCCAGCGATAGATCAGACCGTGCCCGGTCCAGACCACGAGATACATGAACACGCCGGCAAACACGACGTCGGAGAAAAAATGCGAGCCGGCGCCGATGCGCAGTGCGCCGACGCCGGCGCCGAAGGCGAGCGCCGCGCCGTAGGCGACGACGCGCAATTCCGGCGGCGCCAGCGCGGCCGGCGCCAAAGTCCAGAACGCGCCCGACGGTTCGCCGGCGATGAAGGAGCAGTTGTTCGGACAATCGCCGCGCGGATCCCACCATGGCGTAAAGCGATAAGCGCCGCCGAATTGCTGCACGTCGATTGGGCGTGCCCGGCCCCAATGATCCTTGAGCATGAGATTGGTGAAAACGCCGGGGCCAAGCGCCAGCGTCGCGATGAGGAATAAAGCGGCGCGGCCTTCGATCAGCATGCGCCGATGCGGCAGGATCAGCTTGACCAGGACGGCGATAAAGGCCGGTAGCACGAGCAAGCTGATAATCAGCCGCGCCGCTTCGCGCGTATGCTGCACCCAGGGCTGCGCGTTGACGCCGAACAGTTGCCGGCTCGGATCGAAGGTCAATCCGGCAAGATCAAGGTCGAGCTGCGGATCGACGGCGCAGATCAGACCTACCACAAAGCCGATGGCAAGCGCGATCGTAAGTCCGGTTCGATTCATGTCAGCTCTTTTGCGATCATTTCCAGATGCCCGCTTTGCGGCCGGCGAACAGCCAATAGACAAGTCCCCAGGCGATGCCGGCGGCCGCGAAGACTTCCCGCTCATGCGCCAGATCGCTTCCGGGCGCAGCGATGTAGCCGCCGAAATCGAGACCATAGATCATGACCAATGCCAGCGCGCCGCCGATCACGCCATAGACGACGACCGAGCGTAAGCCGAAGCCTTCGGTGATGACGATGATCAGAAGCATCGGCAATACGCCGACGAAGAAGATAATGAACGCGCCCAGTCCGACGACCGTCCACATCGCGGCCGATTGCGCTTGCGGCGATTCCAGCCCGAAAGAGGCGAAGAAACCATTCCATTGCGGGGTCAAGGTGCCCAGCGCCAATACCAGCGAGGCGGCAATGCAGGCCCAGACATAGCCGATGAACATCATCGTGATGCGGAAAAGAACGGTCATTGTTGCTGTCGATCCGCCCGGCGTTCAGTCGGCCATTAGTCTGTCATCGCCATCGCCCGCAGCGCCAGGCGCTCACGGGCAGAAAGCTTTTCCGTGGCGCTTTTGAGCTGGCCGCAGGCGGCGAGGATGTCGCGGCCGCGCGGCGTGCGCACCGGCGAGGCATAGCCGGCATCGAAAACGATTTCGGAGAATTTCTCGATCTGCTCCCAGTCGGAGCACTCGTATTTCGTGCCCGGCCAGGGATTGAACGGAATGAGATTGATCTTGGCCGGAACGCCCTTGAGGAGACGCACCAGCTCCTTGGCGTCGGCGAGCGAGTCGTTGACGCTTTTGAGCATGACATATTCGAATGTAATGCGCCGCGCGTTGGACACGCCCGGATAATTGCGGCAGGCGTCGAGCAAATCGCGCAGTGGGTACTTGCGATTGAGCGGCACGAGTTCGTCGCGCAGCTCGTCGGTGACGGCATGCAGCGACACCGCGAGCATCGAGCCGATCTCGGCGCCGGCGCGCGCGATATTGGGAACGACGCCCGACGTCGACAGCGTGATCCGCCGCTTGGAAACGCTCACGCCCTCGCCGTCCGCCACGATATTGATCCCGTCGCGCACCGCCTCGAAATTGTAGAGCGGCTCGCCCATGCCCATCAGCACGATGTTAGAGACGAGGCGGCGCCTTTCACCTCCTGCTGCAGAGGAAAGGTCGGACGGCGAGGCCGCCCGGGTGGCAGTTTCGTCGGTCGGGGTCCAGTCGTTAAGCCGGTCGCGCGCGAGAACCACCTGTCCTACGATTTCGCCCGCGGTCAGATTACGGACGAGGCGCTGCGTGCCGGTATGGCAGAACGTGCAAGTGAGCGTGCAGCCGACTTGGCTCGAAATGCACAATGTGCCGCGGTCGGCCTCGGGGATGTAGACGCATTCGACCTCATGCGGCGCGGTATCGACCTCGCCCGGAAGGCGGATGAGCCACTTGCGCGTGCCATCGACGGAGATCTGCTCCGCGGCAATCTCGGGCCGCGCCAATGTGAAGCGCTGCGCCAGTGCGGCGCGCAGGTCCTTCGACAACGTCGTCATCTCGTCGAAGTCCCGCGATCCGCGCACGTAAAGCCATTGCCAAATCTGCTGCACACGCATGCGGCGCTGCCGCTCGGGCACGCCGAGCGTGCCAAGCGCTTCGGCCAAGGCGTCCCGCGAGATGCCAACCAGCGACGGTTGCGCCGGCGCGAGATAGCGCTCGAGCGGGTGCTTCTCGATGAAGGCGCCCGCCTCTGCATGTTCGGCTTCAGTCGCTACAAACGACGCTGTCATCATCAATCCGGGATCAATTCAAAAAATGCCGGCGGCCGTGCGCCTGCCGCATAGATGGGGCCGATAAGGGGCATTTGACAGCTCGATCGTCAGAGCAGGGAGCCGTCTACTTGCATTCCTGCGCGATCCGGTCGAGGGCCTGCGAGACGCCCTTCAGCGTGAACGTATCGGTGGTTTGCGTTCCCTTCGCCGAAACGCCCTTCACCACCGCGGTGTCGCCCGCCCGCATGGCGGTAACCATGTTGGCTTCCTCCGCCGCGTTTTTGATCCAGCCGCCGTCCTGCTGGGTATAGAGCGCGAATGAAGTCGAGCCGACGTCCACGCTGGCTTCGGATCCCGGCTTGAACGGATAGCCGATGATGATCGAGACTTCGTTGCTCACCTTGTCGGCCGGTCGCGTAGAAATGAACATGTAAACGGGATTGCGCGGCCGGTTCGGCGGGTTGGTCGCCGAGGATGTCGGCTTGGCAATCGCGAAGCAGACCTTCTTGCCTGCCGGAGCGGCGGTATAGGCGCCCCACTCGCCATACTGGCCGAGCAGCCTGGGCTGCACCCCGCCGGCGACGCCCGGTGGCGGAGTAGCAGGTTTGGCGGCCGGAGCCGCCGCTGCGGGAGCTGCGGCTGCCGGAGCCGCAGTCGCCGGTTTCGGCTTTGGTTTGGGTTTAGGCTTGGCCGCGGCAGGCGCCGCCGGCGCGGTTTGTTGCTGGGCGAAAGCTGGAACGGCGAACGCCGTCGCAATGAGTAGCGAAATGATCAGCCGCCATCGTCGGTCGATGCACATCAGGCCTCGCGGGAATCCCCAAGCATTAATAGCAAGCCTCTCAAGTTTAATCCAATTCGCCCGCAGATGGAATGAGATAGGCCGGGAAGCCGTTTCCTGTATAATACCGGCGTGCCGCACGCCTGACTCGTCATTCCGGGGCCGAGCGACCCGCCTTCGCTGGCTGTGCGAGCCACGGCGGGTTCGAGTCCGCCGAAGCGCTGAGCGCGAAGGCGGAAGCGAGGAGCCCGGAATGACGGCCGGCGGATCATGAAAGCAATTCTCTGTACCCACTTCTGCACCCCCGGCGAACTTGAGCTTGCCGACATCCCTGAGCCCAAAGCCGGAGCCGGCGAAGCTGTCGTGCGGATCAAGGCCGCGGCGCTCAATTTCTTCGATACGCTGATCATCGCCGGCAAATACCAGCACAAGCCGCTGTTTCCATTCTCGCCGGCGGCGGAGTTCGCCGGTGTGGTGGAAAGCATCGACCCGGGCGTCACCGGCATCGCGCCCGGCGACCGGGTGATGGCGAGTACCGGTTGGGGGGCGGCGCGCGAGGCCATTGCTATTCCGGCGCACGAGCTCGTGAAGATTCCCGACACGCTCGATTTTGAGCGCGCCGCCGGCCTTACCGTGACCTACGGCACGACGCTCTATGCGCTACGCGAGCGCGCCGAGCTCAAATCCGACGAGACGCTGGTCGTGCTTGGCGCCTCGGGCGGCACCGGGCTCGCAGCTATCGAAATCGGCAAGATCATGGGCGCCCGCGTCATTGCCTGCGCCTCCTCCGACGAAAAGCTCACCTTCGCGCAGGCTCATGGCGCCGACGAAACAGTGAATTACGCCACCGAGGACTTGCGCAGCGCGCTCAAGAAGCTCGGCGGCGAACGCGGCGTCGACGTGGTCTACGATCCGGTCGGCGGACCTTATGCCGAGCCGGCCGTGCGCGCGCTCGGCTGGGAAGGCCGCTATCTGGTCATCGGCTTCGCCGCGGGAGAAATCCCGAAGCTGCCGCTCAATCTTGTCCTGCTCAAGAGCTGCGACATCCGCGGCGTGTTATGGGGCTCGTGGGTCAGGCGCGAGCCGCAGGCCCAGCACGCCATGATGACGCAGATCGTGCAGTGGGCCGCGCAAGGCAAGCTCAGCGCGCATGTGCATACAGTCTATCCATTGGCGGAGATCGCGGCGGCGCTCAAAGCCATCGCCGACCGCAAGGTGATGGGAAAGATCGTGTTACGCCCGTAGAGGCTGCTCGCTGCGCAACCGCGCCAGCATATTCCTTGCCGCTTCCCGATGCTCCGGCTTGATATGCGAGGACATGAGCTTGAGCGCCACGCCGAGAACGGCGGCGTCGTCGGCGAGCCCGATGAGCGGAATGGAGTCGGGAATAAAATCGTCCGGCACGATGAAATAGGCGATTGCGCCGACTAGAACGACCTTCACATAGAGCGGCGTCTTGCGGTCGAAGGCGCAGTAATGGGCGGTGAGCACTTGTTCCAGGAATGGCAGGTTCGCCGCCTCGGCCAAAATCTTGCGCCATAGCTTGCGCCGCAAACCGGCCTCGTCGGAAGTGATCCGGCGCGTCAGCGCGGCAAAGTCCTGCCAAGAAAAGCCTTGCCCAGTGGCAGTTTGCTGCCAAAAGCTCATTTGCCCCTCCCGCGGATGCACAATGACGTCCGAAACATGATTCCGAAACACGGCAGCCGCAAGGCATAAGCTTTAGCCGGCAACCTTATCCATCGCCTCGGCAAGCTTGACGTCGAGCTCGGTCAGTCCCCCGGCGTCATGCGTCGACAACGTCACTTCGACGGTCTTGTAGACGTTGAACCATTCCGGATGGTGATCGAGCTTTTCCGCCACCAGCGCCGCGCGCGTCATGAAACCGAAGGCTTGATTGAAATCGGCGAAGACGAATTTCTTGGTGATGGCATCGCGGCCGGAAACTTCGCTCCATCCCTTGAGCCGGCTGAGCGCGCTCTTGCGCGCATCGCCGGCGAGTTTTTGGCTCATGTGGAAACTCCATCAAAACCTGAGCAATGAAGCCCTTCCCTAGCAAACAACGCCGCAGCGCGCGAGGTTCCCGGCCGAAAGGCGGCTTAGAACGTCAAAGTCGAGCCACAGATAGGAGTCACATATAGATCCCCGGGATATTAACCAATACGACGGTTTGGCGTTTGAACCCACGGTTGGACCCTGGCGTCAAAACACCGAACCCGTGGTAAGATTAACCATGCCGCCCGGACTGCCAAATCGTCCGCCTCTTGCCATGAGGCTCTGGCTTTCGCGCCGCTCCACCGGCGCATCCGGCCGCTCGTCGGGTAGGACCATGAGTATCGAGTCGCTAGAACATATGGTGCGCAACAAAGTCAGGCTTTTTCTGCGCCACACCTGGCTCGTCACCGTTTGCGGCACCCTCGCCCTCGTCGGCGCGATCTGGGCTGGTTTTTATTTCACCATCGAAGCCGACCATATGCGGATCGCCGCCGGACCAGTGGACCAAAAGTTCGTCCAGGCGCTGTCCAATCAGATCGCGAATGGCCACCATGACCTGACTTTGCAGATCGTTCCGACCACGGGCGCCAAGGAAACCGCGGAGGCGATCAGCAAGGGTCAGGCCGATCTCGCAATTTTGCCCAGCAATCTCGACGACTCGCTGAATTGGCCGGTGATCGCCATTCTGCGGCAGAACGTCATGGCGCTGATCGTTCCGGCGCCGGCGGCCGCCGCCGCACCTGCCAAGACCGCGACAAGCGCCAAGGCCAGCAAAACCACCAAGACTTCGAGCGACAAGACTTCGAAGGGCGCGAAAAGCTCAAAGAGCGCCAAGAACGACGATATCGACGATAGCGATTCCGGCGACGACAGCGGCGGCAGCGATAAATTCGGCAAAGTATCGCAGCTCTCAGGCAAGCGCGTCGGCGTCGTGACCGGCAACGAGGCGACGACCGGTCTACTCGAACTCGTGCTCAGCCATTACGGCGTTGCGCTCGCCAAAGTGACGATATCGCAGATCGACCCAAATAATCTTGCCGACGTCATCAAGAACAATCAGGTCGATGCACTTTTCGTTGCCGGAGCGGCGACCGGCCGGGCCATTTCCAGCACGGTCGCGGCTGCAACCCAAAATGGCAAGGCACCGACTTTCATCGAAATCGATCAGGCGGACGGTATTGCCAAGCGCAATCCCGGCTTCGATTCGATCGATATCGATGCCGGCACCTTCGGCGGCAATCCGCCGAGCCCGAGCGATGACCTCAAAAGTCTCAGTTTCGGCGAATACATGGTTGCGCGTCGAAGCTATAGCGAGAGCGTCATCGATACGCTGTCCAAGGTGCTTTATTCTTCGCGACAGGCGCTCGCCACCGCACTGCCGGGCGAGATCAAGATCGCGGCGCCCTCGACCGACAAGGACGCCGACGTTGTCGTGCATGCGGGCGCGATGGCCTATCTTTCGGATAGTCAGCAATCATTCTTCGACAAATACGGGGACGATATTTTCTACGGCATGCTGATCTTCCCGGTGTTCGGATCGGCGATCGCCGGGCTGGCGAGCTATCTGCGCAGCGATACCCGCACCCGGCGGCTGCGGCTGTTGCAGCGCGTGCTCGATCTGGTCCGTAAGGCTCACGCGGCGCAGTCGCTTGAGGCGATCGAGCAACTCCAAGTCGAGGCCGACAATCTCGTGATCGCGATTATTCATCAGACCGAGCACGAGGAATTCGACGAGACGGCGCGCATGTCATTTGCGTTCGCGCTCGATCAGCTTCGCTTCGCCATCGCCGCGCGCCGCACCGCCATTCTCGACCACGCGGACGCCGCTGCCGACGCTAGCACAGGCGCCGCGGGCGCCAAAGCCGCCGCGGCTTAGCGGCTTTCCGCGTCAAGCCGACTTGCGCAACGACGGCAGAGCGTGGCCGTCTTGCGCCTTTGCCAGCCCGCGCCCCTGCGCGGAATAGAACGATGCGTTCTGATCGCCGCGCAATGCCTCGCGCGAGAAGTGGATGAGGTGATGGGCGACGAACCCCATGCCCAGCACCGCATCGATTTGGCCGCGGCGAAGGGCGTAGCGCGCGGCACGCCAGAATGAGCGCCGGTAATCCGATAACAGACCGACGCGAAACGCGACATTGAATGCCAGCACCAGTCCCCTGCGCAAATTGTTCATGTTGAGCTTGCCGCGCGCCGGGGTCGCGATGCGGTTCGCATAGGTCGTGTCGACCTGGTGCAAAAAGCGCGCGAACAGCCGATCGGGATCATAAGCGTAAGCGATGCAGCGCCGCCACGTTGCCACCACCTCGTCATAGGGCCGCAAGAACCGCACGTTGCTTTCGAGTCCGGTGTCGTCGGCGATCAATCGGCCGTCGCGCTGCAGCCGATCCCACAGCGGCGTCCGCGGCAACGCCTGCAGCAGGTTGATGGTGAGAATTGGTATCTGCGAGAGATCGATAAAGGTTTTCAGCCGGTTCTCGCTGTCGGCGGTCTCGGTGTCGAGGCCGAGAATGATGCCCGACGTCACTTCCAGTCCATAGCTGTTGAGCGTGTTGATCGCCTCCATCATCGGCAGCGAGGCGTTGTGCTCCTTGCGCATGGCCTTGAGCGCATCGACGTCCGGCGTCTCGATGCCGACGAAGACGGTGACAAACTGCGCCTCGCGCATGAGCGACAGAATCTCCGTCTGCTTGGCCAGATTGAGCGTCGCCTCGCAAGTGAATTGCACCGGATAACCGTGCTTGCGCTGCCATGTGATGAGATGCGGCAGTATCTCGCGCGCGGCCTTGCGGTTGCCGATGAAATTGTCGTCAACGAAGTAGACGACGTAGGGATGACCCGGCTGCGCCAGCATGGTGTCGAGCTCGGCCGTGATCTGTTCCGGCGTCTTAAGCCGCGGTTGGCGGCCATAGAGCGCGGGTATGTCGCAGAACTCGCAGCGATACGGACAACCGCTCGAGAACTGCAGACTGCCGATCAGATAGCGATCGAGCAGGATGAGGTGATAGGCCGGGACCGGAAAGTCGCTAAGCGGCAGGCGCTCCTTGGTCTCAAACCGCATTTGCTCAGGCGGCGCCGCCACGCTCTCGTCAAGGCAAGCGATGAGCCGGTCGGTGGCGTCGCCCATTTCTCCGACGTGGAGATAGTCGTAGTCCGGGTAAAGCTCGGGCGAGCCGGACACCGACGCACCGCCGAGCACGGCGATTTTGCCGGCAGCATGCGCTCGGGCGGCGATGTCGCGCATCTGCGGCGCCTGGATATGCATGCCGCTGACCAGAACGATGTCCGCCCAGGCGAAATCAGCCGCGTCGGCGCGACGGATATTCTCGTCAATAAAGCGAACCGGCCACTCCGCCGGCAAGTAAGCCGCGATGAGCAGGATGCCCTGAGGTGGCATGAAGGCCCGCACCCGTCCCATCAGGCGATAGGCGTGCGAAAACGTCCCGAACGACGGCGTATAGGCCGGAAAGACGCACAACACCCGTCGGTGGCTTACGGTCGGTAGCGGGCAGCGCATGAAACTATGGTTTACCTAGATTCCCGACAGCGACGAGAAGCATAGTCGAATCAACGGCGCCAGCGTATCATTTTCTCTCACGGCCGGTCAGGCGACATTGCGTTCGGGAGCCGGCTGACTATATTCCGCCCGCACGCGCGAGCCCCTTGGGGCTCGTTTTTGGTTTATGGATCAATGAAACTTCGCAATATCGCCATCATCGCCCACGTTGACCACGGTAAAACCACCCTGGTCGACCGGCTGCTGCAGCAATCGGGCTCGTTTCGCGAGAATCAGCGCGTCGCCGAGCGCGCGCTCGATTCCAACGATCTTGAGCGTGAGCGCGGCATCACCATCCTCGCCAAGGCGACCTCGCTGGTGTGGAACGGTACCCGCATCAACATCGTAGATACCCCCGGTCACGCCGATTTCGGCGGCGAGGTGGAGCGCATCCTCAATATGGTGGATGGGGCCCTGGTGCTGGTCGATGCCGCCGAGGGACCGCTGCCGCAGACCAAATTCGTCGTCTCGAAGGCGCTGAAGATGGGCCTGCGGCCCATCGTCGTCATCAACAAGGTCGATCGCTCCGACGCCCGCCCGACCGAGGTCGCCAATGAAGTGTTCGACCTGTTCGCCGCGCTCGATGCGACGGAGGAACAGCTCGATTTCCCGATCCTCTACGGCTCGGCCAAACAGGGCTGGATGGCGTCCGACGCCGCGGGACCCAAGGATCGCGGCATGGCGCCGTTGTTCGAGCTCGTCATCAGCCACGTCGCCGCGCCGCAGGTCGAGGACGGTCCGTTCCGCATGCTCGGCACGATCCTCGAAGCCAATCCCTATCTCGGCCGCATCGTGACCGGCCGCATTTTCGCCGGCTCGGTGAAGCCCAATCAGCAGGTCAAAGTCCTCGACCGCAACGGCGAATTGATCGAAGAGGGCCGCGTCACAAAAGTTCTCGCCTTCCGCGGCCTGGAGCGGGTGCCGATCGACGAAGGCTTTGCCGGCGACATCATCGCCATCGCCGGTCTGCCGGAGGCATTCGTCTCGCACACGTTGTGCGCGCCCGAAGTCACCGAGCCGCTGCCGGCGCAGCCGATCGATCCGCCGACGCTGACCATGACCTTTCACATCAACGATTCCCCGCTGGCCGGCACCGAAGGCGACAAGGTGCAGAGCCGGGTGATCCGCGACCGTCTGTTGCGCGAGGCGGAAGGCAACGTCACGCTGCGGATTTCCGAATCCATGGAGAAAGATTCCATGGAGGTCGCCGGCCGCGGCGAATTGCAGCTCGGTATCTTGATCGAAACCATGCGGCGGGAAGGCTTTGAGCTTTCGGTGTCGCGCCCGAAGGTCTTGTTCCAGCACGGCGCCGCGGGCGAACTCCTCGAACCCATCGAGGAAGTCGTCATCGACGTTGACGAGCAACATGCCGGCGTCGTGGTGCAAAAGCTTGCCGAGCGTAAAGGCGAAATGGTCGAGATGCGCCCTTCCGGCGGCGGCAGGGTGCGGCTCATATTCTACGCGCCGACGCGCGGGCTGATCGGCTATCAGGGCGAGCTTTTGACCGATACCCGCGGCACCGCGGTCATGAACCGGTTGTTTCACGCCTATGGTCCGCATCGCGGCGAGATCGTCGGACGGCGCAACGGCGTCTTGATCTCGACCGACCAAGGCGATGCCGTCGCCTATGCCATGTGGAATCTGGAAGACCGCGGCCCGATGATGATCGAGCCGGGCTGGAAGGTTTATCGCGGCATGATCGTCGGCGAGCACACCCGCGGCAACGATCTCGAAGTCAATGTGCTCAAAGGCAAGAAGCTGACCAACATCCGCACCCATTCCAAGGACGAGGCGATCCGGCTTACACCGCCGATCCGCATGACGCTGGAAAAAGCGCTTGCCTATATCGAGGACGACGAGCTGGTCGAGGTGACGCCAAAATCGATTCGTTTGCGCAAGAAGCTGCTCGATCCGGTCGACCGCAAGCGCAACGAGCGGCGCAAAGAGGCCGAGCGCGTCTAAGCGCAGCCGAAACCGCGCGTAACGCGCGCATCGGATTGAACCGCCCGAAGCGGCATCCTGTCACAATTTGGGATTCGTTGTCCGCCCCCCGGCACAAAAACCGGGGAACCGTGACGCTATTGCAACAGCCCCCGCAGATTGCGCACGAGCGGGGCATTTTCCTGTGCGCTGGTGTGGCGGGCTCTATGTTTTTGGCTAATAATCCTCATCGTTAATCGAGGGTGAATCTAAAGCCTTGAAGGCCGCATAATCGCTTGCTTTGATCCTCCCAAGGATCGCACCAGGAATCACGCCATGAGCGCCGCATCATGAGCACTATCCTGATCGAAATCCGCCGCGCCAAGTCGGATGACGCCGGCGCGGTCGCGGATGCCCACGATGAGGCTTGGCGGACGGCCTATCAGGGCATCATCCCGGGCGCGGAGCTCGAAAAGCTCATCAACCGGCGCGGGCCGGCTTGGTGGGACAGCGCCATCCGCAAAGGCAGCCGCATCGCGCTCTTGCAATTCGGCGACAAGATCGCCGGCTATGCCAATTACGGGCGCAATCGCGCGCGCAGCCTCTATTACGATGGCGAGATCTACGAGCTTTATCTGCGGCCGGAGTTCCAAGGCCTCGGCTTCGGTCGTCGCCTGTTCACCGCCGCACGCCGCGATCTGGCGCAAAGCGCACTCAAATCGCTCATCGTCTGGGCGCTGTCGGAGAACGAGAACGCGGTCGAGTTCTACCGCGCGCTTGGCGGCAAAGCGGTCGCCCGCAGTTCCGAGAAATTCGGCACCCGCGTGCTCGATAAGGTCGCGTTCGGCTGGAATAGCTGACGGCGCATTCCGGAAACCTTCTCCGTCATCCTGAGGTGCGCACCATAGGCGCGCCTCGAAGGATGCACGGCCCGGGCCGTCGCCCTTCGAGGCTCGCTACGCTCGCACCTCAGGGTGACGGAATAACTACACCGCGGGCGCCGGCAATCCCATCTGCATGCATGCCGCGCGCAGCGTGTTGACCAAGAGACACACGATGGTCATCGGTCCGACGCCGCCCGGCACCGGCGTGATGGCGCCGGCGACTTTGACGGCCTCCGCGAAATTCACATCGCCGACAATTTTAGCTTTGCCGTTTTCCGTCACGCGATTAATGCCGACATCGATCACGGTCGCGCCCGGCTTGATCCAATCGCCGCGAATGAATTCGGCGCAGCCGATGGCGACACACATAAGCTCGGCGCGCCGACAGTAATCGGGCAGATTGTGCGTGTGCGTATGTGCGACGGTGACGGTCGCGTTCTCGTTGAGCAGCGCTTGCGAGAGCGGATTGCCGACGATGTGCGACCGGCCGATCATCAATGCATCGATCCCGACGAGCGAGGGATGCACCGTCTTGATCAGCTTGATGCAGGCGACCGGCGTGCACGGCACCAGCCCCGGCAGTCCCGTCATGAGCCGCCCGGCATTCAGCGGGTGAAAGCCGTCGACGTCCTTGTCGGGATCGATGGCCGCGATAATGCGCGCCGGATCGATCTGCGGCGGCAACGGCATCTGCACCAGAATGCCGTGCACGGCGGGATCGGCGTTGAGTTTGGCAACGAGCCCGAGCAGTTCGGCTTCGCTCGTGCCGGCGGACAGATGATGATCGAACGGCCGCATGCCGACTTCGACAAGCGCGCGTGCTTTGCTGCCGACATAGGATTTGCTGGCGGGATTGTCGCCGATGAGGACAACGGCCAACCCCGGCACCAAGCCATGGCTCGAGGTCAGGCGGCGCGTCTCGGCCTGAACAGCAGCGCGTAAGTCCGCGGCAATCGCTTTGCCGTCGATGATTCGAGCTATCACGGTGTTCAGTAGACGTTGGGCAAGATGTACAGCGCGATCACGTAGCGGATGAAGACGATGATCAGAAATAATATGACCGGCGAAATGTCGATACCGCCGAGATTGGGCATTATGTTGCGGATCGGCCGCAGCACCGGATCGGTGATGCGGTAAAGAAAATCGCCGATCATCGCGACGACGTGGTTCCGCGTGTTCACCACATTGAAGGCGACGAGCCAGGAGAAGATCGCCATCGCTATGACGATCCAGACATAGAGCTGCAGAGCTAAATCGATGACCAGAAAAAGAGCGCGCATGGACCGGATTCGCGTTAAGGGTGGCCGAAACTAGCGATTTGCACGTACGCGAACAAGCTTATGCTGAGCATGAAAAGCCCGCCTTCGCTCTTCGAGCTACGGCGGGCAACCTTCGCGGATTCAGGCTGGCATGCCAACCGAAGCGGCCTCTGCCGCGAAGGTTGGTGGAGCCGAGGGGAGTTGAACCCCTGACCTCCTCATTGCGAACGAGGCGCTCTCCCAACTGAGCTACGGCCCCGCCATGAGCTTAAACCGGGTCAAAATGGCGCCGGTTTCGGCGAGTGCCGGCCATTTAGGGCCGCTATCCCGGGCTGTCAAGGATTGGGCCGGCGTGCGTTTTGATCCGCAGTCGGCGCCTGAACCGCAATGAGTTCATTGCCGACAAATGGATCGCCATGCATGGGATTCTGCCCCCGCCGCAGCGGCTAATTGCGGCAAGAGTCAAAACAGCGAGTATCGTCGCCGCATGCGCAATTCTCGCCATCACCGCGATAGTGGGCTTGTACGATTTCGCGAATTCCACCGCGCAAGGGCATAAATTGCTGATCCGGCTCGGCTTCGAATACCCGCCCGACTGCGGCTGACCGGTCTCCCTTAACAGACGCCAATGCAGTTTCGTTCGGTAGCCCGCGACAAGCACGGCGAAGCCGAATATGACACGCAACGCAATGACCGCCGACCACGCATCCGCAGGCTTGCTGCGCCATCCCGCCTTCGTCCGCTTTCTCTATGTGCGGGTCGCGGCGTCGGTCGCGCTGCAGATCCAAGTGGTCGCGGTCGGCTGGCAGATGTACGAGCTGACCGGCAGTCCGTTCTACCTCGGGCTGATCGGGCTCGTGCAATTTGTTCCGGTTTTCGCATTCTTCCTGCTCACCGGCCATGTCGCCGACCGCTACGACAGGCGCATCGTCACGTTCATCGGCGAAGCGGTTGAAGCGCTGGCAGTCGCCGTACTCGCGATCGCGAGCGCGATGGGACGGCTGACACCCGATCTTCTTCTCGCCATGGCTTTCGTCGTCGGCAGCGGCCGCGCCTTCGAGCAACCGAGCGTGCAATCGGTGCTGCCGAGTATCGTGCCGGCCGGCCTTCTGCCGCGCGCCGTCGCCGGCTCGACTTCGGCCTCGCAGGCCGCGGTGGTCTGCGGACCGGCGCTCGGCGGCCTCCTGGTTGGCGTCAGCCCGACATTGGTCTTCACGGTCTGCGCCGTGATCTGGCTCTCCGCCGGCGTGGTCATGCTGAGTATTGCGGTGGAGCGAACAATCCCGCCGCGTTCGCCGGTCAATCTGAAAACAATGTTCAGCGGCGTCAGCTTCATCGTCCATCATAAGGTCCTGCTCGGCGCCGTGCTGCTCGATTTGTTTTCCGTACTGCTCGGCAACGCCACGGCGGTGCTGCCCATCTTTGCCCGCGACATTTTCTCGACCGGGCCGCTTGGCTTCGGCCTGTTACGCGCAGCGCCGGCCGCCGGCGCCATCATGACCGCGCTGACGCTGGCGCGATGGCCGATCCCGGCCCATCTCGGGCGCGTGATGTTCACGGCCGTCGCGATATTCGGCGTCGGAACGATCATGCTGGCGCTGGCGCCGAATTTTGCGTTGGCCGCCGCGGCGATGTTTGTCGTCGGCGCCTCCGACTCGATCAGCGTCGTGATCCGCCAGACCATGGTGCAGATCCGCACCCCCGATGCGATGCGCGGTCGCGTCTATGCCGTGAATTCCATGGTGACGATCACGTCGAACCAGCTCGGCGATTTCCGTGCCGGCGCGGCGGCGGCTTTGTTCGGCACCGTGCCCTCAGTGCTGATCGGCGGCGGCTGCATCATCGCGATCGTCCTGATTTCGACCAAGATTTTTCGCGAACTTCTCCAAGCCGACACGTATGAAGCGGGACCGAGACCCAATCCGGAGCCCGATCCATAAGGCTGGCAGCGCCCGTCCTGGTGCTGCATCATGGCCGCGACCGATTCATCCCCGGGGCGGCACAAGAAGGACGACCTATGCGACCGCTCACCGCGCGACTGATGATGTTGATGTTCTGGTTCGGCTTGGCTGCGGCGCCGGCCCAAGCTGCCGCGCCTTGCGGCGGCGACTTTGGCGCCTGGCTGCAAGGCGTCAAGACCGAGGCCGCCGCGGCTGGCATTTCCCAGCGCACGATCCAATCCGCGCTCGGCGGCGTGACTTACGATCCGAGCATCATCGCGCGCGACCACGCCCAGGGCGTTTTCCGGCAAAGCTTTGAGCAATTCTCCGGCCGCATGGTGCCGCCGCGGCTGGCGCGGGCACAGCAACTTCTTGCGCGCTACGCGCCCATCTTCAGCCGGATCGAGCAGCAATACGGCGTTCCGGGCCCCGTCATCGTCGCGATCTGGGGCCTGGAAACCGACTTCGGCGCCAATTCCGGAAAATTCCCGACCATCCGATCGCTGGCGGCGCTGGCTTACGATTGCCGCCGGCCGGACAAGTTCCGCGGCGAACTGATCGCGGCGCTGCAGATCGTCGATCGCGGCGACATGGCGCCATCCGACCTGCGCGGCGCCTGGGCCGGCGAGATCGGCCAGACGCAATTCCTGCCGTCGTCCTATCTCAAATACGCGGTCGATTATGATGGCGACGGTCGGCGCGATCTGATCCGCAGCGTGCCCGACGTGCTCGCCTCGACCGCCAATTATCTGAAGGGCTATGGCTGGCAGAAAGGCCAGCCTTGGGGCGAAGGCACGGCCAATTTCCAGGTGTTGCTGCAGTGGAATTCGTCGCAGGTCTATACCAAGACCGTCGCCTATTTCGCCCAGCAACTCGCCGGCGGGCAGTAGGTCAAATCCCGATCCACCGCTCCAGAAACACGCTCAGCCACGCGCGCGCGGAATAATCGTAGACCGCGCGGTCGGCGAAATGCTCGTGCCGCGGCTTAGCGCCCGGCAGTTCCATGCGGTCGTGGCCGCGCGTGGTCCATTTGTGCATCATGGCGTGGGTGACGTCGGGATGAAATTGCAGCGCGAAGGCGCGGCCGGAGCGGATCGCCTGCACCTCGAAAATGTCGCCTTCGGCGATGAGCTCGGCGCCCAACGGCAAATCGAAACCCTCGCGGTGCCATTGGTAGACGCATTCCGGCCAGGTCTCGACGACGGCAAGCCCGGCAGCGGTCGGCCGGATCGGGTAATAGCCGATTTCGGCATGGCCGTGCGGATGGCGAAACACCTTGCCGCCGAGTTGGCGCGCGCACATCTGCGCGCCGAGGCAGATGCCCAGAAACGGCTTGTCCTCTTTGAGCGGCACGCCGATCCAATCGATTTCGCGGCGGATGAAATCGTCCTCGTCGTTGGCGCTCATCGGACCGCCAAAGATGATCGCGGCGGTGTGCTCCGCCATGGTCGGCGGCAGCGGATCGCCGAACCGCGGCCGGCGCACATCGAGGAGGTATCCCAGCTGTCGCAGCGCATTGCCGATGCGCCCCGGTGTGGAATGTTCCTGGTGCAGGATGATCAGGATCGGCAGTTGCATGACGCCGGCGATTCGATTGCGCTTTTGCAAATTCCTAGCGCGTTCGCAGACGGGGGCAAGGCGCAACGCCGCCCGGCTTCGATGTCCGAGATCAATTTCGCGTGCGCTCGTCGACAGCGCGCATCAGGATTGCATGGGGGACAAAACGCATCAGCGCAACCGCGATCTTATTGCCGATTCCAGCAATGGCGACACGCTGGTTGCGCATCAGCGCGGCATAGCCGATCTCCGCCACGCGCGCGGCCGGCAGCTCAAAGAGTTTGGCGGCCGGCGGCAGCCGCATCCCCGACCGGGCCTGAAATTCGGTCACGACCGGTCCCGGACAGAGCGCGGTCACCTTGATGCCGCGACCAGCCAGTTCGTGATGCAGCGCCTCGCCGAATGACAGCACAAACGCCTTGCTGGCATAATAGACCGCCATGCCAGGGCCGGGCAGAAAGGCGGCGATCGAGGCGACGTTGAGAATGCCGCCGCGATGGCGCGCCAAACTGTCGACAAAGGTGAGCGACAATTCAGTCATCGCCCGCACATTGAGATCGACCATGCCGAGTTGCTCGTTGCGGTCGAGCACCGCGGCCGCGCCGCTCAATCCGAAGCCCGCATTGTTGACCACGATTTCCGGCTCAAGCCCACGCGCCAACAATTCCGCCGCGAGCGACGCAACGGCATCGCGCCGCTCAAGGTCCAACGGCAGCACCGCCGGCCGCGGCCGGCCCGACGCCGCGATCTCGTCGGCGAGCGCATTGAGCCGATCCCCGCGCCGCGCCACCAGGACAAGCGCGTGCCCGTGCGCGGCAAATACCCGCGCCAGCTCCGTGCCGATGCCGGACGACGCGCCGGTGATAAGCGTGATCGGCGTCATGTCTCGCCGCCGATGCGGCGGCGCAGCTCGATCCGCTCGCGCGGCGACACGCCGAGCAGATCGGCGGCGCGCCAAAGCAGATTGTCCTCGAGCTCGTCGCGGCGGCCGTCGGCATAGACGATCTCCCACATCATCTCGATGATTTTGGCGCGGCCTTGTTCGTCGAGCGCGCGATTGAGCAAATGCGTGAAATGATAGAGGTCGACGGATTCATGCTCGGCCGCCGTCGCCTTCTCGATCAGTTCGTCGGTTGCGGCATCGTCGAGCGCGAAGCGTTGCTTGATCACGGCGTGCAGCTTGTCGCGCTCGCTCGGCAACATTTCGCCATCGATCGCGGCGGCATGCACCAGCAAGGCCGCCGCCGCGAGCCGGTAGTCGTCCTCCGCAAACTGACTGGGGTGTTTTTCGCCGTCGACAAAATCGGAGATGAAGCTCTTGAATGATTCGAACATGAAAATTTTCCGTGGGACCAGTCTCTACTCTCACGTTCATATCGCGACGAAAGCACGCCGTTCAAGACTTCCGCCGAGCCTTCGATCGCGAATCCGCTTGCCAAACGGGGCAATTTGGGCCTTTCCTTCGGCCGGGATCATCCTTTTAGCGCAAAGCGACAGTGACGGCGGCGACGCGTACCCAGGTTGCGATCATCGGCGGCGGTCCGGCCGGCTTGCTGCTGTCGCACATCCTCCATCGCAACGGCATCGACAGCATCGTGCTGGAGCGGCAGAGCCGCGCCTATGTTTTGCAGCGCATTCGCGCCGGCGTGCTGGAAAACGGCAGCGTCGAGCTCCTGCGCGAAGTCGGCCTCGGGGGGCGTATGGATCGCGACGGCCATCCGCACCACGGCTCGGGCATCGCCTGGGAAGGCCGCGAGCGGTTCTTCATCGACACCATGAAGTTCACCGGCAAGATTATGATGACCTATGGCCAGACCGCGCTCACCGAAGACCTTTATGCGGCGCGCGATGCGGCGGCCGGCGCGATCGTCGACGAAGCCGCCGATGTGCAGCTTCACGAGTTCACATCGAACCGGCCCTATGTGACGTACGAAAAAGACGGATCCACGCGGCGGATCGATTGCGATTACATCGCCGGCTGCGATGGCTTTCACGGCGTGAGCCGCGGATCGATCCCGACTTCGGTGCTGAAGACCTATGAGAAGGGCTATCCGTTCGGCTGGCTCGGCATCATGTCGGAGACGCCGCCGTATCCGGACATGGTGTACTGCTATCACAGCCGAGGCTTCGCGCTGGCATCGATGCGCAATCCGATGCTCAGCCGCTACTACATCCAGTGCGACCTCGAGACCAAAATCGAGGATTGGCCGGACGAACGTTTCTGGTCCGAATTCAAGGCGCGCTGCCCGCCGGACATGGCCGAGGCGATCGTTACCGGGCCGTCGATCGAAAAATCCATCGCGCCGCTGCGCAGCTTCGTCGCCGAGCCGATGCGTTACGGAAGACTGTTTCTCGCCGGCGATGCCGCCCACATCGTGCCGCCGACCGGCGCCAAAGGCCTCAATCTCGCGGTGTCGGATGTGTTCTACCTATCGCGCGCGCTGACTGAGGCCTATCGCACCGGCAAAACGCATTACCTCGATTGTTATACCGACATGGCGTTGCGCCGGGTGTGGAGTTCGGCGCGAATGTCGTGGTGGATGACCATGCTGCTGCATCGTTTCCCCGACGAGACCCCGTTCGAGGCGCAGATGCGCTTCAATCAGTTCGACTATCTGCATGCCTCCGAGCACGCCCAGGCGTCGCTGGCGGAGCAATATGCCGGATTGCCGTTCGAGGATTGAAGCACCTTCCTTCACCTTCTCCGCCGCGGCTCATAATGAATGGCGCCATCGCGGATGATCGCCTCAAGATCTTCGCCGGACAAAAACCGCGATTCCGCGTTGTTGGCGATCGACGCTGCGATCGCAGCCGCGGCCTCTGCCGCGGACATCGCAAAGCGGGGTGGTGCGGTGGCGGGTGCGGGGGCCGTACGCGATGGCGCGGCTGCCGGAGGCGTGGCCGGCGCGGTCCTGACCGCTATAGCCGCGACCGAGGCCGCCGGCGCTTGCACGCGCGCATTGGGGCGTGCGGTTCTGAGATTTTTCGTGAACGCTGCTCCTTGCACCGCCACGGGTCGCCGGTGCAGCGGCGGAAGCGCAGGCATAGCTTGGCGGGGCAAGAACGCCAGAGCCGAAGCCGATCGCAGTCGCTGCGCACCTCGGCCTTGCGCGCCGCGACCTTCCGCGCTTGGAACTCTTCCGCAGTTTCCCGCTTTTCCGACGGCCGCCAGCCGGACGATTTTTTCTTCGCGTTGGTCATGAGTGTTTTGATTCCCTTTGTTCGTCACGCTTAGTTTTCGTGGAGTAGATTCGTTGCCGCGGCGTTTGCGCACCCTTTACCTCCCCCTGCAGGGGAGGGTGAAAAGGAAAGCGCCATCGTTCTCGCGGCGCGATTGCGCCCAAGTTTTGCAAAAGGTTTTACGAACGGCCCCCAAGAAGGGAGGCGGAGCGCCGACAGGCGCACCATCCATTGTCCGCGCCACACTTTCAGACGTTGCCGCCTCAAAGTGCTTCGGGCGCGGACGCGTCCTCATCGGAGACCGCTCGCCTTTCGGCGCTCCACCGCGGCGCTTGCCACGCAAATTAATGCCATGGCTCAGCCCAGGCCGTGTTTCCTGGGACGTGCGCGCGACGGGCGTTAAGATCGAGGCCGGATGGCAAACCTCGCTCGATACGTTTTTCGGCTCCCCCGACTGGCGTTCAATTGCCTATCAGGAAGGGGCCGATCTGTTCGGCGTGCGCCGCGATAAGGTCGAAGATGCAGGCCAGCGGATTTTGGAATGGTATCGTGGTCACCTGCGCAAGGCATTCGGCCATGTATCGACGGCCCGGCTGATTAAAAACACCAGGGGTAATCCGCTTTACCACCTGATCTGGGCCGGACCTAATGCCACCGGCCTCAAAGGCGCCGAGTATATTCTGAGCAAGGGCGAGCGGGTGACAGCGCGCAGGTCGGATTAGCGGAGCTAATCCCGTCCTACGGCTTATGGACTCTTCATTTCGTCGATGCCTCTTTGGCAGCAGTGGTTCCTCGTTTAATCCTCGCAGTGAGAACAAATAAAAAATTACCCAGTGCTTCGGCAAATTCCACCGATTGTTTTGCCTCCTCAGGAGTTACGTGCAGGCTCTTTTCATCAGCATGACGAGGGCGATTCGAGCCTAGTCGGACTTCGTGAGCCCAACCTCCCATGTCCAGAGTAATTTTGTGCTGTTCAACCGCCTGATCGATCCGTGAGTACAAAGAGCCCTCGGTAAACCCGAGATGCTTCAGCATCGCATCGACTGCGCTTCCGGCCATTACTGCGGCAGTGTCAGGTGCGTGCAATGATTCAAATGCCTGTTGGAGAAATCGCCTCGCCGGCTCGGGGATATCCTGATGCGCTTCCTGTTGCGCCGGAAAAAGCTCTGCGACCATCTGAGAGCCTGGGTAAACCGCTGCAAGAACCCCGCCTCCGCACCTTTAACCGGATGTGACGTAGCACAGGCGCCCTGCATGTTTGGGTGCGCGATACCACAATGGGGACAGCGCGATAACCCGCTCAAAACAGCGCCTGCTTCCAGTCCAGTCTGCATCAAAGTCTCTAGATATTTTCCCGCACGAGCGCCACCCCCTTGGTGGATCGCGGACGGTTCAGTAGAACTCTTCGAAGGCGCGTGACCGTCTCAGCAGGTCGAGCAGCTTGGCGAAGTTGATCGCCGTGCGCCGCGCCTCGTCCCGCGTCAACCGCTTGGTCGCCGAGCGGCCGCCGCGGCTGGTCGTCGAAGAAAAAATAGCCGAGCGCCCGCCACGGCGGCGGCGTGGGCAATAAATGACTCGGCTTGCTCGTCCGAGCGCCAGGAACGAAAATTGAGAAGCTTCCAGATCAATTTTCGCGGCGAATCGACTATGAGGAATGAATCTTAGAGCAATCTCAGAATGATGGGGTTCGCTTCGCTCTACCCATCCTACAACGCCCCTACTGCACGGCCTTGCCGTCGTGATAGCTGTCGTCGAGCAATTGCAGATTGGCCTGAACGTAGGGGTTGGCGGGGTCCTTGGCCTTGGCCAGCATCAAGAGCTTTTGCGCGCGCGCGTAATCGCCGCGCAGCATGTAGGAGAAGCCCTCGTCGTTGAGGAGCTCGACGGTGCGGCCGACGATGCGCTCGGCTTGGGTATAAGCGCGGTCGGCGAGATCGAAGCGATGCAGGCGGTCGTAGGAGGCCGCCAGCCCGACCCAGGCGTCGGCGTCGTTGGGATGCTTCTCGACGGCGCTCTGGAAGCTCTTTTCGGCAAGCCCGAAATTATTGCTGCGGAAATATTTCTTGCCGAGCTGCACGTCGTCGTTGGGATCGTCGCCGAGCAGTCCCGGTTTCGACAGCGGCGCCACCGGCTCGCCGCTCGGCCCCGGCTCGGCCGGCTGTGTCACAATTGAGCCCGTGGTGTCGCTATTGGCCGCGCTATCCGTGACGCTACCTGTGGCGTTGTCTTGGGTCGCCGCCGCGTCGCCGAGTTTTGGGGATGTCGAGCAGCCGGCAAGGCAGACGAGGCCCGCCGCCACGACGATCAGGATCCGTGCCGCTCGGATACTCATGAACACGCCCCGGCCCCACGCCGCGCCCGGCCAATGTCGCGCCGAAGCGCGCGGATTGAGCCGTCCCTAGACCCGTTTGAGCATGATCTTTTCGGAAAACCGGTACCCACTTTTCCGGATCATGCTCTAGGGGCGGACGGCGCCGGACAAGCAAAGCTAGGCGACGATAGTTAAGGAATTCCTCGCCGGGGCCGTTCCCGCTTCCTCATCAAAAGCCCTCCCCCTGAAAGGGGGAAGGCTGGGTGGGGGTCCGCGGCTGTGAAGCTTGCACAAACGTCAAAGACTGCCCCCTCTCGCTCGCATCCGCTCGCCACCTCCCCCGCACGCGGGGGAGAAAATAATGCGTCACCAATTGCTGGTCGCCAGCCTGACGATGACGGGGCACAGAATGACGACGAACAGCACCGGAAAGATGCACACCATCATCGGCACCGCGAGCTTGGCCGGCAGGCTGTAGGCCTTCTCCTCGGCGCGCGACAGGCGCTTGTGGCGCATGTCGTCGCTATAGACGCGCAACGCGTCGCCAATGCTGGAGCCGAGCTCGTCCGACTGCTGGATCAAAGTGGCGAAGGAGCGCGCCTCCTCGAGGCCGAGCCGGTCGCCCAAATGTTCGAGCGCCTCGGTCATGGTGCGGCCGGCGCGGATTTCGAGATTGGCCATGTGGATATTGGCGGCAAGCGACGGATAGGAGACGCCGAGCTCGCGGCCGATCCGTTCGAGCGAGGCTTCCATGGCCAATCCGGCATCGGCGCAGACCACGAGCAAATCCATGAAATCGGGAAACCCGGCCTGATGCTCCAGGCGTTTCGCGGCGATGAGGCGGTCGAGATAGAAGCTCGGCGCCAGATAGCCCACCACGCCGGCAAACATGACGAACAGCCAGAACGAGGCCTTGCCGGCGATACCGAACATCGGCAGGCCGAAGAACGCCCCGGCGCCAAGCCCGACGGCGGTCACCGCGCGGGCAATGGAAAAATACGCCACGCCGTGCGGATTGTAGACGCCGGCCTGCACCAGGCGGCGGCGCAGGACTTTCATATCGCTGCTGTCGACCGACGAATAATGCTTGGTCGCGTAGTCGACGAGCTTTTGCGCCGCCTTTATTCCCGAATAGCGCAGCGAACGGCGGCCGCCCGGCGCGCCGTCTTCGACGCCGACCCCCGCGGCGCGGCGGCGCACCGCTTCGCGCGCGATCATGCCGTTCATCACCGCAAAGGCGAGCGTGCTGGCGCAAAGGAATATCAGACCCTTGAGCACGGTCGTCGTGTTGCCGTCGAACATGAAGGTTCTAATTGCGTCCATCGATCAAATCTTGAAATTGACCATCCTGAACATCACCAGATTGCCGACCAGCATCCAGCCGGCCGACGCGAACAGCAACACGTGGGTCAAGTGCTCGTGCCAGACCGGGCCGTAGAACTCCGGCGCGATGAATTGAATGACGACGAACAGGCCGATCGGCAAGCCTGAGAGGATCATCGCCGAGGCGCGGCCCTCGGCCGCCAGGGCACGAATTTTCCGCCGCATTTTGAAGCGCTGGCGGATCACGCTGGAAAGATTTTCCAGGATCTCGCCGAGATTGCCGCCGGTCGAGCTCTGAATGGCCACCGCGGTGACGAACAGCGGCAAATCGTCGGAGCCGATCCGGGCGTAGAGATTGCGCATCGCCGTTTCGAGATCGGCGCCGTAGGTAATCTCGTCGGACACGATGCCGAATTCTGAGCCGATCGGGTCGGCCATCTCGCGGCCGACCATGGACACGGCAATCGGCACCGGATGACCGGCCCGCAGGCTGCGCACGATGATATCGAGCGCGTCCGGGAATTGCGCGCCGAAGCGCTTCTGCCGCCGCGACCGCAACAGCTTCAACACCAGATACGGTAATGCCGTCGCGCTGAACAGCGCCGCGCCGCCCGCCTCGAGCAAGCTTTCGCGCCACAGCATCGTGGCGCCGTAAGCAAAAAGGCTGGTGATGCCGACGATGAGAAACAGCCGCGTCATCCCGATCGTCAAGCCGGATTGCAGGACGAGGCGGTTGAGCGCAACGAGACCGAATTGGAAATCGCCGCCGCTGGTGAGGCCACGTTCGCGCCGCAGCTCGCTCAACACGCTTTCGCGATCGGTGCGGTCCTTCGAAATCATCAGGCGGCGGTTGATCTGGCTGCGATAAGACGCCGCCGAGAACAACATCAGATAGAGCGCCTCGACCATAAGCCCGGTCGAGACCGCGACGAACAGCCAGACCAGATAGATCGGATCGAAATCGAACAGCATGGCGGTCAGCTCTCAGTCTCCGCTCATTCCCGCGCAAGCGGGAATCCAGGTGGAGATTGCCGACGCGCGGCAATCGCGCTGGGTCCCTGCTTTCCGCCTTCGCGCGATGCGCTTCGGCGGACTCGTACCCGCCGTAGCTCCAATGGAGCGTAGGCGGGTCGCGGGGACGAGCGGATGTGCGTAAGCGATCCGTTTCATGAGCTTTGCCCTACAACGGCTGCGATGGATCGAAATAGGTGCCGGGCAGCTTGACGCCCATGGCGACGAGATCGGCGAGAAAGCGCGGGCGCACGCCGGTGGCCTGGAAATGGCCCTGCACCGAGCCGTCGGGCGCCGTGCTGGTGCGCACGAACTTGTAGATTTCCTGCATCTGGATGATGTCGCCTTCCAGCCCGGTGATCTCGGCGATGCTCATGACGCGCCGCTTGCCGTCGGACAGCCGTGACAATTGCACGATCAAGCGGATGGCGGATGCGATCTGGCTGCGGATCGAGGCGACCGTCATCGGCAGGCCGGCCATGCCGATCATCTGCTCAAGGCGCGAAATGGCGTCGCGCGGGGTATTGGCGTGCACCGTCGCCATCGAGCCTTCGTGGCCGGTATTCATGGCCTGCAACATGTCGAAGGCTTCCTCGCCGCGGCACTCGCCCAAGATCACGCGGTCGGGCCGCATGCGCAGCGCATTCTTGACCAGATCGCGCTGCCGGATCTCGCCCTTGCCTTCGATGCTCGGCGGCCGCGTCTCCATGCGGCCGACATGAGGCTGCTGCAATTGCAATTCGGCGGCGTCCTCGATGGTCAGAAGCCGTTCCTTCTCCGAGATGAAAGCCGACAGCGCATTGAGCATCGTCGTCTTGCCCGAGCCGGTGCCGCCGGAAATGATCAGCGTGACGCGCGCCCGCACCGCCGCCGCCAGCAGTTCGGCCATCGGCGGGCGCAACGCGCCGACCTCGACCAGCTTGTTGAGGTTGAACGGCTTCTTGGAGAATTTCCGGATCGACATCAGCGGCCCGTCGATCGCCACCGGCCGCACCGCGACGTTGACGCGCGAACCGTCGAGCAGGCGTGCGTCGCACATCGGATGCGATTCATCGACCCGGCGGCCGACCGCGGAGACGATCTTGTTGATGATGCGCAGAAGGTGCGCCTCGTCCTTGAAGCGCACGCCGGTCGGCTCCAGTATGCCGCGCCGCTCGACATAGACGCATTCGTGGCCGTTGATCAGGATGTCGTTGACGCTTGGGTCCTTGAGCAGCGGCTCGAGCGGGCCGAGACCCGTCATCTCGTCAAGGATTTCCGAAACGAAATCGTTGAGCTCCTGGGTGTTGAGCGCGAGCCGCTCGGTCAGCACATATTGCGAGACCAGCTGCTGGACGTGGGCGCGGATTTCGTCTTCCGGCAGCTTTTCCAGCGCCGACAGATTGATCTCCTCGATCAGCCGCCGGTGCAGCCGCACCTTGGCGTCGAGGAGCTTGTCGGTCAGAAGCGGATTGGCGGCAGCGGGCGCGGCTGGCGTGGCAGGCTCGGCGGCAGGTTCGGGAAACGCGGTCCAAGACACCTCTTGCGTTACGCTCTGTTCCACCGCGGGAACGAGGTCCGGAGCGGCGACGCGGTGCGTTGAGAAGCGACCTGCCATGGCAATGTCCTGACGCTCGTTCTTTAATCCGCTCGCTTTCGCGGGAATGAGCGGAAGTTTTGACAGCTTACGATCGCGCCCAATTTACGAACGCGCCCACGAGAGCTTGAATTTTCTCGCGCCGCTTGCGACTTCGTTCGCCGCCTTGCCGTTGCCTTGCGGCAGAATCAGTTTTTTGAGCTGCAACGTGATCTTGTTGCCCTTCCTGACTTCCTCGAGCGGCACGCCGCGGTCGATGGCCTCGCGCACCAAGCCGTAATCGTTCGGCACGAAGGCCAGGAACGCGTCGCCGATCGCCTGCTGGATGTCGCTCTTGCGCAAGCCCGGCGAAAACATTTTCTGGACGAAGCGATTGATGATGACTTGCGGCTGCGGCCCGTCGCCGAGCCGCTCGCGAATGGCGTCGACAAGCTTCTTGGCATGGCGCAAGCCGGGCACCGTCGTTTCGCTGACGATGAACAGCCTGTTGGAGCCGAGCAGCACGCTGTCGGTCCAGGAGAACCAGGTCCGCGGCGTATCGAACACGACGAAATCGAAGTGCGACGATACCAGATCGAGCAGCCGCGTCACGACGTCCGGATCGAACGAACGCATTTCCGCGGGCCGGTTCGGCGCCGCGATCACGGCGAGGCCGGAAGGATGTTGCGACAGCATGACTTCGAGCAATTGCCGGTCGAGCCGTTCCGGCCGCGGCTCGATCTCGCTTAAGTTGAGGCGCGGCTCGATGTCGAGATAATCGGCGCAGGAGCCGTGCTGAAAGTCGAGATCAACGAGGCAGGTCGTGGTCTTGCCACGCGCGCCGCCGTTCATCAGCAGCATCGCCGTCTGCACCGCGAGCGTGGTCACCCCGGCGCCGCCGACGGCGGGCAGGAAGGTGAAAATCTGCGCTTCCGTCGAGTCGGAATGTGCCGATACGCTCGATGTTTTTTGTGGCGCCGGCTTGGCGACCCGCGCGCAAGTCCGCACCAGATCGACCGGCGTCACCGGCTTGATCAGGAAATCGGCGATCCGCATCTGCATGAGGCGGCGTGCGACGACTTCGTCGAAATTCTGCGTGATGGCCACGACGGGCGGCCAAGCGCCGATCCGCAGCAATAGCGCTTCGAGCGCCTGCAGTTCGGTTTCCTCGCCGGCGCCGACATCGGCGACGACGACGGTTGCCCCTTCCAAGTCGATCTGATCGGCACAGTCGGCAACCCGGCCTTTGATCAAATCAAGGCCGATCTGCGGACTTGCGCTGAAGATCGGGCGTAGCGCGTCGTCCAATGCCTGATCGGCAGTGAGCACGATCACTTTCGCCCGAATCCCGGAAGCTACAACACGGCCGATCGGCATGATTTCAAGCTCGTAATGCGAACGCGGGCGTTACTGGCCCGGCGTGGTGGTCGACGCCGGCGGAGGGGCGACAGTAACGGTCGTCTGCGTGACGTTCTGCGCCGTCGCAGCCGCACTCACAGCCGGCTGTGAGTCCTCCGGCGCGATGACCTTGCCGGTGCGATAGCGCTGGACCGCGGCCTGCATCTTCTCGCCGTTGAAGGCGATGTTCTTGTCGCCGCTATAGGGCGGCCACGGATCGACCGTCTGCATGGCCTGATTGCTCGCGATGGCGTCGCCCACGCCCAGCGCGATCGTATCGCGCCTGTTCCAATAATCGTCGGAACAGGCGGCGAGCGTGCTGCCGAGTCCGCTTACGGCGACAACGGCCGCGATCAGACGCGCGGCGCGATTAATCCTCGGCCGTAACATAGACGTCTCCATTCTTCGGCAGATCGAGGATGTGGCCGACATAGGGCCGGGTCGCGGCGCCGGCGGCGAGCCGGGCCAGCTCGGGGCTGATTTCGGTCTTGCCCATCAAGAAGAGATCGACGTCGTTCGGCGGCAACGTGTTGTCCAACGGCGTGCGAGTCGGATCGGTCGGCGACATCGGACGAACAATGTGCGGCGTCACCAGGATCACGAGATCGGTCTCGTTCTTCTGATAGTCGGTGCTGCGGAACAGCGCGCCAAGCACCGGCATATCGCCGAGCCAGGGCAATTGGTCCATGTTGTTGTTCCCGGTATTCTGCAGCAGTCCGCCGAGCATGAAGCTCTGGCCGTCGCGCAGTTCGAGCGTGGTCGAGGCCTTGCGCGTCGTCAGCCCCGGCACAGAAGTGCCGGCGACCGTGACGGTGACGCTGGTGTCGATTTCGCTCACTTCCGGCTTGACCACGAGGTTGATCAGTCCGTCGCGAAGCACGGTCGGAGTGAAGGACAGGCCGACGCCGTAGGGCTGAAAGCCGAAGCTTGGCGTGCCGGTCGGACCGACTTCCGGCACCGGGAATTGTCCGCCGGCGAGAAAACTCGCGGTCTCGCCGGACAAGGTCACCAGATTGGGTTCCGCGAGGCTGCGCGCCGCGCCTTTCGTTTCAAGGGCGTTGACCGCGACTTGCAGCCGGTTCGACAAATTGCCGACCAGAAATCCGAACGGCGCTGCGCCTGACAGCACGCCCGCGGCGGTCACCGGCGACAGCGGCGTGCCATTGGTGCCGGGAGGCAGCAGGCTCGGACCGCCGATGCCTTGACCGGCAGCGCCCAGTTGCTGGAAGGCGCCATTCGGCTGCGTGATCGGCAGCTGATAGGCCGGCAGGCCGGAGCCCACATTGGCGAGCGCCGAATTGCCGAACATGTTCCACTGCACGCCGAGGTCGCGGCTCGCCGAACGCTTCACTTCGATGAAGCGCACCTCCAGCATGACTTGCTGCGCCTGCATCACCTGCACCGCGTTGATCGGATCGGGCCCGAACTGGCGCGCGATCTCCACCGCCTTGTCGAGCGTAGCGGCGTCGGGCGACATGCCGGTCAGCATAATGCGGCCGTTGATGGACGACACCTTGATGCCGCCGCCGGTGAAGCGGTCGATCTCCGTGGCCAGCCGCGAAATGTCGTAGGCGACTTCGATATCGAAAATGCCGACCGGCTTCTTGTCGTCACCGTAGACCGTCACCCGCGTGGTGCCGATCTTCTTGCCGAGGATCGACAGCGAGTGATCGGTGAGCGGGCTGACGTCGGCGACGTCCGGATCGCCGACCGTGATGTCGACGAAGTTCTGATCGGTGCGGATGTCTTGGGTCTTGCCGAGCGTGACCGTCAGCGTCGCCGTATGCACGGGATTGGCGATCGCGAGTTGCGGCTGCGCGTGCGCCGCCGGCGCCAGCGCCAGCACGACCGCCGCGGCAAGCACCGCCCTGACCCAGCCGCGCCGCAATAGCGCGCCGATCTTGATGCCCGCGCTCTTGGTGTCCCTGTCCGAATGTCGCGGGCTGTTGCCCGGAAGCTGTACTTTGTACTGGCTAATCACGTCGGCCTCCCCGCCGCTCGTTGTTCCCCAAACTCGAACTTCACTTCGCTCCGTCGATCGTCCACTTCAGGTCATTCAGGTCTTGTCATTCAGGTCTTGCATCAATCGCGTGCCGCGATAGCGCCGCGGCCTGCGCGTTGCCGCGCTCGACCGGCACGGTGTATTCGGTGCGTTCAGTCTTGCCCGGCCGGATTACCCCGATGATGACGAACCGCGCATTCGTCGCCGGCTCCGTCGGCTTGCCGAGGTCGGAGCTGGTCACCCGGCGCGAATCGCCGTCGGCGAGTTCGCCGGCCTTACGCAGCAGAAGCGACAGCGAGCCGACGGTGGATGCCAGCGCGATCTTCTCTCCGTCGGTGACTTTGACTTCGACGGTGACCGCCTTGACGACGGACGGCTTGTCGGTGCGCTCGTCGGCCACCTGATCGATGGCGAGCACCGGCACGTCCTCGACGACGACGTCGGTCGCTGCAAAATTTTTCTCGCCTTGCCGAGTCAGCAGCACATCGACGTGGTCGCCGGGCAGCACGAAGCCGGCAACGCCGCCGACGTCGTTGACGCGGATGGTGACCGCCTTCATGCCGTCGGCGAGCACCGCGGACAGCGTGGCGCGCTGCCCAGGACCGGTGATCTTCGAGGCGAGCACCGCCTCATTGACGTCGATCGGCATCAGCACGACGCGCTTCGCCGCGGTGAGATCCGCGATCTTGCTAAACGCGCCGGCCGGTAGCGCATCGCCGGGCCACGGCTGTTCGCGCAACGCCAGCGCGGTCAGTTCGTCGCCGAACCGCAACGCGCGATTGGCGACCACGATCGTGCGCTCCGGCGGCGGCGCCTTGCGCTGCGCCTCGAGGCTCCTCATGCGCGCGTCCGCCTGGTTATTGAGCCAGGTCTGCGCCAGGAAGACCGCGAGCAATCCGAACAGGACCGCAAAGCCGATCATGACAACGGTACTCGTACGCAAGTCCAACCCCTGTGACGCCTAAATCCGATCGACGATTTTCGTCGTTGTTCGCGGGGAGTATTGGTGCGCGGGGAGTATGGAATTAGTGAAGTTACGTACTGTCTTTCCCCTATGCTGAAGATTGGTTGAAGCCGTATTCTTTACGGCGCGTGTATCGCTTCGTTTGAATCGAACGGATAACCTTTACGAAAATTCAGCGACGACGATCGGCGCGAGCGAGCGCCGGCGTTTAAGTGCGGCGCGGCGGGCGATTCTCGCAGGCCGCGGCCACCGGATCGCGCGGCCGATCGGGCGTGCTGTAGTTGAGGAAAAGCGGTAGTACACTATTAAGGACGCGCCGCACTTGCCGGCGCACGCCGGCGCGGCGATTGGTGAATCACTTCCAAAGTTCTTGCTGCGAGGCGCCTTCACCCGATTTTCGCTCCGCGTTAATCACGACATCCCGTTACGGAGAACCGAGCTCATGCCCACGTCACTGATCGACTCTGCCGTGTTCCGCGACATCTTTTCGACCGAGGCGATGCGGCGAGTGTTTTCCGACGAGACCCGCGTCCAGAAATATCTCGACTTTGAGGGCGCGCTGGCGCGGGCGCAAGGCCGGCTCGGCATTATTCCGCAGGAGGCTGCCGACGAAATCTGCCGGCATTGCAACGTGGCCGAGATCGATTTCGCCAAGCTCAAAAGGGAGACCGAGCGCATCGGCTATCCGGTGCTGCCGGTGGTGCAGCAGCTCGTCGCGCTGTGCGGCGACGGGCTCGGCGAGTGGTGCCATTGGGGCGCGACCACCCAGGACATCACCGACAGCGCCACCGTGATGCAGATCCGCGAAGCGCTCACTTTGGTCGAAGCGGATCTCGATGCCATTTCGGGCGCGCTCGCCGCGCTGGCGCGCAAATACCGCGATACGCCGATGGCCGGCCGCAGCAATCTGCAACAGGCGGTGCCGATTACCTTCGGCTACAAGATGGCGACCGTGCTGGCAGGCTTCGAGCGGCACAAGCAGCGGCTGACGGAATTGCGCAAGCGCGTCCTGGTCGGCGAATTTGGCGGCGCCGCCGGCACGCTGTCGTCGCTCGGCGGCCGCGGCCTCGAGACGCAAGCCGAATTGATGAAGGAATTGAAACTCGGCCAGCCGGCAATCGCCTGGCACACGGTGCGCGACACCATCGCCGAAACCGGCTGCTTCCTTGGCCTGGTCACCGGGAGCTGCGCCAAGATCGCCTTTGACGTGAAGCTGATGATGCAGACCGAAGTCGAGGAGCTTTACGAGCCGTTCCACGAGGGCCGCGGCTCATCCTCGACCATGCCGCAGAAGCGTAATCCGATCTCCTCGGTCTATATCACCGCGCTTACCTCCGTTGTGCGCCAGCAGGTGGCCGCGTTGCTCGACGCCATGGTCGAGGACCACGAGCGCGCCACAGGTCCCTGGGAGATCGAGTGGATCGTGCTGCCGGAAATCTTTTGCTTCACCGCGGGCGCGCTGGCGCAGACCGAATACGTGCTGACCGGCTTGCAGGTCGACGAGAAAAAGATGCGCGCCAATCTCGATCTGACCAAGGGGCTGATCGTGTCGGAGGCGGTGATGATGGGGCTCGGACCGCATCTCGGCCGCCAATACGCGCACGATCTCGTCTACGACATTTGCCGCAAGGTGGTCGCCACCGGCCGGCCGCTGGTCGAACTATTGGCGGAGAACAGCGAAGTCACCAAGCACCTCGACCGCGCCGCGCTGACAAAACTCTGCGACCCGGCGAATTATCTCGGCGAAGCCGGGGCGATGGTGGATCGGGTGCTGGTGATGCGGGGGAAATAACGCAGAGACATGCCGGAGAATGAAAATGAATTCGAGTGAAATGCGTTTCGACGGACAGGTTTCAATAGTGACTGGGGCGGGTGGGCCCGAGCCTAATCTTGGGCGAAGCTTCGCCATGCTGCTTGCCGCGCGGGGAGCGAAGGTCGTTGTCAACGATCTTGGTGTTGGCGCGGATGGCCGCGGCGGGCTTTACAAGGCAAGCGCCGAGGCGGTGACGAAGGAAATTCGGAGCGCCGGCGGTGAAGCTGTGGCCGATACTCAAGATGTCGGCGATCCCGCCTCCGCAAAGGCTATCGTTCAAAGCGCAATCGATACCTGGGGTCGAATCGATATTTTGGTGAACAACGCCGGTTCGACTGCTCCGGGACTGTTCGAAGAAATTTCCGATGCCGATGTCCAGAGAGTCGTCAACGCCCACCTGATGGGGAATATCTGGATGTGCCGCGCAGTTTGGCCGCATATGAAGCGCGCGCGGTATGGACGGATCGTCAACATCACCTCGGAGGCGGTATTTGGATTTCCGTATCTTGCCGTATACAGCGCTGCCAAAGCTGGAATATTCGGCCTTTCGCGCAACCTCGCCCTGGAAGGCGTCAAGTTCAATATCAACGTCAATGCGGTCGGCCCCCGCGCGACGACGCTCAAGCATCTGCTCTTTCTCGAAGAGAAGGCGTTACAGTCCGACGGCAGGCCCGACCGTAAGCCGGATCAGGTCGCACCTTTGGTTGCCTATCTCGCGCATCGTGACTGTCCGATTTCAGGCAAGTTCATGAACGCGCTCGGTGGGCACGTTTTCGAAACCGTTTTTCTCAACACGCGCGGGCACATCAACCCGGTGCCCACCATCGAGAACATCCGAGACAATTTTGCCGCAGCGATCGACAGTTCCGACGCCATCGAAATTCCGGACGTCGATGTTTCCAAATACGAGAAGACCCAGTTCAAGGGCGTTGCTCGATTGTGAGGCGCTGGATCCTGCGCCCATCCGGAAGCAATCGCGCCCATTGGGCGAACTGGTCCGGCGCAACTGGGGTTATTCAAGCCGTGCACCGCGCAGGTGCAACAACAAGCGGGAGGAAAAAATGCTGACGCGACGCCACACGCTCACCATCATGGGATTCGGCCTGTCGCTGATGGTAACCACAGCCAGGGCGGAGGAATTTCCGAGCAAACCCGTGCGCATCGTCGTGCCTTATAGTCCCGGCGCCGGAAACGATAATTTGAGCCGGCTGACGGGCGACTATCTGACCAAACAACTCGGTCAGAGGTTTTTCGTTGAAAACAAGCCCGGTGCGGGTTCGGAGATCGGCTGCGATTTTGTCGTCAGGGCAAATCCCGACGGTTATACGATCATGTGGTCGGCCTCTGACGGAATATCGCTATTGCCTGCCGTCAAGCACGATCTGCCGTACCGCGTGCCCGAGGATTTTACTTTCATTGCGATGGTGACGGATTTCACCGAGCTCATCTCGGTCAATGCCGGTTTGCCGATCAAAACGCTCCAGGATTTGATCGATTATGCCAGATCCAATCCAGGCAAACTGCGATATGGAACGGCGGGCGTGGGCGGCGCCCCGCATCTCGCGACCGTGCTGTTCGCGCAAATGGCAAAAATCGAGATGGTTCACGTGCCCTTCGGCGGCGTCGCGCCCGCACTGACTGCGGTCGCCGGCGGTCATATCGATCTCGCGCTAGCGTCGCCGCAGGCCTCCAAGCCGTTTACAGACAGCGGCAATGTCCGACCGATCGCGATTGCCGATAGGAAACGGCACAAGTTCTATCCCGATGTACCGACTACCGTGGAAGCCGGAATGCCGGACCTCGTCGTGACGTTCTGGGCGGGTCTCATGGGACCGGCCGGGTTGCCAGAGCCTGTCCTGGCGCGCCTCGAAAAAGAAATTGAGACCATGTTGAGCGACCCGGAGATCGTCGACCGGCTCGATAAGCTTGGCTACGTTCCCGTCTACAAGGACTCGGCAACGTTCAAGGATTTTGTCGTCGCCGATCTGACGAAATGGCGGGAAACCGCGAAAAGCGCCAACATTTCGCTCTAAGCTCCAAGTCGGGTAAGTGAAGCCATTCACCTATCCCCGCTGCGCAGGGAGAGGTCGCGAGCGAAGCGACGCGGCTGAGGGGGCAATCACTCCGCCGCCGCCGCCTTCGCCGCCGCCTGTTCGCGGACGAATTTCTCGATCGCCAATTGATCGACCTTGCCGGAGCCGAGCATCGGCATTTTGTCGAGCACCACGACTTCGGCCGGCAGCATCAGCTCGGAGGCGTGCTTGCTCCGCGAATAAGTCATGAATTCGCTGCGCGTGGCGCCATGCTTGTCGGTGACCATGATCAGGCGCTCGCCCTTGCGCGCGTCGGGCACCGCGGCGACCGCCGTGATGTTGTTCGGCCACAGCTCCGCCGCCAGCATTTCGACGGCGGCAAGCGAGACCATCTCGCCGCCGACCTTGGCGAAGCGCTTGGCGCGGCCCTTGATGGCGACGAAGCCTTGGTCGTCGATGGTGACGATATCGCCGGTGTCGTGCCAGCCCTCCGGCGGCACTTCGAGCGCACCCGGATTGTCGGCGCGCAGATAGCCGAGCATCACGTTCGGCCCCGCGATGAAGAGCCGGCCGCCTTCCTCGACACCCTCGACCTTTTCGAGCCGCGCGGTCATGCCGGGCACCAGCCGCCCCACGGTGCCGAACTTGTTGAACATCGGCGTGTTGAGCGCCATGGCCGGCGCGCATTCGGTGACGCCGTAACCTTCGAGAATGCGCAGCCCGAATTTTTCCAGATAAACCTGCCGCGTCGCCGCCTTCACCGGCTCGGCGCCGGCCAGCACGTAGCGCAGCGAGCGGAAGTCGTAAGGGTTAGCGACCCGCGCATAGCCGTTGAGGAACGTGTCGGTGCCGAAGATGATGGTGGCGCAAACGCCGTAGACCAGTTCCGGGACGGTCCGGTAGTGCAGCGGCGACGGATAAAGATAGGTCGACACGCCGGAGACGAGCGGCAGCACCGTGCCGACGGTAAGCCCGAAAGAATGGAATATCGGCAGCACGTTGAACAATTTGTCCTCGCGGCCGAAATCGATGCGCGCTTTGGCCTGCGCCACATTCGTCATCATGTTGCGGTGGGACAGCACGACGCCTTTCGGCAATCCTTCCGAGCCGGATGTGAACATGATCACGGCCCAGTCGTCGGGCTTGCGTGCGACCAGCGGCTTCTTCCATCCCAGGAGGCCGCGCAATTTGTCGCCGGCGCCGATCGTCTTGCGGATGTCTTCCAGATAGACGATGCGCAACGTGGGCGAGAGTTGCGCGACCACATTATCCAGCCGCCCCCTTTCCACGAAAGTGCGCGAGGTCAGGATGGTATCGACCTCCGCCGCGCGGCAAGCGGCGAGGATATTGGCGGCGCCCGCGGAGAAATTGATCATCGCCGGGACGCGGCCGGCCGACATCACCGCGAACAGGGTGACGACGCCGCCGTTCGAGGTCGGCAGCATCACACCGAGCGGACGGCCCTCGAGCGCGTACGGCATCAGCTTGCGGCCGAGGATAGCTGTCCCCATCAGGAGCCGCTTGTAGGAGAGTTGGCCGCTTACCGGATCCTCGACCGCCAGCCAATTCGGACCGTGGTGCTTTGCCGCCTCGATCAGTGCTTCGACCACGGTGCAATCGGTCGACGTGGTGCGGTAGATCATGTCCGACATGATGTCGTACAGCGCGGCGCCCGCCGCCTGCCGCCGTTTGCGGCCCTTGAGCTCCGGGTCGACCTTAAGCTTGACCGGCTCCAGGATCGTGACGGTGATCTTCGGGAACCAGCGGCGGCGCACCTGCGAGCTTTTCAGCCGGCTGAAGATCGTCACCTCCGGCCCGTCGATGCGCACCGGCACCACCATGGCGTCCGCCTTGTCGGCGATCAGCGCGACGCCGTCATAGACCTTCATCAGGCTGCCGGTGACGGTGATGCGGCCTTCCGGAAAAATCACCAGCGTTTCGCCGTCGCGCACCGCGTTGATGATGCTGCGCATCGCCATCGGCTTGAGCGGATCGAGCGCCATGGTGCGCACGAATTTGAGGAACGGCTGGATCCACCAGTGCTTCGACATCGCGACGTCGATGGCGAAGACCGGCCGTTTCGGCAGGATCGCCGCCGCAAGCGGCGGATCGAGGAAGCTGACGTGGTTGAGCGCGATGATGGCGTTCGGGCCGGCCTTGGCGATGTTGTCCAGGCCTTTGACTTCGAGCCGGAAGAAGGCGCGGAACACGATCGATAGAAAATCGTTCAGCCAGCTCGCCGGCATGGTCATGCCGATGGCGACGGCGACCACGAGATTGGCGGCGCCGATCAGCGCGAACAGAAGCGGCGTGCCGAGCCCGAGCTTTTGCAGGACCGCCAGCACCAGCGCGCCGACCACCATGAATGCGGCGTTGAGCACGTTGACCGCCGCCACCACGCGGGCGCGGCGATCGGCGCCGGCCCAGACCTGCACCGCGGTGAACACCGGCACGATGAAAAGACCGCCCGCGATCGCGAGGCCGGCGAGATCGACCGCGATATGGATGCTGTAGCGCGACGCGAAATAGGCGCCGATGGTCAGCGGAGTTGCCGCCGGCACGATGGCCGAGACGGTCCAGCCGAGATCGAGCGAGAACAGGCCGAGCAGCACCGTGGCGATGAGCGTCGGCAACAGCACGATGCGGCCAGCGGCAAGCCATGCGGCAAGACCGGAGCCGATGCCGACCGACACCGAGAAGATGGTGAGAAAGAGCGTGACGACCTGCTCGCTGCCGCCGATATTGAACGACACCAGCGGCGGCAACAGCGACAGAACAAGCGCGCCGACGAGCCAGAACCAGCTGGCCACGATGGCGCCCCACCACAGCCGCGGATCGGCGAGCAATTGCTTGATGAGGGCGCCGGTGGAAGCAAAAATGTTGGGATTGATCCGAAGGTCCGGCGCGCCCGCGCGGGTTTTCGGGATCAGCAGGCTCGACAGCCAACTGGCGAGCGCCGTCACTATCATGAGCCAAGCGAAGTGGATTGGGCTGCTGTTGCCGTTGGCGGCAATGCCGGCAACAATGGTGCCGAGCAGGATGGCCAGGAACGTGCCGGCTTCGATCAGCGCATTGCCCGACGGCAGCTCGCGGCGCTGCAGCAGATCGGGCAGGATGCCGTATTTGATCGGACCGAAGAGCGAAGCGAGCGTGCCGAACAAACCCACCGCGACGAAGAGCAAGACAAGCGAATGCGCGGCAAAGCCGGCAACCGCGACCGCGGCGGCACCGATCTCGACGAGCTTGATGCGTTGCGCGACCCAGGCCTTGTCGTAACGGTCGGCAAGCTCGCCGCCGAGCCCGGACAGGAAGAAAAACGGCGCAATCAGCGTAGCGCCGGCGAGCGTGATCAAAACCGCCGAATTAGCGCCGGTGACCTGGAACAAAATGACGAAGACAAGCGCCGTCTTAAGGAAATTATCGCCGAACGCCGCGAAGAATTGACACCAGAACAGAGGCGCGAAACGGCGCGTCATCATCAGGGACGTGGACATGTCTCTCCCGCCGTTAGCCGACTTGCCAGCCTTGTTGCCGATCGTCTTGCCGCGCGGCCGGCGGCAAGCTCCCCACGCGAGACAGTCTAGACGTTGCCGCAGCCCTTGGCGACGCGGCAGACGGCGTGAATGATGCGGCTGGCGCGACCGTCGCCAGGTCCGTTTCGAGACAAAATTCCATAGTGAATTCAATTATAATGCACAATTGAACGGGTTAATCCGACGGCCTATCGTGCGGCGCGACGCGGCGGCGCCCTTCGAGGCCGCCTCGCGGCTATCTTCCCCAATATGACGAATCATTGCCCGTACTTCACCGGCGCTTTGCGAAGCCCAGGATCGAAATGACAAGTCTACGTTGGTGGCTAGGTTTTTGGCGTTTCGCCTTTTTCATCGCGGCGCTTGCGGCGGGCCCCAGCCTGGCGCAAGCGCCTTATCCCTCGCATGTCGTGAAGGTCGTCCTTCCGGTGCCACCGGGATCGACGACTGACATTTTGGCGCGGCTGGTCGCCGATCAGCTCAGTGAGACATGGAGCCAGCCGGTCATCGTCCAGAACATGCCGGGCGCGGCGATGAACCTCGGTTCGGAATATGTGGCGAATGCCGACCCCGACGGCTACACGCTGATGATCTGCCCGCCCTCGCCGCTGTCGATCCAACAACTGCTCTATCACGATCTCAAATACGACCCGACCAAATTCGTGCCGATCGCGATGCTGGCACAAATTCCGAACGTGCTCGCGGTGCGTCCGGATTTTCCGGCCAACTCGATTGCGGAACTACTCGCCTACGGCAACGCCAATCCCGGCAAGCTCACCTATGCCTCGCAAGGCGCCGGCTCGACCGCGCACCTGTCGGGTGGCGAGCTGGAAGTGCTTGGCGGCATCAAAATGGTGCACGTGCCCTATCACGGCGCGCAGGCGGCATTGACCGACGTCATGTCAAGCAATGTCGACATGTTCTTCGACACGCTCACCACTTCGGTGCCGCTGTACCGCGCCGGCAAGCTGAAGCTCCTGGGCGTTGCCAGCGCCGAACGCGCAAGCGCGGTGCCGGAAATACCGACCATCGCCGAATCGGGACTCCCGGGCTTCCGCTCGACCACATGGTTCGCCATCGTCGGCCCGCCCGGCCTTCCCGCAGTGCTCGCGGAAAAGATCAACCGCGACGTCGTCGACATTTTGCGGCAGCCTGAGATCGATGAAAAGCTTCGCGCGCTGCGGCTCGATCCGATGGGCGGCACCACCGCCGACGCCGCGAAATTCATCGCCGACGAAACCAAATTATGGGACCGGGTGATCACGCAAGCCCATATCACGCTGCAATAACGCGCTCCCGCGCGAAATCGGGAAAAAATCAGAACCCCGGCGCGCGCTCGACCTGATCGTACCAGTCGAAGCCCATGTCTTTGACGATGCGATTGCTCATCACGATGATGCGGCACTCGGCGCCGGCATTGGCGACGTGCTGGTGCAGCGTGAACGGCGGGATGTAAACGTAATCGCCGCGCGTCCATTCATATTTCTTCGGCGTCTCGGCCCATTGCCAGTCGAAGGCGTCGATGCAATCCCATTTCAAATCCCAGTGCAGGTCGTAACCCGAACCTTCGACGACGAAGAACAGTTCCTCCCACATGTGGCGATGCTTGCCGGACTGCTCGCCGTCTTTGAGAAACTGCATGTAGGCTTCGATGCAGCACTCGCGCGTCTGCATCTGCTTATGCACGAGGTGCTTGATCAGGCCGTCGGGCGAGCGCTCCCAGGGCATGTCCTCAGCTTTGATCACATTCGGCAAGGTAGCGTATTCGGCGCGGAATTTTTCCGACGCGACCAGATCGTCGGCGAGGAACGTGCTGGTGTTGGAGCCCGATAGAGCGGCCTGTTTGTCTTCAAACGGCATGATCGGCTCGCTCAGATGTCCGATGGCGGCTTGAAATCTTCGTGGCCGGGCGGAAGCTTGTCGGTCGGCCACTCGACCATCTTCTGGAACAACAGATGCATGAACAGGAATAACGGCTTCGCCTTGAACACCAGCAGGATGCAATCCTTGTTCTCGTCGTCGTTGAAGTGCTGATGCACGCAGCCGTTCTCGACCAGCATGACGTCGCCGGCTTGCCATGTCATGGTGCGGCCGTCGTGAACGTCGTGGCCGTGCCCCTTGAGCACATAGAACACCGCGCTGTTGAGATGGCCGTGCTTCTGGCCGGCATTGAGCGGCGCATAGCATTCGATGTGTGACTCGATCGATTGCACGATGTTGACCGCTTGCGGCGAGATGACGTGCTTGCCGTACATCGCGGGACCCCCTTTCCACGGGTGATCCTTGGAAGAATAGACCCGCGGTTCTTCGAGGAGTTTCTTGTAGAGATGACTGTAAGTGCCTTCCAGCGCCCGCACGAAGGTGCGCTTCTTCGCCCAGCGCTCCCACTTGCCGTGCTTGATCTCGTCGGCGTCTTCGTCCGACGGCTTGTTATGCCCGAGCCCGGGCGCTTCATGCTCCAGCATTCCAGTCATGCGCGCTCCTTATTTTCGTCGCGGCGCTTCGCGCTGGTCATTACGGGATTTCGACCGCACGTGCAATCTAGGCGCCGCGCCGCGAACGGCCAAGTTCCGCGCGCGCAGCGCGCCGCTCAGATCAGCCGCGTATAAGCGCGCAGGGCCGGGAACAGATCGCCGAGGAGCGATGGCGGCCAAGCGACTTGGAGCGCCCAGTGAAAGACGATGGTGCAAAGAACCGTCGTCGCCGCGGCAAAACCGAGCGAGGACGGCCATGGTTCGCCGAAGCCGAAGCGCATATAGGCAAAGACGAACAGCGCGATCGCGGGGATGAAACCGATCAGCGCAACGAGGCCAATGAACGCAGCCATCCAGACGAAGAAGATCGTCGCTCGCCGGCGCGCGACATCGTCCGGCACGCCGAGATCGCCCGCTCTGACGCCGGCGTTGGCGGGGACGCGCACTTGCACGCCCGAATCGACATGAACGACGACCTTTTGCTTGGGACTGAATAATTCGGCGGCGAGATTGAGCACCGCGGCGACCAGCGCCATGCCGCAGGCGGTGAGCGGCACGAGCTTGGCGTCGTGCGGCCAATCGGCCGACGAGACGATCGCCGCGACAATCAGCACGATGACTGCGAGCGAAAACGCCGCCGCCGCGCCGAATTGCGGCTTGCGGCTGCTCAGCGTGCGGAATTGACCGATCAGCGTCGTCACGATCTGCGCGAGCGGCCGGTATAGCACCCATGCGACACAGGCCAGGATCGCCAGGACCGGCCAGCGCAGCAGCCAGCCCCAGCCATAAAGCTGCGTGGAGATGAACAGATAACGCTCGAAAATCGCACCGACGACGATGCCGAGCACCATCGGCGGCCGCGGCCAGCCGAGCCGCTTCATGATCCAGCCGACCACGCCGAAGAACACCAGCGAATAAAGGTCGCCCCAATCGTGCTCGCCTTCGAACGCGGCGACGAAGACGAGCGCGATGATGACCGGCAGCAGGATTTCCGGGCGGATGCGCGATATTTGCGCGAGCCACCGGCTGCAGGCGAGGCAGATGACGGCGCCGATGACATGCGCCAGCGTCAGGCTCCAGACGATCATGTAAGTGAGATCGAGATGCTTCGTCAGCATTTCGGGGCCCGGCGTGAGCCCGTGCATCAGGAAAGCACCGAGCAGGATCGCCATCGAAGCGCCTGCCGGAACGCCGAACGCGATGGTCGGAACCAGGTGCCCGCCTTCCTTGGCGTTATTCGAGCTTTCCGGCGCGATCACGCCGCGCACGTCGCCGGTGCCGAAAGTTTCAGAATTCTTCTCGGTGCGCTGGGCATAGCCATAGGCGATCCAGTCGATCACCGCCGAGCCGATGCCCGGAATGGCGCCGAGCCCGGTGCCGAGCACGGCGCAGCGCAACACCAGCCACCAGTTCCGCGCCACATCGCGCACGCCCTCCCATTGGCTCGAGAGATTGATGTCGGGCGCGTTGTCGCCGGCAATGCGCTTGCGCGACACCGCAAGCTCGGCGAGCTCCGGCAGCGCGAAAAGCCCGAGCGTCGCCGGAATGAGCGGCACGCCGTCCCACAAATAGAGCCAATCGAAGGTCCAGCGCAGCGTGCCGCTTTGCGCGCGCGAACCGACCATCGCGATCATCAAGCCGAGGCCGGCGGCGGTCAGCCCCTTGAGCGGCGCGCGGCCGGACAAGGTCGCCACCATCGATAGGCCGAACAAAGTGAAAGCCAAAAGCTCGGGTGAGCCGATCGAGAGCATCACCGGGCGCAGAATCGGAATGCTCACGGCGAGCACGATGGCGCCGACAATGCCGCCGGCAAGCGAGGACGCAAAGCCGGCGCCGAAGGCGCGGCCGGCCTCGCCCTTTCGCGCCATGGCGTGGCCGTCGATCACGGTCGCGGCGGCGCCGACATGACCGGGCACTCCGAACAACACTGCGGTGATGAAATCCGACGAGGTGATGACCGCCGCCATGCCGAGCAGTAGCGCAAATGCAGTGTATTCGTCGAGATTGTAGGTGAACGGGATCAGCATCGCCATGCCGACGATGCCGTTGAGCCCGGGAAGCACACCGATAGCGAGCCCGATCAGCACGCCGAGACACAGGAACATCAGCCGCGTCGGCTCAAGCAGGAGCTGCAGCGCGTGCACGGCGCTGGCGATCATGTCCGGCTGCATTGCGCGGTTCCCTGCTCCCGTGCGGCATCGCGCCCGAAACCTGCAATGCCGTCAAGCCCATGTTAAGGTGACAAAAGATAGCGCGCCGCGGCGGCGCGGGATGAAGGGGAAGGCACAATGAAGGCGAAGCCGAAGGACGAGGCAAAAAAGTGATTACCCGCATCCGGCTCGCGCTTGATGTGATTGGAGTTATCGCGGCGTACTCCTTTTTGCTGCGATACGGCTGCCGAAAATTGGAATCTACACATTGCAGCCATTCGCAGTCGGAATTGAATTAGCAGACTTGCTTATTGGCATCATTCTTTGCGGTGAATTGATCATGCAGGGCAAGAGACGCTTATGGCTATTACTTGGCATCATTCCCGCCTTCTATTCCCCTGCCATCATTGTATTTGCGTTTCTTGTCGCTTGTCCGCTTGGATGGACATCATGCGATTTCTAGCGGCCTTCTAATAGCATTGAGTTTGTCAAAGATAACATTGCCAATGGGAAGTTCCGGGAACAGCATGGTCCATCGACGTGGGAAGATGTTTTGCGCCGTCGCCAGCGTGCTGGCGGCCCTCATTGTCCCGGCGGCGATCGTGCTCGCCCAAAGCCCGGTCGATTTCTACAAGAGCCGCACCGTCAATCTCTATATCGGCTACTCGCCCGGCGGCGCTTACGATCTCTACGCGCGCGTAATCGGCCGCCACATGGGCGCGCATATCCTGGGCAATCCGACGCTGGTGCCGCAAAACATGGAAGGCGCCGGCAGTCTGCGGCTCGCCAATTACCTTTATCGCGTGGCGCCGCAGGACGGCTCCGCGCTCGGCACCTTCGGTCGCGGCATCGCCTTCGATCCGCTTTTGATCGGCCAGGGCGACGCGTTCGACGCCCAGAAATTCAATTGGATCGGCAGCGCCAATAATGAGGTCAGCGTCTGCGTGGCCATGAAAGAGTCCGGCATCACCAAATTCGAAGACCTGTTCACCAAGGAGCTGACCGTCGGCGGCACCGGTGCCAGCGCCGACACCGATCAGTTTCCGCGCGTGCTCAATGGTATTCTTGGGACGCATTTCAAAATCGTCCAAGGTTATCCCGGCGGCAACGACGTGGTGCTGGCGATGGAACGCGGCGAGGTTTTAGGCCGCTGCGGCTGGTCATGGTCGAGCGTGCTGTCGACGCATAAGTCGTGGCTCGACGACAAACGGATGACCGTCTTGGTCCAGCTTTCGCTGACCAAGCATCCCGACCTGCCGAACGTGCCGCTGGTGATGGATTTCGCCAAGACCGACGAGCAGCGGGCGATCCTGAAAATGATCTTCGCGCGGCAAGTGATGGGACGGCCTTACGTCGCACCGCCCAACCTGCCGGCGGATCGCGTCGCGACTTTGCGCCAGGCCTTCATGGACACCATGACCGACAAGGACTTTTTGGCGGAAGCGGCCAAGACCGAGCTCGAAATCAATCCGGTCTCCGGAGCCGATGTGGAGAAACTGGTGAAGGACGTCTACGCCACGCCGTCCGGCATCGTCGAAAAGGCTAAGGCGGCGGCGCAATAAGCGCACGATCTTGTCAGGCTTGCGGCTGTGCGCGGCCGATGCGCCTTGGGCCGTGATCGGTAACGCCGAGATGGGTTTCGAGCGCCACCCGGTCGGCGGCAAGCGTGGCGCTATCGGCGGCATGCACGATGCCGCCGCGCTCGAGGATGATGGCGCGATCGGTGACGCCGAGGATTTTTTTGGCGTTCTGCTCGACCAAGATGGCCGACATGCCCTCCTCGCGGATGACGCGGCGCAGCGCCGCCAGCAGCTCTTCGACCAGGATCGGCGCCAAGCCCTCAAGCGGCTCGTCGAGCAGCATCACCCGTGGATTGAGCGCGAGCGCGCGGCCGATCGCGAGCATTTGCTGCTCGCCGCCGGAAAGCTGATTGCCGAGATTGCGTTGCCGTTCCTCGAGTCTGGGAAACAGCATGTAGATCTTGTCGGTGGTCCATGGGCCCGGCTGCGCCACCGCGGTCAGGTTCTCGTGCACGGTGAGCGACTTGAAAATGTTGCGCTCCTGCGGCACCCAGCCGACGCCGAGATGGGCGCGCTGGTCGGGGCGAAGCTTGGTGATGTCGACGCCATCGAGCGCGATAACTCCGGAGAAGTAGCGCGTCACGCCGACGAGCGAATTGATGAGCGTGGTCTTGCCCATGCCGTTGCGGCCGAGAAGCGCCAGCGCCTCGCCCTCGGCGAGCGACAGCGAAACATTCGACAGCACCACGGCTTCGCCATAGCCCGCCGACAATTGCTCGACGCTCAGGAGGTCAGGCATCGAGATCCTCGCCGAGATAAACCGCTTTCACCCGCGGATCGCGCGCGACGTCTTCGGGGGCGCCGTCAACGAACAACGTGCCGTTGACCAGGACCGAAATGCGGTCGGCGAAGGAAAACACCAGATCCATATCATGCTCGATCAAGAGCACCGTGACTTCCGCCGGCAGCGCTTCGATGGTGGCGAGGAGCTCATGGCGCTCGACCTCCGGAACGCCGGCGGCCGGCTCGTCGAGCAGCAGCAAGTGCGGCCGGCAGGCAAACGCGAGCGCGATTTCTAGGAGCCGCTGCTTGCCATAAGGCAGGATCGCGGTGCGCACGTGCATCACGTCGGTCAAACGGAAGCGCTTAACGATTTCGACGATCTCTTCGGTCACCGCCGACTTGGTGCCGACCAGCCGCCACCAATCGCCACCCAATCCGAGCCGTTCGGATACCACAAGCCCGATCGATTCCAGCGGCGTCAGATCGAGGAACAACTGGTTGATCTGGAACGTGCGCGCCATGCCGAGCCGCACGCGCTGGTGGGGCACCACGGCGGTGATGTCGCGGCCTTCAAGCATGATGCGGCCCGTGGTCGGCTTGAGCACGCCGGTGAGCATATTGATCACGGTGGTCTTGCCGGCGCCGTTCGGCCCGATCAAGGCGTGGCGCGCACCTTTTTCCACCGTGAGATTCACGTTGTGTGCCGCGACGATGCCGCCGAAGCGTTTTTCAAGACCGATCGTCTCGAGGATCGGCATGGCTTAATTTCCGTCGGGTGCGGCGTTGCCGAGCGCGGCCGGCCGGCCTGTCATTCGTGCGCCCAGCCGCGAGACGGCGGCGCGCAATGCGGCGTTGCCTCCCCCGATGCGGTCGCGGCCGACCAGCACGATCGCCACAAGCACAAGGCCGATCCAGAACTGCCAATATTGCGGCGTCAGATTGGCGATCCAATCCTGCAGCAATTTGTAGATCACCGCGCCGATCAGGCCGCCGTACAGATAACCGGTGCCGCCGATGATCAGGACGAGCAGAAGGTCCGCCGAGCGTTCCAGCGAGAAGACATCGAGCGAGCAGAACGCCGTGGTCTGCGTGAGAAGCCCGCCGGCGATACCGGCAAAGCCGGCGGATATGGTGTAGATCGCCACCAGCCGCCATTTGACCGGAATGCCGATCGCCGCCGCGCGCAACCCATTTTCCTTGATCGCACGCAGCGACAGGCCGAACGGCGAATAGATGATGCGGCGCGCGATGACGAAACAGACGAACAGCACGACCAGGCAATAGACGTAGCCGTTGTGGCCGTAGAGATCGAAGTTGAAGCGGCCGAGGATCGGCGCGATGTCGACGCCCTGCAATCCGTCGGCGCCGCCGGTGATGTCGGAATAGCGGTTGGCGACCTCGCCCAGCATCAGCGAGACGCCGAGCGTCACCATGAGCCTGGTGAGATCGGAGCCGCGCAACACCAAAAAGCTGGTGACGAAGCCGAGCGCGGCCGCGACGATGCCGGAGCAGACGAGCGCGATGACCGGCTCGTTGATGAAACCGTATTTGGCGGCCAGCCCGGCAAAATATCCCGCCAGCCCGAAGAACGCCGCTTGGCCGAGCGAGAGGATGCCGGCATAACCGAGAATCAGATCAAGCGAGAGCGCGAACAGCGCCAGAATCGCGGCATCTTTCAGGATCAGGTATTTGCCGGGGAACAGCCAGATCGTCGCGAAAGCGAAAATCCAGAACGCGATTTCCAGCGGCGACCAGCGTGCTCGGCTCTTGAGATAAGCGGAAACGTCGTCTGCGGGCACGGGCCCATGCTTTACCGTCATGGCCGTCACCGCGCCGTCCCGCGGGCGAACAAGCCCTGCGGCCGCCAGATCAGGACGACGATCATGATGGCGTAGATGACGAAGGCGCCGAGCTTCGGCACATAATATTTCCCGGCGACGTCGCCGATGCCGAGCAGGATCGAGGCGAGGAACGGGCCGGTGATGCTCGACGTGCCGCCGACCGTCACCACGATCAAAAAGTAGATCATGTATTTGAGCGGGAACGTCGGATCGAGGCCAAGGATTTCGGCGCCGAGCGCACCGCCCAGGCCGGCGAGCCCCGAGCCGACGGCAAAGGTGATGCCGAACACCGCGCCGACATTGATGCCAAGACCGCGCGCCACGCGCTGATCGTCCACCGCGGCGCGCAAGCGGCTGCCGAATCGCGTCTTGGCAAGCGTTAATTGCAGCGCGACGGTGAGCAGGCCGCAGATCACGATAATGAGCAGGCGATATTTGCCCATGCCGATGCCGAACACGTCGAACTGGCCTTGCAGCGCGTCGGGTATCTGCACGAATTGCTGCGACGAGCCCATCGTGTAATCGATCGCGGCGACTGACATGAAGACGAGGCCAATGGTGAACAGCACCTGATCGAGATGGCTCCTGGAATAGACGTGGACATAGAGTGTGCGCTCGAATAGCCCGCCAATGAGCGCCGTGACCAGGAACGCGATCGGCAGCCCGAGCGCGAACGGAATACCGAGGCGGTTGACGACGATGACCGTGCAATAACCTCCCACCATGGCGAAGGAGCCATGGGCGAGATTGATGAAATTCATCAGGCCGAGCGTGACGGAAAGCCCGCATGCCAGCACGAACAGCAGCATGCCGTAGGCGATACCGTCGAACAGGATGGTCAACATCGTTTACTCAACGCCCGTGCCCCATTCTCCTCTCCCCGCCGTGCGGGGAGAGGGTCGGGGTGAAGGGGCCTCTCCGCTGGGTTCAGAATCGTGGCGCTCAGGATCGCGGCGAGCCCCTCACCCTCGTTCGCTTCGCTCGCTCGACCTCTCCCCGCACGGCGGGGAGAGGTGAATTGCCTCGCTTACTTCGCTTCGGCGGCCTTGATCGGATCCTTCACCGCCGGGAAGGTGGCAAATTCGACGTTGTATAATTCGCCGTTCTTCCGCTCGACCTTACGGATGTAAATGTTCTGGATGATATCGCGGGTATCCGGATCGATCGAGATCGGCCCGCGTGGGCTCTCCCAGGCCATGCCTTTGGCGGCGGCGATGAGCGAGTCGCCGTCGGTCTTGCCGCCGGCCTTCTTCAGCGATTCATACATTAGGTGCATGCCGTCATAAGCGCTGACCGCCATGAAATTCGGCCGCATGCCGTCATTCGCCTTCTTGAACGCGGCGACGAAGGCTTTGTTGGTCGGCGAATCGTGATCGGCTGAATAGAAATGCGCGGTGACAGTGCCGATCACGGCGTCGCCCATGCCGTTGAGCAGATCGTCGTCGGTCACGTCGCCCGGGCCGATGATCTTGATGCCGGCCTTGTCGAGGCCGCGCTCGACGAACTGCTTGATGAAAACGCCGCCCTGACCCGAGGGGACGAACACGAAGATCGCGTCGGGTTTGGCGTCGGCGGCGCGTTGCAGGAACGGCGCGAAATCAGGATTGGCCAGCGGAAAGGTGATGGCGTCGACAATCTGGCCGCCCTTGGCGGTGAATTCCGCGGCGAAGGATTTTGCCGCGTCGGCGCCCGGCGCATAGTCGGACACCATGCTCACCACTTTCTTGATGCCGTTCTGCGACGCCCAATCGGCCATCGGCACGGTCGACTGCGCCAGCGTGAAGCTGGTGCGCGCGATATAGGACGACTTCTCGGTGATGATCGAGGTGCCCGCCGCGGTCACGATCTCGGGTGTCTTGGCTTCGGTCGCCAGCGGAGCGACGGCCATCGCCGCCGGCGTCACGCCGAAACCGGCGAGGAAGGTCACCTTGTCGTTGACGATCAGATCCTGGGCAATGCGCTTGGTATTGTCGGGAACGGCGGCGTCATCCTTGATGATGAGTTCGACTTTCTTGCCGGCCACGGTATCGCCCTGCTGCGACATAAAGAGCTTGGCGGCCGCCGCCTCTTGCTTGCCGGTCGACTGCTGCTGTCCCGTCATTGGCAGGATAAGGCCGATTTTGACGCTGTTGCTGTCTTGAGCGCGGAGTCCGCCCGCCGTTGCGAGCGCCACGGCGGCGCAAGCGGCGGCCAGGAAATATCTGCGTTTGTTGAGTTTCATGGGGTACCTCCCTGATACGATGGCCTTGTGGGCGCGATGGCCTTGTGGGCGGCATAACAATCATTCCGGCCCGTTATTGTCCAGACTGGCATCCATCAACTTACATCCAAAGACTCCCGCAAATATCCTGTTGCGGCCCCTAGAATGTGCCGCCGACTTTCACCGAATGGCCGACGCGTATCGCGGCGATGGTTTGCCGCGGACGCCGTTCCGCGACGAAGGCCCGCACCGCCGCGATCGACCGTCGCTTGCGCCGTTTTCAGCTTTCGCCCTAGTATCGTGCGTCGGGCGACAGCTTTGAAATCGAATGAATTAAAGCAATTGGGAGGGCTTCTCATGTCCACACGAATGATCGCGGCTATCGCCGCACTTGCCGTCGCGGCCGGGGGGGCCATGACACAGCAAGCAGCGGCGCAGGAAGTGAAAGTCGGCGTCGTTCTGCCCTATACGGGTGTCGGTGCCGAACTTGCTCAGCAAATGGACCGCGGCATGGAGCAATATCTCAAGCTCAATGCCGACCAGGTGAAACCCTATACGATCACGCTCATCAAGCGCGACTCGAAGCTGCCGGGTTCCGGCGAAGCCAAGACCGCGGTCCAGGAGCTCCTCACCCAGGACAAGGTCGATGCGCTTGCCGGCTGGGTCTACTCGCCCGATGCCATCGCATCGGCGCCGCTGGTGACCGCCGGCGGCAAGCTCGCCGTGATCATGAACGCGGGCACCGCATTCATCACCAATATGTCCGGCGATTTCGTGCGCACGTCGTTTAGCATGTGGCATTCCGGTTACTCGCTCGGCGCAGCGGCCGCCAAGACGCTTCATGCCAAAACGGCGGTCGTCGCTTATACCGACTACCCGCCCGGCAAGGACAGCCTGGACGCCTTCAAAAATGCTTTCGAAGCCAATGGCGGCAAGGTCATTGACGCCATTCCGGCCGGTGGGCCGGCTCAGGTTCCCGACTTCACGCCGTTTTTCCAGCGCGCCAAGGACGAGAAGCCGGACGTGCTGTTCGTCTTCGTCCCGGCCGGCGATCACGCCACCGCCGTGGTCAAGACTTATGGCGCTCTCGGCATGGCCACCGCAGGCATCAAGCTGATCGGACCGGGCGACATCGTCCAGGACAACAAGCTGCAAGGCATGGGCGACGCAGCGGTCGGTTTGATCACCATGCATCACTACAACGCCGACCTCGACAATCCGCAGAACAAGCGCTTCGTCGCCGCTTGGAAGAAGGCCTACGGCCCCGACTCGACGCCGGACTTCACCGCCGTCGGCGCCTATGACGGCATGGCCGCGATCGTCCACGCTGCGCAGGCCACCAAGGGCAAGATGGACGGCGACGCGGCCGTGAAATCTCTGCTCGGCTGGAAGTTCGACAGCCCGCAAGGGCCGATCATGATCGATCCGGAGACTCGCGATATCATCATGAACGAGTATCTCTCCGAAGTGGTGAAGGGCGCGGACGGCAAGCTCCACGAAAAGAAGCTCGGCGAGATCGATCACGTGAAGGACGAGTGCAAGGCACAAGCGATCGGTCCCTGCGCTCCCAAAAAATGATCGGACGGACTCCGCCGGCGGTTTCACCTCTTCTGCGATGAGCGAATAGCGAAATGGCGAGTAGCAAATAGAATGTTACTCTCATTCGTTATTCGCCACTCGCTATTCGCCCTGCTCGGTAGAGACGGGATTGCCCGTGGATTTCATCACTGATCTTGCCAACATCCTGTTGGGCGGACTGTCCGCCGGAACCGTGCTGTTCATCGTTTCGGTCGGACTTTCGGTCACCATGGGGCTGATGGGGTTCGTCAACCTCGCCCACGGCTCCTTCGCCATGTTCGGCGGCTACGTCATCGTGCTGGCGATGAACCGGGCGCATATCGATTTTGCAGCAGCCCTCGCGCTCGGCTTCGTCGCCACCGCCGCGTTGAGCGTGATCCTGGAGCAAACGCTTTATCGCCGGCTGTACCGCGCCGGCGAGCTCGACCAGGTGCTGTTCACCATCGGCCTGATCTTCATTTTCATTGCCGCGACCGTGCTGGCGGTCGGTCCGGAAAGCCAGACGCTGCAATTGCCGCCGGCATTGGGCGGCCAGCTCAATCTCGGCTTCATGCAGTACCGCACCTACAGCATCTTCCTGATCGTGGTCGGCTTCGTGATCGTGCTGGGCATCTGGCTCGCCTTCGAGCGCACGCGGATCGGCGCCCAGATCCGTGCCACCGTCGACAATCGCCGCATGGCGGAATCGCTCGGCATCAACGTCAATCGCTTGTTCACGATCACCTTCGCCTTCGGCAGCGGCATGGCGGCGATCGGCGGCGGGCTTGGCGCCGAGTTCTTAGGCCTCGATCCGCAATATGCGCTCAAATATCTGGTGTATTTCCTGATTGCGGTGTCGGTCGGCGGCCTCGGCAACGTGATCGGCGTCTATTGCGCCTCGCTGCTGCTCGGCGTGCTCGATTTCGCGCTCAAGCTTTATCTGCCCAAGGGCGGCACCATCTTCATTTACGCGCTCACGATTTTGCTGCTGCTGTGGCGGCCGCAGGGACTCTTCGGGAGGAAAGAGACGTGACCGTTGGAACCTCTGCCGCCGAAACGGCCCCCGTTACCGGGCCGATCGATCATCCGGCGGCCCGGGTCCTGCTCCAGCGTCACTACGTTCGCTGGTGGGAGACGCTGCCTTGGATCGCGGCCATTATTTTCTATTTCGCCTATCCCGATTATCTCGGTTTCGGCTCTGAGCTTCTGATCACGATTCTGTTCGCGCTGTCGCTTGATCTCGCGCTCGGTTACGCCGGCATCATCACGCTCGGTCATGCGGCGTTCTTCGGCACCGGCGCCTACACCGTCGGAATGTTGTCATTTTATGGTATCTGGACCGAGCCGATCACGAGCTTGCTGCTTGCCGCCCTGGTGGCGGCGATTGTCGGCCTGCTGTCGGGCCTGGTTTTGTTGCGCACAAGGGGGCTGACGCTCCTCATGCTCACGATCTGCACCATGGCGCTGCTCCAAGAAGGCGCCAACATGGCCCGCGCCTATACCGGCGGCTTCGACGGCTTGCCGAGCCTGACGATCGATCCCGTGTTCGGCCGGTTCGAGTTCAATCCACTTTTCGCCAACACCCAATATCTTTTCAGCTTGGCGGTCCTTCTGGTTTGCTTCGTGTTCGTGCGCACGCTTGTCTATTCGCCGTTCGGACAAAGCCTGACCGGCATCCGTGAAAATCTGCTGCGCATGCACGCGGTCGGCTCGCCGGTGCGCCGCCGGCTGATCGTCTGCTACACCATCTCTGCGGCACTCGCGGGGATTGCCGGCGGATTGTGGGCGCAAACCAACGCTTTCGTGAATCTCAGCGCGTTCGATCTCGATCGTTCCGCCGCCGTCCTCATCATTCTTATTCTTGGCGGTTACGGACGGCTCTACGGCGCGTTTGTCGGCGCCGTCGCCTATCTGGCGCTGGAGCACTTCCTGGCACGCTTCTATCCGACCGCCTGGCAGCTCGGTCTCGGACTGTTGCTCGTTTTCATCGCGCTGTTTGCGCGCAACGGAATATTGGGCCTTGGCGAGGTGCTGTGGCGCCGTTACGCCTCGCGGCGCGCAGCGTCATGACCGAGACGCGGCTCGAAACCCAAGCGCTTAGCCGCAATTTCGGCGCCCTGGCCGCCGTCAGCGGAATCGACTTCAAGCTCGACGCCGGTGCGCGGCACGCGCTGATCGGTCCCAACGGCGCCGGCAAGACGACCTTCATCAATCTGCTCACCGGCGTGCTGCCGCCGACCCACGGCCGCATCTTGCTCGCCGGCCGCGATATCACCGACAAGGCGCAGGCCGAGCGAGTCAAGCTCGGCATCGCGCGGACGTTTCAGATCAACCGGCTGTTCCGCGGGCTGTCGGTTCTGGAAAACGTCTGCATCGCGGTAGCCGAGCGCGTCGGCGCGGCGGGATCGATGTTTTATCCGGCCGGCCGGCGGAGCGACGTCATCCAGGAATCGATGCATCTTCTGGAAACGCTGAAGCTCGCCGACATCGCGCGCCAGCGCGTATCCGAACTGCCCTATGGCCGCCAGCGCCTGGTCGAGCTCGCCATCACGATCGGGCTGAAGCCCGCGGTGCTCTTGCTCGACGAGCCTGCCGCCGGCGTGCCGAGCGCGGAAAGCCACATCATCCTCGACGCCATCGAACGGCTGCCCGAAGAGATCGCCGTGCTCATCATCGAGCATGACATGGATGTGGTGTTCCGCTTCGCCAAGCGCGTCACCGTGATGGTGAGCGGCGCGATATTCGCCGAAGGGACGCCGCGAGAGATCGAGGCCAATCCGGAGGTGCGAGCGGTCTATCTCGGTCAGGCCGGACAAGGGGCTGGTCATGCCTAGCGCGCTCGAGCTGCGGCACGTCTGCGCAGGTTACGGCGAAACCGTTGTGATCGAGGACATCGATCTCGCGCTGGCACCCGGTGAGTGCATCAGCGTGATCGGTCGCAATGGCGTCGGCAAGACCACGCTGCTCGCAGCCGTCATAGGCCAAACCACGCTGCATTCGGGCGACGTCATGCTTGACGGCCAGAACATCAGCACCGTGCCAAGCTTCCGGCGGGCGCTCGCCGGTATCGGCTTCGTGCCGCAGGAGCGCGAGATTTTTCCCTCGCTGTCGGTGCGCGAGAATCTAACCGTGACCGCGCGGCCGGGCGACTGGACGCTGCCGCGCGTCTTCGAACTGTTCCCGCGGCTTGCGGAACGGCTCGACAACATGGGCAATCAGCTCTCCGGCGGCGAGCAACAGATGTTGTCGATCGCGCGCGCGCTGATGACTAATCCGTCCGTTCTTCTGATGGACGAGCCGACCGAAGGCCTGGCGCCGGTCCTGGTCGAGACGCTGACCGCCGTGCTCGCGCAGCTGCGCGGCAAGAGCGCACTGTCGATCATTCTCGTCGAGCAGAACAGCCGCGTGGCGCTGACGTTCTCGCCGCGCACGGTGATCCTCGATAAGGGGCGCATCGTTTACGACGGCGAATCCGAACCGCTGCGTGCCGATCCGGAGCGGCTCGCCAAGCTCATCGGGATTGTGGAGTGACTGCCTGATCCCTCCGCGAAGCGGGGGAGGAAGAATTACGCGTGCGCCTTGCGCTGCGGATCGACGATTTTCTCGAGCTTGCCGAGCACGTGCATGCAGGGCAGAACCTGCGCGAGGCTCGCATTAGGCTCGCGCTTTTCCGTGATCGCGGAAATGAATTCGCGATCTTCCAGCTCGATGCCGTCCATCGACACGTCGACCTTGGAGACGTCGATCTTGTTATCCTTGCCGTCGGACAGATCGTCGTAGAACGCCTTGTAGGTGCCGTTGTCGCAGATGTAGCGGAAGAACGAGCCGAACGGACCGTCATTGTTGAATGACAGCGACAGCGTCAGCACCGAACCTGACGGCGTCTTTGCCACGATGCCCATATCCATGGCGATGTTGAGCTGCGGGTGGATCGGCCCCTGCACGGCGTAGCAGTCGGAAATGGTTTCGCCGGCCTGATACTGGAACAGATCGATCGTGTGCGCGGCATGATGCCAGAGTATATGATCGGTCCAGCTCCGCGGCTGACCGGCCGCGTTCATGTTCTTGCGCCGAAAGAAATAGGTCTGCACGTCCATCTGCTGGATTTTCAGCTCACCCTTGGCGATGCGCTTATGCACCCATTGATGGCTCGGATTGAAGCGCCGCACGTGCCCGGCCATGGCGACGACGCCGGTCTCCTTGGCGATCTTCACCAGGCCTTCGGCATCCTCGACGCTATCGGTGATCGGAATCTCCACCAGCACGTGCTTGCCGGCGCGCATCACCTGCTCGCCCTGGCGGAAATGCATTTTGGTCGGCGTCGTGAGGATCACCGCATCGGCGCGCTTGATGCCTTCGGAGAGTTCGCCGGTGAAGTGCGGGATGCCGTATTTCTTGGCGACCTGGGCGGTCGAATCCTGATTGCCGCCCACGAGCGACGTGATCTCGACGCCGGGAATGCGGTTGAGCGCGTCGAGATGCTTTTGCCCGAACGCGCCCTGCCCCGCGACGCAAATTTTCATCACTGACCTCTCGTTACTCTCCGCGTCATGCACGGGCTCGACCCGCGCATCCCGATTATTTGGCACAGTGCCTTGTGATCGGGATGGCCGGGACAAGCCCGGCCATGACGCGTCTGTGCTAGCTGCTGATCCGGTGAACTTTCGCCTTTGCCGCGGCACGCTTATGCTTGCCGGCCGCTGGCTTGCGCTTGCCCGAAGCCTTCTTGACGGAAGCCTTGGCGCCGCGCGCCCTGTTTTCAAGGATGATATGCCCGACCGCGGTATTCGACGCCGGCACGGTGTAGAAGCGATAGACCTCGTCGACCTTGTCGTCGAGCGCGCCGCGCATGACGAGCCACATCACCATCTCGATACCCTCGGCGCCGGCCTCGCGCATGTAATCGAGATGCGGAATCTTGACGAGCTTGTTCGGGTCTTTCGACAAGTTGTCGAGGAAGTTCTTGTCCCATTTGCTGTTGATCAGACCGGCGCGCGGGCCTGAGATCTGGTGCGATAGCCCGCCGGTGCCGAAGATCACCACGCGAAGGTCGTCCGGAAAGGACTCCACCGCCTTGCGGATGGCGCGGCCGAGCATATAGCAGCGATGCCCGGTCGGCGGCGGGTACATCACGACATTGACGGCGAGCGGAATCACCGGGCACGGCCAATGGCCATCCTTTTCGATCTTACCGAACAGAAGATTCATCGGCACCGTCATGCCGTGATCGATTTCCATCTTGTTGCAGATGGTGAGATCGAACTCGTCGAGGATGCAGGACTGCGCGATATGCGAGGCGAGCACCGGATGGCCCACGGCGACCGGCACCGGGCGCGGACCCCAGCCTTCGTCGGCGGGCGGAAATTCCGGCGCGCAACCGAGCGCGAAGGTCGGGATCATCTCGACCGAGAACGCCGACGCATGATCGTTATAAACAACGATCGCGACGTCGGGCTTGGTCTCGCGCATCCACGCTTGCGATTTCTCGAAACCCGCGAATACCCGCTTCCAATAGGGCTCCTCGGTCTTGCCGTTATCGATTGCCGCGCCGATGGCGGGCACGTGCGATGAACCTATTCCTGCAATGATCCTGGCCACGGCGTCACTTCCGTTTTGTTGATTTGGATTTAGATTTTGGCTTGGTCTTAGATTTGGTCTTGGTCGCTTTAGCCTTCGGCTTCGCGGCAGCGGCTTTCTTTGGCCCCGCCGCCGACAGGAACTTGGACGGCGCGTTTTTGCCCGTCCGTGAGCGATTGCCCTCGACCGAACGCCCGCCGCCGAGCATCATGCTGGCATAGTCCTGCTGCGACGCGCCGGTCATAACCGCGGCGAGATGCTGGAACGAGTGCCCGTCGGCGGCGCCGAGCTTGGCGGTGAAGTAGATGTTGCCGCCGAGCTCCAGCAAGCGGTTGTAATCGCGCTTGAGCACCGCGTCGGTCTGCTCCGGCGTCAGTTTGAATTTTTTAAGGTATTCCGCCTCGTTCGCCTTGAAGGCCTTGCGGTTCTCGTCCTTCATCAGCGACATGCAAAACATATTGATCCCGTAACCCTGGCGGGACCGTTCGGCATCGAACACAAAGGTGCCCGGGATATCGTCATAATCTTGCTGTTCGCGGGCCATCGCGTTTCTCCCGTTTGGTCTGACATATATAGCGCAGGCACGCTTGGCAACGTAAGCCTTCACGCGATGCCCGTCCGCTAGCCCGGCGGTTTCGCCCCGAGTAATTGCAGTTCGGGTTCCTTGACCACAGACACGTCGCCGTCCAGGCCGCGTACACCAAATAGTTTTATGTTTCTCGCCAGCTCGGCTTGAATAACGATGACCGGCACCGGTTTGTCGCCCTTCTTAAGCAGATAAGCGTATTGCGGAATGACGATATCGAGGGCTTTGCCGAAATAAACGCCATAGGCCTTGAGGACGAAAACGGCGTTACCGGCGGCGACGTCCTTGTCGGTGGCGGTACGGCTTGAAACGAATCCCGTGGTCGGCAGTGCCGGCCACGCTTGCGCGAGCGCCGCGGAGACGCCCAACACGACTAATAGAGTTGCAAGTTTCAAGCGCATTTGAATCAGTCTAACTCCAATAAAGCCGCATCGGGTTATCGACCAGCATGGCCTGCTGCGCCGCCGGCGTGGTCGCCACTTTGGGAATATAGTCGACCAGGACGCCGTCGTCCGGGGCAACTTTCTTCATGTTGGGATGCGGCCAGTCGGTGCCCCAGATCACCCGATCGGGGAAATGCTCAATGAGCGCACGGCCAAACGGCACCACGTCGTCATAGGGCGGCCCGGCGATGCTCATGCGCTCCGGGCAAGTCACCTTCACCCAAAAATTCTTGTGCTTGTCCATCAGCTTGTGGAAGCGCTGGTTCTCCGGGTGATCGACGCCCTTTTTCACGTCGGGCGTGCCCATGTGATCGACCACGACCGTCGTCGGCAGCGAAGTGAAAAAGTCCTCAAGCTCGGGCAGATCCGGCATTTCGAAATAGATCACGATGTGCCAGCCTAACTTTTCCACGCGCCCCGCGATGCGCTGCAACACGTCGCGCGGGGTGAAGTCAACGAGCCGCTTGATGAAATTAAAGCGCACCCCTCGCACGCCGGCCTTGTCCATCCATTTCAGCTCGGTATCGGTCACCTCTTCGCCGACAAAGGCGACGCCCTTGGCCTTGCCATGCGCGGCGTCGAGCGCGTCGACCATGGCGCTATTGTCCTTGGAATGACATGACGCCTGGACGATCACGTTCTTATCGAAGCCGAGAAAATCGCGCAGCGCGAACAGCTTTTCCTTTGGCGCATCGCATGGCGTGTATTTGCGTTCCGGCGCGTAGGGAAATTTGTTTTCCGGCCCGAACACATGGCAATGCGCATCGACCGCGCCCGGCGGCGGCTTGAATTTCGGCTTCGACGGATTGGGATGGAAGGGGACGTAACCCGGACTCATCGGCACGTAAGAATCTCCTTTGCGTCATTCCGGGGCGCGCCGAAGGCGCGAGCCCGGAATCCATAATCACGGTCGTTTGAAGTCTGCATCGTCCGAATACAATCCTTGAACACAGGGATTATGGATTCCGGGCTCCTCGCTTCGCTCGGCCCCGGAATGACGGCTAGACCCTTTCCAGCGCCAGCGACACGCCCTGGCCGACGCCGACGCACATGGTGGCGAGCGCGCGCTTGCCGCCGCGCTTCTCGAGCCCATGCACCGCGGTGAGCGTCAGCCGCGCGCCGGACATGCCGAGCGGATGGCCGAGCGCGATGGCGCCTCCGTGCGGATTGACGTGCTCGGCATCGTCGGCGACGCCGAGCTTGCGCAGGCAGGCGAGACCCTGCGAGGCGAAGGCCTCGTTGATCTCGATCAGATCGAAATCGGTGATCTTCAATCCGAGCCGCTCCATCAGCTTCTTCGTCGACGGCACCGGGCCGATGCCCATGATGCGTGGCGGCACGGCGGCCGACGCCATGCCGAGCACCCGCGCGCGCGGCGTCAGGTCATGCGCCTTCGCGGCCTCCGCGCTGGCGAGGATGATGGCGGCTGAGCCGTCATTGATGCCGGACGCATTGCCGGCGGTGATGGTGCCGGGGCTGCGCACGATGGGTTTGAGCTTTTGCAAATTGTCGAGCGTCGTGTCGGGCCGCGGATGCTCGTCTTTGTCGACTGTGATCGGACCGGCTTTGCCGCCCGGCGCCGCGACGGGAACGATTTCTTCGGCAAAATAGCCGGCGACACTGGCCTTGCCGGCGCGCTGCTGTGAACGCAACGCAAATGCGTCCTGATCGGCCCGCGTCACCTGGAATTCCTCGGCGACGTTCTCGCCGGTCTCGGCCATGGAATCGACGCCGTATTGCGCCTTGAGCACCGGATTGATGAAACGCCAGCCGAGCGTGGTGTCGTAAACCTCCGCGGCGCGCGAAAACGCTTCGCCGGCCTTGGCCATGACGAACGGCGCGCGCGTCATCGATTCCACCCCGCCGGCGATGGCGAATTCCATCTCGCCGGAGCGGATCGCACGCGCGGCGTCGCCGACCGCATTGAGGCCGGAGGCGCAGAGCCGATTGACGGTGATGCCGGGGATCGTGTCCGGCAACCCGGCCAGGAGAAGCGCCATGCGCGCAACATTGCGATTGTCCTCGCCGGCCTGATTGGCGCAGCCGAAGAACACTTCGTCGAGCCGCGACCAGTTGGCCTTGGCATTGCGGGCAACGAGCGCCTTGATGGGAACCGCGGCGAGGTCGTCGGTGCGAACCTTGGCGAGCGCACCGCCGTAACGGCCGATTGCGGTGCGCACCGCATCGCAAATATAGACCTCGCGCATCGGCAGCTCCGGTTTCCGCGCCTTTTCAGCTCTTGCAGGCTATTTACGGGCCGCGGCGGACAGGGTCAAATGGCGCCGCAACATCGATCGGTCGAGGCAGGATGAGCAAACCGGCAGCCGAATTCGCAAATCTGCCGCCCACGTTAAAGGTCGAGCGGCATGGCGCGGTCGCCGTGCTCAAGCTCGCGCGCGCCGCCAAGCGCAATGCCCTCGACGATCCGACCGTGCGCGGCATTGAGGACTTCTTCAGTACGCTGCCGGAGGATTTCCGCGCCGTCGTCCTGGCCGGCGAAGGCGAGCATTTCAGCGCCGGGCTCGATCTCTCCGAGCTGGCCGAGCGCGATACTTTTGCCGGCGTCGAGCATTCGCGCTCCTGGCATCGCGCTTTTGAGCGGATCGAGTTCGGTTCGGTGCCGGTTGTCGCCGTGCTTCATGGCGCAGTGGTCGGCGGCGGGCTTGAACTGGCCGCCGCGGCCCATGTGCGCGTTGCCGAGCGCACTGCCTTCTACGCACTGCCCGAAGCGAGCCGCGGCATCTATGTCGGCGGCGGCGGATCGGTGCGGCTGCCGCCGCTCATTGGCACCGCGCGCGTGATGGACATGATGCTGACCGGGCGGACGCTGAGTGCCGAGGACGGCCAGGCGATCGGGCTGACGCAATATCTGGTGGACGAGGGCGAGGGACTCGCCAAGGGACTCGAACTCGCGCATCGGATTGCCGGCAACGCGCCGTTCACCAATTTCGCCGTGATGCATTTGTTGCCGCGCATCGCCAAGAGCGATCCCGCCACGGGCTACGTCGCCGAAGCGCTGGCCGCGGCAATCGCGCAAGGCGACGAGGAGGCGAAAGCGCGGCTCAAGGCGTTTCTGGAAAAACGCGCACCCAAAGTGGCGCGAAGCTGAACATGTCGAGCGCGCCTGCGAAGACGCTTGCTACGCACAATTTGCCGCCGCTGCGGCCGGTCAAGCTTGGGCCAGCGGATGTGACGGTCGAGCGGCGCGGCGACGGCGCGATCCTGATGCGCTCGCCGCACCCGCTGTCGCCGTACCCGCGAAAGCTCACCGAGCGGCTGACGCATTGGGCCAAAACCGCGCCCGATCGCGTGTTTCTGGCGCAGCGCGACACGGCAGGCGGCTGGCGCACGCTGACCTATGCGGACACGCTTACAGCGGTGCGCGCGATCGCGGCCGCGCTGCTTGAACGCGGTCTATCGCCCGATCGCCCGGTCGCGATCCTCTCCGGCAATGGCATCGAGCATGCGCTGCTTGGGCTTGCCGCCATGCATGTCGGCATTCCTTATTCCCCGATCTCGGTGCCCTATTCGCTGATGTCGCAGGATTTCGGCAAGCTGAAAGCGATCATGGCGACGCTTTCCCCGGGTCTTGTCTTCGCCGCCAATGGCTCAGCCTTTGCGCGCGCAATCGCCGCCGCAGTGCCGCCGGACGCCGAGGTTGTGGTCGCCGCCAATGCCGATCGGCGCACCACAGACTTCTCAGAATTGGTAACGACGAAGCCGACGCCGGCGGTCGACGCCGCCCACGCCGAGGTCGGGCCCGATACGATTGCGAAATTCCTGTTCACCTCCGGCTCGACCGGCCAGCCCAAGGGCGTCATCAACACCCAACTGATGCTGTGCGCCAACCAGGCGATGATCCGCGCCGGACTTGCGTTTATCGCCGACGAGCCGCCCATCGTCGTCGACTGGCTGCCGTGGAATCACACCTTCGGCAGCAATCACAATTTCGGTTTGGTGCTCGACAATGGCGGCTCGCTTTATATCGATGAGGGCAAGCCATTGCCCGGCGCCATCGCCGCGACAGCGCGCAATCTGCGCGACATTGCGCCGACGATTTATTTCAACGTGCCGAAGGGTTTTGAAATACTGGTGCCCTATTTCGAGAATGACCGGGCATTGCGGGAAAAATTCTTCAGCCGCCTCAAGGTGATGTTCTACGCCGGCGCCGGCCTGTCGCAGCACGTGCTCCATGCGTTGCAAGACCTCGCAGTCAAGACCACCGGCGAGCGGATTATTTTTCTTTCCAGCCTCGGCTCGACGGAAACCGCGCCGGCCGCGCTCGCCTGCAGCTGGGAGACCGAGCGCGCCGGCAATATCGGCCTGCCGCTGCCGGGCGTCGAGCTCAAGCTCGTGCCGCGGGACGGCAAATTCGAGGCCCGCTTGAAGGGCGCCAATATCACGCCCGGCTACTGGCGGGCGCCGCAACTCACCGCCGATGCCTTCGACGATGAGGGCTTTTACAAGATCGGCGACGCGGTGAAATTCGCCGATCCGGCCGACCCGGCAAAGGGATTGCTGTTCGACGGCCGTCTCGCCGAGGATTTCAAGCTCGCGACCGGCACCTGGGTCAGCGTCGGGTCGCTACGCGCCGCGTTCATTGCGCATTTTGCCCCGCTGGTGCGGGACGTGGTCGTGGCGGGCGCGGACCGCGACGAAGTCGCGGCGCTGGTTTTTCCCGATCTCGACGCCTGCCGTAAGCTCACGTCCGATCTTGCGGCGGACACTCCGGCCCAAGCTCTGCTTGCCGACCCACGAGTGATGGCCGCGTTCGCCCGTCTGCTCAATTCGTTTGTCGCCGCGAGCAGCGGCACGTCGGGCCGCGTCACCCGCGCCATTCTGCTCGCCGACCCGCCGTCGCTCGATATCGGCGAAATGACCGACAAGGGCTCGATCAACCAGCGCGCGGTACTTGCCCATCGCGCGGCCTTGGTCGATGAGCTTTACGCCGCGGCGTCGCCGTCCCATGTCATTGTCGCCGGCGCGGCTCGAACAGCACAGGTGAATTGAGCATGGACATTCGTGGACACGCCGCAATCGTCACCGGTGGCGCTTCGGGCCTCGGCGCCGCCACCGCGCGCATGCTGGCGGAAGCCGGCGCCAAGGTGGCGATTTTCGACGTGAACGAGAAGGCCGCCGCCGAAGTAGCGATCGACATCAACGGTATCGCGCTGCATTGCGACGTGACCAATAGTGAAACAACGGAAAGAGCTATCGCCTCGGCTGCGGCCGATCACGGCGCGGCGCGGATCGTTATCAATTGCGCCGGCGTCGGACCGGCGAAGCGGATTGTCGGCCGCGATGGGCCGATGCCGCTCGACGAATTCGCGCGCGTCGTCGAGATCAATCTGGTCGGCACGTTCAATGTGCTGCGGCTTGCCGCGGCCGGGATGCAGGCGCTGCAACCGCTACAAGACGGCGAGCGCGGCATCGTCATCTGCACCGCTTCGGTCGCGGCCTATGAGGGCCAGATCGGCCAGGCCGCCTATGCCGCCTCGAAAGGCGGCGTGGTTGCTCTCATCATGCCGGCGGCACGCGAGTTCGCCCAGTTCGGCATTCGCGTCAACGCCATTGCGCCCGGAATTTTCTCGACGCCGATGCTGCATGCCCTGCCGGAGGCTGCGCAGCAAAGCCTCGCCGCGTCGGTGCCGTTTCCGAAACTGCTCGGCCAGCCGCCGCAATATGCGAGCCTTGTGCGTCACATGATCGAGAACCGCTATCTCAACGGTGAAGTTGTTCGCCTCGACGGCGCATTGCGCATGGCGCCGCGGTAACTTCCACACATGCTCAGCAACATCCGCAAGACCCGCATCGAATGGGGCGACTGCGATCCAGCCGGCATCATCTTCTATGCGCGCTATTTCGAGATCTTCGACACCTGTACGACGGTCTTGATCGAGCAAGCGCTCGGCATGAAGAAGATCGAATATCTCAAGGTCTATGACTTCTCGGGCCATCCGCTGGTCGAGACGCGCGCAAAATTTCGTCAGCCGACGCGGTTCGGCGACGAAGTCGAGATCGAGAGTGTGCTGGCCGCTTGCGGGCGCTCGAGCTTCAAGATCGAACATCGCCTGACCCTTGTCGGCGCCGTGGCGGCCGAGGGCTTCGAGACGCGTGTGTGGGTGGGCCGGGACCCCACCGATCCCACTCGCATCAAGTCGCAGCCGATCCCGCCCGAGGTCGTCGCGCGTCTGACGCAGGGCTGACGTTGAAGCCTTGCGTGTTTCCAGACCGCGCGAAAATGCGCTAGAAGCCTCTCACCAAAGGGGAGAGAAACGTCCATGCGTATTGACGCGTATACCCACTTTTTTCCGCAAAAATTCTTCGAAAAGCTCAACGAGGTGGCCGGCGACTACAAGGACATGGGCAAGCGCATCCGCTCGCTGCCGGCTTTGTTCGATCTCGACGTGCGCAAGAAGATCGTCGACGGGCATAAGGACTATCAGCAGATCCTGTCCTATCCGCAGCCGCCGGTCGAACGCTTCGCCAAGACGCCGGCCGACATCGATGAGTTTTGCCGCATCATCAACGACGGCTTTGCCGAGCTGATCGCCAAGGAGAAGGACCATTTTCCCGGCTGGGTGGCGCAGGTTTCGCTCGCGGCTCCCGACGCCGGCGTCGGCGAGGCCGAGCGCGCGCTCAAGAACGGTGCGCTCGGCGTGCAAATCTACACCAATGTCGCCGGCAAGCCGATCGACCGCCCGGAATATGCCCCGTTCTGGAAAAGGATGAACGAGCTCGGCGCACCGATCTGGATTCATCCGGCGCGCGGCGCCGAGACGCCGGATTATCTCGACGAAAAAAAGTCGCTTTACGAGATCTGGTGGACGATCGGATGGTCCTATGAAACCGCCTGCGCCATGCTGCGCCTGGTGTACTCCAAGATCATGGACAATCATCCCAACCTGAAGATCATCACGCACCACTTTGCCGGCATCGTGCCGATGCTCGAAGGCCGCTTCGGGCCGGGCAATGACGTGATGGGCAATCGCACCACCGACGAGGATTACGTCTCGCTGCGCAAGAGCCTCAAGAAGCGGCCGCTCGATTACTTCAAGCAGGATTTTTGGGCCGATACCGCGGCCTTCACCGCGGAGCCGGCCACCAAATGCGGCATGGAGTTCTTCCCGATCGACAAGATCGTGTTCGCCTCCGACTGCCCGTTCGATCCCGAAGGCGGCACGATGTTCCCGCGCGAAACGCTGCGGATTCTCGAGTCGCTCAGGATGGACAAGGCAACGAGCGACAAGGTTTTCTACAAGAACCTTGAAGCCGTCACCGGCAAGAAACTGGTGAAGTAACTCATCCACAAGCGGTGAAAGCGCACGCTACATCTGCTAGCGTCGCATCATGGACGCCGCACGCACCATCGTGACTGACGCGCCGGAGGCCGCCCCCGAGGGAGTAACCCGCGTCACTCCCATGATGGAGCAATATATCGAAATCAAGGCCGCCAATCCGGATTGCCTGCTGTTCTACCGGATGGGCGACTTCTACGAAATGTTCTTCGACGACGCCGAAACCGCCTCGCGCGCGCTCGGCATCATGCTGACCAAGCGCGGCAAGCATCTCGGTAACGACATTCCGATGTGCGGCGTGCCGATCGAGCGCGCCGACGAATATCTGCATCGCCTGATCGCGCTCGGCCACCGCGTCGCGGTCTGCGAGCAACTCGAAGATCCCGCCGAAGCGCGCAAACGCGGCGCCAAAAGCGTGGTGCGCCGCGATGTGGTGCGGCTGGTGACGCCGGGCACGCTCACCGAGGATTCGCTGCTCGACGCCAAGCGCAACAATTATCTCCTGGCGCTGGCGCGCAGCCGCGCCACCTCGACCGAAGACCGCTTTGCGCTAGCCTGGATCGACATCTCGACCGGCGAATTCCGCGTCGCCGAATGCGAGCGCGCCTCGCTTGCCGCCGAGATCGCCCGCATCGAGCCGGGCGAGATCATTGTTTCCGATGCGCTCTATGCCGACACCGAGCTGGCGCCCTATCTGCGCACACTGCCGGCGCTGACGCCGCTCACCCGCGACGTGTTCGACGGCGCGACGGCGGAACGCCGGCTAGCCTCGTTCTTCGGTGTCGCCACCACGGCCTCGTTCGGCGCGTTCTCCCGGATTGAGCTGACGGCCGCGGCGGCTGCGGTCACTTATGTCGAGCGCACCCAGATCGGCAAGCATCCGCCACTGTCGGTGCCGGCCCGCGAAGCGGCCGGCGCCACACTCGCCATCGATCAGGCGACGCGCAGCAATCTCGAACTCGTGCGCACGCTCTCCGGCGAGCGGCGCGGCTCGCTCTTGGCGGCGATCGACCGCACGGTGACGGCGGCCGGCTCGCGGCTGTTGGCGCAGCGGCTGGCGGCGCCGCTGACCGACCCGGCCGAGATCGCGCATCGGCTCGATGCGGTCGCTGCCTTTGTCAACGGCAGTGCGGTGCGCAACGATTTGCGCACGCTCCTCAAAGCCGTGCCCGACTTGGCGCGCGCGCTGGCGCGTATTGTCGTCGGCCGCAGCGGACCGCGCGATCTTGCCGCTATCCGCGACGGCATTTTCGCCGCGGCGGAATTTTCTAGATGGCTGTCTGCGCTCGCTGCAATTCCCCGCGACCTCGAACAGGCGATCGAAGGGCTGTGCCGTCCTGATGGCGCCATTGCCGCCGAGCTGGCGCGGGCGCTCGGCGATGAATTGCCGGCGTTCCGCCGCGACGGCGGCTTCGTGCGCGGCGGCTACGAACCGGTGCTCGACGAAGCGCGTGCGCTGCGCGACGAATCCCGCCGCGTCATTGCCGCGCTGCAAGTGCGCTACGCCGAAACCACCGGCGTCCGCGCGCTGAAGATCCGGCACAATAATGTGCTGGGCTACTTCGTCGACGTCTCGGCGCAGCACGGCGAAAAGCTCATGGCTGCGCCGCTCAACGCCACGTTCATTCACCGCCAGACGACGGCGGGTCAGGTGCGCTTTACCACCACCGAACTGGGCGAGCTCGAAGCCAAGATCGCCAGCGCCGCCGACCGCGCGCTGGCGCTTGAGCTCGAAATCTTCGACCGCGTTGCCGTGACGGTCACGGCGGCAACCGCAGCCATCAAGGACGCGGCGAACGCGCTCGCCGTGATCGACGTCGCCACCGCGCTGGCGGCGCTCGCCAGCGAGCGCGATTACACGCGTCCCGAGGTCGACGGCAGCCTCGCCTTCGCCATCACCGGCGGCCGCCATCCAGTGGTCGAGCAGGCACTCGTCGCGAGCGGCGGCCCATTCGTCGCCAACGATTGCGATCTGTCGCCGCCAGCGGACGCGGAGGCCGGCCGTATCTGGCTGATCACCGGCCCCAATATGGCGGGCAAATCGACGTTTCTGCGCCAGAACGCGCTGATCGCGGTATTGGCGCAGATGGGGAGCTTCGTGCCGGCGAAGGCCGCGCATATCGGCGTCGTCGATCGGCTGTTCTCGCGCGTCGGCGCCGCCGACGATCTCGCGCGCGGGCACTCGACCTTCATGGTCGAGATGGTTGAGACCGCGGCCATCCTCAATCAGGCCGGCCCGCGCGCACTGGTCATTTTGGACGAGATCGGCCGCGGCACCGCGACTTACGACGGGCTTTCCATAGCCTGGGCGACGATCGAGCATCTACACGGGAGCAATCGCTGCCGTGCGCTATTCGCCACCCATTTCCACGAAATGACCGCGCTGGCCGCAAAGCTCACCCGGCTACACAACGCCACCATGCGGGTGAAGGAATGGCAGGGCGACGTCGTGTTCCTGCATGAAGTCGTCGCCGGCGCGGCGGACCGTTCCTACGGCATCCAGGTGGCCAAGCTCGCCGGCCTGCCGCCGAGCGTGATCGAACGCGCCAAGGTCGTGCTGGCGCAAATCGAGGCCGAGGATCGCACCTCGCCGACACGCCGGCTGATCGACGATCTGCCGCTTTTCGCCGCGGCGCGCCCCGCACCCGCGCCGCGAGCCGACACGGCGCTCACCGCCGTGGTCGAGGCGCTCGCGGCACTTCATCCCGACGAAATGTCGCCGCGCGATGCGCTTGAAGCGCTCTACGCGCTTAAGGCGCAGCTTGCGAAGCGCGGCGCGTAGCTTGCACGCGAACCAATAACAGCATTGCGCTCCACGCGACGGAAACGGTTATGCCGATGAAAATCGCCCACCATGAGCCAAGCGGTGCGGCGAGAAAGTGCACAACCAGAAACCCCAGTGCGAGTCCGATGAGGGCGACTTGTGCATGTGCCAGCATACTCGCCGTGGCCTTGCCGCCGACGCGCGGATGCAGGATGACAACGGAGCTGCACATGACGATGGGAAACACGGCGAACATGCCGGAAGCGAACGAACCGATACTGTAGCTTGCGGTGGTCACGGTCGCGACCACGACGGCGGCGGCGAGCGCGCGCATTGGAACATCGAACGGAGTGCGCACGAACTTCTTTGATAGTCCCGAGGCGCGATAACGCCAGCTCAGCGCAATGGCGACGACGAACACCACGGCGTTCAGCACCACCGCGGTCAGCGGCGTCCAATCGATCAAGCGCAATAGGCCAGCGGCTATGAACCAGATCAAGAGCGAAACGCTCAGACACAAAAGCAAACCGTGGCGCTGCGCCAAGGCGGCGTAAGCCAGGCAATAAATCGAGACGGCGGCGGTAGTCGCCACGGTGCCAAGCGCGCTCGCGGCAATGAAGCTCACCGGATGCTCGATGGCGAGAATAACGTAGGCGGCGCCTGCCGCGGTCGGCAGCGCGGCGATCATCGCGCCGACAAAAGCGCCCGAGCGCTCGACCACAATCGAGGTGATGACGACGACGATCGCCGTCAGCGCCATCTTCAGCGCCAACTCGTACCAGAACAGCAGCTCGGGGGAGATCATTGGGTTATTCCGTCACCCTGAGGTGCCTCGAAGGGCGACGGCCCGGGCTGTGCATCCTTCGAGGGCCGCTTTGCGGCCACCTCAGTATGACGGGCACGATTCAATGCGGTGTTATCACTTCCGTTTCAAGCTCACTTCGACCGGCGGCCCGCTGCGGATCGTCTGATAGACCACGCAGTAACGCTCGGTGAGTTTCAGGAGCTGATCGAGCTTGTCCTGCGGCGCGTCGGTATCGACGTCGAAGCGCAGCCGGATTTGCGCGAAGCCGACCGGGGCGTCCTTGGCGACGCCGAGCGTGCCGCGGAAATCGAGATCGCCCTCGGCCGAGACCACCCCGGATTTGAGCGGGATGTCGATGGCAGTCGCGACCGCTTTGAGCGTCACGCCGGCGCAAGCAACCAAAGCTTCAAGGAGCATGTCGCCGGAGCACAATTCCATGCCCGATCCTCCGGTCGCCGGATGCAACCCCGCTACGGCGAGCGCACGGCCGGTTTCGACTTTGCAGGCGATGTTGGAATCGTCAAGCGCGCCCTTGGCTTGGAGCGTGATAAACCCGGCCTTGGGATCGGCCTTGTAGCGCTCCTTGATCGGCGCCTGTAACGCGCGCAGCCCGGCGGCATCCATTGTACTGACTCCTGTTTGCGTCGTGGCCGGACTCGCCCAGCCATCTCGACAAAATTGGCAGGGCCGTGCCTAACGAATCGAGATCACCGGGACAAGCCCGGTGATGAATAGCCTCACCACCACAAAGCCGCGCCGGCTTCGGCCTTCGGCTCATTCTCGGCGCCGGTCACGGCACGATCGAGCGAGCGGTCGAGCGCCGCCAGCACGCGGCGTTTGACGAAATCGAAGGCGGCGGACTGGCGGTCGCGCGGCCGCGGCAGATCGACGTCGATCTCGTCGAAAATGCGGCCGGGCCGCGGGCACATCACCATGACACGGTCGGCGAGCACGATCGCTTCGTCGACGTCGTGGGTGACCATGATCAAAGTCGGCTTGGCGTCGGCCCACAGATCAAGAAGATGATCCTGCAAATCGGTGCGAGTAAAAGCGTCGAGTGCCGAGAACGGCTCGTCGAGCAGCAGGACTTGCGGCCGCGGCACCAGCGCCCGGGCGATGGCGACGCGCTGCGCTTGGCCGCCGGACAGTTCGCGCGGCCATACCGCCGCTTTGTCGGCAAGACCGACGCGCTTGAGGGCTACGGCAACACGCTGCGCCCGTTCCGCCTTCGGCCGATCGCCAAGGCCGAAGCCGACATTGTCGGCGACCTTGAGCCATGGCAGGAGCCGCGGCTCCTGAAAAATAATGCCGATCTTCTCGTGCGGCGCGAGGATTTGCTCCCCATCAAGCAAAATGGCGCCCTCACTTGGCGCATCGAGCCCGCCGACGGCGCGCAACAGCGTCGATTTTCCGCAGCCCGAACCACCGATCACGGCGACGATTTCGCCGAGCTCGACATCGAGCGACACGCCGCCGAGCGCATGCACGCCGTTGGGATATGTCTTGCTGACGCGATCGAGCACGAGCATTAGCGATACTCACAGCGTTTCCCGGACGCGGTGCAGCGCGAAGCGATGCACCGCTGATCCGGAACCTTTTCAGACTCGGCGTTCTTAACGATCCCGGTTCTGCAGCGCACCACTTCGTGCTGCGCTGCGCCCGGGATACGCCGATATTTCTAATCCTGCCGCACCACATCTTCCCAGCGCAGGAAGGGCGCGGCCAAAAGCACGATCAGCCAATCCGTCGCCTTGCCGACGATGGCGAAGGCGACGATGGCGGCCACGATTTCCGCGGGCTTGCCGAGCTCTTGGCCGTCGATCAGCAGATAACCGAGACCTTCGGACGCGCCCATGAGCTCGGCGGCGACGACGAACATCCAGCCGAGCCCGAGCCCCGACCGCAATGAAAGCACATAGGCCGGCAACACCGCGGGCAGCAAAATCCGCCGCACCATGTCGACATCGGACAACCGGAACGCGCGGCCGACTTCGACGAGCTTGCGATCGACCGATTGGATCGCGCCCATCAGGCCGAGATAAACGGGAAAGAACACGCCGACCGCGATCAGCGTTACCTTTGAAGCTTCGAAGATGCCCAGCCAGAGAATGAACAGCGGCACCCAGGCGATCGACGGGATAGCGCGCAAAGCCTGCAGGCTTGGATCGAGAAGCCGCCGCACCAAGGGCGAGTAACCGGCGGCGGCGCCGAGAACCGTAGCCGCGGCAACGCCGATACCAAACCCGGCCGCAACCCGCGCCAATGTCACCAGCGTATTGCGTTGCAGCTCACCGGTGCGCGCAAGGTCGACGAAGGTGGCGAAGATGACGGACGGCGGCGGCGCCAGGCGTCCGCTCGCCCAGCCCATACGCACCATGATTTCCCAGAACAGCGCCAGCGTGACCGGCAGCAAAAGCCCCAGCGCCGGCCGCGTCAGCCTCGCCCAGCGATTTCCTGCCGCCCGCTCCTGCGTCGGGCTGCCTTCGGCAACGACAGTCATGGCCACAAGAGACATGGTGCCATGCGCAATTGCAATGCGGTCCGAAGGCGCGCGATTGCGGTCTTAAGCCGCCGTCAGGAAGCGGTCGTCGACAAGATCGTCGAGCGACTTTTTGACGTCGACCGTCGCCGGGATCACGCCGGCCTGCTGCAATGCCAGACCCGCTTGCAGGATGGTGTCGCGCTGCTCCGGGCCGATGCGGTTGAAGGTCAGTTCGGTGCGTTCCTTGAGCTGGATATCGACGACGGCGTCGGGCAGCTTGGTCACGGCGATGAATGCACGCTTCTCGTCGTCGTAATTGGCGAGACAGTATTTGCGTGCGTCCTCATAGACCGCGAGCACGCGCTTGATCAGATCGGGATATTTGCCGAGGAAGTCCTCGCTCGAATTGAGGATGCCATAGGTATTGGCCGCCTTGTTGCGATAGAACAGCCGCGCACCGTCTTCGACTTGCGCCGCAGCCATCATCGGATCGAGACCGGCCCAAGCATCGACGTCGCCGCGAATAAGCGCGACCTTGCCGTCGGGATGCTGCAACAGCACCGGCACGATGTCCTTTTCGCTCAAGCCGACCGATTGCAGCGCGCGCACCAAGAAAATATGCGGATCGGTGCCGCGGGTCACCGCGACGCGCTTGCCCTTGAGGTCCTCGATCTTGTTGATCGCGGTATCCTTACGCGTCACCAAAGCGGTCCATTCCGGGCGGGAAAAGACATAGATCGACTTGATCGGATTGCCGTTGATCTTTGCGAGGAGCGCGGCCGAGCCGGCGGTCGAGCCGAAATCGATCGAGCCGGCGTTCAAGAATTCCAGCGCCTTGTTGGAGCCGAGCGACTGCACCCAGCGGACGCCGATGCCGTCCTTGGCGAATTCGGTTTCGAGGAGGCCCTTGTCCTTGAGCACCATGGAGACCGGGTTGTAGGTGGCCCAGTCGATCCGGATTTCCGACGGCTTGTCGGCGGCGCGCGCGGCGCGGGTGCGGCCCAACGGCATCAGGCCGGCGCCAATGGCACTTCCCAACAAAGCACGGCGTGAAAGCATGACGAACTCCCGATTTAGGATCGCAATTCATTCGCTTAATGTGCGCTATATTTATTCTTTAGGAGAGCAGATAGGGGCCGTCAATTGGAAATAAATACTATATTTATGGGCTAAATAAGAATAATTGTTTTCAAGGTAACCTGCTCGGTCTTACCCGCTTTCTCCATGCCGCCGCGGCGCACGATGACTCGGCCCGACGGCTCCGCTATGCGTAGCAATCATGCTCGACCTCCAACGATCCGTTCGCGTTGCCGATGAACTGTTCGATTCGGCGGCGATCGTCGACGATCTCAAAACGCTCGCCAAGACGCACGCCGGGCGCGAGCGCGAATTACGTACCGCGGTCGCGCAGCGTCTCAAATCGGCGCTCACCCAGGCGCGCGCACGCGCCGAGATCTTGCTCTTAAAGGACCGTCACGGGCGGCGTTGCGCCGAACGGCTGTGCCAGACGCAGGATGAGATCATCCGCATCCTGTTCGAGTTCGCGGTCACCGACATTTATCCGCCGCAAGTGCCGTCCGAGGCCGAACATATGGCGGTGGTGGCGACCGGCGGCTATGGCCGCGGGCTCTTGGCACCCGGATCCGACATCGATCTGCTCTTTCTCCTGCCCTACAAGCAGACCGCCTGGGGCGAGCAAGTCGCCGAGGCGCTGCTCTATTGCCTGTGGGACATGGGCCTGAAGGTCGGCCACGCCACGCGTTCGGTCGACGAATGCATCCGCCACGCCAAAACCGACATGACGATTCGCACCACGCTCCTTGAGTCGCGCTATCTGTTCGGCGACGTAAAGCTCTTCAACGAGCTGACGGCGCGGTTCGACAAAGAAGTCGCGCAGGGCACCGCGCCGGAATTCGTCGCCGCCAAGCTCGCCGAGCGCGAAGAGCGTCACCGCCGCGCCGGCCAGTCACGCTACCTGGTCGAGCCCAACGTCAAGGACGGCAAGGGTGGCTTGCGCGACCTGCATACGCTGTTTTGGATCGCCAAATACGTCTATCGCGTGCGCGAGCCCGAGGAATTGATCGAACGCGGCGTGTTCGATCGCGAGGAATACAAGATGTTCCGCCGCTGCGAGGACTTCTTGTGGTCGGTCCGCTGCAACATGCATTTCCTCACCGGCCGCGCCGAGGAGCGGCTGTCGTTCGACATCCAGCGCGAGATCGCGGTGCGGCTGGGCTACACCGCGCATCCCGGCTTGAAGGACGTCGAGCGCTTCATGAAGCACTACTTCCTCACCGCCAAGCATGTCGGCGATCTCACCGCCATCCTGTGCGCGGGACTGGAGGACATGCAAGCGAAGCCCGCGCCGGTCCTGAGCCGGATGATCGCACCTTGGCGTTCGGCGCGGAAGCCTAAGAAGCTGAACGACACCGACGATTTCGTCATCGACAATAATCGCATCAACATCGCGCGCGCCGACGTATTCAAACGCGACCCGGTCAACCTGATCCGGCTATTTCACCTCGCGCAGAAGCACAATCTGGTGCTCCATCCCGAAGCCATGCGCGCCGCGACGCGTTCGCTCAAGCTTATCGACAAGACGGTACGCGAAGACAAAGAGGCCAATCGCCTCTTCTTGGAAATCCTGACCTCGAAGAATGCCGCTGAAATCGTGTTGCGCCGCATGAACGAGGTCGGCGTGCTTGGCGCTTTCGTGCATTCGTTCGGCCGCATCGTAGCGATGATGCAGTTCAACATGTATCACCACTATACGGTGGACGAGCATCTGCTGCGCTGCATCGGCGTGCTCAACGAAATCGCGCGCGGCGACAATCCGGAATTCTCGCTGGCCAGCGACCTGATCAAGACGATCCAGCCGGCGCATCGCACCGTGCTCTGCGTCACGCTGTTCCTGCACGACATCGCCAAAGGACGCGTCGAGGACCACTCGATCGCCGGCGCGCGGCTCGCCCGCCGGCTCGGGCCGCGGCTAGGCCTCAACGCCGCCGATACCGAACTCGTCGCCTGGCTGGTCGAGGTGCACCTCGTCATGTCGACGGTGGCGCAATCGCGCGACCTGTCCGACCGAAAGACGATCGAGAATTTCGCCGCGGTGGCGCAATCATTGGAGCGGCTAAAACTCCTCACGATCCTCACCACCGCCGACATCCGCGCGGTCGGCCCAGGAGTGTGGAACGGCTGGAAGGCGCAGCTGTTGCGCACGCTTTATTACGAAACCGAGCCGGTGCTGACCGGCGGTTTCTCCGAGGTCAACCGCGCCCAGCGCGTGTCGATGGCCCAAGCCGAATTCCGGGCCGAGTTGGCGGATTGGCCGGCGCCAGTGTTGCAGAGCTACGTCGATCGCCTCTATCCGGCTTATTGGCTCAAAGTCGATCTGCCGCACAAGCTCACCCATGCGCAGTTCGTGCGCGCGACCGAGGAGGCCGGCAAGAAATTGGCGACCAGCGTCGGCTTTGACGCGGCGCGCGGCGTCACCGAGCTCACGGTGTTCGCGCCCGATCATCCGTGGCTGCTTTCGATCATTGCCGGCGCCTGCGCGCTGGCCGGCGCCAATATCGTCGACGCCCAGATCTACACCACGACCGATGGGCTCGCGCTCGACACCATCTCGGTCACGCGCGAGTTCGAGCATGACGAGGACGAGGGGCGGCGCGCGGCGCGGATCGGCGACGCCATCGAGAAGGCGGTGCGCGGCGAGCTTAAGCTCCCCGACGTGGTCGCCAAACGCGCACCACCGAAAGGCCGGCTCAAGGCGTTCGCGATCGAGCCCGAGGTCACGATCAATAACCAATGGTCGAACCGTTACACCGTGGTTGAGGTCACCGGCCTTGACCGGCCCGGCCTGCTCTATGAGCTGACCACGACGCTGTCCAAGCTCAACCTGAATATCGCCTCGGCGCATGTCGCCACCTTCGGCGAGCGGGTCGTCGACGTGTTCTATGTGACCGACCTCACCGGAGCCCAGATTGCGACGCCGACCCGACAGGCCGCGATCAAACGGCCGCTCTTGGCCCTGTTCACCGCACAGGTGGAAGCAAAGCCGGCCAAAGAGGCGGCGGCCGGATAGTGTTCCCCTTCGCCTTATGGGGGAAGGCAGGAGCGAGTAACCGCCCCTTAAACCGCGCAAACTACCGTGTTCTCAGCGCCCTTTTTCGCGCTGGGGACGGGCTATGGCGTGGCGACAGACCGGCGGGAAGCGAAGCGCCGATGCGGAGGGCTCCGATCTCCGCCTGCGCCCGCAGGACCGCATCGGCGGTCCACCCAAAGCGCGGACCGATATGCGCACCGGCACTGCCCGCAGGCAGCGCGACGCCGACCGCCCGCGTGCGCCCCGTAAAAGGCGCGGCGGCAAGCGCCGGTCTCGCTCCGGCCGGGTGATCTATTGGGGTGCGGTGCTGGCGCTGTGGGCGCTGATTGCCGGCATCGGCGCACTGGTTTGGATCGGCATTCATCTGCCGCCGATCCAATCGCTCGAAATCCCCAAACGGCCGCCCTCTGTACTGATCTTCGGCGACAACGGCGCGACGCTTGCCACCCGCGGCGATATGGGCGGCGCGGCGGTGCCGCTCGCCGAAATGCCGGACTACGTTCCCAACGCATTCGTCGCCATCGAGGATCGTCGCTTCTACTCACATCACGGCATCGATCCGCTGGGCATCTCGCGCGCCTTGGTCGCCGACATTTTGCGCCGCGGCGCTTCGCAAGGCGGCTCCACCATCACGCAGCAGCTCGCCAAGAATCTGTTCCTGACCCAGGAACGTACCGTCACGCGCAAGCTGCAGGAGATCGTGCTGGCGCTGTGGCTTGAGCATAAATTCACCAAGGCGGAGATTCTCGAGCTCTATCTCAACCGCGTCTATTTCGGTTCCGGCGCCTATGGCGTCGAAGCGGCGGCGCAACGCTATTTCGGCAAGTCGGCGCGGCAATTGGCGCTGCCCGAAGCGGCGATGCTCGCCGGCCTGGTGCAAGCGCCGTCGCGGCTGGCGCCAAGCCACAATCAGGACGGCGCCCAGCGCCGCGCCGCGATCGTGCTCGCCGACATGGCGGAGCAGAAGATGATCAGCGATGCCGCAGCCAAAGCGGCGCTCCTCCATCCGGCGCGCGCGGTGCAACCGGCCGGCGCAGGATCGGTCAATTACGTCGCCGACTGGGTGATGGACGCGGTCGATGATTTGATCGGTCCGCTCGATCAGGACATCGTCGTCCAAACAACGATAGATCCCGCGTTGCAGGGCGCGGCGGAGCAGGCGCTGGTCGATGCGCTCAATCAAAAGGGCGACAAGCTCGACATCTCACAAGGCGCGATGGTTGCCATGACACCGGACGGCGTGGTGCGCGCGCTGGTCGGCGGCAAAAATTACGGCGAGAGCCAATTCAATCGCGCCATCGACGCCAAGCGCCAGCCTGGCTCGGCGTTCAAGCCGTTCGTTTATCTCACCGCGCTCGAACACGGACTTACGCCGGACACCGTGCGCGAGGATGCGCCGATCTCGGTCAAAGGCTGGAAGCCGGAAAATTTCGAGCACCAATATCTCGGCCCGGTGACGCTGACCCAGGCGCTCGCCAATTCACTCAATACCGTGTCGGTGCGGCTCACGCTCGAAGAAGGCCCCGACGCCGTGGTGCGCACCGCCTATCGGCTCGGCATCGCGTCGCTGCTCGAACCCAACGCTTCGATCGCGCTCGGCACCTCGGAAGTCTCGCCGCTCGAGCTCGTATCGGCTTACGCGACTTTCGCCAATGGCGGCCTCGCGGTCTCGCCGCATGTCGTCGAGCGCATTCGCACCGCGGACGGCAAGACGCTCTACGACCGCTCGCTGGCCCCGCTCGGCCGCATCGTCGATGCGCGATACGTGGCGATGATGAACACGATGATGCGCGAAACGCTGGTGAGCGGCACCGCGCGCACAGCCAACCTTCCCGGTTGGCAGGCCGCGGGCAAGACCGGCACCAGCCAGGATTTCCGCGACGCCTGGTTCATTGGTTACACCTCCCATCTCGTCACCGGCGTCTGGCTCGGCAACGACGACAATTCGCCGACCAAGAAGGCGGTAGGCGGCGGCCTTCCGGTCGAAATCTGGAGCCGCTTCATGCGGACCGCACATGCCGGCGTCGCGCCTGCGGCACTGCCGGGCCTCGCCGACGGCGGCTGGTTCAATGCGGCGCCGCCTGCGGCTGTTTCGGCTCCCGCCGCCGCCAACGGAAGCGGCCAGCAGAGCAATCAAACCAACGGCGGCGGGCTGGATTCCTGGCTGCTCGATAAACTGTTCGGGCGAAGGTGACGGACCGTCACTTTCTTCGGTAAAACCCCGTAAAAGTCACAAGCTCGCCGCCGCAGCCGCCGTTGTCTTCGACGACGAGCAGCGCATCGATCCGCTGCATGCGCACCAGGCATTCGGCGTCCTTGCTGTCGAAGGCTGTGCTGCCGTCATCGGCAAATTCAAGGAGGCCGCGCGCCGGCGTGGCGGTGGCGTCGATGGCGCCGGTGTGGACGTTCGTGGCGGCGTCATAGAAGGATTCGCCGTGAATATCGAGCGCGTCCTTGGCACCGTTGCCGATGGTGATATCGCCACTGGCGTGGACCTAATCGCCGGTCCAGTCGGCGCGCGCCGGCGACGCCAGGGGCGCGGCGGGCGACATGCTCCCGCTCGGAAGCCAGCCAACGGTCCAGCACGCCTTTTTTGCTTGCGCCGACTCGTAGGAGACGCAGGTGTAAACGCCGAACGTTTTGCCGATGAGCGCCAGATTGCCGGGGATCAGATACGCTTTATCCTGACATGCAGCGGTGGCCGCGGGGCACGCCGCATCGTCCGTTGCGCTTTTCAAGAAATAGACGCGTGACTCGTCAGCGGCGATCTTGCCGATCGCGACTGGATGTTGCGGGTCGAAGCCGACGCCGAGGCAGTCGCCCGGTCCCTCGTCCGCCGTGGCCGGCGCAAACGCGCAAAACAGCAGCAGCACAGTCAAGGCGGAAAGTTTGCAATTTTGCATCAAGGCCGTCATGCCCGGCCTTGGGCCGGGCATCCCGATTTGAGGGCAGAGCATTTCTTACCGAGATGGCCGGGACAAGCCCGGCCATGACGCTTTGTCAAATTCCCTTGCCCAGATCCTGGTTTTTCAGCGGTAGCGAGCGGATGCGCTTGCGAGTGGCGGCGAAGATGGCGTTGCAGAGCGCGGGCGTCAGCGGCGGCACCGGCGGCTCGCCGACGCCGCCCCAGAAACCGCCGCTCGGCACGATCACGGTCTCGACCTTGGGCGTATCGGCCATGCGCAACATCTCATAAGTGTCGAAGTTCGATTGCTCGGCGGCGCCGTCCTTGATCGTGATCTCGCCGTAGAGCGCCGCCGTCAATGCATAAATGATCGCGCCTTGCGTCTGCATTTCGACCGACAGCGGATTGACCACGTGGCCGGGATCAATCGCCGACACGACCCGGTGCACGCGCACGCCGCCTTTGGCGACGGAAGCCTCGACTACCTGTGCGCAATAGCTGCCGCAGGCCTCATTGAGCGCGATGCCGCGGAATAAGCCGGGCGGTAGCGGTGTGCCCCACCCCGCTTTGCGCGCCGCGGCGTCGAGCACGGCGAGATTGCGCGGGCTCTTGCCGAGAAGTTTGCGGCGGTAAAGATACGGATCCGCGCCGGCGGCGTGCGCCATTTCGTCGATAAAGCATTCCTTATAGAAGGCGTTCTCCGTGTAGTTGATCGCGCGCCAGACGCCGAGCGGCACCGGCGTTTCGCGAATGACATAGTCGACCAGATAGTTCGGCACGTCGTAGCGCATCTCCTCGCCAAGGCCGCTGATGAAGCTGCGGTCGACGATATTGCCGCCGAATTGCGGCACCAAAGCCGCAACGAATGACGGCCCGGCAAGCCGGATAGTCCAGGCGACCGGCATGCCGCTGGCATCGAGCCCGGCGACCAGCCGCGCCATGCCGCACGGCCGATAGAGATCGTGGGCGACGTCCTGTTCGCGCGACCACACCAGCTTGACCGGCCGGTCGAACTGTTTGGCGATGACGACGGCTTGGCGCACATATTCTTGAATCGGCGCGCGCCGGCCGAAACCGCCGCCGAGCAACATTCTATGAACGGTGACTTTGTCGCTCGGCACGCCGGCGGCAACGGCGGCAGTCGCGACCGCGGTGGCGGGATCCTGGCTCGGCGCCCAAACCTCGACACCGTCGGAAGTGACATGCGCGGTGCAATTCTGCGGCTCCATGGTCGCATGGGCGAGGAACGGCACCGTGTAATCCGCTTCGAGACGATGCGCGGCGCCGGCAAGCGCCGTTACGGCATCGCCGTCAGCACGGCCGAGCTGCGAAGCTTTGGTATCGAGCGCGCCGCGTACCAGTTCGGCAATGCCGGCGCTCGAAACGGCGCCGTAGCCGTGATCGTCCCAGCTCACCTTGAGCGCATCGGCGGCGCGCTTGGCCTGCCACCACGACTCGGCCACGACTGCGATCGCATCCGGCATGCGTACCACCCCGCGCACGCCTTTGTATGACGCAATCGAACTTTCATCGGCCGACTTCAGCGTGCCCAGATAGACCGGACACTGCACGATGGCGGCATAGAGCATGCCCGGAAGCTGCACATCGATCGCATAGACCGGTTCCGCCGTAACCTTGGCGTAAACATCGAGACGTTTTTTCGGCGTGCCCAAGAGTGTCCAGGCGCTCGGCGGCTTCAGCTTGATATCCGCCGGTGCGCGCATCTTGGCCGCGTCTTCGGCGAGCGCGCCGAACGTGATGCTGCGGCCGCTCGGCTTGTGCGTGACCGTACTGTTGCGCGCGACACATTGCGCCGTCGCCACGTCCCATTGTGTCGCCGCGGCGGCAAGCAGCATTTCGCGCGCGGTGGCGCCGGCCTTGCGCAAATAATCTTGCGAGGAAGCGATGGAGCGGCTGGCGCCGGTCGACGTGTCGCCCCAGACGTGATCGCGCCGTGAATTTTCTTCGGCGGAGATGAGCTCGGTCCGGACTTTTGACCAGTCGCATTCAAGCTCTTCGGCCACCAGCATGGCGAGCCCAGTCAAGGCGCCCTGCCCCATCTCGGAATGCGCGACGCGGATCGTCACCGTGTTATCGGGCGCGATCACCACCCAGCAGGTGATTTCGGGCGCGCCATCGGCGGCGCGCGCAAGCGCGGGCGTTAAAGCCGGACCGAACGGAATGGCGGAGCCAAGCGCCAAGCCGCCGCCCGTGCTGGCCGCGGCAACAAGAAATGAACGGCGATCGAATTCGCCGCCGGGCGTCATAGATTTCCCTCTGATTTCGCGGCGCGACAATGCGATATTCCAGTATTGCCTGCGGCGCAAAAACCGCCCGAAGCGAATGATAATATACGCAGATACATGTTGTGAATCACAATTCGGAGAAAAACGATGGCTAGGGAAGAAAGCACGCTCGATCAGCGCATCCGCGCTATCGAGGACCGCCTTGAAATTTATAATCTGATCGCCGGCCACCCGCCGAGCGCCGATACCGGCGCCGCAGCCTACGCCGTAGCAGTCTACGCCGAAGATGGCGTGTTTGACCGCGGCCCGAGTCTCGCCGGCGCCACCGGCAACAAGGCGCTGGGGGCGCTCCTGACAAGCGGGCCCCATCAGGCGGCAATCGCCGGCGGGCTCGCGCACTTTACCGGGTTACCGCACGTCACGCTCCACGGCGATGAGGCCGTGGTCATCTCTTACCTGCAAATCCTCACACCGAAAAAAACCGGCGAGCCGGTGGAAGTTCCCAATCACGGCGCCTCACGCGGCTATCACATCCATCGCGTCGTGACCAACCGCTGGGAGCTTAAGCGCACGCCGTCGGGCTGGAAGATCAAGCGGCGCACGTTGCGTCTGGTCGACGGCTCGGAAGGCTCGCGCGAGATTCTGCGCGGGGCGCTCGGGGCGTATCAGGCGTAGCCGCGCCGAGCTTGCGTGTCATAATATTGCCGGTTCGTCTTCAAACTTGAAACCGACTTTTTGCAGGCCCTCCAGCGCGCCCTTGCCATACTCGGTCTCGATTTCCTTGGCGAGCGACGGCGCGTACGAGATGGGATCGGCTTGCTCGGCGGTTTCCGGCACGATCAGAACCAGCAAGCGGCCGGTTTCATTGGAGATGTTGCGGAAGCTGCGGTTCTCGCCGCGCGGCACCGAGATCATGTCGAGCGGCTCCAGCACGAGCGTTTGCTCGCCTCTGTCGCCCCAGGCAATCTCGAAGCGGCCGGAGAGACACATGAAATTCTCGACCGTGTTGAGGTGGCGGTGCAGGCCGGGGCCGTTGCCGGGCTCGCATTCGGCGATAGTGACGATCAGGCCGCGCGGACCCTTGACCGGCGCGCCGGCGCTGCGGCCCTGATAGTCCGCCGGCGCCATCACCGGATAGACTTTCCGCGCAGTGATCTTCTCCATCGCGCCGGGCGGAATACCTTGCGCGGCGAGATTCTGCGTTTGGTAGGTTTGCAGTTTGTTGAAGCGGGCGACGCGGGCTTCCATCGCCTTGGGATCGAGCGATTGCGTTGTCACGGCGGATCCTCCAACTTTTGAAGCAGCTCTATTGCAGCATTATTCTCGGCCGCAGGCGGCTTGTCGAGGAGGTCAGCTCGCTTACAATCGCCGTGAAAAAGGCAAAATGGGAAGGGAACGCCGATGAAAAGGGTGCTGACGAGATTTGCGGCAGCTGTGGGCCTGTTGTGTTTCACGCTGGCGCCCTCGCTTGCGCAAGACTGGCCGCAAAAATCGATCAGATTCATCGTTCCGTACCCCGCCGGCGGCGGCACGGATTTTGTCGCGCGGCTGGTGGCGGATCACCTGTCGCAACGCTTGAACCAACCGGTCTATGTCGAGAATCGCGGCGGCGCCAACGGCGCCGTAGGTCTGCAAGCGCTCAAGCAATCCGACGCCGATGGCTACACGTTCGGATTCACCTCCGACACGCCGATGACGGTCAATCCCTGGCTCTACAAGAATCTATCCTACGACCCGCTGAAGGATTTCGTTCCGGTGGCGTCCGCGGTGCGGCTGCCGGGCATGCTGGCGGCGAATCCGTCGCTGCCGGCGAACACCATCGGCGAACTGATCGCGCTGGCGAAGCAGAAGCCGGGCGGCATCGCCTATGGCTCCGCCGGCATCGGCAATTTCAGCCATCTGGCGATGGTGCTCTTCTCGCAGGCGACGGGCGTGCAAATGCTTCACGTACCGTACAAAGGGACCGGCCCGATGGCCATGGGAATTCTCGCCGGCGATGTGCAGGTCGAGTTCAATAATGTCTCGACGCTCTATCCTTATGTGAAGGACGGAAAGTTGAAACCGCTCGGGGTTGCCGAACCGAAGCGCATGCCGCAATTCCCCGATTGGCCAGCGGTGGCCGAAACCGTGCCTGGCTTCGAAATGGCGCCATGGGTCGGCATCATCGCGCCGGCCGCCACGCCGAAACCGATCGTGGACAAATTGACCGAAGCAACACTCGCGGTCATGCACGATCCGGCGATCGCCAAGCAGTTCGCCGATCAGTACCTCACGGTGATGGCACTCGATCAGGGTGCATTCGCCGCGCTCATCCGCAGCGATACCGAAAAGTGGGGCAAGGTGGTCAAGGCCGCAAACATCCAGGTAGAGGAGTAGGCTCTCGCCGCATTGATAAATCGGGATGTTTTGCATCGGCGCCAGTCTACTTCATCGCATAGACATCGCCTTACACATAGACGCTTTTCATCTGCGCCTCGGGATAACGCAAGCCGGCGGCGGCGCCGACCGGAACTGCGTTCGTGATTTGGGCAAGATCGTCGTCGGTCAGCGTGACGGCGAGCGCGCCGATATTTTCCAAAAGCCTCGCTTTGTGCTTGGTGCCCGGGATCGGCACGATATCGTCGCCCTGCGCCAACAGCCACGCCAGCGCCAGTTGGCCCGGAGTGCAATTCTTCTTGGCCGCGATCGTTTCGATGCGATGCACCAATCCCATATTGCTGGTGAAATTCTCCGGCGCGAACCGCGGGTGCCGCCGGCGCGCGTCGGTCTCGGAGAGGCTCGTGGGGTCTCCGATCTTAGCCGTGAGCAAGCCGCGGCCGAGCGGCGAATAGGCGACGAAGCCGATTTTAAGCTCGCGGGTGGTGCGCAGCGTCTCCTCCGCCTCGGCCCGGTATAGCAGCGAAAACTCGTTCTGCACGGCGGCGATCTTGTGCACCTTGTGCGCGCGGCGAATGGTTTGCGGACTCGCCTCGCTTAATCCGATCGCGCGGACTTTACCCTGCTCGACCAGCCGAGACATGGCGCCGACCGTGTCCTCGGTCGGAACGCTCGGATCGATCCGGTGCTGATAATAGAGATCGATCACCTCGACGCCCAAGCGCTTGAGGCTTGCCTCGCAGGAGCTGATGACGAATTCGGGCCGCCCATCGGCGAATTTTCCGCCGCGTCCGCCGAGATTGCCGAATTTCGTCGCCAGCACGATTTCGGAGCGGCGCCCTTTGATCGCCTTGCCGACGAGTTCCTCGTTATGGCCGGCGCCATAAGCGTCCGACGTGTCGAGCAACGTGATGACCTGATCCAGCGCCTCGTGAATAAGCGCAATGCCTTCATCATCGCCGCTCGCGCCGTAAATGCCGGACAGCGACATGCAGCCGAGACCGATCGCCGACACCGCGATGTCGGAGGAACCGAGCGAACGAGTTGGCAGATTCTTAGCTTTGGTCATTGTAATGTTCTCATGATTGCGACCCTGTCACATCCCTCGCTATACTCAATTGCACCGTCCGGCAATTAGTTCACCGCGGCGTGGCGCACACCGCGTGTCAGCAGCCAGACCAGGAATGAGAGGCATCCCATCGTGGCGATGGTGCCGGCGACGGGCCAGGCGGAGTGGCCGAGATAGATGCCAGTCACCGCGGCGCCGATGGCGGCGCCCGATTGCTGCGTGAAACCCATCAGCGAAGCCGCGGTTCCGGCGCGATCCGGAAATGGCGTCAGCGCGCCCGCCAACGTCTGCGGCATGGCCAAGCCGAGACCGGCTAGATAAATCGTCATCGAGCCGACCAGCAAAACAACGTGGTTGTCGCCGAGCGCCACGTCCGCCGCCATGATCAATCCGCCAGTGGCCATCACCGCGGTGCCGATGCCGATGGTGTGATGAAGGCCGAGCCGCGTCACGATGCGTGCTGCGATATTTGCCCCCAGCAAAAATCCCGCCGAACTACAGGCGAAAGCAACGCCGAACGACATCGGCGTCAATCCGTAGACGCCCTGAAGCACGATCGATGCTCCGGAAACCCAGACCATGAGACCGACGTAGCTTACCGTCAGAATGCCGAGATGGGCGAGAAAGCCGTGGTGTGTCAGGACCGAGCGATAGAGCGCGCACATTTGGCGCAGCGAAAACGGCCCGGGCGTGCGCTCACGCAAGGTCTCGGGCAGGAATCGCCCGACGATCGAACAGGCGGCCAGCGCAAAGAACACAAGAACAAAGAAACTCGCGTGCCAACCAAACGCCGTTTGCAGCACGCCGCCGATCAACGGCGCGATGATCGGCGCCAGCCCCATGATGGATCCCATCACCGACAATTCGCGCCCGGCGCGTACGCCGGTATAGAGATCGCGCACGATCGCCTGGCCCAGTACGACCGAACCCGCGCCGCCGAGCGCCTGCACGAAGCGCACCGCGACCAGATATTGAATCGATTCCGTAGTGGCGCAAATAAGACTGCCGACGCAGAACAGCACGAGCGCCGCGAGCAGCACCGGCTTGCGCCCAAACCGGTCCGAAATCGGCCCATAAAGAATCTGGCCCACCGCAAAGCCGACGAGATAAGACGACATCGTCAATTGCACCTGAGCCGGCGAAGCGTGCAGCACGCGGCCGATGTCGGGCAGCGACGGCAGGTACATGTCCATCGACAGCGGGCCAAGCCCGGTCAAAAGCGCAAGCAGCGCAGTCAGCGCGAAAGTGTTGGGACGGAGCATTTGCAATGAATATTATCGCTCGCTTAGCTGCTTGACCTTGAGTTCGCCGGCAAGCTTGTCGAGCTGCGCGAGCAACGGGGCGGCGATGGGCACGCCGTCGCGCTCGCGCTCGGTCCGGCATTCGCCGCGGCGGTCGCCGGGCAAGCGGATTTCATCGGCCCCGGGCAGACGCTTGGACGCGCGCAGATCGCGCACATGACGATCGACCTCCGCCGTCAATGTCGCAAGCGGCACAAAGCGCGCGATATCGAGGGCGACGATGAAGTGGCCGGTATTGGTTTCGCTGGTATCGTCAGCGTTGAAGTCGACGACGTCGCGGCCGAACGCCGCGCCGTTGAGCACGCCGGCGATAAGCCCAATCATCAAAGCGAGGCCGGCGCCCTTATATTCGCCCATCGGCAGCAACAGTCCTTCGCCCGATTTGCTAGGATCGGTGATCGGCGCGCCGCTTGTGGCATTGACGAACCAGCCTTCCGGCATGGTGAGCCCGCGCAGCGCATATTTCTTGACCGTGCCGTAGGCAACGATCGAAGTCGCCATGTCGAAAACGAGCGGACTGCCGCCCGACGGCACGCCGATGGCGAACGGATTGGTGCCGAGGAGCAAATCGGCGCCGCCCCAGGTCGCCATGTGATTGGCGTTGGCGACGGCGGCATAGCAACCGATCATGCCGTGCGCCGCGGGCATTTCGGCATAAAGTCCGGCCGGGCCGGCATGGTTGGAGCGCCGCACGCCAACCCAGGCGACGCCGGTCTCGCGCGCCATGGCGATCGCTTCATTGGTGGCGCGCGACATGACCACATGGCCCATGCCATTGTCGCCGTCGACCAAAGCGGTGGCGGGCGCGCTCCGCGTCACAGTGATATTCGGACGCTTGTTGAAGCCGCCGGCCTTGAGGCGGCGCACATATTGTGGCAGCCGAAAGATGCCGTGACCGTCGGCGCCGGTGAGATCGGCTTCCATCATCAGCGCGGCGCAACGCGCGGCGTCCTCCGCGGGTAACCCCGCGGCGACGAACGCATCCGTCATTAACGAACGTACAGCGCGCGCCGGCACGCGCGTGAGTTCGACGGCAGACATGATACTCACTTGTCCGCTGCCGGTTGACGCTTCTTGCCGAGAATGGCCGCCGCGTGACCGCCGAGAATCGTGTCGCGCTCGGCGGCCGAAATAGCGAGCGAGCGCACGTGCCGCACGCAATCCATCATGCCCATGTCGTAGGGATAATCGCTGCCGAGGAAGACGCGATCGGCGCCGACCGACGAGATCAGGAATTCGACCGCGGTCTTGGAATGCAGGATGGTGTCGTAGAGGAAACGGTTGAGATATTTCTCCGGCGAATGCTTCAGATGCACTTTCGGCTCCGGCCGCACCTGCCAGCCGTGCACCCAGCGTCCGCCCTGATAGGGGATGAAGCCGCCGCCATGCACCATGACGAAGTTGAGCTTGGGATAGCGCCCCAGCACGCCGCCGAAGATCAGGCATGCGGCCGCGATCGTGGTGTCGAGTGGATTGCCGATGAGGTTGCCGAGATAATACGAGCGCAGCCGATCGGCGCCGGCGACATTGCCGGGATGAATCATCATAAAGGCATCGAGCTCGGCGGCGGCCGCCCATAACGGCTCAAAACTCGGATCGTCGAGATTCTTGCCGCCGATATTCGAAGCGATCATCGCGCCGTGCAGGCCGAGCTTGGTGATGGCGCGGCGCAATTCGTCGGCGGCTTTGTCCGGCGCCTGCATCGGCAGCGTGGCGATGCCGGCGAAGCGGTCCGGATGCTCCTTCACCAGCCGCGCGATCTCGTCGTTCTGAATCGCCGACCCGGCGACGCCGACGGCGGCCTCTTGGCCGTAGAGCCAAGTCTGCGGCGATACCGAGAGCACATGCATGTCGACCTCGGCACCGTCCATGTAAGCCAGCCGCGCCGCGATGTCGTGGCCGCCGCGCGGAAACGGCCGGTACGGCACGCCCGCGACCTCGAGGATGGAGTCAACATTATCGATCGGACTGAGCTTGAGGCCGAGCTTCGGTATCTCCTTTTGCAGGAGCTTGATGGTCGCGTCGGCCAGCACATGCGTATGGGTATCGATGGTCCGCGTCTTTTGGGTCGATGTCATTTTCTCTTTCTCTCCCCGATGCCCGACGGCGCCGGTGTTGTGTGCATACCCGGCAAAGCCAAGCAAGAGCATGCCGGGCGTGACGGCCGCAGAGGTCTTTTTCCAGCGGGTGTTTTAGCTATAAAGAACCGCCAAAACAGCAGGACCTGCGGAACACAGTATGGATGCCACCACGGACGCGAAGACACACGCCAACCACCACGCCGCGCACGGCCGCGTTGAGGATAACGCCCTGGTCCGCGGGCTTGGCCGCTACGCCGCCGACGCACCGCTGCCGAACCAGGCCTATGCTTATTTCGTGCGCTCGCCGCATGCCTTTGCCCGCATCGTCGGCATCGACGTCAGCGGCGCAGCAAGCGCGCCGGGCGTGATCGGCGTGCTCACCGCCAAGGATATGGAGGGCGTCGGCAACATGGGGCGCCATCCGCCGGTTCCCGGGCGCGGCGGCAAGACGCTGGTTCTGCCGCATCGGCCGGCGCTGGCCGGCGAGCGGGTCATGCATATCGGCGAGCCGGTGGCGATGGTGGTCGCCGAAACCGCCGCCATCGCGCAGGACGCCGCCGAATTCGTCTCCGTCGAATATGACGAGCTCACCCCGGTCACCCACGCGCGGCAAGCGCTACGCGACGGCGCGCCGCAAATCTGGCCGCAGGCGCCGAGCAATATCGCGGTCGATTGGCCGGGACCTAATCCCGATCCGGACGCCAATGCCAAGAAGGTCGACGAAATATTTGCTGCGGCGAAATTTGTCGCCCGCGTCGCTGTGATGAGCCAGCGCATGACGACCAACGCGATGGAGCCGCGCGGCGCCACCGCGAGCTACGACGCGGCAAACGACGTCTACACAATGCGCACCTGCTCGCAAGGCACCACCGCCATGCGTGAAAACATCATGGACATTATGGGCTTCCCCAAGAACCGCGTGCGCGTGATAACGGAAGATGTTGGCGGCGCATTCGGACTGAAGACGGGGCCCTATCCCGAAAATATCGCGATCATGGTCGGGGCCAAGAAATTAGGCCGCCCGATCCATTGGATGTCGACGCGGTCGGAAGGGTTCCTCAGCGACAACCAGGCGCGCGACATCTATTCGGAATGCGAACTCGCTTTGGACGAGAAGGGAAAATTCCTGGCGCTGCGGGTCCGCAATATCGGCAATCTCGGGGCCTATGTCGGCGCCGTCGGCGCCAATATCCCGACTGCAAATTTCACCCGCTGCCTGCCCGGCATGTACGACATCAAGCAGATCGACGTCGGCACCAAATGCGTCTTCACCAACACCTTGCCGACCGCACCCTATCGCGGCGCCGGGCGGCCGGAAGCAAGCTACATGCTCGAGCGCGTGGTCGACGAAGCCGCGCGCATCACCGGCATCGATCCGGTCCGGCTGCGGCGGCGCAATCTGATCAAGAAATCGGCGATGCCGTACAAGACCGCGGTCGGCACGACCTATGACACCGGCGATTTCGAGCCGATCCTCGACAAAGCGCTCGAGCTTGCCGACTATGGCGGCTTCAAGAAGCGCAAGCGCGAAGCGCAGAAGCACGGCAAATATCGCGGCATCGGTATCTGCTGCATGCTCGAACATGCCGGCGGCTCACCGGTCGAAAGCGCCATGCTAACGTTCCCCGGCGACGGCACGCTGTTGCTCAGCCTCAATGTGCAGAACACCGGCCAAGGCCATGCCACGGTATTTCCGCGCGTGATCGCCGAACGTCTCGGCATTCCCGCGGAGAAGATCCCGCATCGCAACGGCGACTCGGCGCTGGAGCTTCCCGGCTATGCCTCGGTCGGATCGCGATCCGGAATGACGGTGAGTCACTCGGTGGTGAAGGCGATGGACGCCATCCTCGCCAAGGGCAAGCCGATTGCCGCTGCCATGCTCGAAACCGGCGAGGCGGATATCGTCTACAACGGCGGCAGTTTCGAAGTCGTCGGCACCGATCGGCGCGTGTCGCTGTTCAAGGTTGCATCTCACGCTGCCGCGCTGAAGAAGCGCGGCGATATCGCCGAGGATCTCGACACCAAATCGACGACCGAAACGCCGCTCACATTTCCGAACGGATGCCACATCGCCGAAGTTGAAATCGATCCGGACACCGGCAAAATGATCATCGCGCGCTACGCGGCGGTCGACGATTGCGGCCACGCGCTCGATCCCATGATCGTCGAAGGCCAGCTCCACGGTTCGATCGCGGCCGGATTGGGCCAAGCCTTGATGGAAAGTGTGGTCTACGACAGCGGTAATGGCCAGCTCGTCACCGGCTCGTTCATGGACTACGCCATGCCCCGCGCCGAAGACATTCCGCCGTTGCGCGACGCCATGCACAATGTCCCGGCGACGACCAATCCGCTCGGCGTCAAGGGCGTCGGCGAAGCCGGCACCACGGCCGCCATTTCCGCCGTCATGAACGCGGTTGCCGATGCCATTCCGGGCGGCGCGGGCAATCATCTCGAAATGCCGGCCACCGCCCAACGCCTGTGGGAAGCCTGCCAGCGGGCGAAGGGGTAAATGATTCCCGTGTCCCGGACGCGGTGCAGCACGAAGTGGTGCGCTGCGCCCGGGAAACAGAGCGCCGAGGGAGATAACCCCATGACCGAAGTCAGATCGCGGCGGGAGGAAGAACCGCTGCCGCTGCCGCTGCCGCTGCCGCCGTCGATGCCAATCCTATTGAGCTTCGTCGCCGGCTATGTCGACAGCTACACTTATCTCACGCTGTTCGGTCTATTCGTCGCGCAGGTGACGTCAAGCTTTGTCGTCGCCGGCGCGGACGTCGTCACCCACGATTACAATATCGCCGGCAAGGTTCTGGTGCTGGTGGTCTTTCTTGTGGCCGCGGCCTTGACCGCGGCACTGATCGGCCTGGCACGGGATAAAAATCGCGCCCTCTTGCCGCTGATGCTGGCGCTTGAGGCCGTGCTGCTCGCGGTTTTTGCCGCGATGCTGGTGTTCGGACCTCCGATCAAAAGCGCCAACGACTGGCACGGCATCGTCGCCGGGCTATTCGCGGCCAGCGCGATGGGGCGCAAAGCGTGCTGGTGCAGCTCCTCATGAAGGGCATTCCGCAGACCAACGTCATGACCGGCAACATGACCCAGCTCGGCATCGCCACCACCGAACTGATCCTGGCATGGCGTCGGTTTGCCCACAGCCGGCACGGCGCGGCGGCGGTGCGCAAATTCGAAGAGGTTCGCGCACAGCTTTTGGTCGTGCTTTCTGTCGCGCTGGGCTTTCTTGTCGGCGCGGCGGCCGGCGCCGTCGCGTTCGCCGTCATTGGCATAACCGGCGCGCTCATTTCGGTCGCCATCGTCTGCGCGCTGGCGCTCTGGGCGCTTATTCGCGAACGCGGGGCGTGACTGGGCTGCCCAGACAGTGAAGAATGGTCGGGAAAAGCTCGTTACGGGGAGGACGCCAATGAGAAGACCAATGCTGGGACTTTGTTGTTTTGTCGCGTTGCAGTTCGTGGCCTTTGCGGCGGTCGCGCAAACCGTCAAGGTCGGCCTGATCATGACCTATACGGGCCAATTCGCCGACGCGGCGACGCAGATGGACGACGGCATCAAGCTCTACATGAAGCAGCATGGCGACACGGCCGCCGGCAGAAAAATCGAGCTGATACGCAAGGACGATGCCGGCGCGCCGGACGCCGCCAAGCGGCTCGCCCAGGATCTCATCGTCAACGATAATGTCGATATTCTCGCCGGCTTTGTGATCACGCCGGAAGCGATGACCGTCGCCGACCTTTCGGCGCAGGCGAAGAAATTCATGGTGGTGATGAATGCTGCGACGTCGATCATCACGATGAAGTCGCCCTACATCACGCGCTCCTCGCTGACGACGCCGCAGAACTGCAGTGTTCTGGGGACGTGGGCGGCCAATAACGGGGTCAAGAAAGTCGTCACCATGGTCTCGGATTACGGTCCGGGCCAGGACGCCGAAGCCGCGTTCCAAAAGGCCTTCAAAGCCGCCGGCGGCGAAATCGCCGATACGATCCGTGTTCCGATGGCAAATCCCGACTTCTCGGCTTTTGTCCAGCGCGCCAAGGATACGGGCGCCGACGGAATCTTCGTCTTCGTTCCCGGCGGCTCGCAACCGGCGGCCTTGGCCAAGGCCATGCTCGAGCGCGGCATGGATCCGACCAAGATGAAGATCATGGGACAAGGCGAGCTTACCGACGAGAGCGCGCTCAAGGCCATGGGCGATGCGGCAATCGGAATCATCACGGCATTCCACTACGACCGCACGCACGACTCGGCGGTGAACAAGAAATTCGTCGCCGATTACAATGCCGAGTTCCAGCGCAATCCGGATATCTTCTCGGTCGGCGGCTATGACGGCATGCATATCATTTACGAGGCGCTGCAAAAGACCGGCGGCAACGCCGACGGCGATAGCCTTATCGATGCCGCCAAGGGCATGAGCTGGGAAAGCCCGCGCGGCCCGGTTTCGATCGATCCGGAGACGCGCGACATCATCAATACGGTCTACATCCGCCGCGTCGAAAAAGTGAATGGGCAGGTGCAAAACGTCGAGATTGCGAAAGTCGAAAACGTGAAGGACCCGGTCAAGGCGCAAATGAAGTAGCGGCACGTGCAAGTCGTTTCCCGGGCGCAGCGCAGCATGCAGTGGTGCGCTGCAGACCCGGGATCGTTACAATCCGAAGCCTAACAGCGGCGAATCTGCGGCGACCCCGGATCTGCAGTGCACCGCTCACGCGCTGCACCGCGTCCGGGGAACGAGATTGGAGGTAGAGTTCGTAATGCCACAGCGTCCCGAAGCAATTATTGAAGGCAAGAAGCGGCCCTTCACCGGCGCGGAGTTTTTGGAATCGCTGCGCGACGGCCGCGAGGTCTATATCTACGGCGAGCGGGTCAAGGACGTCACCGCGCATCCCGCGTTCCGCAATTCGGCGGCTTCGGTCGCGCTGTTGTACGACGCGCTGCACGACGAGACGACCAAGGACGTGCTCACCGCGCCGACCGATACCGGCTCCGGCGGCTACACCCACAAATTCTTCAAGGTGGCACGGTCAAGGGAAGATGTGATCGCGCAGCGCGACGCCATCGCCGCTTGGGCGCGTATCTCTTACGGTTGGTTGGGGCGAAGTCCCGATTACAAGGCCGCGTTCCTCAACACGCTCGGCGCCAATGCCGCGTTCTACGGCAAGTTCGCCGACAATGCGCGCGCCTGGCACAAGCGCGCGCAGGATGCCGTGCTCTACCTCAATCACGCGCTGGTCAATCCGCCGATCGACCGCAACAAGCCGGTCGAACAGGTCAAAGACGTCTACATCACCATTCAGAAGGAAACCGACGCCGGCATCTATGTCTCCGGCGCCAAAGTCGTCGCCACCAACTCGGCGCTGACGCATTACAATTTCCTCGGCCAGAATATGGGCCAGGAGATCAACGATCCGGCCATGGTGGTGATGTTCATCGCACCGATGAACACGCCCGGCATCAAGCTGATCTGCCGGCCGTCTTACGAATTCGCCGCGGCGGCTGTCGGATCCCCATGGGACTACCCGCTAACATCGCGTTATGACGAGAACGACGCGATCTTCGTGTTCGACAATGCCTTCATCCCCTGGGAGAACGTCTTCATCCATCGCGACGTCGAGCGGCTGAAGAATTTTTATCCGCAGTCGGGCTTCTTCAACGGCTTCACCCTGCAGGGCTGCACCCGGCTCGCGGTAAAACTCGATTTCATCGTCGGGCTGCTCTACAAGGCCGCGCGCACCACCGGCGTCGAGACGTTCCGCGGCGTGCAGGCGCAGATCGGCGAAGTGGTCGGCTGGCGCAATCTGTTCTGGTCGCTGACCGATGCCATGGCCTGCAATCCCGAGCCGTGGGTCGACGGCGCCGTGCTGCCGAACTCGCGCGCGGCGAGCACTTATCGCCTGTTCATGACCGAGGCCTATCCGGCGGTGCGCAATATCGTCGAAAAGGTGGTCGCCTCGGGGCTGATCTATCTGCCGTCAAGCTCACTCGATTTCAAGAACCCGGACATCGACAAATATCTGGCCAAATATGTGCGCGGCTCCAACGGCATCGATTACAAAGAGCGCATCAAGATCATGAAGCTATTGTGGGACGCGATCGGCACCGAATTCGGCGCCCGCCACGAGCTCTACGAGATGAATTATTCCGGCAGCCACGAACTGGTGCGCATCTTCCCGCTGCAGCAGGCCCAATTCACCGGCCAGCTCAAGCAAATGGAAGCGCTGGTCGATAAATGCATGGCCGATTACGACGAAGACGGTTGGAAACATCCGGCCTATCGGGATGGCAAGGACATTTCGATAGTGGGGAAGTCGTGAGAGCGCCGCAACGCCTCAAGACCCGATATCGAAGCCGACCGTGATCCGCACTTGCAACGTATCCTCGCCGCCGGAGATCGGGGGCGGCGGCGGCATCCCGCCGAAGGCGCGCATAGCGCCCATTGCCACGGGCGGAGCATATCCGGAATCTTCCGTGATCCAGGCAACGCCTCCGAGGCTTAAGCCCGCGACACGGGCGTAGAGTTCAGCCTTGCGCCGGGCATCGGCGACCGCGGCCTCGCGCGCCTGGTCGAGCGCTTTTGATGTGTCGGAATGCAGAAATTCTACGTCCCCGACGTCGGTCACCTCGGTCGCGATCAGCCGATCGAGAATCTCGCCGACATTCGCGATCTGGCGGATCGTCACGCTGACCTGATTGGAGACGGAAAATCCGGACAGCTTCGGTTCGGTATTCGGCTGCGGCGAAGTGTAAACCGGTTGGACTGAAAATCGCGAAGTCTGGATATCCTTTTGCTCGATGCCGGCACTCATAAGCGCGGCGGTGATGGCGGTCATCAGTTTCGAGTTGGCGTCGGTAGCTTCTTTGGCGGTCTTCGCTTTGGTGGTCACGCCAGCCCCGATCTGCGCGTAGTCGGGCGGCACGCTGACGCTGCCTTCTCCGATCACGATCACCCGCGCCTGCGGCGGGGATTGCGGCTGTTGCGCTTGTGCAGGGAGGGCTGCGAAAGAAACAGCCGCGAGAACACCGCCGGACAAAAATAGACACTTAGCGACGTGAAGAACGACTGCGAGGCGCGGTGCTGACATGGAAGCTCTCCATGAATATCGGTCTAAATATTCTGGAGTTTAGCCTCGTCTTTGCGGGGCCAATAAGGCAGCAGCACCTTACGAAGGAAGAGGACGCTTGCTGGACGCGTTGTCTAATCCGCCCTGTGAACTAGTACGCGCTTACCGCGCCCCCATTTGCGCACCGCATTCCAGACCGCAACAAGCCGTTTCCACATGGCCGCGAACCACGGCAACGTCAGCAGCTTCGGCTTTACGATCGCGAACAGCCGATGCGTAACGAAGAGGCTGACGGCATAAGCGCAAAGCATTGCGATCGCGCCGGTGATCCAATGCCCTTTGCCGATGATGAAAATGGTCGCCAGTTTCAGCGGTTCGACCACGGCAAGCGGCACCGCCGCGAGAACGAGCGACGGGTAAGGGGGGCCTTTCGATGTGGCGACGAAGCCGCCGCAGGTAGCGCATGAAGTGGTTTCGCCATGGTGCGCGTTACGGCCGACAACGCGGCGCGGCTGGAAACGTTCAGGTCGTTTCGGCGCCCGCATCCTCACGCCGCGTTGACGCCGATGTGAACCACGATCGATTGATTCCAACGCGCCGCTGAACAAATTCACGGCGGGGCGCGAGAAGCTATAAACAAGGTGTAGTTCGATGGATGCTTTCGCAAAAGTTCTGCCGGTTCTGGGCCGCCTTCTATTGGCGCTCATCTTTGTCCGCGCCGGCATCGGCAAGCTGGGCACGCTCGGCCCGACATCGGCCGAGATGGCCGAACACGGCATTCCGTATTCCGACGTCTTGGTGTGGGGCGCGATCGCGGTCGAACTCGGTGGCGGGCTCTTGCTGATGACCGGGCTGCTCGCGCGTTGGGCGGCGCTCGCCTTGCGCCTTTACACGCTGACGCTCGCGCTGATCTTTCATCCTTACTGGGCGGTGCCAGCCGCAGCGGCACGGCTCCAGGCCTCGTTCTTCTTCGGACATCTGTCGATGATGGGCGGCATGCTTTATGTCGTGGCGTTCGGCGCCGGCGCCTGCAGTATCGATGCGTGGCTGGGGCGGACGCCAAGCGCCACGAGAGCCAATTGATTGCGAAGAGCGAGTAGCGAATAGTCTCGCTGTTATGCCGCTCTTCGTTCTCGAACCGCCGCTCCGCTACAATCACGCCTATTCCGGGCCGGTGATCGAACGCGTGCTGCCGCTCTGCGAGGCGCGACAAGCCTGCGCCCATATGGGCGTGCATGCGGATGCCTGCTCATGGGTGGCGAGGAATAAGTGCTACCTCGTGATCCCGCGCAACGGCCCGGTGAAGGACCTGGGCGCCTACCGCCGCCACGAGCGCGCCCATTGCAACGGCTGGCCGGAAGACCATCCGGAGTGACAGGCCGATCGCACGCTTCGTGTCACGTCGCGCGCGCCGCTGCGTCAAATCCGGACTTCGTCAATCAGCTGCGGTGCGAAGGAGAAGACATTTCCGTACCAGTCGCCCTCCGGATCAAATTCGATTGCTGGGTGGTCGTTGCCATTTTCCGGCGACCGGAAGTGCCGAAATCCGCACTCGCTGAGAAATGCAACCATTTTGGCCATCGCGGCATGTCCGCGCCCCTCGAAAAAAGCGCCGCCGCATTCCCATACGATCAACGCAACGCGGCCCGCCGTTAGCAGCGATTTTGCGCCGGCAATGATATTCGGTTCGAAGCCCTCGGCATCGATTTTGAGAATGAGCCGCCGATCGGCAGGCTTTTGCAGATTTGCCAATGCGCCATCCAGCGTGACGACCGGAACCCATTTCGATGGCGCTCTTGCGTCCAGGCGGGAGTCGGCCCCGCTGATGCTGTGGCCCATTGTGGAGTTGATCAGAAGCGGCGCCAACGCGTTTTCATGACCGCATGCCGCGCAAACAACGGTGACGTTCGACGATTTATTCCTGGCGACGTTCTCGTACAGGATCGTTGCATTCATCAGCTCCGGCTCGAATGCAATGACGTCAATCTCTCCGGCGGGATGAGTGGCGGCTTGCAGGGCGAAGAAACCCCAATGCGCGCCGACGTCGACGAATACGTCGCCGCGCCGCAATACGCGCTCGATGAGATTTCGCGTCGGCGGCTCGTAGCCATCGCCGATTTCGTTGCCCACCAAGTGCGCGGCGCCCGGGTCGGTCAGGAAATAAGCTGGAAAATTCAAACTGAAGCGCGGTGTGCCGTCGGCGCGCTTTAGCGAAGCGGGAAGAGTGACCCAACCATTTGCCGTTTGCAGATTTGCGTTTATAGCGGGGTCCATCACTTACCGTCGGATCAAGGCAAATTATCGGATTCGCGCCGGGCGCGAATCGGGCGACCCTTTCGAACTATACTCGCAATTTCCAGCAAAACGCGGAGCCAAATGGATCGGGCAGCGCGTGACGAGAACACCTAGATGTGAACAGAAAAGCGAGCCGTCGCCGTTGAGAGGAGTGACGTCACATCGCGGCGCGTCGCACCGGGGCAATTATCGGCCCCGTCCTCGATGGCCGTCCAGCCCGACGCCGGTGAGGTGGCCGAACAGCGCCGCAAGCTTCGCCCGATCGGCGTCCGGCAATGGCGGCTTGAGCAGTGACGCCACGTTGGTCCGCAGATGCCCGGCGTCGCCGGTGCCGAACAACACGACATCGACACCCGGCTCGTGGCGCGCGAACCGATAGGCCGCCTCGATCATATTGGCCGCGCCACCGTCGTGGACGAGAAAGCCGAGCGGATCGTCGGTCTCGCCGAGCCATTGCTCGACCAGGCCTTTGGCTGCGAGTTCTTTCATCTCCCGCGCGACGCGCGGCGGATCGGTGAAGATGCTCCGCACCGCGAACATCAACAGCGTGCCGATGCCCTTCTCGCGCGTGGCCGGAAAAACGTCGGCGCGCGCCCCCTGGTGCATCATGTGGAAGCCCACCATGAAGACCTCCCAGACCGGATCGCGCAGCGCGCGCTTGAGCGTTTCGTTGGTGAAATCGACGATCGGATTCTCGGTGAGGCCGATATGCCTGATCTTGCCCTTCTGTTTCTGCTCGATCAGCACCGGCGCGATCGTGTTGAGCGCGTAATCGTATTCGTGCGGCTCGACGCCATGCAGATTGAAGACATCAACATAATCGGTGCCCATCAGGCGCAGCGAATTGTCGAGGCTCGCCACCACGCGCTCCGGCGATGACCACTCGTTGTTGCGGTGAATGAAGGCCTTGGTTGCGATCGCCACCGAATCCCGCGGGATCGATTGCAGCGCCCGGCCGACCACGCCTTCGGTGCCATAGGGTGGCGCGGTGTCGATGAAGTTGATGCCGAGATCTACCGCCTCGAGGATAAGGCGCGCCGCTTCGTCCTCGGTCTTACCGGTTTTTAGGCCCATCATTGAGAAGCCGCCGGTGCCGAGACCGGCAACGCTGACGCGCAGCTTGGTGCCGCCGAGGGTGGTGAATTGCATTTCAGGCTTCCTGATCGACGGCCAATGACCGGCTCTGTTGTCTCAACCCGTTGACCCACCGCGGGCTTTCGTGTCACGTCCGGCGACCGTAAAAGACGCCGGAAATAATCGCAATCCGATGGCTACCGACCGCTACAACGCCCGCGATGCCGAAGCACGCTGGCAGAAAATCTGGGACGAGCGCGGCATTTTCGCGACGCCCAACGGTGACCCACGCAAGAAGTACTACGTCCTCGAAATGTTCCCCTATCCGTCGGGGCGCATCCATATGGGCCACGTCCGCAATTACACCATGGGCGACGTGGTGGCGCGGGTGAAGCGCGCGATGGGATTTAACGTGCTGCATCCGATGGGCTGGGACGCCTTCGGCATGCCGGCCGAGAACGCCGCCATGGAGCGCAAGATTCATCCCAAGGCGTGGACCTACGACAATATCGCGGCGATGAAGAAGCAGCTCAAATCGATGGGGCTGTCGCTCGATTGGAGCCGCGAAATCGCTACTTGCGACCCAGCTTACTATAAGCACCAGCAGAAAATGTTCCTCGATTTCCTGCGCGCCGGACTGGTCGAGCGCAAGCAATCGAAGGTGAATTGGGATCCGGTCGACCAGACCGTGCTGGCGAACGAGCAAGTGATCGACGGCCGCGGCTGGCGCTCCGGCGCCTTGGTCGAGCAACGCGAGCTGACGCAATGGTTCTTCGCCATCACCAAATTCGCCGCGCCCCTGCTCGATGCGCTCGATGCGCTCGAGCGCTGGCCGGAAAAAGTGCGGCTGATGCAGAAGAATTGGATCGGCCGCTCGGAAGGCTTGCTGATCCGCTTCGCGCTCGAGCAAAAAACCACACCAAGCGGCGAAACCGAATTGGAAGTCTTCACCACGCGGCCGGACACGCTGTTTGGCGCGAAATTCTTGGCGCTGGCGCCGGATCATCCGCTGGCCGCTGCGACGGCTGCGAAAAATCCGGCGCTTGCCGAGTTCATCGAGGAGTGCCGGCGCCGCGGCACAGCCCAAGCCGAGATCGATACGGCGGAGAAGATGGGCTTCGACACAGTCATCAAAGCGGTGCATCCGTTCGATAAGTCTTGGACATTGCCGGTCTATGTCACCAATTTCGTCCTGATGGATTACGGCACCGGCGCCATTTTCGGCTGCCCGGCGCACGATCAGCGCGATCTCGACTTCGTCAACAAATACGGACTCGGCAACGTGCCGGTCGTTTGCCCGCCGGGCCAAGATCCGAACACCTTCGTCATCACCGACACCGCCTATGACGGCGATGGCCGCATGATCAATTCGCGCTTCCTCGACGGCATGAGCATCGCGGAAGCGAAAGAAGAAGTGGCACGGCGGCTGGAAAAGGAGAACATGGGCAATCGCCCGACCGCGCAGCGCCAAGTGAACTATCGCCTGCGCGACTGGGGCATTTCGCGCCAGCGCTATTGGGGCTGTCCGATCCCGGTGATCCACTGCGCAGCCTGCGGCGTGGTGCCGGTGCCGGAACAAGATCTGCCCGTGATATTGCCCGAGGACGTCACGTTCGACCGGCCGGGCAATCCGCTCGATCATCATCCGACCTGGAAGAATGTCGCCTGCCCGCAATGCGGCAAGCCGGCGCGGCGCGAGACCGACACCATGGATACGTTCGTCGACTCGTCCTGGTATTTCGAGCGCTTCACCGATCCGTGGATCGAGACCGCGCCGACCGATCGGCCGATGGTCGACGCCTGGATGCCGGTCGATCAATATATCGGCGGCATCGAGCACGCGATTTTGCATCTGCTCTATAGCCGCTTCTTCACCCGCGCGATGAAAGCGACCGGCCACGTCGGCCTGGAGGAGCCGTTCGCCGGCCTATTCACCCAAGGCATGGTCGTGCACGAGACGTATCGGCGCGCGAACGGCGAATGGGTGGTGCCCGCGGAAGTGAAAATCGAAGTTGAGGGCGACGTGCGGCGCGCCACGCTGATCGAAACCGGCGAGCCGACCGAGATTGGCGCCATCGAGAAAATGTCGAAGTCGAAGCGCAACACGGTCGACCCCGACGACATCATCGCGGCTTACGGCGCGGACGTGGCACGCTGGTTCATGCTGTCGGACTCGCCGCCCGACCGGGACGTGGAATGGACCGAACGCGGCGTGCAGGGCGCCTGGCGCTTTTCGCAACGGCTGTGGCGGCTGGTCGGCGAGGCGGCCGAGATCGCCAAATCGGCGCCGGCCGAGCGGCCGGCGCAGTTCTCCGATGTCGCAACGGCGCTGCGCAAGGCGACCCACCGGGCCCTGTCGAGCGTCACCGATGACATTGAAAAGCTACACTTCAATGTTTGTGTCGCCCATATCCACGAATTCGCTAATACGCTCAATGCGATAATTGGCGATGTGGGGTCTGAAGAGGGGGCCGTTTCGACGCCGGATTTCCGTTGGGCCATGCGCGAAGCGGTTAATATTCTTGTGCAATTGTTCGCTCCCATGATGCCGCATCTCGCCGAGGAATGCTGGGCCGCGCTCGGCCACGATACGCTGGTCGCGCAGGCGGCGTGGCCGCACGCCGAGCGCGCGTTGCTCATAGAGAACACAGTGACGCTGCCGGTGCAGATCAACGGCAAGAAGCGCGCCGACGTCATGGTCGCGCGCGACGCGACGAATGCCGAAATCGAGGCTGCCGTCCTCGCGCTCGATGCGGTAAAAAGGGCGCTGGACGGCAGGTCGCCGAAAAAGGTGATCATCGTGCCGCAGCGGATCGTCAATGTCGTGGCGTGAGCACAGCGATTGCGCGCGCCGCTTCGCGCGGCTTGCCGTCGTGCTCGGCGCGGCGGGCCTTGTCGCCGGCTGTTTCCAGCCGCTCTATAGCAAAAGCCCGACACCGGATGCCGACAGCGTTCACGACAAGCTCGCCGAGGTCGACATTGCGCCAATTCCAACGCGCCAAGGGTCGCCGGAGTCGCGGCTCGCCGTCGGCATGCACAATGCGCTGCAATACGATTTTAACGGCGGCGCCGGCGCCAACGCGCCGACGCATCGCCTCGAAATCACCATTGCGTCGACGCAAATATCGGTGATCGTCGACGTCGTGAGCGGACGGCCGACCGCTGAGGTCGACGGCATCACGGCGCATTATCAGCTCATCGAGATTGCGACCGGCAAGATCGTGCTCAAGGACTCCAGTTTCGCGCACGTCGATACCGATGCGCCCGGTTCGGAGCAGCGTTTCGCGCAGCAGCGCGCCCAGCGCGACGCCGAAGATCGCGCCGTGCAAGTCGTCGCCGAGGCGATCCGCAACAGGCTGGCGTCATATTTCGTCGCCGGCACCTGAGCCTCCTGCTCGTCATGCGCGGGCTTGACCCGCGCATCCCGATTGAGCAGTCAATGTCGTGCAGTTCAAATAGGGATGGCTGGGACATAGGCGAGCGAAGCGACGCCGTTCTTCGAACGCCTATGCCCGGCCATGACGCCCAATGGTTGCGATCAAAGCCGCCGATGCCGATGCTTTCGTCGCGCGCCCCGACCCGGCGCGCCCGGTGGTGCTGGTGTTCGGTCCGGACGCCGGCCTGGTGAGCGAACGCGTCAACGCCATCATCAAGGCATCGGTTGACGATCCAAACGATCCGTTTGCGCTGGCGCGCCTCGAAGGCGAAGACATCAGCGCCGAACCGTCGCGGCTTGTCGAAGAGGCGCAGACCATGCCGCTGTTCGGCGGCCGCCGCGCGGTGTGGGTGAAGGCGGGAAACCGCAACATCGCGCCGGCGGTCGAAGCGCTCCTTGGCGCGCCGCTTGCCGAATGCCGTGTCGTGATCGAGGCCGGCGATTTGCGCCGCAACGCACCGTTGCGCGCGCTCTGCGAGCGCGCCAAGAATGCCGTGGCGCTGCCCTGCTATGCCGATAGCGAGAAAGACCGGGCGCGGCTCATTGACGATGAGATGCGCGCCGCGGGGCTGACGCTCGCGCCCGATGCGCGCGCTCTCTTGATTCCGTTGCTCGGCGGCGACCGCGCGGCCTCGCGCAACGAGATCCGCAAGCTGACGCTGTACGCCCACGGCCGCGGACAGGTTGGCGTCGACGACGTTACCGCCGTCGTTTCGGACGCCTCGGCGCTCGCGCTCGAAGACATCGTCGATGCGGCCTTTGCCGGCCGGCCGGCCGAACTCGAAACTCAGCTTGCCAAAGCGCGCACAGCGGGCAGCCCGGCCGGATCGATTCTGTTCAACGCCCAGCGCCAGGTCGCGCAACTGCACAAATGGCGCACCGCGATCGAGAGCGGCGCGCCGTTCTCGATCGACGCTGTGCAGCCGCCGTTACATTTCCGGCGCAAGATGCTGGTCGAAGCGGCGCTGAAATCCTGGAACGCGACGCGGCTTGCAGTCACGATGTCGGAGCTCGCCGACGCCGTGCTGGAATCGCGGCGCAAACCGGCGGTGGCCGATACCATCGCCGAGCGCGCGCTTTTGGCGATCGCAGCGAACGGGCGGCGCAGCGCCGCGTGAAGTTCAGGGCGGCGACGTAATTACCGCAGCGGTCGCGCGTTATCTCGCTCCGCCGGCCAGTCCGCGAGCTTGGTGCGGCCGACCACCGACATTTTGGCGGCGGCCGAGGCGATCATGTCGTGGAGAACCTGATCGTAGTTTTCGTGGGCCGCGCGATTCTCGGTCATCGCCTGGCGCATGGCGTCGGCATCGAACGGCTCCGCGCGCAGGCTTTTGCGCACGTCGTCCTGGGAGAGACGCAGGTCGGCCTGCGCACTCGCGACTTTCTCGGCATCGCCGCGCAGTTGCGTGCGCAAGAGCTCGGCATCAGCCGACGGCAGGCTTTCCGCGATACGATCGAGACGTTTGGCCACGCTGTGATCGATATGCGCTATCGTCGTAAGCGGCACCGGACTGGAATAGCGGAAGGCCACCGCCCCGGCCGCGCCGGCGAAAAACAGGTTCAGTGCCAACGAACCTAACAGCAGCCACCGCAGACGGCTGCCGCCCTCGCTTCCCGGTAATATTGACATCGTCGCCCTCGCTCTAGTCAGGCTTTCAGGGTTACCGAGCGGCCTCGGCGGTTGCAAGCGGGTTATTGGGGCTATCGGTGGGCGTTTACGTTACCGCGAATTGGAGCGTCGGGTGCCTCACGGAATCGTTTCTATACCGCCTTATTCGTGTTTGAATGGCCGCAGAGAGCGATCACGGGCCAACGCGATGGGAGCGACGATATGCAACCGCTGACGGCAGGAATCACCAAGGCGGGCACTGGCATCGACGGCATCGTCTGGAACATCCTAGGCCAGACCTATGTGCCAAAATCGGTGAACGAGGCATCGTTCTCCTGGCACGCGACCTTTCCGCCCGGCACCTTCGTGCCGCCGCATATTCATCCGACGCAGGATGAATTCATCTACATGTTCGAAGGACGCTTCGATCTCGTGCTCGACGGCAAGGACTTCGTCGCCACCGCGGGCGATTTGATCAAATTGCCGATGGGTTTCGCGCACGGCATCTTCAACAAATCCGACCAGCCGGTGAAATGCTTTTTCTGGGTGGCGCCGACGCGCAAGCTTTACGACCTGTTCTGGGCGATCCATTCGATGAAGGAACAAAAGCCTGACGAGGTCGTGGCGCTATCCGCCAAGCACGAAGTCGTTTTTCTGCCGCCGCCGCCGGCCTGAACAAAGCTCAGGTTGGATTTTCCAGGCTGAACGTGCCGGAATCGTCATCATAGGCGAAGACCTCGGCGTAACGGCCCCA